>Ga0194134_10000951_pt1 | contig 42064 bp, 64 predicted proteins | sample TA2KigOff0mmetaG_FD_148602 | JGI IMG/M metagenome (GOLD analysis project Ga0194134, IMG submission 148602) | Freshwater microbial communities from Lake Tanganyika, Tanzania - TA2015056 Kigoma Offshore 0m | ecosystem: Environmental > Aquatic > Freshwater > Lake | place: Tanzania: Lake Tanganyika... | reverse complement strand
TGCAGCTAAAGCCTGCAACTTTGGCCTAGCTTATGCATCTGCGGCCAAGGGATTGCAGCAGTATTTTGCAACGCTTGGGCTTTACATCTCGATCAAGGATGCAAAAATGTTCCATGCGATGTGGCACGCCGCCTATCCCGAGATCGGAAAGTGGCACGCGCTGTGTCAGCAAAAGGTCTACATCGGTGGACCGGTCAACACAGCGAGCGGTCGTCTGCGTTTTCTGTACGGCGCCGATAACCGGGTGCAGATTTTTGCAAACACTCTTATCCAAGGTGCCTGTGCCGACATCATGAAATGTGCTCTCGTTGAGATTGATCGCAGGTTGCCGGTGGGGGCGCGGCTGATCGCCTGCGTGCATGATGAGGTACTGTGCGAATCACCTACAGACATTGCTGAGGAGGTGCTGGGCATAGTGCTCGGCGAGATGCAGGACGCGGCAGTTCCGTTCGTTGGAGAATTGGTGACTATGAAGGCTGAGGGGGGTGTATATGACAGCTGGGGTGGCAAGTGAATGATGATCCCGTTAGCGCACTGCTGCAAATTGCCGCAGGTCGTTACCTCAAAGGCGAAGAACCACGCTCGCCACTGCCTGGCTGTCCACAACCACCTGCTCCACCAGCGCTAGGTACAGCTTCCGCAATTCAGAAGCGTCCAGTTGGCTCCAAATCAACGGGTCGGCAAAGGCCTGCAACAAAGCACGCTCTGGGCCGAGTCTCTGCGCTCGTGCTTTTAATCGCTGGCGCTTGAGTTCTACGGCGGGGGCGAGGTCCGGGTCGCCCTTGGCCTCCAGCTCCGCAATCTCCACTTGCAGCGCCAAGATCTTGGGATCAGGGGCTGTGATGCGCGTTGCCAGCGCTTGATTGCGGCTTGAGAGTTCTGTGTTGATCGCGTCGCGGATCACGTGCTCGTGGGTGCTCTTGTAGCGCTGAGGGCACTCACGGCTCTTGCACAGCAGGCTGGGGATCGTGCGTGTGCCCGCGTAGGTCATCTTGCGCCGGCACCCGGCACAGACGCACAGCCCGGTCAACAACCGTGGGATGACCTTGGCGCTGTGCCCCCAGCGGCGGCGGTTGTCCTCAAGCTGGCGTTCCATGATTAGGAAATCGCTATGGGACAGCAGCGGGGGGTGGGTCTCCCAGACCACCTCTTCATAGGTGTTGTCAGTGTGCTTCAAGTAGCCCAAACCGCCACGTAACACTGGGTTGAGCAGCCACGCCTTGACCGAGCGGCAGCTGGCCAAAGGGATGGGTCCACCACCGGCTGCGTGCCACCGGTCCAACGCTGTGTTCATCCGCCAGTTGCAGGTTTTGCACAGCTCCAGGAACGCCGCGGCCCTGGCGTGCTCAACGGGGTGTGGCTCTAAGGCACTGCGGTCGGCTTTGAGGCGGTAGCCCCAGGCGACCTTGCCGCGCAGGGGGCGGGAGCGCTTGCGGCCCTCGCGGTAGCCCGCCCGCACCCGCAGCGACAGCATCCGCGATTCCATCTCCGCGATGGAGGTGGCGATGCGGGAAAGCAGGAAGCCTTGCGGGGTGCTGCTATCGACAGTGCCTCCGTCGAGCGCGGTGATGGTGACCCCGCGCTTGGCAGCGACAGCGATCAACGCATCAGTTGCGGCCGCGTCGCGCCCCAGCCGGTCGATACGGGTGCAGACCACCTCGCTGATCTGCCGCGTGTCGATGAGGTGCAGTAATTCCAAGTAGCCGGGGCGGTCCTGCGAGAGGCCGCTCTCCACGTCTTCAATGATGCGATCGACGCCGGCGCCGAGGATGCGCGAGCGCTGGTTTTCCAGTGCGGCCAGCTGCTCTTCGTTGTCCGTGGACACGCGCAGGTAACCGAGGCGCACGGACGGACCCATGGGACTGACGCTAAAACGTCTTGACTTTCTGTGGGGAGTAGGTACTCTCACCCTGTCTCTACAGGAACACACGTGACTTTCATTGCGCCACAGCGCATTTCGGCGGTTGCGGAGGAGTGTGTGAACGAGGCTGCCGAGCTAGTGCGTCTACTTCACCGCTTGTCTGACGCGGAACTGGCGCCTGAAACGGCGGACTGTTTGCCTGAACTCGTCACCGCTGTCCGCGCCACTCGCAACTCCCTCACCGCCATCCGCGAGTTTGTCCGCCACGAAGTGGGGAGGCTGGGGCTGTGAGAACAATCCGCACCGCCGGCTCTGATCGGGAGCTGTCCCTCTTCGATGCGCTGAACCTCGCTAGCTGCGCGGCCAAACGGGCAGTGCTCAGTGCCGGATCTCCCGACAAGCGGTTTAACCGCGAATACTTCAGCGCCCAGCTGTGGGCAGATCTTGCCTCCAAATACAACCTCAGCAAAAGCTACCCATGAGCACCGAAACCGTCCGTCCTTGGAACGGACCCCTGTACTGGGAGGCCTGCGACCCTCGCGTGCAGAACAAAGTTCAACAGCGCTTGGAGGCGTGGTACTCGATGGCGGATCGCGCCAACGCTGAACCGCCTCTGCGCTCCACCTACACCGGGCTCGCTGAGCAATTCCGTGGCAAAGGAGAACACAGTGACGACTGATGAACTCTTCCTTGCGTGGTGGGCTGAGTCGTACCCCAGCGTCAAGCCGGCGCCCCACACCGTGTTCACCCACGTGGCGTTCGCTGATTACATCGATCAAGTACGCACTAAAGAGGTGCTCGATGCGATCAGCCGGAGCGCTGGGGATGACACCTAAACGTCTCCGTCGTGTTGTGCCCCAGCTGCGGCGGCAAATACAGCCGGTCTGTGCAGTCGTTTCACGACTCTCCCGAATCAATCATCAAATACCGCGACTGCCGCCATTGCGGGCATCGCTGGTGGACGGTTGAACTAGCCCTGCCCAAAGGCGCCATTCAGTTCTTGGAATTGGGAGTGCCCGTCAGGCGCCCCAACTACCAACGCATTCGCTTTTCGTCCAATGACAGTAACTCTGGTGCATCGAACCGATGGCGCCGAGGCGCTTACGGCTTACATGGCTCGGGTGAGCAACCCTCTTAACCAAAGCAATGATGAGACCGCACCGCGTCTGATTAAGTACCTCATCGATCACCAGCACTGGTCTCCGTTCGAGATGTGCTCGATGTGCGTCAAGATCGAAACGGAGCGCGACATTGCCGCCCAGCTGCTGCGTCATCGCAGTTTCTCGTTCCAAGAGTTCTCAACCCGCTACGCCCGCACCGCGATCGCTGAGATTCCGCATTACCGGCGCCAAGACACCACCAATCGTCAAAACTCCATCGACGATCTCAGCGCTGACGATCAGGAGCAGCTGGCACGGGACGCTGGTGAGGTCATCACCAGGGCTTACGGGCTCTACTACGCAATGGTGGAGCAGGGGGTCGCGAAGGAATGCGCCCGGCGGATCCTGCCGCTCTGCACACCCACTGTGCTGTTCATGCACGGAACTCTGCGATCGTGGATCCACTACATCCAGTTGCGCACGGACGCTGACACGCAACTGGAGCACCGGCTGATCGCCGAAGAATGCAAACGCATCTTCTGCACCCAGTTCCCCGTGATCGGTGAAGCCGCGTTGGGGGTGCCTCTTCCGTGAGCCTATCGCGCTATCACAGCGCCCTGCAGCTGGAGGGGGTGGCTGGGGTGTTGATGGAGATTGTCGACGAGGCGTTGATTTTCGCTGCACAACAGCACCCCGCAATCGACAACCGCTCGCTCTATGCCTTCGCGGCCAAGCTCAAGTACCGCGTGATGAAAGCGGAAACCTTGTCTAACGCAAAAAACGAATGAACACTGAAGCAAGTTTTAAGTCCTTCCTTGACGAGATGGGGCGCTACCCATTGCTGTCGCACGATCAGGAGCTGCTGTTTGGCCGGCAGGTGCTACGGCTACAGGAGCTGCTGGAACTGCAAAAAAAGCGCCCCCTCACGGCCGCTGAGAAACGCGAGGTCCGCTTGGGGCAAAAGGCCAAGGAACGGATGATCAACTGCAACCTCCGCCTTGTGGTCACCATCGCCAAACGCTACACCAGGCGCACCAAACACTTGACGATGCTGGACCTCGTACAAGAGGGCGTCATAGGTCTGGTGCGGGCGGTTGAAAAGTTTGACCCCAGCCGGGGATACAAGTTCTCCACCTACGCCTACTGGTGGATTCGGCAGGGGATGACGCGGGCGATCAACAACCTAGACAACACAATTCGGATGCCCAACACCGTGGCGGAAATGCTGCCAAAAATCAGAAGCGCCGCGGAAAGGCTCTCGCAGCAGCTAATGCGTGTTCCCACCCGCACCGAACTTGCGGAGGAGGTCGGCATTGACATCACTCAGCTCGTACTGATGATCGAGCGCACCTCGTGGCACACCTCGCTGGATGCGCCGGTACAAAGCGGCGATCCACTGCATTTCATGATCCCTGACACCTCTCGCAATGAAGAGGAGCTTTTGCTCGATGACACCTGCCTCCTTGAGGCCGCACTCTCAAAGCTCACCGATCGCGAGCGCTACATCATTGAGCACCGCCATGAGCTGGGCGGGCTCAAACAGCGCACCTACAACGCATTGGGGCGGGATCTTGGTGTGTCACGTGAGCGGGTGCGGCAGGCTGAGGCCATCGCCATACGCAAGATGCGCCACTACCTCGGCGGCGCGTCGCCGTCAGCCAATCCCAAACTCGTCACAAAGTTCACGGGCCATCAGCAAGAAACTCTCGGCGTCCGACAGCTCCGTCGTAGCACCGAGAAACAACACCATCTCCAACTCGCTAATGCGTCCGATCGCGCTCGTTAAAAGTTTCTGCTGATGGAAGTTCAGGCGCATCAAATTGCAGCACAGATCCCGTACCTTGGGATGGTCGGGGCTCGCGCCAACCTCGCGAACTGCCTGTTCCAGACGGAGTTCTTCCGTTAGGGGCACCTCCACCGCCATCCAGTTGCGTGGCGCACCGTCGCTGGTGGACATAGCAACTTAGACGTAGTTGCCATGCTAGCGACCATACCTATGGAACCCACGATGCGAATGGTGTTGGACGCTAACGGCGTGCCATTGTGGATTGTTGAAGGACTGGGGATGGTGTTTAGCCATCGTCAACAATGGCAAGCAGAAGTGAAGCTGCACTGTCTGCAAAGCAGTGCTGGTGTGTCCACAACAGCAAGTCCGCCTCGCGATCTGGGGTCCACTGCGGCTGGGTCCGCCACCAACTGAATACCTCGTTGGAACCCTTGCCTCGGTTGCAGGCTGGGCACGCCGGGGCCAGGTTGTGCGTCGTCGTGCTGCCCCCGCGGCTGCGCGGTTTGATGTGATCTAGCGTCGTGGCATTGGCCGCGCCGCAATAGCAGCAGCGGTTACGCCAGGCACTGAAGATGAACTCTCGGAATCGCCGCTTCGCATCACGTTTGTTTAACAGGTGGGTATCCGCTATCCGGTGATCCACTTGCAATCGGAGGTGGCAGAGGGCATGGGAACACTTCCAGCCGGAGGAGGTGATCTTCCGAGTAGGCCAGCTCTGCGCATCGGGCGTAGATGTTGTGTGCAATGTCCTCGGGGCCCTCGTCGCTCTCCACGACGATCTGCAACCTCACGTCAACGACGTACTGCTGTTTCATGGGTCAGCAATGATGGCCCAACCGGTGCCCGGTCCCTCCACCATCCATCGTGGCCCCCAGTTCTTACGGCTGTAAGCCAATCCCGCACCTTTAGAGCTGATGTACGTCCCGTTGGCTACGTCCATCTCGCCAAAGGGGTCGTTGACGATTACCGAACCACCGCCTTGCTGGAGGCTGGTGTAGCCGATCACGATCAGCCAGTGCCCCCCGCCGGTGGGTTTGCTTGCCGGGCCGTGGTGCAGGAACCCGCATGGCACCGGTACACCCTTGCCAATCTGGCGCTCGATGTCCGCCCACCCGGCGTTCTGGGCAAAACGGGCTGTGATGCCATAACTGCGGAGGGCGCGGAGCTGGGCGGTGGGGTCGGTGGTGTCGCCAAACGTCTGCACCCGCTGCAGGTACTGGTCGTCGGCGTTGGGACCGCTGATCGCCCCTGGGCGCAGGGTCGCCACCAACATCGCGCAGCTGCTGCTGTAACACATGCGCATGGCTTGGCCAAACACCCCGCTGTCCCGCTGGGAGTAGTAGGGGACGCGCAGCGGGTTGGGCTTGGGCGTTGGCCCCGTCAGCGCTGCGGTAGGAGAGTGCTGATTCATCAGCGCGATCAGCTTTTCCGCGTAGCTGGGGTCGGTGGCGTAGCCCTGGCGCACCAGGGCGCGAGCCGCGTCGTCACGGCTGCGCTCGTTGTTAACGCCCTTGAAGTCGCGGTAATCCTTGTACCACCGATCCACTAGGTACTGCACGCAGGTGGCGAGGTCAGGAAAGTTCAGGAACTCGCTGGTGATCGTTATCCACTTGCCATTAACGAACTCGCGGGTCTCGTGGGCGCTTCCTTTGCCTTTAAGGCCAAAGTAGTTGTTGCTGCCACTCGGGTGTCGGCCGCCACCGCTCTCCAGTTGCCATTGCGCGGCTACCAGCTCGGGGTACGCCGCGCCCGCGGATCGCGCTAATGCCAGCACGCCATCCCAGCTGTTCTCCGCTTTAATGCCCGGCTTGGTCGGTGGGGCGGCGCGAAAGATCAGCGCAAACTCGTTTAGTTGCGCTGGGGTCAGCACGCTCTCCAGCCAGCCCCATGCGGCCAGCTGGTGCGGTTCGTTCTTGGTGAAGCGCACGGCATCCACCAAGCGGATGGGGCGCTGCGGGCTCATGGCGCTCCGCTCCTAGCGGCTGGGGCGGTATGGGAACATCTGGCGGGCCGTGCGCAGCAACTGCTGCACAATCCCGTTGCTCCTAAATGGCGTGAAGGGCATGATCTCGCTGATCACCAGCAGGCCCAACGCGACGGCGGCGGTGAGTTCCATGCACTCTTGGCGGGTGCTCTAAGTTGCCCGCACTCAGCGGCTGCGCATCTCCAGCACGCGCACCCGGCGCTCGATGTCGGTAAGGCGCTCCTTACTGTCGTTCTTGAGTTCGCGCACGTCGTCCAGCACCGTCAAAAGCCCAGTCTCGATCTTGGTGACCTGCATGAACAGGCCGCACAAACCCAGCACCGCAGCTACCAATAAAGCCGGGATCGCCTGACTCACCCAGTTCGGCTGCGCCGGTTGTTCCGGGGATTGCACCTCTTCGGACACGGCTGGGCAGGGGGCAGGGGCGGTTACTCCTAAGTTGCCCCTACTCTGCCTTGCGCGACAACGAAATCAGCGTTGTCATCACACCCATCATGACGGCAACCGTGCGGGAGTCACTATCCGTGCAGCCCATTGGCGCTGGATCAATCGACTTACCTTGGGGTGTGCCGATGTATTTCGCATACCAGGGGAAGACCACTTTGGGGAGGATGTAGAAGCGGCAGGAGGCCCACTGCGCTCCAGCCACCACGACGATGGTGGCGGAGACGCCGACGATGCTGCGCCAGAGCCAGTTAGGCACTGGGTGCTTCCGGCCAGGTCGGGTTGAAGGGATCGCTTGTCACAGCAGGCAGATCGCGTAATGCCTGGCGGTAGGCAAGCCACTGATCAAGGTTCTGCACCCAGCTGGCGCTATCAGCAAGTTGCGTATGGTCAGAACGCAGCAGCAAAACAAAGCGCTGGTGGCGTAGTGATTCCCATGCGGCTTCAACCTGCTTTTGCTGCTCTTCAGCAGTCAAAGGGGTCACAATGTAGGTCCGAGTGACGGTGCCTTCCTCGTCATCAACAGCCCACTGATCAAGCGGGGCTTCAGCGACACGCTCAACCCTGGGATTGATTTCGGGACACTCGGCCTCAATCAAGCCGTAATACCCTTGACCCTTGAGCCATTGATCAGTAGGACGAACAGGTTCCTGAGTGGCCCAGTCCCGAGTAAACCAATTAAGGACCGTCTGTGCCTCTGCGACACATACGCCATCAACGACTTCATAGAACGCCGTGTGCTCGCGCACGCCGTCTAGAGGTGAAAGTTCAGTAGTCATGGATTCCACTTGGATAGAGGACAGTCCGCCTTGGCCAGACGGATTTTGAACGGGATGTAGCACTTGCAGATAGCGCAAAACTTGCTCTGCAGTTGCTGGGGGCAGCTCTGGCAGATGGCTTTACGTGCCTGCTGGGTGGGCAAGGGTGCAAACATCAGCAGAGGCCCCACTGCGGCCATCGACATAAAGAACTGTCGTTAACTGTTATCATGGGTGTCTGTGCAAGGACAACATTATTACCGTCTAGGAGCTGAGCCACAAAATATTCAGTCCCCTCACCCGTCGTTACATCCCCGACGAAACTAAATGAAAGAGTGCCGATATTGTTGGTGATGGTAACGTTAGCGCTACTGCTAACTAATTCAGGCGGATTAACGTCGCCAGCGCTTATAAATGTATAGCCTGTGGCTGCCACGAATTTAAGTTTGAGAACAGTGTTGTCAGTAACGTATGCAATGACGTTCAAAAAATAACCGGTGCCTTCGTTGAGAGTGGTTATTTGGCTGCCGCCGCTTGTAGCTGAAATATGAAGACTTGCCGAGAGTGCAAAAAACGCTTTATGCACGCCATCCTGCTGTACGTAAGCCTGCTGAACCTGTTTCCAGAGGCCGGACTGTTTTACGTGGATTGCATTTACTAGCTTCCAGACGCCAGCATCTTTGACATACGTTGCCATGGTTTATACCTTCATGCAGATGTCGCCGTCATTGCCGCCGTAAGGTGCGGCGCTTCCTGTCTGCACTGTCCTGACACCATAGCCGTTGCTATTTGTCGCAATCATTGCGCCGCCGACCGTGCCGGAATCAGCAGTCGTCACGACGCTGTTCATAGGGATGGTCCGCAGGTTTGACACGATGGTGTCAATCTTGATAGTTCCAAAAGACATGGTTCAGCTCAGAGAATGGCCCAGAAGACGCCCGAAGGCACCGTCACTATTTTGCCGTTTGTGATTTCTATGCTCCCCACCGACATGCCGCTTTTGCCGGCAGTCAACGTGTAATCTTCGCTGATCACCTGAGAGAGTTCCGTCACAGGACCGGTACTAGCGCCCCCTCCGCCACCAGCGCCGATCTCCACAATCGAGTCAGTGCCGCCGGCGCTTTTCTTGGTGAACAGCTTGCCGTCGTAGGTATTGACGGCTAGCTCGCCTAGCTCTAGGTCGCCAACCGCGGGCGTTTTGCCTGATACAGCTGAACGGCGAATTTTGATCGTGTTTGCCATGTGGCGGTCCCAGTGCCTATATAGGCGGACCCTTTAGGTTGCCGTGTTTAATACTCGCCGCCGTCAATCGTGCTGCTGGGGCTCAGATAATCCGTGCCGGCCACTGCTGTGCTGATCGCGCCAGTGCCATTGCCCTTGAGCACACCGCTAAGGGTAGTGGCACCGGTGCCGCCATGGGCAACCGCAATCGTGGTGAAGCCGGCGCCTATGGTGCCGCTGGTTAGGGTGCCTACGCTAGTCAGCGAACTGTGGAGGACACCGCTTCCCAGCGTGTTGGTGTCCAACACCTTGGTGCCGTTGATGTAATAGCACTTGGCGCCTGCGAGGTTCAGGTGCTCCGAGCTGGTGAAGGCCTCAGTGGCGTCTACCCAGCTAAATGTCTTGTCAGAGGCTCCCTTAATCGTCAGGCCCGCGCCGTCGGCGGTCGCATTGCTGGGGCTGGCGACGTTGGCTAGCACCACGTTCTTGTCCGCCACCACCACTTCGGTGCTGGAGAGCGTGGTAGTAGTGCCGTTGACCGTGAGGTTGCCGGTGATGACCGCGTTGCCGCCGACATTCAGATTGCTGGTGATCTGAACGCTGTCGGGCAGGCCGATTGTGAACGTTCCTGTGCTGGCGTTGGCGACAACATCCACCTCACCGGCAGTGCCAGACAGCGTGATCGTGCCGCCCAGGCCTGACGTGATGCTGGTGGTGGTTGCTGAGCCGCCTAATGGTGTCGCAACACCATTAATGGTGATGCTGCTGTTCGCCAGTGCGCTGTTGGGTATTGAAGCCAGCGCAATCTGACCTGTTGTGCTGTTGTACGAAAGGCCGGTAGTGGTATCAACGCTCAGGGCGCTGCGGACGCGAGCATTGGTGTAATAAAGGTTTGTGCCCTCGCTGACGCTGCTGGTGGTAAGCCCGGTAACCGTTGCGCCGGCAAGCGCCACTGTGCCCGAGAATGTCTTGTCGCCGCTAATCGTTTGGGCGGTGTCCAGCGTTGTATAGGCACCCGTGCCGCCAATGGCCACGATGCTGGTGGCACTGCCACCCGCCCCGCCGGTGCCTACACCAATGAACAGCTTGTTGCTGTTCTCGCTATACGCCAACTCCGCTTGCGCAAGAGTTGAAGGCGCCGCGGTTGAGGTGCTGCGCTTAATGCGAATCGTGTTGGCCACTGGGCGGCTGGCGTTTAGCCCTAGGTTTCCGCCTTAAAACGCCCCGCCGTCCGTCAGCGTCACCACCGTGTTGATGTCGTCGCCCCTCCACTCCCCCGCAGTGGCGTCGTAGTACAGCACGCTGCGATCGACCTTGTCGGTGGTGTTCACGTCGGTGATGTCGTCGAGTCCGAGGTTGACGCTGGTGACGGGCCCCTGGGGACCAGGCACCACCACTTCGACAACAGCTGTCGCTGGGTTTTCGACAATGACGGTTGTGGATAGCGTGCTCATTTCGGTCCTCTTATGGGGTAGGCGCTGTGTACCCCTCGCTGGGGCGGACGATCCCCTCTAGGTAATACTCGCGGAGACCGCTGGGGTTCACCAGCATCACGTCGTAACGCGCCTCCGCTGGTAGCTCCTCGGTGATCGTGTTGGGCAGCGTCAACGACACCGCCCCAGCTGCTGCATCAATCACGTCAACCTCAAAGTCGCCGTACTTCTCGGTGCGTCCCTTGTCCCACACCTGCGCCAGTACAGCCCAACCGGTCAGGTCGATCTCATCATCTGCGTTGTCCTTGAACACCAGGCTCAACACGAAATCGGCGCGGCGCTGAGGGCGGATGTTGTAGGTGCCCGGATTCATGCGCTTGCCTCCGCTGGGGTCGGGTTGAACTGCAGCGTCAGCCGGAACTGCGTGCGGGGGCCGAGACCCTCCGGCACTCGCAACGGGCTGCAACTTACAACAGCGCTGCTGCTAAACGCATCTAGCACCGTGCGCATCGCGTCTGTCACTTGCTTGTCGTCCCAGCTCACCAGAAACACCGTGTACGTCTCGTAGGCCGGGGCGTCGGTGTACTGCGCCACTGGGATGATGTCCGGTTGGCGCTGGATGATGCATTCCAGGCCATAAACCATTGTGCGGGGAGGGGCTGGTTCGCCCGCGGCACGGACGCTCATGGCGGGCACTGTCGTGCCGTTCGCCAGCGTGTACGTGCCCAGTCGGTCGACCAGCAACGTCTCTAATTGCTCTCGCAGCGTGAGCAGTTCCATGGCTCTAAGTTGCCCGCACCAGCAGGTGGCCCGCAGCGATCCACCCCGCCGCAGCGCCCGTCCGGCGCGGGATCTCAAAGCTGTAGGCGATCAACGGCTTGTCGATGTCACGCAGCAATACTGGGCCGCACATCGCTTCGGTTACGCAAACCAAACCACGGGCGTTTTGCCCCTCCCACGCCGGGGCGACGAGCCACACCGTGCGGTCGTCTGACACCAGCGCACGTAGCGGTGGTGTGGGCTGAGTGTCGTTGGCCGCCTCCAGCGCCTCGCCCCAACACGCATACAGCAAGGGGTGTAAGGCTGCGTCTTGGTGCAGTGAGATCAGGGCCGCGGCCGTGGGTGCATCCAGCTGGGCATCTCTGCGCTCCTGCGGGCGGTAGATGCGGAAGTCCTCCGGCGCAAAGGGCTTGGCCTTGGGGTCGCGGTTCGCATTGCAGAACAGCGCCTGCAACTGCGCCAGCGGTAGTTCGGCGCGGCTAAGCGTGCGGTGCTCGATGCGCTGGGCGTGTTCCCAGCTGCGCAACACCACATGACGTAATTCGCGGTGAAAACTCAGTCGGTCGTATTGGCCGGGGAAGGCGTGGAAGAGGTCGTGCGCGACTTCCGCCCAGTCGGTTTGCTCGGCCCGCCAGATACCGGCTGCGGCTTTCCCAACTCCTCCTCCGTTACCGGTGCGCTTTCGGTGCCCTCGGCGCTTAGCTCCTCCTGGTACAGCGCGTAAATGCCGTCAAACAACGGCTGCAGCATCTTGCGGGTGTCGGTGATGCCCCAGCTGGGGAGGTCAAGCCGGCAGCGCACCAGCGCCGTTACCGCTGCTTCCTTGGTGTAATCGTTTGACGCTGAAAATACCTTGATCACTTCGTCGATGCGGGCGGCATGGCGCAGGCGGATCTCATCGGCGGCGGCCTCCAGCGCAATACCCGAAACGCTGTGTTCAATCACCGTGAACGCTTCCAACAACGTCACCTTCTCCTCCTTAGCGATCGAGTCGGCGATACGGGCAGCGGCCACGAAAGCGTTGGGTTTGTCCGCCAGCAACTCGTTGAGCACTACGCTCTCGCCTACCGTCACACCCCCCAGCACCGGGAAACGCAAGATGCCGGCGGCGGCAGTACCAACGTCTCGCGTGGTGGGTGCAGCGGGGGCGGTGATGAAGGGGAGCGCGGTCATGCGCGGGCGGCCTATCTAGGTAGGGTCACACTAGCGCTACTTGTTTGTGGAGGACGCCTTGGCGGTAGCCACCGCCAGGGCGCGTTTCTGCGCTTGGCGGTCGGCAAGCGCGGAGCGGTTGGCGGCACTTCGGCCAATCAACGCACGCAGCAGGCTCTGCGCTTCCTGAGGCTGGGGGGTTGATTTTATCATGTTTTAACTGGGTACATGTACTGGTTATATCCATAGCCGTAGCTAAATCGACGCTTTCTCCATCCGAAGTCTTCCAAAGCAGGGCCGGTGAGGATGGGGATATTCCCCGCGTAGGGCAAATACTGAATCACCTCCGACGCGGGCGTGCCAACCGAAAACCTTTTTCCATACACCTGCCTTGCGCTTGCATATTCCTCGCTCGCAGGCTGCCACACATTTCCTTCCATGACGTATGCCACACCGGTAGAGCTGAAGATGTTCAGGCTGCTGGGGAGGCGCTGGTACGATGTGTAGGACTTGGCGTTTGCCGAGTGCATCACCGTCTTGTACTCAGCAGCAAATACTTGGCGCTGCGGGTCTGCAGCGTCCATGCTCATGAAAAAGTCGTAGTAGAAGTGGCCCGCCTCGTCTGCTGACGCGCCGGGAGTCGTAGAAAGAGGCTCGTTTCGTTGCGTGACCGTCCCAGTCTTGGCGTTGATTTTTGTGTAATGGCCGTACCAGGAGGTAACGTTGGCGACGCCGTAAGGTTCGTTCCAGAAGTAGTAGTCATTCTCGTCGAGGTAGTTCTCGCCGCAAAACTGCTCTTTAGCGGGGAAATGAAACCCCCAGCTGTTGTCTTCGTCGGGGCCGTACAGAGTATGGTTGTATGCGCGGGCTTGGCTTTGATGGCCGGTGAACGAATACGGGGTCGGAATTGCATCCCCCAATACAGCTTTGGCGCTGCCGGCCAACGTCAATGAGTAGGAATCACTCTGAGTAACTGGGCGGCCGATGGAGTTAGAAGCCCATGTGTTTCCGGGCATGTTCTGCCGGTACAGCACCGAAATAAAGATGTACTCGTCCTTGCAGGAGCTGACGGTGAACCATGCGTGGATGCCGCGCAGGGAGGCCCAGTCGTAGGGAAGCGGCGAGGCTTCGTTGTATATGGTGTCTCTGGGGGGATACCCAAAGCCTGGACCTATCCCACCATACTTCGTTCTGAGTACCCAGCGCATACTTGCGATGCAGCGGTTCACGACAAAAGGTGTGATCTCATTGATTTGCTTGTGTGCGCCGCGAGGGCTAATGTCCTGCACAACAGGAGCAATCTGCTTGCTGCCGAGACCTACGTGGTTTGTGATTATTTCCGAGCCGTCCCTCCACATTCCCCCTTCTATGTTCTGCCACGTGTTCAAAAATATACTTTCGATGTCCTCAAAGGTGTTTTCTATGTAGTTGAATCCGGTGTTATAGGCTCTAAAGACCGACACCCTTGGGCGCCGTTGGGCGCTGGGCTCGATGGGAGCAGCTTTGGGGTTGCTGGAGTTTGACGCTTGAGTTGTGGCGGTGGCCGACTGAGTCGTTTGCTGCTGCTCCTGCGCACCCTTTCTATTGGTTTGACGCTGGCTCAGCGCATCACGGTTGGCGGCGGCCTGGTCGCGGTTCTTTTGTAAAAGCCCTCCCCAGCTGATCAGCAGCTCAATCAGCAGCTTGCTCATCAGTCGTCCGTGGCGAACGTGATGCGGTACGTGATTGAACCACCGTCCACCAGAATCACGGCTGGGGCTTCAACAATGATCGAGTGCAGGGTGGCGCTGCTGCCGGTGTCGAGCACCACATACACAGTGTCGTAGGTCCAGTTGGCGCCGTTCGCGGTAAAGAGAGCGCTGATTTGCGGCATCTCAAAGCGGGCGTCCGTCGCGTCGTAGGCACCGGTGGCGATGGTTCCGGTCACGTCCGCGTAGCCATTGCCGCTTAGCTTTTTTGCGTCCCAGGCGGATACCGTGCTTAGCGCGGTCAGCCCGGTCGTTCCGTTGTTAGCCAAGCTGATTCGGTACGTCTTACCCTCGTAAGCAGCAGCGGCTACACGTGCTAGCTCGGCTTGGGTGATCGTCGTTGTGATCGCCATAGATACGCCCTAGTGGCCTAGGTTGCCGGGGGTCACTCCACTGGTGCGACTCGGTAGCTGGGCAGGATTGTCCAGGCGGTGCCGTTGATGTTGTTGCTCAAGAACACCCAGCTCTTGTCCGCGGCAGGCGTTGCTGAGGTGGTCGACAATGCGGCGCTGGCGCTGTAGACGTTGAACAGGCCAGTGTTGTCGGGTGAGACGCCCATGCGTACTTCGATTACGGGGAAATTGTCGAAGATGCTGGGCCGTATGAAGGCAATCTCAAACACGCGGTAGCCCGTGCCGGTGTTGGAGGAGCTGATGTTGCCCTCAACTCGGATGCGGAACGTGTTGGTTGTGCTCCTTGTATAAACTTTCTGCATAGAGTCGTCAGCTGTGTTAATGAAGATCTTGTTGAGCGCTGGGTTGCTGGCGCTCATCCCGCTATAGACCAATGAGCTACTACCGAAGGTGATGTAGCCGTTAGGACTGATGAAGCAGGAGGTGTAATCGGTGTTGTTGTAGCGGAATGTGAACGGGAACGTGCCGCTGGCAACGGGCGTGTCGTCGTTGTTGGAATTGAAGATCTGCGTCCAGCCGCTGGGGGTGCTGGTGGTAATCGAGCTGCCGGCAACTGGGGTGGCGTCGCCGGCTTGCAGCGTGAAGCCAGGTGCTTGCGAAGCGCCCAACGCAATGCGGACGGGGATGGTCAGTCCTTGGCGCACATAGGAGGTGACCACATGTAGCTTCGGGACCACCTCAAGCGGCACCGTCAACTCTTGAGGGACGGAGATGAACGTCCGGCTCACCGCCAGCACGCTCTTCATCGGGAATGCGTAGAACTTCTCCTCCATGTACGCAGGAATGACGCTGGCCACTGGGATTTCCCTTGCGGGGACCGCAGCGGTGTTGGTTGGCAGCGCAGTCCAAATCGACGGGTCCGGGGCGGTGGCATCAAAATTGCTGGGGGTTGTGATGCTGTTTGCAGGGCTGGGGGTGGCGTTGGTGGTGACTTCTGGGGCGGGGGGCAGCGCCGTGATGCCGTCTTGCACGGGTGCCCAGGGCTGCGGTGGCGCGTACTGCCCGCCGGTAGCTCCCACCCCACCCAGATACACCAGATCGACGTTGGCAACTATGCCGTTGGCGTCAAAAGACCAGCTCTGTCCGTTGACGAGGTACTGCCCCACCACTACGTCGAAGTTGACGCCGACGGGGTCGCCAGGGTACGGCGGCAACTTGTCTGGGGTCAGCTGCGCCGAAAAGCCGTAACGGTGGCCGTAGGCAATCTTTTGCTGAACGCTGCCGAACGTGCTTGCAATTTGCTCAGCGTTGGACGGCACCGCCTGCCACTGCTCACCTGAGAGGTAAATCTCGTCGTCTGGGGCAAAGGGCAGTGAGTAACTAACGGTGATGCCCACCCCAGCTCCGCCTGTAATAAACGAGATCTTGGCTTCGCTTGCCCTCGGATCCTTGGCGTACTGCTTCGTGTTGCGAGCGGTCGTGGACGGGCGGATTTGGGCGCCAAACTCACGACCGACGTGCGTGGAGATGCTCACACCGACGGGAATCAGCGTCGCTGCGGCCCGTAGCCACGCGAGTGCTGCTTCAGAAGTCTCGATGTCTTCACCCACCCTGGCAAACATCTGTTGACCGTGCTGCGTGTGGCCATACGCCAGTCGGCGGCTTACCATCTGCTTTGTGATGCCCTCCGCCTCGTCTACCTCAAATGTGGTCTCCGTTTGCTCAATCATTACGGGCGCGGTGCCGGGAATTAACAGCCCATCGTCAAATATGTAGGTCGGCAAGTTCAACTTGCCCACCAATGCCATGTCGCTCTCGTAGGTCGATTTGATGATGCGGCTGGGGCTCTGGGCGTAGCCCGGATCTTTAAAAAGATCGGTGCAGCCGCTTCCGGTGGAGTCTTCGGAAGACTCTGGAACGATCACAGCGGAATCGTTATACACAAATTCCTCCACCGTATAGTGATCGTAATAGCCGGCGACACTTTCAGACTCACCGAGACTGCCGATAGTGTCCAGAAACTCCGCAAAAAAGGAGCCGTTGATCTCCTGTGATAACACCCGTTTAGTTTCGTCGCGCCTTATGACGCGGTCATATAGGTCGTACTTGGTGCGTATCGTTGACAGCGGGTAGTACGAGACGGAGTACAGACTGTCGCCGCCGTCGTAGGGGATGAAGACGTACGTTAACTCGCCCTGTTGCTCGTCCAGCTCCCAGTCGCGCTTGTGCCTTTCGTCAGAATCAGGATCAAGGTCTTCTTCGCTCGGTGGCGTGAAGCGGTTGTAGCTGTAGTTGACGATTACGGTCTCCGCTGGCATGTCGCCGGAGCGCATCGGCTGCAGGTCGATCAAATCCTCGGCGATCAGCAGGGCGGTGTCACCACCAACGGTCGCCAAACTGCGGATCTGCAGCCGCTCCTCCGCGTCTAAATAACCCAGCAGTGAATAGCTGTAGAGCAGGTCGCTCAAGATGCTCACATAGCCCGAGCTGAAGTCGAAGCTGTTGACCGCGATCGAGCCGGGGAGCATGTAGGTTAATAGGTTGCCGTCATACGTCAGGCCCAGCTTCTCTAAACACACTTCAGCGATGTACCTAAAACTGAGGTTCAGCGGCACCGACCCAAACACGTCACAGTCGTAAGCGGCGTTCTGCGGGTCTTCGGCAGGATTAGTCTCCTCAGTCTCTCGCAGGTTCTCAAGCATCGTCAACTTGCACCCGACTGAAATAGTCGTCTGCCGGCGGAACGGATCCGCAAAGCTGCTGATTACCCGCAACGCTCGGGGTATCCGGGCGACATAACCGTTGCGCTCATACGCCAACTGCAATGGATCACCGGAGTTGGCGCTGATCAGCCCGGACAGCACAATCTCGCCGCGGGTGCGTACTAGCCCCGTGCCCTGCATGTGGTCATCGCTAAACCCCCCGCTGATGACTGGGCCCAGATCGCAGATGATGTTGGCGCGAATGTCAAGCGTCATAGCTGGATCAGCTGGATCGTCACCGTGTAAATCGTGGTCTTAACGCCGTCGATCAACTCGGCGTCTGCACTGGCGGACGGGGCGCTAGTGGGGAAGTACTCACCCGCAGGAGGAGTGGTCGTGACGATGCCCTCGTACCAGTTCTGTAATGCTGTCCAGTTCGTCGAGTCGCAGGTGCCCTCTACGTCTCGAACGCGGCTGGCGCGGAGGGGACCACTGATGTAATGCTGACCTGTCGCCGTCAACTCCACCTGCGGGTTGTTGGTGTAGGTCTCGGGTGGTTTGGTGAGCGTGAGTACCGCGCTGCCGATTGTGATCGTGCCTAGGTCTGGCTTCAGCGCGTCCTCCTTGTCCTGGTTCTTCTCCTCCTGCGCTATCAGCACCGCCAGGTATTCCGTAGCGTCAACCAGCTCGGCATTGACACTTAAATAAGCCCCCACCTGCTCGGCGCTGGGGGCCGATAGGAACCAGCACGCAATCGATGCCCAGTTCTGGCCCGCGGCGGCAACGCTCAGGTTGATCGTCGTGCCGATCACACGGGTCTTCATCGTGTCCTCATCCGTGATGCGGGCGTTGCGCCAGGTGTTGTACTCACTCAGCAGCGCTGACCACTGGGCGGTGGTACACAGCCCGCTAATGCGCCACTTGCCGGCGGTCAGACCCGCAACGGTCTCCGCCTCGTAGTACCCAAACGGTTGGGCCGTCAGGGTGTTGCAGCTGAAGGAGCCGAGCGTGATTGCCATTACTTGAGTGCGGTGTTTTGATCGACCGTCCAGCTGCCGTCGCCGTTGCTGGTGACGCTGATTTTGATGCTGCGCTCGGCAACGGTGTTCTCCCGCAGGGCGTCGATCAATGCCTGCTGCTGCGCGATGGCAGCTTGCTGCTGCTCCACGTTGCGCACAAATTCCGCTGCCTCAAACAAGCGCTTGGAGCTGGCAACGCCGAGGTTTTGCCGGATCAATCCGCTGGCCTTGCCTCGCGCTACGTCCGCTTGTGCTTGGGCGCGAAGATCTGCTTTGGCGCCAGGGCTTAAGAATTTGTAGCCGCCCTCCAATGTGCTGCGCAGGGCGTCGCGGGCACCCTTCAGTGATTGGGCTGCTTGGCTGGCGCGTTCCGCTAATGCCGCGCCGGCTTCCGCGCCTGCAGCTCGGATCTCCTGCGCCGCGGTCTCCAGCTGGGCGCCGATCTCTTGCTGGCGAGTAGGGTCGCTCTCGCGGGCTAACTGCGCTTGGAGCTGGCGCTCGCGGGTGATCGCTTGCTCCACCTGCAACCGGTTCTGCTCCATAAATGCCTCGCCCTCCGCAGTGCCGGCGCGGGCGGCAAGGGTGCTGTTGCCGGGGTTGGCTGCAAAGTCGGCGCTGGCTAATGCAGCATCGCGGCGGGCGTTTGTCGCTGCAATCTGCTGCGCTATCTGCTGGCGTTTGATCGCCTCCTGTTCCACCGTGCGCATCAGTTCTTTCTGCAGCTGCAGCCGCTCCTCCTCAATCTTGAACAGCTCTTTAGCAGCGGTTTGGTTGGCTTCTAAAACACGAGGATCCGACTTGTCGGTGATGCCTAGATTTTTTAATTCAAGAAGTTTGGCATTGCGAGCGTCAAGCACTTGATTTTTGCGCTCGTCTAGCTGGGCGGTGCGGTTTCCTTGCACCTGAGCGCTGATCAGCCGGAAGCTGTTGGAAAATGCCTTGGCTGATTGCAAGCGAGCATAGGCAAGGTTTTTCTCGATTGCCAGCTCTTCTTTCTTGAGCCCAAGCAAGCGCTCCATTTCGGCAATGCCGGCCTTTCTGCCCTCCGCAACGTCCTCCTCTGAGGGGGGCATAAAGGTGTTGCCACCGCGGCGGCGTTGGGCAGCACGGGTGGCTTTATCTGTTACGTCTCGGACCTGACGGGTTTGCTCAGGGTTTAGGCGGCCGGCAAGGCTTTCAAATCGGGCAGCTGTTCCAATGTTGCTAAGGTCCTTCGCTAATGCACGTAAAAAGTCGCTAAGAGGTCCAGCGACAAAGCTCGCAACACCAGCGGCAGCCTGCGCAAAGCCCCTGTTAAGTTCATCACTGGCACTGCGTAATTCCGCAAACGCCTCCAGGCTGTCCGGGCCGAAACTTGATACCAAGTCTTTCTGGATAACAGCGGCAGCTTCAGCAGTGCGGCCGGTTTCAATAAGCCCTTCTGCATATTTCTCAAGCGATTTAGAGCTTAAGGCACCTGTTGTTTTGAGCTTATCAAAGTTTTCGATTGGGTTCTCTAGCGCCTTATTGATATCGTCAAAGCGCTGACCGATAGCAGTTCCGACGAGGCTTAAACCGAATCCAAAATTGCCGCCCAGCAGGCCTCCCAGACCACCACCAATCAACCCGCCAGCACTAGCGCCTACTCCCTGACCAAATAAAGCAGGGAATGCTCCGCCAATAATTGCGTTGCCGGCGGAATCCTTTAAGCGCTTGCCGAGTTCTTTACGAGCGTTTTTGGCAGCTTTCTGCTCCTCGGCAGCAAGTTGTTTTTTCGCCGCAATGCTCTTCTCGGCCGCCGCAACTTCCTCCTTGGCTTTTTGTATTTGCTTTTCCTGAGCGGCGGTGATCTCCGCGGTCACGTTGGTGCGCCGGGCGATCTGCTGTTGCAGGTCTTCCTCAAGCTGTGACCTGGCCCCGGCGAAAGCATCTTGACCCGCAGCCGGGGAGCCCGGAATTGCGTCGCCGTTGCTTAGGCGGCCGGTGACAGGGGAGCTGGGGCCTCCGCGGGATGCCTCTAGGTCCAGCAGCGTTTCCTCCATAAACTGCAGAGCACGGTTCCAGCTGGTGGCCAGGTTGAGCTGGCGCCCGCCGCTGATCAGGCGCAGGTCCGAGTCCACCTCTTGCAATACCTGCAGCGCCGTGCCCCAGTTGGTGCTGATGTTCAGCCGCTCGCCCGCACCGATCAGGCGCAAGTCCTGATCAATTTCCTGCAGTTGTTGTAGGGCAGCCGTCCAGCTGGAACGCAGGTCTTGTTTCTCGCCGGCGCTGATTAAACGTAGGTCACTATCAATCTCCTGCAGTTGTTGCAGCGCGGTCGCCCAACTGGTGTTGAGGTTGAGACGCTCGCCGGCACCCACCAATCGCAGGTCGGCATCCACCTCCTGCAGCTGTTGAAGCGCTACGGTCCAGCTGCTCGCGACGTTAACACGATCCCCGGCGCCGATCAATCGCAGGTCTGCGTCAATCTCCTGCAACGCACGCAACGCCAAACCCCAACTGGTGTTGAGATTCAGCTTCTTGGCAAGGTCGAGCAGCTTGTCCGCGTCGCCGATCGAGGAGCTGGGGCCGCTGGCGCTGCTGCTGTTGCTGCTGCTGGAACGGCGCGTGGAGCTGCTGGCGCTCAGCCCCTCAATCAACTGCTTCGCGTTGTTGATTTTTGCGCGAAGCTCGGAGTCGTCGACTGTGAGCTTTAGTTCGGCTACGCCAAGCTGCTCGGCCACAGTTGAAACGCCTCCTGTGGACTAGGTTGCCGGGCAATCTTGGGTATGACTTCAGCCCTCTTCTCGCTCGTCAACGCCACCGCAAAGTTCGTCGTGGCTGGGCAAGGCGTCACCACTGATCCTGAAACCGGCAACGTGCTGCCGGTGCAGGAAACCATGGAGTACAAACTGTTCCTTAAGGCCACCGCGGTGGATCCCACCGTCTACCCCGGTGTCGATGCGGATGTCACTATCTACGAGGGGTACGTCGTTGATCCGACTCAGCTCGATGCACGCATCGGGGTCGGCTCCACCGGTACGTTGACGTTTGGCACTGCCCTGCCGGTGCCGTTTGAGGTGCTGCGCGGGCGCATGGGCTACGGCGATAAGGGCGTGCTTGGCGAGCGGCTTAGTGAGACGCTGGGCACCAAGATCGCCCTCATGGCGCAGGGGTAGTCGTGGCCATTCGCGCTAAAGCCAAGCTGCAGAGCTGGGGTGGGGATGCGCTGTTGGAAAAGGTGGGTTTTGCGCTGCTGGCCTACGGCGAACGTATTGCGCCGCAGCTGCAGGAGTCGATTAAAACGAAAGAGTATGACTGGCCCACACCAACCCTGCGTCAAGTCGGCCTGTACTCCGGCAAGTTCGTGCCCAAAGGCAAGCGCGACATTGTTGACACCGGAACTCTCATGCAGTCGCAGTCCGCACCGGTGGTGGCGGGCAATGTCCTCACCATTCGTTGGAATGCGCCGTACTCCAAGGCGGTGCTGGAAGGTGGGTTTCTCGTCGGCACCCTGCGCAATGCGTACATCGCACCGGGGCGTGATTGGATCACCCCCGTTCTCCAATCTACGCCCCCGGCTAAATTCTTCGCGGAGGAGTGGCGGCGGTTGGCAAAAAACCAGTAAAAAGCCCCGCGCTCGGCGGGGCAATCAGCTCACGGAGGTAGACGGTTAGGTGGCAGCGGCTTGGGCAGCCCAGTAGTAGGAGCCGAAGCCGATCAGGTCAAAGCTCACCTTGGCTATGTTGCCGGCTTGGATGTCCTCCGAGAAGGAACCCACCTGCGCCAAACCCGAATGCTTTTCGGGTGTGTTGGTTGAACCGTCGGTAACCGGGGTCTCGCGATACCACTGCACCAGAACTCCGGTGGCAGCATCTCGGGCAGCACTTTTTAAGAGCTTATATCCCGCATCGGTAACGCTTAGATTCATGGAGCAAGGTATAGTGTACGACTGACCGGTGATCAGCGAAGCCTTGAAACCCTGCTCCGAGTCGTAATCGATAACGTCGGTCGTGTCTGACTGAGCTTGGATCCCAGTGTTATCGAGCGAAAACACACGAGTCATGCCCGTGCTGGTGGTGGGGATGGGGCTGGACGAGGTGCCCAGCTTCACAAAAAGTTTGTAGCCCAGAGCCGCAAAAAACGCGCCGGTAGCCATTAGTCCGTGTGCTGTTTGACGCTAGGTTGCCCACTCACTCACATTCCATCACGTGCTCCCATGGCGTCGGGCGCGGACACACGTGGAGGTCAAAGCCGCGGATGTCGTGGTCCGTTGGTTGCGTCGCGATCAACGCCAGCTTTAGCTGTTCGTCGCTGATCCCCAATTCGCTCAGCACATCACCGGTGGTGGCACCCTTGTCCAACATGCGGCGAGCGAGCTGGCCGATCCGGCGCACACTGCCGGGAGCGCGAACCAGCCAGTTGTTGTCCCGGATCCAGTGCAGGATCTCCCCCTCGCAAAACACCGTTAACAACGTGCTGAACGTACCCTTGTTCGGCTCCCAGGCGCGGCACGTCTTGATAAACGCCGTGTCGATCGCGCTAAAGATGTCGTCGGTGTTGACGTAGGGGTACTTGCGCAACAGCTTGCGCCCCATCATCCGCAGTAACCCCTGATGCTCGCGATACATCGACGCAATGCGCCGCCGCTCGTCGCCGGTGAGCGGCGTGGCGAAGTAGCCGGTGCGGGGGAGGCGGCAGTTTGCCATGCCCCATGCTACCTACCTAGATCGGTAGGGTCAGCTGCGCACAATCGCGATCGTCTGGCCGGGCGTGTTCAGCAGTAGCTCCTGCAGCAGCTTCTGCAGTTGTGGCACTGCCTGGAGGGGCGTGATCTTGGTGGGTACGTCCTGCTTCCACTCCACTTCCATCACGTCCAGCTTCACTCGCTTCAAACCGCTGTTCGGGATGCCGGGGATCAGCGAGGCGCTGCCCGCGGTTTGGCCCGCAATCACCATGTCCCGCACCAGTGAGTTTGCCAGTTGCCACGTGGCACTCTTGATCTCCGCGGGGATCTCGCCCTCGGCGTAGGTCTTTTCCGTAGTGGTGAAGTTCTTGCGGGGCCAGGCCAACGCCTGGGTGCTGGTGGCACGCTCACCTACAAAACCCACTAAGTCCAGATTGCGGGTGGCTGTCAGCAGGGCGCGGGTCTTCTGGTCATTACTAGCCGCATACCACTCCACCGCGTCGATGTCGCCGTCGGCATACGCCTGCGCTTCCGCCAGCGTGATGTAGCTGTTGGCATCAGACGCGCCGGGGGTGGCGATGATTACGGCGGCCATTTGACGGTCGGCTTTTGCCTAAGTTTCCGCGTTGGCAACTTCGGCTATACGCAGCGGGGAGCTGTGCCGCCGGAACCCGCAAAGCGTGAGTTCAACACGCCCGTGCGCGAACCGTTCAATGCGCCCATTGCACAGATCCTTAAGGCAATAGACGCTCACACTGCGCTGTTTCTGCGCTCGGGAGACTGGTGGCACATGCAGCAGGCGGCGACGCTGCGTCTGTATGTGCGGGAGTTGAAAGATTGGATAAAGCGGCAGGAGCAGGCGCAGTAGACGCTGCTTTCGGGGCGCGGCGTTTGCGCGGTGGGGGCGCAGGGGCCGGGGCGGGCGCGACAGGCGCTGAAATGGAGGCCACCACAGGGGCAGCCTCCTCAGCAGCGCGACGGGCCAGGTTGAAACCTGTAAGTCCCATCAGGCGCTCAGCACACCCTTGACAAGCCCGATGTTCTTGTCATCGAACACCTGCTCCCAGTTGGCACCAGTCTCAAGGGTGGCGCGGTTGGGGTTGCTACCGGTGCCGGTGTAACGGCAACCGATTGGGTGATACACCACGTGCCAGTCGAACGACACGTAGGACGCCTTCGCGAGAATGTCGCGATCAACCTCCGACTGCAGTGCAGCTTGCTCACCGCTGGCGATGGCGCCGGGGGTGAAGAAGTACACGTCGTTCGCGCCGAGATCATCCGAAACCACCACGCGGCAGTTCATCAGAGTCGGGCAGCGCACGTCGCCAAAGGCACCTTGGAAGGAACCACCGCCAAAGGCAGGGGTGCTGTCCGCAGTCATACCCAGATCGCCGGCGCTGACATAGTCAATCGCCTTGCGCTGAACCAGCTGATAGTAGGCGCCGCTGTGCATCGCAATGACACTCAGCTTCTCGCCTTGATCGCCCAGCTTGGCGCGGGCGTCAGCCACCATCTCTGGGGTGGGGTAGGCGTCCTCAGTGCTCACAACCAAGTTGCTCAGACCGCCGGCAAAAGCGCCCTTAAGCGAAGCCAGCAGATCTTTCTGCTGTTGGTTGGCGACATAAGCAGCCACCTTGTTGCCGATGGCGGCAAGGGGGTCAGCTCCGGCAGAAAGGCGAGCCAGGTCGCGGGAGCCGAAAGCCCGGCCGCGGTGCAGTACCACAGCACGCTGCTTGTCGGCAGTGATGTTGCCGGGGGTCAGGGAGGTGCTATCGCTCAACACCTCGGCATCGCCAGAAAGATTGGCGACGAATCCGGGCACGGTGATGAAATCACCGCCCTCGGTGGCGTTGAGTTCAGCCATCGGCTGCACCACGCCGCTGCCAATAAAGGCGTTGCGAAGGGTGCTCTGCTCCTCAATGTATTGGGAGAAAATCTCCGGGACAATGATGTCCAGGCGACGAGTTTCGGCCATGGTCGGTTACCAAATAACAGTGCGGGGGTCTCAGCCGCGATTGGCTTCGGCCTTTAAGCGCTCGTACAGGGCGGGGTCGTCGCGGAATAGTCGCGCTTGCTCCGTCAAATTGCGCGTGGCGGTAGCAAATGGGTTGCTCTTGCCGTAGGCGCTGGTGGCAGGGGCGGAGGCAATCGTGCCCATTCCCTTGCTCGCGCTGGCGGCAAAATGATGGTCCCATCCACTGTCCGCTTGGCGCAGACGGGCAAGGTGGTCGCTAAGTGGAATCTCCATCCCGCCCTCTAAAACCACCGGCTTGCCCTCAACCTCGCGGAGGTTGGTGGCCATAAGCGATAGCAGCTGCTCAGGGCGCAATGCCTTGGCGGCGCTGATCTCTTGGATGGCTTTGGTGCGAAGGGACTCCGTGCGACGGGCTTGGCGCTCAGCGTCAAGCTCTTGCTCCAGTTCCGTGATGCGCTTCTCCAATGACTTGTTGGTGTCCTTGGATTGCTCCCACAACTTCAGATACTCACCGGAGTTCTCAAGTTGCTGCTGCTCACCGTTTTTGAGCTGGGCCGTGATCCCACGTAGCTGATCCTCAAGCTCTTGGATTCGGGTGTTGAGCTTGGCGTTGGTTTCGCCCGCTCGTAACTTGTCCTGCGTCACCAACTCCAATTTGGTGCGGAGACGCTGGAGTTCAGAGGAGTCGCCGGCGGGGGTGTCGGTCGCGGGTGAGGGCGGCACTGCCGCACCCTGTTCCTCCACAGGAGGAACACCACTGACGTTGTCGGTCACGCTGGTGGCTGAGAGTACGCACTAAGTTGCCCAGTCCTATGTAGATACCGGCAAAATTACGCACCGGCAGCGTGGATGTACTGGTGGGATATACGGAAACTCCGTGATCCGGTCGCGCCTTTGCATGTGCAATGGACGGCAGACTGGACACGTCGCGGGATCTAAAGTCGCGTTCCACACCCAACCCCTCGGGGCAAAGGGCGTGGGGCTGTCAGCTGTGGTCAGCTGCTGGCGCGTGAAGATTGTGTTTTGAGCTGTGTTGCTTACGCCCCAAACTGCGTTGGCAACCAGCGCCGTGTCGCGGTTGCGCAGGGCGCTGTAAATCGTGCCGCGGGCGTTAATCGGTTGGATGTAGCCCCGTACCGTGCGCTCCGCTACCAGCGTGCGGGCAATCTCAACCGTGCTGTCGTCGCGCAGTAGCCCCGCCAAAATCTTGCCCCGGATGGCGCGAAGATGCGCATCGACAAATGGAATGCGACCGCTGCCGGGGGCTGGGCTCAGCAGTGCTAGTAGCGTGGTGCCCCCGGTGCGCGTTGTTGATAAAAGCGCATCGCCAATGCGTGGTTTGTAGATCCTGCCGGTGAGCACTACGCCCGCAAAGGCAGCCGCACGCTCCGCAGCCTCACGATCTACTTGCTCCAAACGGCGCAGCAAAATCGTGCGCAACTGGGTGGCGTAGTCACGTAGCTCTAACTCAAATGCCACCAGCAGCTGCTCTAAAATCAGCTGGCGGCTTAGACCGGTGTTGGGCAGGCTGGCGATCAGCGACTGGCGTAGTCGCCACAGCAACAGCAGCAGCAGCGGTTTGAGATCGTCGTTAACCTCCCGTTCGTCGCGCTCCAATGCGGCATAAATGCTCGCTAGGTAGTCGTCGGTGTTCATTGATGCGCCTTAGGCCGGGTTGCGGCCGGGACGCATTGGGGTCGGGAGCGTTTGGCTGCTGAGCGATTCGCCTTGGCCGGGGGTGGTCAGCGCATTGCTGCGGCCAAACGAGCTGGGGGTGGTGGCAAGGGGGTCCAGCCCCATCGCACTCGTTTGCTCATTCAGGTAGTCCCGCGTGCGGATTACCTCCTCGTCGATGTTCAGCCCCGCGGGCAACACCTCACCCTGTTGCAACACATCCAGCAGCGTCTCCTGACTGATCGCGTTTTGCATGAATAGTTGCAGCAGGGCGGTGATGCTGTTGCCGTCCAACAGCTTGTTGTCGTAGTCCTGCTCAATCACTACCTGCGGGGGCTCCAGGCCCACGTACTGGGCCGCAACCTCCAGCATGGAACTCAGTGCATTTGCTAGGTCCGCACTGATCAGCGCCATGATGCTGTCGCTGTCGATGCGGTCCATCCGCTTCGATTCCGCAGCCGCGTTGGTTGTGTTCTGGCGCGTCAATGTGTTGATGCCTAGCCGCGAAATCTGCTCCTCCAACGCCTCAAGGCACTTCAGCTGCGAGTCGAAGGCGTCCGTTGTCGGTTGGACAAACTCCGCACCGCCGTCCACAGGCAGCAGCACCGCAGTGTTCACGCTGATGCCAATCGGGCTGTCGGCATCTGGGTCGAAGCCACGCATCGTCAAAATCGGCATCGCACCCACATGCACGCTGTGCATGAAGTCGCAAAACCGCTGGGCATAGGCGATGTTTAAGTACGCCACCTCCAGCAGGGGTGGGGTGCTGGTGAGGGTCGCAGTCCGGTTGCCGTAGACCGTTACCAATGGGATGCGGTCGAGATCCGTGGTGCCCTCGTCGTACAACGCCCACTCGGTGCTCGCGTCGCGGCGCCATAACTCATACCGGCCGGGCTCCAGCACACGCACCTGCTCTACTTGCTTCTCGCCAAACAGCCCGTCGCGCTCTAACGCAATCTCGTGGATGCGTACTTGCTCCACTACGCCCTGCGGGTTGTTATTCGCTGTGCGCCAGCCCCGGACGCTGCGGGGGTGGACGTGGACGAGATAGGGCGTCGCGCCGCTCCGCCGCTGTTCCGCCAATGTGCGGGCACTCGTCATCGGATAGTCGATGATCGCGCTGCTGTGCCCGTACAACAGAGCAGTCTCCAGTTGCTGGCGGGCAAAGCTGTTCAGCGTGGTGCCGTCACCGCAAACGTTCTTCGCCCACTCCTCCCAGTACGGGTCGCCCTGCAGTTGGATGCCCTTGCGCAAAATTAGCCCCGCCGCTTGGCTGGCTAGTCGCTGCAAAAATGGCGGTAGAACTGCGTGGTAAATCCGGCGTTCGTAGCTGCTGTTGTCCTCTCGCGGCTCCTGTGGAATCAGCCGGTGGGCGCCGGCGCGGAGGGCTGCCGTGCCCCCTAAACATACGTTGATTGGATCCCACTTCGGCAGCATCTCAAGCACCGCTGCACTCAAAAATGTCGGGTCGTCCGTGGCGTCCTTGGCACGCGGCGTGACCGTGCGCTTGATGTCGTAGGCGGTCGTGAAATCGCGGCCGGGGTAGCTGCTGTAATCGACCATAGGTGTCCCAGCGCTTTACTTTGGTGACCTAGGTTTCCCTGAGATTGCTTGTGGGCGCTGGGTTTAGCTCACCACTTCTCACGGTCTGCCCAGTAGGCAGCGCTCATCTTGCCCTTGGCAATGTTCTTGGCGTGGCGGGCCTTAAATGCCTCGCGGCGCTTACGATCCCCTCCGCTCTCTCCAGTCCGTTTGGGTGATCCGCTAACACCCTGTTGGCCGAAACGAATGAGTTTTATCTGGTCGCCTTCCTTCGCCAAGACCGCGTGGGACTTGTTCGGGTGGTTTGGGGTGCGCTTCGGTTTGTTGTAGCCGGCAAACTTCTCGCCGCGATACTCGATCACTTCTTCTTACGAGCCTTGGCTCGCTTGGCCGTTTTTGCGGAGCGCCGGAACGCCTCCTCCGTAGGGGCGCCAGCACTGCCGGGCTTTCTCATGCGCTCGCCACTGCCCTCTTTAATGCGCTTGCGCTTCGCCGCGATGTTGGCATAAAGACCTCGCCTAGCCATTACTTGCTCCTGCGGCGTTAGTCCTAGGTTTCCGCGTGCCCACGCAAGTGCTCGCGGCTGGGGAGGGCGGTTACTTGAACTGGAAGTTGCTGCCGCCTGTTTGGTATCGACGCAGGCCCGCAAGGCTGTAGATCACGTACCCCATTGCGTCCACTGGGCCGCTCTTGTCCTCTAACCCGCTGCCGCTTTTGTCCGGTGTGCCCTTGCTGTTGTACGTCTGCGTCTCCAAGGCGCGGATTAGGTACTTGCAGCGGGGGTGGATGCGTAGACGGTTGTTCAGCAGCAACATCTGCACGGCGTTCACGCGATCCTCTACCAATGGGTTGGCGTTCTGCACCTTGATACGCAGGCCGCTGCGCTTCAAGATCGCAAGGTCGCTCTCGCTCGCGTTGGTGGTCGTTCGGTGTTTGCTCGCGGCGTCTGGCACTACCGTCAATAACCCCCGCTCGATGTGCTGCGGGTATTGCTCCTGAAGACGGGTGGCGATCGTTGGGGTGTCCTTGACGTGTAATTCGTCGATGAAGTGGTACACCTCGCCCCGGCGCACACACAGCTCGATGAAGCAGGTGCCGACGTTGAAGTCCAAACCCACGTAGATCATGTCCTCCGCACCCAGCTCCTCGTCGCTCCAATGCACGTCACGGTCGAAATACGAGTACACCGTGGTCTTGTCCAGTGCCGTGAATTGGCCCTGCAGGTAGGCCGCCAATAGCTGGGGTGGGTAGTTGGCATAAAGCGAATCAATGAACCCTGGGGGGAGGTGGGGGTTGTCCAGTGTTCGGGCGCGGATTAAATGCCGGTCCGCTCCCGCTTTCTGGTCAAACGTGTTCCACATGAAGCCGTAGCCCTCCGGCGTGCTCGCCAGCGCAAACTGGGGCTTGTTGCCCCCGCGTAGTCGGGCCAGGATCATCTCCGCACCCTTCTGCGCTAACTCGTACTTGCTGGTGTCGATCTCGTCCGCCAACGCAAACGCGAGGTTGGTGCCTCGGATGCGGTTCACCGCTTCGAGCGTTCGGCACAGGATCGTGCAGGGACCGTGCGGTAGGTGGAGCGTGTACTCCGGCTGGGGGCTGGCCCGGTAGTCGTAGTCGATGTTGAAACGGTCCAGAAATTCGTCAAAACTTCGTACCCATACGTCCAACACCATCTGGAATGTGGGCTCAAATACCGCGCCCACCGTGCCGGGGTTGTCCATTGCTAAAAAACAGGCCTTCGCAGCTAGCGCTACCGTCTTCCCCGCCCCAAACCCCGCACATAGGCCCAACAGCAGGTGGTCCGTGTCGTCGACAAATGCTTGCTGGTGGGGCAGCAGCGTCTCGTAGATCGCAATGCGTAGGGCGCTATAGGTCGTGCTGCATCGCGTGCTGATCGGAATCGGCGCGTCAAGGCACTTTCCGCCAGCAATGACGCCGAGAACCCCCACGCTACTGGTTTGTAATTTCCATACATAGGGTACACCGATTACAGCCCCGCGTTGTTACGCAGGGGTGGGGGTGGTTATCGAGCACACCAAAGGGGTCGTTGCACCCTACCTGCTTAGGGAAGGGTTGAAAATGGCGTCGCAAGTGGGAGGGTGAGGGTAGTAGAGCCCCCGCCTTGAGCCCTTGGGTGGGGGTGGGGTGCGGCGCTGGCCTGGTGGCGGTGGACAAATGGACAACGCAGAAGCACCGCAGCGCTTGGGTTTGCTGTTGCGTACCTGCTCCAGTGACAGGTACGCGAGTGCAGTGAGACGAATTGTGACAGGTGGGGCGGGGCGGTGGGGGCGGTTGACGACACCCTCCTTGTACAGGTAGACTCAATGCAGGATCACCGAAGTTCTGGGCCTCGCGACTTCTCGCAGGCCGAAAACTTCTGCCCCCTGTGGCAAGTGATCCGACCCCTACAACAGCAACACCCAAACAATGACAAACACCCCCCAGGCAGTGCCTGCCCGCTTGTCGCAGGCCCAACGCCAGGCCATCGCGGCCCGGATCCGCTGGCTGACTAATCACGGTCGCCACCTTGAAGCGTCCGCCCTTTATCGCTCCACCCTCGCCAAGTCTGCCCGATGAGATATCGCGCCCCCCTGCTCACCCCCGACAATCTCCCGGACTGTGAGCTGTTCCGATTGCTCACTGATAGCCAAGTGGCCCGCCTTGCTGTTTGGTCAATTCAGACCGACGCACCGGTGTTGCAACTGTTGCAGTCGGCCCGATTCATGGCCGAACAGGTGAGCGAGCAATCTCACCAGCTGCAACTAACCGGCACGCTGCCCCATTGCGGCCTGTTTGGTTGCCTGATGCCCGACGGCTCCACCCATACCTGAACCGATGCCATTCTCCACCCAACCACAACCGCACCGGCTGCCATGCTCGGCGGCTGCTGTTGCCGTGCTGATTCTGTGCTCCGGCGTGCTGGGTTTCAGCATCGCCCGAGATCTTGCCCCATCCTGCCCCATCACAACTTCCCGCAATGGATGACCGCGACTTAACGGCCCTGCGAGCTGAGGCCATCGCTAAGGCTATTTGGGAAGCCGAGTGTGACCGTGACTTCCTGCGCCAGTGCGTCAACTGCTGGGTTGATGGCCTCAGCCCTGAAGAGTTGAACGAGTACGTCAACCCTCCCGACGAACTGCAATAGGCCGCCGATTTTCTAACCTCTGTGCCTTTCAACTAATGACTTCCCCCGCATTTGCTGGCCCGGTAATTGTCACCCGTTACCTTGGGCCCACTAATTACAAAGGTTCACGCGTTGTTGCCACCCACAAGCGCGACGGAGAGACAACGTGGCGCAGGGTGATCGACTGGGACCACGCTCTAAACGGCCCCGAGAATCACGCCGCCGCCGCTGCCGTGATCTGGGCCGATGCCCTGGCGCCCGGCTCCCCCTTGCTTCACGTCAACCACACCGCAACTTCCCGCCATGACATACCGCGCACCGCTGATCAAATGCGACACCCACACAGGGCCGCATTACTACAACTTCCCCGACCCTGAGATCTTGCGCCTACTCACTGATGCCCAATGGGCTTGGTTCGCTCGGGTGTCGCAGGAGTACGGCATCCCGGTCGACCGGTTGATGCGTCAAATGCAGCCCATTGCAGAACAGGAGGGCGACGCCAACACGGTGCGCCTACTGGGCCTGCTGCCGTCTTGCGGCCTTTACGGGTGCCTCGCATCCGATGGGCGCACCCATACCTGACCAATAGCACGTTAAATCATGTCCGCTTATCTCACCTCGAACGACACTATCTCCGCACTCGTTACCTACTGGGCCATGCGCTGCGGTGGTGACCAAGGCCGCAGCGATCTCACCCGTGCAATCGCACTGGCCGGAGTCGACCGCAGCACCATCACCACCGCCCGCTACAACGAGGCAACCGCTAAGGCTGAGGCGTTGATCGCAGCCCATGGCGGCCCGGAGCGCTGCGCCTTCTTCCTGCTGGTTACTGAAAATCAGAACAGCCTGGCCGCACGCTATCCCCAAGACAGCGACCACCGCGACGCTACCGGCTACACGTTCCAGCGCTTACCCCTAGTTGCCCACTGGATTATGACCCGCAGCACTGGCCACCTTGTGGGCATGGTGCGCGGTTACGAGTACCAATCCTGTGAGCACAACGACTGGGAGCGCTCTCCCGCTTGGTATATCTGCCAGACAATCCGCGGCTATTTGCTGCAGGATCTAGAGCGCCGCGATTGTGGCGACGGTGGCAACTGGGCCAGCTGGGAGAATCCCGGCGACCCGCGGGAAATTGCGCTAGCCGCTGCACTTGCTGGGGGTGCCAAATGAACCGCCCCCTTCCCCCTTGGCGCCTGTGGTTTAACGGTCGCGCCGCAACGTCCTGCCTCCCGCTGGAAGCAATACAAGATTGCAGCGCCCAAGGCTCCGTTGATGATGCCTGCGCCTACTGGGTGCAACGGCTCTATCTGGAAGCCCCGCCGTGGCTATTGCGCGAACACTTGCGCGGCTATGGCGCCTGGGATCGCGCCCAACTGTGCGACCACCGGCAAAACCTGCAGCGCCTCTTGTGGACTTGGGCCTGCGACTGCCGGGAACGCCAGGACCCTTACTTCCTGCCGTTTCTCCAAGGTTGAGCCATGGCCAAATTCACCCCCACCCCCTACCACCACACCCAGGTCTTCCGCTTCCGACACGTTCGCCCCTGCCACGTGTTCAGGGTGACTGAAGCCTGGGCAACCCCTGAAGTCCCCGCAGGCTTTTACCTGCGTGTGTCGCCCCGTAAAGCGATTCCCTGCACGTATGACGAGTGGGCTCCCGGTCCCCACATCCCGGCCAACGCTGGGGTGCGTTACCTGCCCGCCAATCTCCCGGTGCTGGAGGTGCAAGTGTGACCCGTAACCGTTCCACCGATAGCGAAACCGCGGCCCGTGAGGCCGCCGCGGCTGAGCTACTGGCCGCCGGCACCGGTTCGGCCCTTACCGCTCAGCTACTCTCTGAGCGGTTTGGGTGTTCCCTGCGCCAGGCCCGGCGGTACGTTGCCGCCGGATCGTTCGACGTGGTGGACAGCGCCACGCCCGCGGAACTGGATCGACAGGCCATGCTCAGCGTGTACCGGCTGGACTTGATCGCAGGCCGTGCCATGGCAGCGGGTGACGAATCGACCGCCATACGTGCCACAAAAGCTCACGCGTCAGCCCTGGCCCAGTTCCGGCGAGCCATCACCGCCCCAGTCACGCGGTTTCGATTGCCCACCACGCGCAGCCGGGAAACCGACGATCCCCCGCCGGATTGTCCCTTTTAAGCGCCGCAGCGCCCATCGCCCCCGGTAACCGCCGGGGGCTTTTCATTGGGCCCGGATGCTTGGGCACCCTTCGCACTGCCGCGATGCTGGAACGCCGGAACGCCGGAGCGCAGGAGCGCCAGGCTTAGCCGTGGCGGGGCCGTGGCCGTGGCGCTTTTGTGTCCTAATTATGTCCGCCGGTGTGGCAGCCGGTGCATCCGATGCGCTCGGTGGCCGGAGCGCACCAGCTCGGTGGCTGTTGCGAATGATTCGCAATAGCGATTGGCCCGGTGAGCGGTGAGCGGGGAGAGAATCAGGGCGGCGACGCTTCAGTGGTCAGCCGCCCCTTGTCCTACAACAGACAAGGCAACCCTACACCACCGGGGTGCAGAGCGCAAGCGGCTGGGGTGGCAAGCCGCCTTGAATGCGATTTTGCGCCCGGCGCCCAGGGCGTCAGAGGCCCCGCTTGATTAGTTGCAGCAAATCCGCCTGCAATTTCATCGCGCCGATTGCATTCGCACCCATGTTGCGCTCGATCGATTGCTGCACCACCGTTTCCAACTTCTCAATCATCTCGCTCACCTTCTCCGCACGGTCCATTACGTTGATGTCCCGGATCATCTGCTGCCGCGCTGAATGCATCCGGTGCTCAGATGTGCGCGTCGCTAACCCCCAGCGATCAGCGCACCTCTGGCGGACAATGTTCGGTCGCGTACCCTCCGCTAACCAGTCCTGCACATAACGAACCTGCTCCGCAATCTCCAGCGCGGTGAATGCTTGGCGACGCCGGGGCTCGTCCGCTGGGTTGCTGGGGCTTGGGTTGCCGTAGTCCGCTAGCTGCGCGTCCGTGCTCTCGTCAGACATTGCCATCCGTGCTGATCGCACTGTGGTGTTGGGCTAAGTTGCCGCTCCGCCTGGGCAGTAGGTATGAATGCCTAGTGCTCAAGTGCATCGGCGGTGTTCGGCGGGCTCGGTGTAGCGGGGGGTGCGTGCCAGGTTGTGTCGCCAGGAATTGGCTCGGTGCCATACTCCCAATCGTCGTAATCCGGGTCGTTGCGGTCTGCCGCAGTCGTCATGGCGTAGTCGGTGGTGGACGTAATGCCGAGTTCTCAACCCGGCGTTGCTCATCGCGAATCGCTCTACGCAAATTTGCTGCCATCAGTTTGTTGCCTACTCGCTCCGCAATCTCTAAAGCGTCGTTTAGGCGGGTCAGACGGTCGCTCATGGGCTGGGCTGACAATGCGTGATCTCCGTTGGTTGGAAACGACCGTTCGGGTGGTGGTGCCATACCTGCACCGTCGCGTCCAAACTGTCCTCGCCGTGCTCCGCAGTCAGTTGCTGGATCCAACGCCCCAGCTGGCGGCCCAGAAGAATCCCGGGCACCGTGAACACACGGTCCGGGGCGGTCGTGCGACCTGCCTCTGACAAGAAATGCAGCACCGCTGTGGTGGTGTTACGCGGCGGCATGTAGTCGTCGTCCGTCATTGCTCAAATCCGCATTCCACGGTGTAGTAACGGTTGGCTCGGCTAATGAACTTCTGCCCGTAGTCGCGTAGCTCCTCGCCGGTCAACTCCCAGATGTCCGGGAACGTGCCGTATGGGCGGGCAATCACCAACAACGCTCGCTCCGGTTTTACCCCATACACGTAGTCAATCGCGGTCGCATAGGCTCCCAACTGGTGCATGTAGTCGGAGACGAGATCGTCAGTACGGCGGTTCTTGGAGGTCTTCCAATCGAGCAGGGTCAGCAGCTGGCTGGCGTCGTCGGGGCTCAGGTCCGGGCGCTGGGTGTAGCTGCAGTAGCCAATCGCATCAAACTGGCCCGCAAAACGGGTCGGGTGATACACACTCTGCTCCTGCGCCACCAGCTGCACCCAGTGCTGCTCAAGAAACGGGCGGATGTTGCGCCAGTAAGCCCCATGCGCAAAGTGCTTGGGGTCCGGCAGCGGGGCGCCGGCTTTGTGCGCTAACAACCATTGCTCGATTTGCTCGTGCGTCCAGATGCCCCGAGCCTTAGCCGCATCGCTGATTGACGCAGCGTCAGGACGCTTTAACCACTGCTCAAGACGATCCTTCGTGGTGCTGGTCTTGCCCAGGATCGTGGTAACGCTGTCAAGGCGGCCCACCGGGGTGGTGTAGCCGCTCTTGTCAGCTAGTCGCGTGACAACGCCTCTCGGCTTGGGTAACTCGGTGAGGCGGGTCGGCATCAGCTAGAACTCAGCAACATCGCAGTAACTGCATCAATCGATGCGTCGGGCAAATACAGCCCCCGCGTAATGCTCTGCGATTTGACCGCACAGCGGAGCGCAAACACAAAAGCAATCGCTTCGTCGTATTGCGCTGCTGATTCCGCAAGCTCCTGCTCCTGTGGAGTTAGCTCGTCCTGTAGACCATCAAGAAGGAGGGTCATACGCTTACAGGTACAGCAGTACCCGAGGTTGCCGAGGGGCGTAAATGCACCACCACGACTGCGCTCTCACCACTGGAGGACGTGTACTGGCGGCAGGCTTTGTGGCACTGCTCCAAGTCCACCCACTCCTCGGCGTCCTCTGGATAGGGGGTCCAGAACGTGTCGGACCCCGATACCCGGCTCTTCTCAGAGCGGAAGTACCCGCGAGCGGTTTTGATTAGGTAGCGGGTGACTGTCATTTGCTGGTGAAGGGGTTGCCGCCGTCCATCAGACGGAAGATGTCGGCGCCTGCCGCAATGTCCGCCTCCCACGCCTCGGCGATTTTTGCCGCGATGTCCTTGTCCCGCTTGCGCAGGGCTGGCTTCATGTCGGCGGTGTAGGTCACCTTTGGGTTTGTGATCTTGCTGATCTCCAAATCCCACGCGGTCAAGTCGGAATAGTCGTCGTCGCTCGTCTTGCGCTCGATGTCTCGCAACAGCGACATCTGGGTGTAGCTCAACACCTTGGTCATCTCCGCGTCGTAGTCGTACACGAAGAACGCCACGCACCTTTTGATCGCCTTGCGGTCCGTGGGCTTCTTCGTTTCAAAGTCCACCTCGTAGGCAACCGTCCCAGGAATCTGCTTTTCGTACTCCGCCAGCAACTCATCGCTGGGGTAGTCGCCGGCGGCTACACGCTTGGTTTTGCCGCCTTCAGCTTTGTCAAACCAAATCTCGTAGCCGGTGAGGGGGTCGTCGCTGAGAATGGCGCACCTGAAGGGGTTAGGTAGTGTCTTGCCAATTTGAGAAGGGTTGACGTAGCGGCTGATGCTGGAGTCGGTCTCCTTGGGAGCCAACGACGCGGAAAAGTCTTTAGTGAAAAAGGCCACGGGTTCTGTGGTTGGGTTGGGTAATGCCTACCCTCCCTGGGTAGGTAGGGCCAAGCTAGCGAGGTCGATTCAGTTCGTCAACATCTCGGGCTGCTTCCTGGCGCATCACGCGCTCCACAAGCTCGCTGCGGTTGATGCCGTTCTTGTCCGCCAGCGTGGTGATGATCTCCCAGCAGGAATCCGTCAGATTCAAGCTGCGGCAACGCTTCAGCTCGCCCCAATGCGTGGTGCGCTGAGCTTGGGGACGCGGCTGGATGATGTACTCGGGCACTGTGCTGCAGGTGGGTGTGCTAGGAGTCTACTTACCTAGGTGGGCTGAAATGTGCTCCCAGAGAGCGCTGCCGTCCAATCCGATCGTCGCGCCGATGGCGTCGAGATCGTTCAGCAGGCGGTCTGCGTTGACTGGTTTGTTCAGCAGCAGGGGCTCGATCGTGGGGCAGTCGTAGGCAAGGGGGCGCAGCTGCTCGTACCAGTCGATGTCGTGCTTGGCGTAGTGGGCGCGAAGGAAGCTGCCCAACGTCTTGCACGCTTCCAATACATCGCCCTCCGCCAGCTCGCGGTGCGCTTTGGCGGGTAGGGAGCGCAGGCCGCAAAACGCCTCAAACATGCCCACCGGGCCCAGGGCAACGCCGTCGCTGTCAACGATGGGGATTCGCCCCTCCCACAGGTCGCGTACTTGTCCAGGAAGTCTGGACGGGTAGCGCAGCACCGTGTCCGGTTCGATCAGCTCGCTGGGGTGGCCCACTGAATGCGCCAGCGCAATGTTGAAGTAGCCCAGCGCCAGGAAAACCTTGGGAGCGGGCTCCTGTAGTTTCCCGGTGCGGAAGCCGCCGATCTGGCTGCTGTGCAGGGCTTTGACGCCAAGGTGCAGTTGCGTAAGGCGCAGCAGCTCGGTCTGCGTCCATTGGCTGCTGAACGCCCGGAACGCGGAGGCGAACTGCATGTTGCCCCGCTCCAGCGCTGTCAAAAGCAGTGATGGAGTAGTGCTGGTGACCATGAACCCTATGTAGATAGGGTCAACCCTACCCCACCGGGGTGGTCACGCCCTTTACAGGGGTGCAAAACGCAGATTTCGGCAAAATTCCCTTATATACTCCCCCGGTGAAAGTGTCCGCCTACCACTAAACCCCTTGGGGGGGAATGAGTCTAAGGCGGACAGTTAAGGCGGCAAATAGGCGGACAGGGGGCGATTTGTCCGCCTTAAGTGCCGCACCAGCCCCTAAATGCTGAAGGCGGACAGTGTCCGCCTTATGTCCGCCTATGCTGTCCGCCTTAAACGCCTGTCGTGGACAGCGATTTGGCGAAGGCGGACAGAAATAACCCAGAGTGTATATAGGGGGTTTGCACTTCATTGCGGCGCTGTCCGCCTTACTCACACGATGTTGACCCCATCGCCCCGGCTGCTGAGCATCTGCTGGGCAGCAAGGCGCAGCTGCGGCCGGGGGCGGTAGTGCGGCACCACGCGGTTGTTCATGCGGGGGCTTTCGCGTAACTCCATCTCCAGCACCGGGCCTACCAGCCGCGTCATGTACCGACGCAGGCTGCGCTCGTGGAAACTCAGGTCGAGCAGCTCCATCCATTCGCTGCTGAGGCGCCACTCGTCGTCAGTGATGGAGCGGAAACGCGAACTTAGGAACTCCAACGGGGAACTCTCCCCCTCGCTGGGGTCGTTCCACTGCCACACCGATGCGTAGCCATCGCGGGTGACATGCAGCTTGCGGCCGGCGTACCCACCCCGGCTCTTCTCAAACTGCAGGTAGCGGGTTTTGTTGCAGCTGACCTGCGTGCGCTTCTGCTTCAGCAAGTCGGGGTCGTAGTACACCCATAGCTCCTCGCAGGCGGCTTTGATCTGCTCGGTGCCGCTGAAGCGCAGAGGTTCGTCGCGGCTGGTGTGGTGGAGCACTAGGAACGCGCACTTAGGCCAGCTGATGCCGTTGTGGCGCACCAGTAGGCGTATCGGATCGGCGTAGGCCGGGTCGCCGATCTTCACCCCCGGCACCGCCATTGACGTGAGGCAGTCGCAGATCACCAGATCGGGCTTGAAGTCGCTGAGCGTTTGCACGATTGGAATCATGTCCTCAAACGTGGCGCCGGAGGTGATACGCAGTCGATCGTCGCTGGTGTCGGCCTCTACGCCCTCCAGCGCTAGGTCGCGCACCATGTCCTCATCGCTGCAGTCGCTGGTGAGGATCAGCACCCGCCCAGGGGCGCTGCAGCTGTGACGTACAAAGCCGATGTCAACCGCTTCGCCGTGGATCACGCGGTTGGTAAGGAAGCAGGCGAGGGTGGTCTTACCGCTGTGGCTGCCGCCGGCTAACACATGCACCCGCCGGGCCAGCAGACCATCGATCACGTCAGTGTTCAGGTTGTCGTTGCGCCTCTGGTTGCTGATCGCCGTAAGCGTCCTCGCAGACTTCCCTTCGATCACGCCCAGGTACTGCTCAAGCCGCAGGCGATACAGGTCATCGGCATCGACGCCGTACTCCCGCCGGGCGCGGCCCACCCACGCTGCCAGCGCCGCTTTGTCGTGCGCAGCGTTGTTCATCTGGTGAAGTACCTTTTTGAGCCCATCGACATGCAACTGCGCCTGCTCCAGCGGGGGCAGTGCCCAGCTGGGCCAGCTGAAGCCGTTGTTGCGGGCGAAGTGAAATAGCGAGCCGATCCGGGCACGCTGGTCCTCAGCCACCTTGCTGCGCCCCAGCGAGGCGATGGTCTTGTCAGCACTGTTGTTGGGCCCCCAGTCGTTGCGCCCGTCCCACTCGCTCTCGGCGACGATTGTGGTGGTGATCTCCGGGCCGAACTCGTCTACTAGCCCGCAGAGGATCCGGCGCACTTTCTCGTAGGTGCCGCTGCCGCGCCCGTCACGATTCGGGCAAAACTCCAACGCCTCCTTGGCCAGCTGCACCTTCTCGTGTGTGCGCAGGCGCTCCCAAGGTGTGGCGTCATCCTCTCCTGCGCGTCGGCGATCATCGGGCAATGCCTCCGGGATCACCTCGTCAAACTTGGCGCGGATGCCGTTGAGCAACCATTCCGGGGCATCCTCCCAATGGCACTCCACCGGGCTACGGCTCGGCATCCAGCGGTAATACAGCGGGGTCTGGTGCGAGCTTTGGGGATGGTCGCCGCAGATCACCGCATGGCGACCGGTGCCGGTGCCGTTCATCCAAATCGCCTCCAGCACTACCCGCTCGCCGTCACGCCAGCTGGCGCTGCGGTTCTCCAGCTGTGGCCACCAGTGAGGCGGCACGCGCAGAAACACCTTGCCGCGGCCTTTCTTGCCGCTCTCGTTGCAGATGGTGTTGGGTAGCTCGCTTGGGTAGCGGTGGAAATGGTTGCGGAAGGCACGGACCGCCTGTGAGCCGGTGCCGTCAAAGTCGATTACCAGCAACCCGCCGCTCTCGGGGCCGGTGATGGCACCCACGCCGATCAGCTTCTTGGACTTCCAGCGCTCGTAGGGGGTCGGGGAGTTGTTGAGGCGCACCACGTCGTCGAGCGTGCGGCCGGCGCCTTTGTGGTTCCACCCCTCCTCAAAACAGACTTTGCTGTCGTCGTTGCCACCGGTCAAGGCGTAGCGCCATTGCGGCGGAAGGCCATCTAGAGGTGCGGTCTGGTCGTCGCGAAGCATTGGTATGTGAAGGCGGACAGGGGGAAGGTAGCGGTAGTTGACCGCCTTGGGTAGTTTTGCAATGCACCTACCCAATTCAGATTGAAACGCCTACTCTCCGGGCTGCTTCGTCGGCTGCCTCGCACTCTTATGACCATGAACGACTCAGTGCTGGACCCCGACGAACGGCGGCAGCTGATCCACGAAATACAGCTAAACACGTTTCACCATTTGGATTCTGACGACGTGAAGTGGGTGACCAGCTGGGCGCTAGTCCTGGCATCCCTTAGCGATCGCACCGTCCTGCGGTTGTGGGAGCAGGGCCGTGGCTGACCTTGATCTTGCATTGCTGTCCAACCTGGAGCGGTTGGGTAGTACCTTCGCGCTGGACATGGAAACCGCGCTGATTCCACTGTGCTGGCAGGGGCGGCATCAGCAGCGCCTGCTCCAGTTCCACAACGATTCCGAGCAGCAGTGGTACGACCTCAAGCTGTGGGGCGATCCGCAGTGGGAGGCGTTGCGGCTGTTTCTGCAAGACCCCCAGCTGCGGATCGTGGGCCACAACATCGGTTTCGACGTGAAGTGCCTGATGACAAGTGGCGTGGAAGTCAAGGGCACGCTGCAGGACACCATGGTTGCTTCGCGCCTGATCCACCGAGGTAATCCCAAAGTCGACCACACGCTGGCGGGTGTCGCACGGCGGGAGTTGGGGCTGGTGATGGACAAGTCGCTGCAGGCGCAGGACTGGATGCAGTGCGAACTCAGTGAGGCAGACCTGCGTTACGCCACGGGAGACGTGCGGGCGACCTGGGAGTGCTCACACCCGCTGCACTCAAAGCTGTATGAGCGGAATCTCTGGGACACCTATGAGCTGGAGACGGCGCTGATTCCGGTGGTGGCGCGGATGGAGCTGGCTGGGATGTATGTCGATACGCAGCAGCTGGAGTCGGCGCGGGAGTTCTACGTCAGCAGCCGTGATGAGGGCGTGCGGTTCTACGTCGAGCAACTCGATTCAATGCTCAAGGCGCAGGGCCATGAGGGCCTACCCCGGCTGGTGGATGGGGAGTTCAACCTAAATGCCAAAGCCACCGGCTACATCCGCAAAGGCACCAAAGTGCCGGCGGGCTTCAACATGGCCAGCGTTAGTCAGCACGCCACGTATTGGGAGGTGCTGGGGATCCGCCCGCTGAACGAACAGGGGAAGGTGTCGCTGGATAAGAAGAACCTAGCGATCTACCGCCACCACGAAATCGTGCGGATGTACGAGTTTTACAAGAAGGCGGAGAAGCGGGCGCAGATGGCGGTGTCACTGCTGAAGCACGTTGGAGCTGACGGGCGCATCCATGCCAACTTCATGCCCCTGCAGGCGGCGACGGGGCGCTTTTCGGCGAGTAATCCAAACCTGCAGCAAATTCCGCGGGATCCTGAGTTCCGCACGGCGTTTTGTGCGCCGGAGGGTTACACGCTGGTGCAGGCGGATTACAGCGCCATGGAGCTGCGCTATCTGGCGGCGGTTGCCCGCTGCAAGCCAATGCTCGATGCGTTCAACAGTGGCGCAGATCTGCACACCCGCACCGCCGCTTTGATGTACGGCATTAAGGACGAGGAGGTGCAGAAGGAACAGCGCATTGCAGCTAAAGCCTGCAACTTTGGCCTAGCTTATGCATCTGCGGCCAAGGGATTGCAGCAGTATTTTGCAACGCTTGGGCTTTACATCTCGATCAAGGATGCAAAAATGTTCCATGCGATGTGGCAC
>Ga0194134_10000948_pt1 | contig 42128 bp, 33 predicted proteins | sample TA2KigOff0mmetaG_FD_148602 | JGI IMG/M metagenome (GOLD analysis project Ga0194134, IMG submission 148602) | Freshwater microbial communities from Lake Tanganyika, Tanzania - TA2015056 Kigoma Offshore 0m | ecosystem: Environmental > Aquatic > Freshwater > Lake | place: Tanzania: Lake Tanganyika... | reverse complement strand
AAGCGGCCGATGCGGCGCCGGGCGGACAAGTTGTGCGCCGACTCTCCATGCCGAAATGGCAGTGCGGCGCGCTTCGCACTCGCTTGTTTCAGGACTAGATCCGCAGCGGTTCGGGCATGAACGTCACCAGCGGGATCGCCAGCGAGAGGAACCCGAGGACGGTCCGGAAGCGATCGAGCGGCCGATCCTCCTCGCGGATCGGCGGGTGGTCGACGCCGATCAACGTCACCAGGACCACCATGATCACCCAGTTGAACCTGCCGAGGACGACGACGGCGGTGATCGCCGCCAGCAGCAGCGTCCGCGCGACCCAGTTGGCACGGCGGCCGAGCAGCGCGTAGACGACATGCCCGCCGTCGAGCTGGCTGACGGGGATCATGTTGAGACCGGTCACGAGCAGGCCCACCCACCCGGCCATGTACAGCGGATTGGGATCGATGCCCGCGGCCGACAGCAGATCGGGGCGGACCAGCCGCATCAGCCATTCGGCGAGCGGCGGCATCGCGAACAGCGGATCCGCCGCCGGGGTGCCGACGAGGAGCCCGACCACCAGCGCCGGGACCGCCAAGACCAACCCCGCCAGCGGACCGGCCAGGGCGATGTCGAACAGCTCGCGGCGGTCGGCCCGCGAGCCCTCCATGCCGATCACGGCCCCGAGCGTGCCGGTGAGCATCACCGGCACGGGGATGAAAAACGGCAGCGTCGCCGGGATGCCGTGCAGCCGGGCGGCCATGAAGTGCCCCGCCTCGTGGGCGCCGAGCACTGCCAGCACAGCCAGCATGTAGACGACCCCGCGGTCCCAGTGTCCGGGGAGGGCCGACATGAGGTCGGCATCGAAGCCGAGTACCACCGGCTGCCAGCCCACGACTCCCGCGGCGAACGTGGTCAGTGCCGTGGCGCACCACAGCAGCCCCTGAAGCGAGAGGCGCGGCATCCGCCGGCGCCCGGGCAGGACGACGAGCGGATCGACGGTGGGGGTCGAACCTGGCATGGGGGAGAGAATACTTGTTTGCCCGGTACGCTGGTACACTGCCGTAGCTTTTCCAGAGCCGATCCGCACTTTTCAGGAGCCCCGCCGCATGAGTCGTCGCGCGCCCTTCGCCTTGTCGCTCACGCCGCTGTCGATCGTCGTGGCACTCACGGTCGCGACCGTCACCCTGCCGGCCCGCGGACAGGAGCCGCGGCCGCGCCAGGTGATCGCCGTCGCCGCGCTCGACAGCTATGCCGACATCAAGAAGCAGCTCACCTGGCTCGGGCCCCACGTCGACAACCCCACGCTCGCCGGGCTGCTCGAGAGCACGCTGTTGTTCGCCACGCAGGGCAAGGGGCTCAACGGCCTCGACGTGCGGCGGCCGATCGGCGTCCTCGTCACCAGCGACGGCGCCGACGTCGCCGCCCACGCGCTGCTGCCGGTGAAGGATCTCGACAAGCTCCTCGCCTCGCTCGAGGGGGTCACTGGCCGGGTGGAGAAGTCGCAGCAGCGGCGGCGTCTGTCGCTCCCCTCGGGGATGGACATCGACATCGTCGAGCGCGACGGCTGGGCGCTGGTCGGCCAGGCCGGCAGCCAGGCTCCGGTCGAAGACCCGCTCAAGCTGCTCGAGCCGCTCGCCGGCGACTATTCGCTGGTCATCAAGGCGTTCCCCAGCCGCTTGCCGGAGGGGATCAAGGCGCTGCTGCAGTCGGCGATCCGACAGATGGCCGAATCGAGTGCCGCGGAAGGGCGGCCGGTCGATGCCAATGCCGTCAGCGCCGCCATTGATGCGGTGGGCACGCTCGAGTCGTTGCTCGTCGGGGTCGGCATCGACGACGGCAAGAACCGCGTGTTCATCGAGAACCGGACCGTGGCGCCCACCGGCCGGGCGCCGGCCGCGAGCGGACCGCTCACCGTGTCCTCGGCGAAGACGGGCGACGGAGGCCCGGCGGCGCTGCGGGCGGTGGTGTCGCAGGAACTCTCCACCGGAGACCAGCAGAAAGTGCTGGCGTTGCTCGACGGCGCGATTCCCGGGGTCAACGCCGATCTCGCCGGGAGGATCGTCGGCGGTGTCGTCCGCGCGATCGCCGGGGCGATGGTCTCGTCGGGCGCGCTCGACGCCGCCGCGACGCTCGACACCTCCGATGCCAAGTCGGGCCCGACGCTGTCGGCGGCGCTGCGGGTGAAGGACGGCCCGGCGCTCGAGAAGCAGATCAAGGAGCTCCTCGGCCCGGGGGCCGGACTGCCCGGTGCTGTCGACGTCCGCTTCGACACCGGCCGGGTCGGCGACGCCAACCTCCACACCGTGGGCGTCGACCTCGGCGGTGTCCCAGGCGCCGAGATGATCGGCCGACCGCTGGCGTTCACGCTGGCCGTCGGCCCGCGCTACGCCTACCTCCTCGAGGGCGGCGACGCCAAGGCCCGGCTGGGCGAGCTCCAGGCCGGCAGCGGGAAGGCGATCACCAACGCCCCGCAGGGCATGAACGTCACCGTGGCCATGGACGAAATCCTCTCGTTCGCCGCGGCGCGTGGGGCCGGCGCGATGGCGACCACGGCTGCCGAGCGTGCCGCGAGCCTGCTCGACACCGATGCGGAGTCGGCGGCCCTGAGCCTGGCGATGACGCCGATCGACCGTGGCGTCGCGACCCGGCTGTCGCTCGGCGCGGGGGTGGTTCGGGCACTGGCGACGCTCGCCGGACAGGCAGCCGCGGCCGGTGGTGGCCTGCCGCTGCCGGCTGGAGCCCCCGGACGCTGACCGCCGCTCGCGGCGGATCGAGCGCAACGCACCGCGCGACGTGCCCGGTCCGCTCCTCGAGGAACCCCACGATGGCGACCTCCAACGGGGCCGCGCAGCCGGCCACTCCCACCGTTCGCCGCTCGATCGGCGGCGTCTCCGTGGCCGACATGGCGGCGCGGCACGGCACGCCCCTGTATGCCTACGACGCAGCGACGATCCGCCGCCGCTGCCACGACCTGGCAGCCTGGGACACCGTCCGCTTCGCGCAGAAGGCCTGCTCCAATCTCGCGGTGCTCGATCTCGTGCGGCGCGCCGGAGTGCTCGTCGACGCCGTCAGCGCCGGGGAGATCCATCGGGCCCTCGCGGCCGGCTACGCCCCGCGGCACGCGCCGCCGGGCGGTGACGGTCTCGCCCCCGCCCACCCGATCGTCTACACGGCCGACATCTTCGACCGCGACAGCCTCGACGCCGTCGTCCGCCACGGCATCCACTGCAACTGCGGGTCAGCCGACATGCTCGAGCAGCTGGCGGCCCGGTCGCCAGGAGCGGAGGTGACGCTGCGGGTGAACCCCGGCTTCGGCCACGGGCACAGCCAGAAGACCAACACCGGTGGCGAGGGGTCGAAGCACGGCATCTGGCACGAGGAGGTGCCCGACGCCCTCCGCCGCGCCGAGTGGGCGGGCCTGGCGGTGACCGGCCTCCACATGCACATCGGGAGCGGCACCGATCTTGCCCACCTCGCCGAGGTCGCCGGAGCGCTCGAGCGGGTCGCCGGGGAGGTCGGTAGGTCGCTGACCACGATCAGCGCCGGTGGCGGCCTGCCGGTGCCCTACCGGCCCGGCGAGGTGCACGCCGACCTCGGCGGCTACCACCGCCTCTGGGATGCGACCCGCCGGCGCCTCGAGGACCGGTTCGGTCACCGCATCCGCCTCGAATTGGAACCGGGGCGCTACCTCACCGCCGAAGCGGGATTCCTCGTCACCGAAATCCGCGCCGTGAAGCGGCAGGGCAGCCGCACCTACCTCCTCGTCGATGCCGGTTTCAACACGCTCGCGCGCCCGGTGATGTACGGCGCCTACCACCCGATGAGCCTCTGCCCGGCCGACCCGACCCTGCCCGAGGGCCCGGTCGCGCGGGGAGCCGAGGTCGCCGTGGGGGGGCCACTGTGCGAGTCCGGAGACATCTTCACGCAGACCGACGGCGGCTTCGTCGCCACGCGTGTGCTGCCCGAGGCGGCCGTCGGCGACCTTTTGGTGATCGAGGTCGCGGGGGCCTACGGCTTCGTGATGGCCAGCAACTACAACTCCAAGCCCCTCCCCGCCGAGGTCCTCGTCGACGGGGGCGCCGCACGGCTCGTCCGGACGCGGCAGACGGCTGACGACCTGATCCGCGGCGAGACGGTAGAGCCGTCCGTGGACAAATCCTTCCCACCCGGCGGGTTTGGTCGCGTCGGTCGTGCCGGCTAGAATCGGCTGGCGAAAGTTCTCACTCACCCCAGCCGATCGACACCACCATGGCCAAGGCCGGACCCCGGAAGAAACTGCCGAAAGAACTGGCAGTCATCAACGCCGACAACTGCACCGGCTGCGAAAGCTGCCTGGAAGTCTGTCCTGTCGATTGCATCGTCAAGGTCCAGCAATACGACAACTTCCACAACCTGCAGAGTTGGTGCGAGATCGACATCGAGCGCTGCGTCGGCTGCGAGGTCTGCGTCCACATTCCGGGGAAGAAGTCGAACCCCTACGACCTCAAGGTCTGCCCCTGGGACGCGATCGAGATGGTGCCGACCGAGACCGTCGCCCAGGTCGTCGCCCAAATCGGCGGGCCGCCTGAATACGTCGACGCCAACTGGGACCGCCTCGTCGGGACGGCGCAGCGCCTTGCCGAAATGAAGGTCGCCGCCGGGTGAGCGGCCCGCGTTCCACCGCCCACGGGTGGTGCTGGCCGTCGCTCGTCCCCCCCCGCGTCTGCACACGCTCGGCGAAGTGCCGTCGGTGCTGCCCCGTCGCGGCCAGTTGACGCGCCCCCGTGTGCCGGCCTAAAACGATACACACGTACACCACCGGACTTCGTCGCGCATGGACGATCCCACATCCCCGCAGCCATCCGCCGGCGCAGCGCCGAGCGGCATTCCCCGGGCGGCCGCCGGCGACGACAGCGGCGACCTGCGGGATCACGTCCGCTTGGCGAGTGTGCCCGGCATCGGTCCCCGGCTGCGGAGGCTGCTGCTCGAGCGTTTCGGGTCGCCGACGGCGATCCTGGCCGCACGCCCTCTCGAGCTCCAGGGAGTCGGGCGCATCAGCCGGAAGCTGGCCCGCGAGATCGGGCAGTTGGCCAACGACGTCGACGTCGATCGCCTGCTCGAATCGTGTCGCGAGCGCGGCGTGCGGATCATCGCCGAAACCAGCCCCGACTATCCGAGGCTGCTGTCGCGGATCGCCGACCCTCCGGGGCTGCTGTTCGTGCGCGGTGGATTCGTCCCGTGCGATGCCCTCGCGGTCGCGATCGTCGGCAGCCGGCATGCCACCGACTACGGCCTCCGCGTCGCGGGGCAGCTCGCCGGCGGGCTGGCCCGGGCCGGATACACCGTCGTCAGCGGGCTGGCCCGCGGGATCGACGCGGCCGCCCACCGTGGCGCGCTGGCGGCCGGCGGCCGGACGATCGCCGTCCTCGGCAGCGGCGTCCTCAACGTCTACCCCCCCGAACATGACGGCCTGGCCGACGAGGTCGTCTCCCACGGGGCACTGGTGAGCGAACAGCCCCCGTTCGCCGAGCCCTTTGCTGCCGCGTTTCCCCAGCGGAACCGGATCGTCTCCGGCCTCACCCTCGGAACGGTCGTCGTCCAGGCGTCGGATCGCTCCGGGGCGTTGATCACGGCACGGTTGGCGGGGGAACAGGGGCGCGAAGTGTTCGCCGTGCCGGGCCCGATCGATTGCCGGATGTCGCGGGGCTGCCACGAATTGATCCGCGACGGGGTCGCGCTGGTGGGTGGCGTCGACGACATCCTCACCGGTCTCGGGCCGCTGTTCGAGACCGCCACGTCGGCCGACGGCACGGCGGTCGAGACCCCGGCCGAGCTGGTGCTCGACGAACGGGAGCGGGCGGTGCTCGCGGCGATCGCTCCGGCGGGTGTACGCGGCAGCGATCCACCGCTCGTCGACGACGTCGTCGATGCCACCGGCCTGCAGGCCTCGCAGGTGTTGGCGACGATCGGCGTCCTCGAGATGCGCCGGCTCGTGCGGCGTCTTCCGGGCAACCGCGTCGCCCGGTCGTGAGCGGCGGGCTTGGACGCCCCGAGCCCGGGCCCGTACACTGTCTCGATGGATACCGCACTTCACACCCGCGCCAGCTCGATCCGGGCCCGATTGCTCCAACTCCGAGACTCCCTTTGACTGGGAGGGGCGCAAGCGATCCGCCGCGCGGATCGAACAGGCGATGGGCGAGCCCGGTTTCTGGGACGACAATGCTCGCGCCCAGGCGACCGTCGCCGAATTGAAGACCGTCAATTCGATCCTCAAACCGCTCGAGGATGCCCTCGCCGTCGCGGCCGACCTCGAGGCCCTCGAGGAATTGGCGCGCGAGGAGCAGAGCCTCGAGCCCGACCTGGCGGCCGAGGCCGACCGTCTCGAGAAGCTCGTCGACGCCCTCGAGCTCAGCAGCCTGCTGTCGGGCACGCACGACGGCGCCGACGCGATCGTCTCGATCAACGCCCGCGACGGTGGCACCGACGCCAACGACTGGGCCGAGATGCTCCTGCGCATGTATTCGTCGTGGGCCGCGCGGCGCGACTTTTCGATCGAGCTGCTCGACCGCCAGGACGACGCCGTCGCCGGGATCCAGAGTGCGACGATCGCGATCCGCGGCCCCTGGGCCTACGGCCACCTCAGAGGGGAGACGGGGATCCACCGCCTCGTGCGGATCAGCCCGTTCAACGCCGAAGGCAAGCGGCAGACGAGCTTCGCGGCGGTCGACGTCGCCCCGGAGATCGCCGACGACGACGCCGACATCGAGCTCCGTGACGAGGACATCCGCGAAGACGTCTTCCGTGCCAGCGGGGCCGGTGGCCAGCACGTCAACAAGACGTCGAGCGCCATCCGCCTGACCCACTTCCCGACCGGGATCGTCGTCCAGTGCCAGAGCGAACGGAGCCAGCACAAGAACCGCGCGACGGCGATCAAGATGCTGCGGTCGCGCATCGCACGGCTCGAGGAGGAGAAGCGCGAGGCCGAGCAGCTCGCGCGCTACAAGCAGCAGCCGAAGACCGGGTTCGGCTCGCAGATCCGCAACTATTTCCTCCACCCTGACCAACGGGTGAAGGACCAGCGGACGGGCCACTACGTCGGCAACTTCCAGAGCGTCCTCGACGGCAACATCGACGGTTTTCTCGACGCCTATCTCCGCTGGAAGGCGTCGGGATCGGCGCCGGCTGCAGCCGCCGACGAGGCGTGATCGGCATCGGCCGTCGGGCTCCGCCCCCGCTCCTGCTGGACGGGGCCGCCGGACGTGGCTAGCATGCAAGCGGTTAACATTTCCGGTCCCGAAGGAGTCCCATGGCGGAAAAAGAACAGGCACTCGAGGTCGAGGGCGTCGTCATGCAGGCCCTCGCCAACACGCGCTTCCGCGTCCAGATCAGCGGCGGGCATGTCGTCAACGCCCATGTCGCCGGCAAGATGCGGAAGAACTTCATCCGGATCGTTCCCGGGGACAAGGTCAAGGTCGAACTCTCCCCCTACGATCTCACCAAGGGGCGGATCACGTTCCGCGAGCGGTGATTCGCGACGGCAGCGAGCCCTCCCAGGCGAGCACGGATCCGCAACCGGCCGCGAGCATCGACGGCGCATCGATGACTGATCCGGTCGGTGTTGTCCGGAGCGGCTGACGGCCGTCACGACGCGGGCGGTGGCCGGTCGCCATCGGCAGCTTCCGTCCCCGATCGGTCGCCGGACTCGGCCGTGGGCGGCGACTCCTGCCCGTGCGGCTCGGGGTGTCCTGCCCGCAGAGCACCGATCGCTCCCCCCGCGACAGGCCCATCGGCGGCAGTCGTCGCCGCGTCGCTCGGGCCGGGCCGCTCGGGCTGTCGGTCGTCGTCGTGCGTGGGCCGATGGGCAGTGACATCGGCAGGACCGGAATCCCGATCCGCCTCGGGTGTCGGCGCGGCGGTATCGAAGAACTGTTTCAAATCGCCGAACGTCCGCAGTGGTTCGCGCCCCTGGCGCATCGCATCGGTGAGAGGGCGCGATTCCCTGCTCGACCGCGATTCGTAGACCCGCCGCGGCGGATCGACGGGGAGCGCGGTATCGCGACCACCGAGTTGTGGACGGCGTGGCGGCGCTGCCGGGGGCGGGTCACGCTGCTGCCGACGGCCTGCTCCCGCCGCACGGTCGCCGCCGTGCTGCCCCCCCGCCGGACGCGGAGCACCGCCACGCCCGGAAGGCCTCGGCTGGGGCGCCGCGCCCGCGGCTGCCTCGCCGCCGCCGGGCCGAACGCCTGCGCTGTTCGCCCGCGGGGGACTCCCCGAGCGAGCGCCACGCTGCCCTCCCTGCCCAGGGTCGCGGTCGCCGCGGCCGGCAGCGGGATGCCGGTCCGGGTTCCTGGGGCCGGGTGGCGGGCCGGGTGGGATCATCGTCAGGCTCACCCGCCGCCGCGCCTTGTCGATCTCCAGGACCCAAACCTTGACGATCTGCCCCACCGAGACGAGATCGTGGGGATCGCGCACGAAGCGCCGCGACAGCTGGCTGACATGGACCATCCCGCTGTCGTGCATGCCGATGTCGACGAACACACCGAAGTCGACGACGTTGAGGACCGAGCCGAGCAGTTCCATGCCGACCTGCAGATCCTCGAGCTTGAGCACGCCCTTTTTGAAGAACGGCGGCGGCAGGTCTTCGCGCGGGTCACGCCCGGGCCGCGACAGCTGGTCGACGATGTCCGCCAGCAACAGCCGCCCGACCCCCAGCTCCCCGGCGAGGGCCGGAAGGTCGACGGTCCCGGCCTTCTCGGCGAGTGCCGCCGTCGACTGGCGGTTCGTCAGGTCCTCCGAGCGCCCGCCGAGGCGGTCGAGGACCTGGGCGGCGACCGGGTAGCTCTCGGGGTGGATCCAAGTCGCGTCGAGCGGGTTCTCCCCACCGACGATCTTGAGGAACCCGACCGCCTGGACGAACGCCGCCTCGCCGAACCCCGGAACCTCGAGGAATTGCCGCCGCGACGTGAACGGGCCGTTCTTGGTACGCCATTCGACGAAGCCGCGGGCGGTGGTCTGGTTGAGGCCCGAGACGCGCCGGAGGAGCGCGGGACTGGCCGTGTTGACGTCGACGCCGACGAAATTCACGCAGCTCTCGACGACCGCCTCGAGCGATGCATGCAGGTGGCGTGCCTTGACGTCGTGCTGGTAGAGTCCGACGCCGATGTTGGCCGGCTCGATCTTCACCAACTCCGAGAGCGGATCCTGGAGCCGGCGCCCAATCGAGATCGCTCCGCGAACCGCCGCCTCGTGGCCGGGCAACTCCTCGCGGGCGTACGGGCTGGTCGAATAGACGCTCGCACCGGCTTCGTTGACGATCACGTAGCCGACGTCGCAGGCCGCCAGTTCCCCGGCTACGAGCTCGGCGACGAGCGTCTCGACGGCACGCCCCGCGGTCCCGTTGCCGACGGCGATCACGCTGCAGCCGTGCGCCTTGACCATCTCGGTCAACTTCGCCGCGGCCGCCGCCCGCTTCTCCGCCTTGCCGATGATGTGGAGCACCGCATGCTCCAGTGGGCTTCCGCACTCGTCGATCGCGACGGCCTTGCAGCCGCTCTTGAAGCCGGGATCGAGCGCGAGCACGCGCCGCCCACCGACCGGTGGTTGGAGGAGGAGATTGCGCAGATTGCGGGCAAACACCTCGACGGCGTGCGCTTCGCAGACGTCGGTCATCTCGCGACGGATCTCGCGTTCCAGGCTCGGCATCACCAGCCGCGTCACGGCGTCGCGGACGCAGCCGCGCAGGAACACCGCATGGGGATGCTCGGCGGGAACGAGCAGCGACTCGGCCGCGCCCTGCATCTCCTCCACCGGGCCCTCGATCCGTACCTTGAGGAGTCGGGCACGCTCACCCCGGTTGATGGCGAGCACACGGTGCGGTGGCACCCGTTGCACTTAATCGGAGAACGCGAAGTAGTCACGGTAGTGCTTCTCGTCCTTCGACTGCGCCTTGGCAGGGCTCTCGACGCGTTGGCTGGTGAGATTCCCCTTCTCGGCGAGGGTCGCCCGGAGCAGCTGGCGGAGGTCGGCCCGCTCGCTGTACTCCGCCGCGATGATGTGGCCGACCCCGAGCAGCGCGTCGGCGGCGGTCGCGACCTGCCCATCGGCATCGACGAAGTCCACCGCGCGCCGGTCGAGATCGACGGCGGCCGGATCGGCGGCGACGATCTCGTGCGCCAGCGGCTCGAGGCGGCGCTGCCGGGCAATCTCGGCCAACGACAACTTGCGGGGCTTGAACGGGAGGTAGATGTCCTCGAGTTGTTTGGCGGTCTCCGCAGCCTCGATCCGCGACTGCAACTCGGGTGACAGTTTCCCCTGGCCCCCGATCGAGCGGAGGATCGTCTGCTTCCGATCGGCGAGATGGCGCGTCCGGGTGACGGCATCGGCGATCCGCCGGATCGCCACCTCGTCGAGCCCCGCCGTCTGGTCACGCCGGTAGCGCGTGATGAACGGGATGGTGTTCCCTTCGTCGAGGAGCGCGACGACCGTCTCGACGCCCGCGGCGGGGAGATCGAGTCGCCGGGCGATCGGCCCGAGATCGATGACCGTTGGGGATGCCATCCAACTCACGCGACCGGGCGACAGCACCCGCGACCGTGCGACTCCACGGGATCAGCCCCACCGCCAAACAAGCGGGCGGAAACGGGACTGCGGCGAACACCGGGAATCTAGGGTGTCTGCCGAGGGGGTGTCAAACCGGTCGTTCCGATGGAGTGGTGGGGATGGCCGAGTTGGGTGCCGTGCCGCGAAGCTGCCGCCACGGCTCGCGGCGCGGCTGCCCTTGACCGCCGCCGACCCGGTTTCCTATTTCCCGCCATTCCGCCCGGCACCGAGCTCCCGACGACGAACAAACAGTGCCCGAACGTCGGCATCGGCCGATTGTCTGGAGCGAACGCGCGGTCGGCGACGATTGTGACCGCAGCCCAGGTCGCCATGGCGCGGCCCCCGTTCCCGCGAAAGGTTCCCATGAGCCAGTCGTCCCCGTCACCCCAGGATGCCGACCCGCTGCTGCCTGCCGTCGGGCTCCTCGCCCTCGACCGGCAATACGAGGCCCTTCGTGAGCCGATCCGGGCGGCGCTGGAACGGGTCTGCGACTCGGGGCGGTTCGTCCTCGGGCCGGACGTCGCCGACCTCGAATCCGAACTCGCCCGGGCCCTCGACGTCCCGCACGCCATCACCTGCGCGTCGGGGAGCGACAGCCTCCTGCTGGCGCTGATGGCGCTCGACGTCGGCACCGGAGACGAGGTGATCATCCCCAGCTACACCTTCTTCGCCACGGCAAGCGCCGTCACCCGCCTCGGAGCCGTGCCGATCTTCGCCGACATCGACCCGGCGACGTACCTCGTCGATCCCACCGACGTCGAACGCAAGATCAGCAGCCGCACCCGGGCGATCATCCCGGTGCATTTGTTCGGCCGTACCGCCGACATGGACGCCCTCCGGCCGATCGCCGCACGGGCCGGGGTGCCGCTCGTCGAAGACTGCGCCCAGTCGATCCTCTCCACCTGGCATGGCCGATGCACGGGGGGAATCGGCGATGTCGGCTGCTTCAGTTTCTACCCGACGAAGAACCTCGGCGGCTGCGGCGACGGCGGTTTTCTCACCACCACCCGCGACGACCTCGCCGCACGGCTCAAGCTCCTCCGCGTCCACGGCATGGAGCCCCGCTACCACCATCAGGTGATCGGCATCAACAGCCGGCTCGACTCGCTCCAGGCGGCCGTCCTGCGGGTCAAGCTGCCGCATCTCGACGATTGGACGGAGGCGCGCCGCGCGAATGTGGCGCGGTACCGCGACCTGTTCGTGCGGGCCGGCCTGGCGGAGCGGCTCGCACTGCCCGGCGACGAGACGCGTGGTCGCCACGTCTGGAACCAGTACGTGATCCGCGTCCACGGTGGCCACCGCGACGCCCTCCGCGCCCACCTCACGGCGACGCGGGTCGGCACAGAGATCTACTATCCGATCCCGCTCCACCTCCAGGTCTGCTTCCGCCACCTCGGCTGGGCCCGGGGCGACCTCCCCGAGACGGAGCGCGCGGCCGACGAGACACTGGCGTTGCCGATCTACCCGGAGCTGACCGCCGACGAACAGCGGACCGTCGTCGGCCGAATCGCCGAGTTCTTCAGGAGTGCCACACTCCACCGCCCGCCTGCCACGGTGACCGTGCCCTCGGCGGGACAACCCCTGCCGGAACCGCACGTGCTCGCCCGCACGACGACAGCGGCCCGAGCCGCCGAATCGAGGCGCTGAGACGGGCAGGCGATCACCGCGGCTGCATCGCCGCGCTTGCGGCTCCGGCTTACGGCTCTCGCTTACACCGAGTCGCGGCGCCGGCCACTTCCACGGCAGACGACGAACAGCCCGAGACCGGCGGCGAGCACGGCGACGGCATAGGCCGGGATGTACTTGATCTGCCCGCCGACCGGCTCGGTGGCCTCGGCCGCGGCGCCGGCAGCCGCCGGGGCTCCGCCGCCAGCAGCGAAATTGGCCGCCATCTTCGCTCCGGGGACGTTGGCCATCGCCGCCGGGTTGCCGGCGGTCGCCGGCTTGCCCGCCTGCTCGAGCGGCGGCGCCAGGATCGCCGCGCCCCCCTGACCGAATGCCACCGAACACGGATCGGCAAACGACACCAGCAGGGCGATGCAGGTGGCGGCGGAGAGAGCACGACCCGACGACGACATGGCGACGGCTCCTGAGGCGGGAGACGGACGTTCCGACACCCCGAGGGTACCATTCGCTGACCGGTCCGTCAGCACTCGGCGCCTGCGATCGGCCGCCATCCCCCGCTCCGAGGCACTGCCATGCCTGCCAAACGCCCCCGCTCCGCCCGTCGCGGAACGGCGACCGACGCCGCGGCCAGGGCCCCCGCGGTCCCGCGCGACAAACTCCCGGCCGTCGATCGGAAGACGCTCGGCCTGATCGTCGATCTCGCCGACGCGGTGGCCACCGCCGCCGTCAAGCGCCGCGACCCGTGGCTCGACATCCCCGCCCGCAACCTCTCCAACGTCCGCTTCAACAAGGCGCGGAAGATCGTCGAGATGGGGGGGCAGACGAACCGCCGGCAGCTGTTCAACCTCTCCCAGGCGAAGAGCTACATGCAGACGCTGCTGGTCGCCACCGGCTGCAAGTCGCTGATCGACCAGCAGAAATCGACGAGCATCCGCGGTCTGTACTACCTCCTCAAGCACACCATCGAGGGGACGCGCGAGGAGACCTTCGCCACCCAGGAGGAGTGCGACCCGATCATCGAAGACCTCGAGGTCACGCTCCAGAGCCTCCGCGAGGAGCTCCACGTCTACGCCAGCAACCGCGGCGGCATGGTCGGCCCGATCACCCTCGTCGACTCGGGCGACGAGATCGACTGCTCGCGGATGGGCTCGGGAGGCTACAGCATCCCGTCGATCGTCGAGGCCAACGTCATCCGCTTCAAGGAGTGCGACGCCAAGTTCATCCTCCATGTCGAGAAAGACACCGTCTGGCGGCGCTTCAACGAGGACAAGTTCTGGCGGAAGCATTCCTGCCTGCTGACCCACGGCGGCGGGCAGCCGCCGCGCGGGGTGCGCCGGATGCTGTACCGGCTCCATCACGAGCTCGAGCTCCCCGTCTACTGCCTCCTCGACAACGACCCCTGGGGGTACTACATCTACTCGGTCCTCAAGCAGGGTTCGATCAACCTCGCCTACGAGTCGAAGCGGATGGCGATCCCCGAGGCCCGGTTCCTCGGGCTGCGCAGCCGCGACTACCAGCGCTGCGGCCTGAGCCCGAGCGTGCAGATCGCGCTGGCCGACGCCGACATCAAGCGCGCCAAGCAGATCGCAGCCTACCCGTGGTTCGCCGGCAAGAAGGCCTGGCAGAAGGAGATCGAGACGATGCTCACCAACGGCTTCAAGCTCGAGGTCGAGTCGTTGATCTCCAAGGACATCAGCTACGTCACCGAGGTCTACACCCCCGAGCGTCTCGCCGAGAGCGACTGGCTGGACTAGTTTTCGCGCGGACAAAGCCATCCATGGCCTTTGTCCGCTTGGGCGACCGCGGGAAACGCCGAGGGTTTCCCAGGTCGCCGTCGGCCGCATCCAGCGGCCGATCGACTCATCCTGAGCGTGTTCGTTCCGCTGCGGACAAAGCCATCCATGGCCCTCGCCGGCCGCGGGACGGCCGGCTCAGCAAGTCCGCTTGGGCGACCGCGGGAAACGCCGAGGGTTTCCCAGGTCGCCGTCGGCCGCATCCAGCGGCCGATCGACTCATCCTGAGCGTGTTCGTTCCGCTGCGGACAAAGCCATCCATGGCCCTCGCCGGCCGCGGGACGGCCGGCTCAGCAAGTCCGCTTGGGCGACCGCGGCCCGCCTGCCGCTTCACGCCTGTTCGCGGAGCAGCGGTGGCGGATCCTCGATGTCGTCGAGCTCCGGGGGCAGCTTGATCTGGCGCATCGTCTCGTCGGTGCGCCGCATCCCCTCGGCGACCTCGTCGACCCGCTTCGCGAGGTCGCCGACGTCGCGTGGCGTGACCGACGACTCGGCGAGCGCGGCGATCTTCGACTCCAGCCGCTCGACCTCGGCGACGATCACGGCGAGCTTGCGCTGCGCCTCCTCGACGTTGCCGAGTCGCGCCTTGTTGGTCCGCAGGTCGTCCTCGAGGACGGCGCGGAGGTCGGTGGACGAGGCAGTGCCCGAGGGGAGCGCCGCCAGGCGCTGCTCGAGGCTCGCGATCCGGCGGCGCAGCGACAGCTCATCGGTGTGGCCGAGGAAGTCGGAGATCGACTGGGCCCCCCGGATCATCCGCAGGTGGCCCCACAGCAGACGGTCGAGTGCTTCCAGCGATGCCGAGTCGATGCCGCCACGGACGCTGCCGGCGAGGTCGACGAGGCGTTCGCAGTGGGTCTTGAGGTGGTCGAATCGCTCGCGCAGTTCCGGCGACAGCGACTTGCGGATCCGCTCGAACGACTGCTGCGACTCCGCTGATCGTTCCTGCCGCCGTGCCTTGGCATCGCGGGCATCGATCGCCGAACGGAAGCGGTCGCTGCCGATCATGCTGGCGATGTAGTAGATCTCTCCCGCGGCCAGCAGCGGAAGGACGACGCCGGGAAAACCACTGATGTACGCGGCCGCGATCCCCCCGCCGAGGAACAGCAGGTTCCACTTCGTGGAGAAGGCCGCGTTGAGATAGCTGCCGATGCGCCCGAACACGTCCGCTCGTCCCCCGTCGGCCAGACCGTGTCAGAAGGGTCTCGTCGCTTCGGCCTCGATCCGCCCGAGGCGATCCTGGAGATGGTGAACCTTCTCGTGGAACCAGGGCTGTGACTGCGTTTCCCGCGCCGGCGCCGACGCCGCCGGCATGTGGATCTCCTCGACGATCCGCCCCGGCGTCGTCGCCATCACGAACACCCGGTCTCCAAGATACACCGCCTCCTCGACCGAATGGGTCACGAACAGGATCGTCGCCTCGACCTCGCGCCACAGCCGCACCAGCAGGTCCTGCATGTCCAAGCGCGTCGCCGGATCGAGGGCCCCGAACGGCTCGTCCATGAGGATCACCCGCGGCCTGAGGATCAGCGTCCGGGCGATCGCCACCCGCTGCCGCATTCCCCCCGACAACTCGTGCGGGTACTTGCCGGCGTCGCGCGTCGGGTCGAGCCCGACCCGGGCGATCCACTCGAGCGCCTCCGCTTCCCGCGCCCGTCGGCCGACGCCCCTGCACTCCAGCCCGAAGGCGACGTTGGCCAGCACGGTCCGGTTGTCGAAGCTCGTGTAGTCCTGGAACACCATCCCCCGGTCCGCGCCGGGGCCGACGACCGGCCGGCCGAGCACGCGCACGCTGCCGCTGGTCGGCGGATGCTGGGGAGCGAGGCCGGCGACAAGCCTCAGCACGGTGCTCTTCCCGCAGCCGCTCGGGCCGAGAAACGACGAGATCTCTCCATGGTCGACGACGTCGGGAATCGTGAACGTTACCCCCTCGATCGCCACGACAGCCCGGCCATCGGCGCCGGCGTAGGTCTTGCCGACGGAGAGAAACTCGACCGCGGCGGGGCGTTCGGCGGCCGCGGGGCCCGGCGGCGGGGCCGCGGCTGGTTCTCCCCCCGTCTCCGCGCTCATGGCCCGGCCTCCCCTGACCTCGCGCCCCACCACGCCCCGACGACGTCGTGGACGAACCAGGTCCAGGCCCGTGGCAGCAGTCCCTGGCCACCGTACCGGTAGGGGAACAGGTCGCACTGCAGCCACCACAGACCACGGTCGATGAGGTACGCGACCAGCGGGATCGTGAACAGGACGATCAGGATCGGCTCGCGCTGGCCGCGCCGCTGCGAGACGTTGATCAGGTCGCCGAGGCCCCCCGCGTCGCCCCCGAGCTTCACCACCTCGGCGAGCATCACGTAGCCGAACGCGATCCCGAACAGCAGCCGGAGCGAATTGAAGATCGCCGGCGCCGCGAGGGGAAGCAGCACCTTGAGGATGATCTGGAGCCGCGACGCCCCGAGCGTCAGCGCGGTGTCGACGTAGCGCTGCGGGACCTCGCGGACCGCGGCGGTCGTGTCGCTGACGACGAACGCGACGCAGGCGATGAACAGGAACATCACCTTCTGCAGCTCGCCGATGCCGAAGAAGAAGAACGTCAGCGGGATCAGGGCCGCGACCGGGATGTTGCGGCCGAAGATCGTCAGCGGCGCGAGAAACGCCCGCAACTCCGCGAAGCAGGCCGCCAACACCCCGAGCGGCACGCCGACTGCGGCCGCCAGTCCGAAACCGAGCACCACGCGCTTGAGCGTCACGGCGGTGTTGGTGGGGAGCCGCCCCTCGCCAAACACGCGCGGCGCGGCGCTGACCGTCTCGGTCGGGCTGGGGAGCGTGGCCGGCCCGATGAACCGGCTCTCCGCCTCGCCGGCGGTGGCGAGGAACCACAGCGCGGCGACCAGCGCGAGGCTGGTCATCCCCCACAACGCCGCCATCGCCACCGTCGTCTCGCCGCGCATCGGCGCCGCGGGGGGCCGGGGCATGGCGTCACGGGCGACGGTGTCGCTCATTCCTTCTCCGCGGAGTACACCTTGATCTCCACGCGACGGTTGAGGGCATGGTCGTCGGGATGGTCGTCGTCGGCGGGCCGATCCCAGCCGAGGCCATCGACGGCGAAGCGGTTGTCGTCGAGGTCGAACTTCTCGACGATCGCCTCCTTCACCGCCCGGGCGCGCTGCAACGACAATTCCTTGACCATCGTCGCCGGTACGGCCCCCTTCATCGAACTGTCGGTGTGCCCCTCGATCACGATCCGGGCGTTGCCGAATTGCTTCGCCAGGGCTGCCACCTCGTCGAGCACGAGGTCGACGCGCGGATCGTAGGGCTGTTCGACGTCCTTCCCGTCGATCTTCTTGATCACCGTCTTCCGCAGTTCGGAGCTGTTCGGGAAGAACTTGATGACGATCGTGTTGGTGAGGATCTCGTCGTTCTCGGCACGGATCTGGCCGACCGACCGCGGCTGGACCACGGCGGTGTACTCGTCCTTGGTCTCGGCGTATTTCGGCTCGGTACCGAGTTTCTGCAGGACCGAGAAATCCATCACCTGATCGAACGGCACGGGATTGTTGGAGATCGCCCCGACCTTCCGATACAGGTAATAAGCCTGCTTCCAGATCCGCTCGAAGTTGGCGGGATTGTTGCGGTTGAGGAAGAACTGGTAATTCTCCGCCCAGTTGGTCGAGTGGGCATCGCCGAGCATCGACAGCGCGTCGGCGGCCGGGATCGTGTACCCGTCGGCCATCAGCTGGGCGACGCGGGCCCGGACGTCTTCGCGATTCAGCTCGCTCATCGCGTCGAAGATGCCGCGCACGAGGGCCTCGACCTTGTCGGGGTGATCCTTGGCGAAGTCCGCCCGGGCGAACCAGACGTCGGCGATCAGCCGGTTGGCGGTCTTGGTCGTGACCAGCATCCGGTTGCCCTTGGCTTCGGCGAGGTTGTAGATGTCCGGGGCCCACGACACACAACCCGCGATGCTCTTGTCGCGGTTGAACGCGGCGGCCGCCTCGAACGCCGTCGTGACGTAGATCATCTCCACGTCGGCCGGCTGCAGCCCGCCGGCGACGAGCATGTTGAGGGCGAAGAACTGGCTCGGTGAGTTCTGCGCCATCACGAGCTTCTTGCCGGCGAGATCCTTGACCGTCTTGATCGTGTCGCGGACGACGATCCCATCGCCACCATTGGAGAAGTCGACCTGCTGGTAGACGCGCGGCATGATCCGCGAATCCTTGGCGAAGCTGTCGACGAACAACGGCAGCATGTCGAGCGTCGCCCAGCCGATGTGCACCTCACCGGCCGCATAGGCATCCCGCATCTGGACGGGGTCGTCGATCAGCACCAGCTCGACCTTGAACGGACGCCCCCCCGGCGCCTGCCAGACCTTGCCCGGCTTGAAGCCGTCGTTGGCGAGGATGATCGGGCTCCAGCCGGCCCAGACGTTGAGGGCGAAGCGGACGGTGTCGTTTTCCAGCGGCTTGTAGGCGCTGACCCCCTTCACCGGCGGCAGGCGCTCGGCGGGCTTGAAGGTGTATTCCTTCACGGTCGTGGGCACGGCGACGTCGGGGGCCTCGGACATGGGACCCCCGGCACTGCTCCCGCCGCCCCCCCCCGGCGCCGGTCCGCCGCCGCCCGGGCCGGGCCCTCCGGCCATCGGGGCGGCGCGCGGCGCCGCCACGGGGCGGTCGCCGAACATCCCCGCCCGCCACGCGGCCAAGGCGACCAGTCCGAGGATCACCGCCCACACCGCCAGCCAGAACGGAGCCTTGGGTTCGTTCGCCATCGTGTCCCTCGTGAAAAACGGCCGACCGGATCGTGACCGCCGTCAGATCAACCCTGAAACCGGGTCCGCGGCCGCGCCCGGCCCGCCATGTGAAGCATGTTCATCAGATCGTAGGCCGTGACCTCGCACAGCAGCTTGGTCACCTTCTCGTGGGCCTCGGGGGAGAGGAGTGGCTCGACTTCCTTCATCAAGGCAACGAGACGCTTCTCCTGGTCCTCGACTTCCTTCGAATCGACACGCCCGTCGGCAACCGCATCGACGAACGAGTCGAGCTTCCGCGCGTACTCCTGCAGCAGCGGCGCCTCGGTGGTGGCGTCGAACCAGGGGGTGCTGGGGCTGGAACCACGGGCCATGGTGAACTCCTCGGAGGTTTCTGATCAGCCTATCGGGAAAACGGTCTGCGGTCGTGGACGCCGCCGCTCGGCGGCCGCGGCTCAGGTGCCGGCCATGTCGCGTAATTCGGCCATCCGCTCCTGCAGGTCGGCGCGCCCGCCGGGGCGGCTGACGGCCTCGCGCCAGCGCTCGGGCAGGAAGCGTTTCTCGGTGCATTCGAGGACGGCGGCGATCTCCTGGGCTTCCTTCTCCAACCCCTGCGCCGAGGGAAGGAAGTCGGTGAGTGCCTCCTGGAAATCGGCATCGCCGATCTCGTCGCCGCCGGGAGCCGGTCGCCCTTCCTCCGCGGCGGCGGCGGCGCGCTCGAGCCCCTTGCGCCGCGCCGCCAGGACGATGCTCTCGATGTCGGCCCCGGACAGGCCGAGCTCGAGATCCACCTGCCCTGGCAGGCCCGGTGCCAGCTTCACGCGGCATTTCCGCGCCATCGCCTGGAACATCGCCTCCATCTCGGCCTGATCGTGTGGGTAGAAGAGGGGAATGTGGACTTCCGCCCGCCCCTGTCGCTTGAGGTCGATGGGGAGGCGATCGGGGCGGCTGGTGAGGAGCATCCAGACGATCTTGCCGCGGTAGCGGGTGTCTCCCATCTGCCGGGCGATCATCGAGAACACCCTGGCGCTGGTTCCCGAGTCACCACCGGACTCACGGTTGCCGAGGGCCGCATCGGCCTCGTCGATGATCACCACCACCGGGCCGAGGCTGCGGAGGACGCCGAGGGCGTGCTCGAGATTGCCCTCGGTCTCGCCGACGTACTTGCTGCGGAAGTTCTTCAGCTCCACGCACGGGATCCCGACGCTGCCGGCATAGCACTCGGCGATGAAGCTCTTGCCGGTACCCACCGGCCCGCAGATCAGGTAGCCCATCGGCGCGGCATCGAGCTGGCCACGACGGATCGCCTTGGCATCGGCTTCGAGGCGTGCCTTCGCGGCCTCGTGACCGGCGACGTTGTCGAGCGTCAGGCGTGGCTGGATGAACTCGATCAGCCCCCGGCACGACCGCTCGATGAGATCTTTCTTCTTCGCGCCGAACTCAGCCCCGTCGGGCGCCGTGCCCTCCCGCGCCGACAGCGTGACGATCGCCCGGATACTCTCGAGCGTGAGGCCGGCCGAGAGCTTCGACATGCGCTCGACCGCGTCCATCTGTCCGACCGGCACGCCCACGGCGCGGGCGGTGGCCAGGGCGAAGCGGCGCCGCTCGTCGGCGTCTGGGAGCGGCACCTCGATCGCGGTCACCGCCGGATTGGTGACGAGACGCGGATGGACCTCGGCCATCGTCTCGGCGAGCAGCACGATCGCGACGTTGACACGGCGGAGCAGTGGATTGGTCGCCCAGCCGACGACCCGGACGAGCCGGCCGGCGGTACCACGCGAGGCGCTCGCGGCATCGCCGTCAGGCACGAGGTACTGGGCATGGTCGAGGAAGACGGCGATCTTCTTGCGCTGCTCGGGAGGATCGGTGAGATTCCGCTCGAGGATCGCGTCGATCGCGGCCAGGGCGGCATCGGGCTCGCGCGGCCAGGCCGAGGCGTTGCCGAGCCGCTCGGAAAGCCATTGCACCATCGTGCGCAACCGCGACGGATCGGAGCCGGCCAACGGCCGCAGCCCCTTGCCCACGTCGTAGGCCAGGACCACGTCCCAGCTGCCGAAGACCTCGCGGGCGAGAAAGTCACCGACGGTTCCGAAAGCCGCCGCCGGATCAGCCGCAGGTGTCGTCGTCGCCGACTCGGGGCCGAGCGGCACCAGATCGCGGACGTTGCCATGCGCCAGGAAGACGCAACTGGTGCCCGACAGGTAGGCGTCGCCGAGCCGCTCCGCCCACGACGGACACCAATCAGGCAGGGCACCGCCGGGACGGGTCCCGGTGCCCAGCCCGGTCCGCGGGCCATTGGCAGCCGGCGTGGCGCCCGTCTCGGCAGGGAGCCTGTCCCGGTGGGCCGGAGGGCCTCCGATCGCCGACGCCCTCGATGAATCGTCGTTCACGGCACCTTCCGTGCGCCCGGGCGCACGCCTCGTCTGGCCATGGGTCCCACTGACGCCGGACCGTCGGTCGCGGGGGGTACGGGACACGCCGCCCGTGGGACGGGGCGCGGCCACGGATGGGCTGCACGATCCGTCGCCAGGCTGGCCGCAACGGTCCCCACGGAAAAGTCGGGGGCGTCGCCGTTGTGAACGGAGCGCCTCAGCCTGAGATCTGTCGGAGCCGTTCTGACCCGAGCAGCTTCTCGTCGTCCGTGACCTTCGACGTCTCGGGAGTCACCATCCCCAACTCGCGCTCGAACTCACGGAGGGCCGCGTCGGCCATCTGCGACTCGACTCGCTGCTCGTCCTTGATCTTGTCGAGCCCGTCGCCGGACAGGTCGGCGGCGACGCGCACCTTCGCGCGGTTGAGCCCGATCTTGTCCTGGATCACGTCCTCGATCTGGCCGAAGTCGGTGGTGACGTCGAACTTGAAGGTCGAGGCGAGCTTCGCCAACTCGGCTTCGGCCCGCGACATCTTCAGGTCGGCGTCGTACTTCTGGATCTTGTGCTTGAGGTCGGCGAGCTTCTTGGTGGCATGCTTCACTTTGGTGACGTTGTTGCCGTACGCCGTCTCGTGGAGCTTGAGCTGGGCCTCGTTCTCCTCGAGGTCCTTGCGAGCACGCTGCAGTTCGAGCGCGAACTTCGCCGCCGTCTCGCGCTCGCCCGCCTGGAGGTAGGCCTTGACCTGCGCCTCGAGTTTGGCGACGTGCTGGCGGTCTCCCTCGGCCTGACGAGCGACCCGCTCGACGAGCGCCCGGTACTGCTCCAGCCCCTCGCGCCCCTCCTTCATCTGGTCGACGGCCTTGTCGTATTCGTACTGCAGCTGCGCGATCGGATCGGCGGTCCAGAAAAAGTTGGCGATCTTGTTGACCTGGGCGGCCATCGCCTTCCACAGCTTGCCGAGGATCATCGGATCATCTCCAGGGTGCGGGTCGGGATCGGGAGCGGATCCCCGGGACCGTCGGCGAATCGCCCGAGAACCAGCGGCCTCCGCGGGCGGTGCCGGGGCCGGGCCCGCTGGAACGGGCGGACAGGACCCTCCGTCCGCCTTTTCAGCGAGATTCCCCAGGGGTCATCGTCTTACCCCCCCGCGCCACGACCGTCAAACGTCCTGCAATACCGCTGCCCTTGGCAGGGTCGGCAGGCCCGGCACCAGCGTGGCCGGACGGAACACGTCACTTCGTGACGACGATCTCGGGACGGGCCGAGCGGAGAGCCGCGAGGGCGTCGTCGGCGACCGGTGCGAAGCTGAGGTCGAGGGCCCGCAGCGCCGGCAGCCGCCCGACGGCCGCCAGGCCCGGCCCGGAGACCTTGGTGCCGGCCAGGTCGAGCGCGGCGAGCTTCGTCGAACCGGTCAGCCGCCCGAGCCCCGCGTCGGTGACCCGGGTGTTCCGCAGCACCAGCTTGGTGAGGGCCGGCAGCCGACCGATCGTGGTCAGCCCCTCGTCGCCGACCTTCGTGTCCCACAGGTCGAGGTCGGCGAGCTTCTCGAGCCGGCCGAGGTGGGCGACACCGGCATCGCCGATCCCCGTCTCCGCCAGGTCGAGGAGGACGAGATTGGTGAGGCCGGCGACGTGGACGAGCGCGGCATCGTCGATCAGCGTGCCGCGCAGTTCGAGGCGCTTGAGCTTGCCGAGACCCTTGAGATGGGCGAGCCCGTCGCCGCCGATGAACGTCCGCATCACGTTGATCTCGTCGATGTCCCCCTTGGTGGCGAACGGCGCCAGTCCGGCGTCGGTGATCTGGCCGTCCTCGGCGGCGAACCCGCGGAGCTTCGGCAGCCGGGCGATCGCCGCCAGACCGCGGTCGGTGACCCCGGGGCAGCGGAGTTTGACCCGCTCCAGGCTCGCCATCCCGGCGACGTGCTCAAGGCCGGCGTCGCCGATCAGCGAGCAACCGCGCAGATCGAGCACGCGGAGCTTGGTCAGGGGCAGGAGGTGGGCCAGACCGGCGTCGGTGAAATTGTTGTAGAGCAGGACGAGTTGCTCGAGGCCCGTGAGCTTCCCCACGGTCTCGAGCGCCGCATCGGAAAGGTTCGAGCTGCGGCGAAGGTTGAGGATCTTGAGGTTCCGCAGTTTCGCCAACTCGCCGATGCCGGCATCGGTGACGTCGGTATTCTCGAGGACCAACTGCTGCAGCGATCCGATCGCCGCCAGCGCGGGCATGCCGGCGTCGCCGATCTCGGCGCCCCAGACCTCGAGCGATTGCAGCCCCGGGAGCGTGCCGAGGACACGGAGGTCGGCATCGGTGGCGGGCCGGTTGGCGAGGTTCACCTTCGTCACCCGGCCGTCGGTCCCGTGCTCGACGCTCCCGCCGCGCGACTTGACCAGCGCGACGGCGGCGGCCTCCGCAGGGATCGGCTCGAGGGCCAGGGCCGGGGCGCCGCCGGCCGCGAGGGCCAGCGCCACGATCAGCGTTGCCCCACGCCGCGTCACGAGCGCGGACCGCCGGCCAGTTGCACCGTCGCCTGTCACAGCCCCTCCTTCACTGATCGATCCCTGCGTCCGCCGGCGGGTCGGCTCAGGCCGACCAGCCATCGCGGGCGGTCGGCCGGATGATCGCCTCCACCTCGGGGGCGTTCTTGGCGACCAACTTCACCGGATCCCACTCGATCTTCTTCCCCTTGGTTTCGGCCGCGTCGGCGGCCCAGACCGCGAGGTTCCCCAGCAGGATCGTCTCGGTGAGCGGTCCGGCGTAGTCGGGGAAGTTCGACATCGGCTGCGGGCCGCCCTTGATCGCATTGACCCACTCGATGAAATGGCCCGGCGACGGCGTGAACTCGGCGTCGGCGGGTGCCTTGCCGCTCTTGAGCTTGAAGCCCTTCTCACAGTAGTCGCCGGGGGCGTAGAGCGTGTCCTTGTCGCCGATGCAGAGGATGCCACTCGAGGCGGTCTTGAACGGCAGCGTCTCCTCCTTTCCGTCGGCGTCCTTCTTGGTCTCACCGGGGAAGCCGGCGAACAACCCCTCCTCGGGGAGCTTGCCGCCGTCGTACCACACCACCTTCAACCCCGCCCGGGCTCCGATCGTCGGGAAATCGAAGTCGATGATCGACCACTTCGGATAGGTCTCCTTGTTGTGGCCGCTGGTCAGCGCCTGGACGCTCGACGGGTCGCGGAGGTTGAGCGCCATGAACGGCATGTTGAACGTGTGGCAGGCCATGTCGCCGAGCGCACCGGTGCCGAAATCCCAGAAGCCACGCCAGCTGAAGGGGTGGTAGCCGGTGCCGTAGGGCCGGACCGGCGCCGGGCCGAGCCACAGATTCCAGTCGAGGTTGGCGGGAACCGGCGCCTCCGCCGGGCGCCCCCCGCCCTGCGGCCAGACCGGCCGGTTGGTCCAGACGTGCAGTTCCTTGACCGTGCCCAACCCTCCCGACTTGATGAACGCGGCGGCCTTCCGCAGCGAGCTCTCGGCGGTGCCCTGGTTGCCCATCTGCGTGGCGAGCTTCTTGGCGCGGGCCAGTTCACCCATCAGCCGCGCCTCGGAGATCGCCCGGGTCAGCGGCTTCTGGCAGAAGCAGTGCTTCCCCATCCCCATCGCCATCATCGCCGCGGCGAAGTGGGTGTGGTCGGGCGTGCTGACGGTGACGGCATCGATCTCCTTGCCGACCTCGGCGAGCATCTTCCGGTAGTCCTGGAACGTCTTCGCTCCCTCGAAGGCCTTCTCGCCGCGCTTCAGTTGGTTGCTGTCGACGTCGGCGACCGCGACCACCTTTCCGTTGCGGGCTGCGTCGGCCGAATCGCTCTGCCCCTTGCCACCGATGCCGATGCAGGCGAAGCGGATCTCGGAGTTGGCGCTCGTCGCCGGCTTGTCGTCGGCGCGGACCTCGGGAGCGATCCACACGCCACCGGCGATGCCGGCCAGCGCTCCGGCACCGGTGGCACCGGTGGCGATGAAGTCACGACGGGAGGCGCTGGAACGGGAACGACGCGTGGCCATCGGAACATCTCCTGTGAACGGGACCGCAGGCCCCGCCGGGATCGGGATCTGATTCAACACCGTGAATGGCTGATCGAACCGTGGAGCCGCGAAGACCGATCGGCGTGACACCGACGACAGCACGCATGGCGTCCGGAGGTGATGGCCCGCCCACCGGGCCGACGCGTCGCCTCAAGCAAGAGAATAGCCTCCGCGAAAGGGCCGTCGCAACGGTCGTCGGCCCTACGGAACGGACGACGACGCGAGATGCCACGCCGCGGCACGCCTCGCGGGGCGCCGCCGCCCCGAGGCACCGCGCCGGTCGCGGCAGGAAGGGTGGCTGACGGGATTCGAACCCGCGACCCCCAGAACCACAATCTGGTGCTCTAACCAACTGAGCTACAGCCACCATCGGCAATCGCGGGGAGAGTGTATCACGTCCGCGGCTCTCCGCCCGCCGCCCCCGGCCGACGGTGCCGGGACCGTCACTCCCGCCGCCGGGAGTCGAGTGGAATCGTGACCGGCCCGTCGTTGACCAGACGGACCGCCATCGCCGCCCCGAACCGGCCGCACTGCACCGGGCGACCGAGCTGCACGGCGAGCGTGTCGAGGAACGAGTCGTAGAGCGGGATCGCCTCCTCGGGGCGGGCCGCGGCCAGGAAACTCGGACGGTTCCCGCGGGCGGTGCTGGCGTGGAGGGTGAACTGGCTGACCACCAGCACCTCCCCCCCGACGTCGATGACGCTCCGGTCGAACAGCCCCGCCGCGTCCGGGAAGATGCGCAACCGGACGATTTTGCCCGCCAGCCAACCGGCGTCTGCGGCGGTGTCGCCGACCTCGACACCGACCAGCACCACCAGCCCGCGCCCGATCGAGCCCACGGCGGCGCCGTCGATCGTGACCTCGGCCTCGCTCACCCGCTGGACCACCGCGCGCATCCCCTTCCCCGGTGTCGCCGCCGGGCTCCTCACGGTGCTGCCGCGCCGCCGCCATCCCCGCCGGGGGGTTCGTCGCCCGCCGCTCCGAGCCGCCGACGGATCTCGGCCAAGCGCACCGCGATCCGCTGCTCCTCGCCGCGGTCGGTCGGCTCGTAGTAGCAGCGCGGCACCCCGAGGTAGTCCTGCGCGGCGATCGCGTCCGGGGCGTCGTGCGCGTAGCGGTAGCCGTCGCCGCGGCCGAGGGCCCGAGCCGATGCCGAGTGGCCGTCGCGGAGGTGTCGTGGCACCGGGATCACCGCCTGCTCGCGGACGTCACGCCGCGCGGCGGCGATGGCGCTTGTGCAGGCGTTGCTCTTGGGGGCGACGGCCAGGTAGGTGACCGCCTGGGCGAGCGTCAACTGGCACTCGGGCAGACCGACGAACTCGGTCGCCTGCATCGCCGCCACGGCGACGAGCAAGGCCCGCGGGTCGGCGTTGCCGACGTCCTCGCTGGCGAGGATCACCAGCCGCCGGGCCAGGAAGCGCACGTCCTCCCCCCCCTCGAGCATCCGCGCCAGCCAGTACAGGCCGGCGTCGGGGTCGCTGCCGCGGATGCTCTTGATCAGGGCGCTGGCGCAGTCGTAGTGGGTGTCGCCGTCGTCGTACACGACCCCCTTGCGCTGCACGCTCTCACGCGCCAGTTCGAGCGTGAGCTCCAGCGGCCGCGTGCCGCTCGACAGCACGCCGACCTCGAGGGCGCCCAGGGCGCGCCGCGCGTCGCCGTCGGCCGAGGCGGCGAGGAACTCGCGGGCCGCGGCCGTGAGCACCACCTGCTCGCGCCCCAGGCCGTGTTCGGCATCGGCCAGGGCGCGGTCGAGGATCGTGGCGATCTCGGCGGCGGTGAGCGGTTCGAGGGCGAACAGCCGGCTGCGGCTCACCAGCGCGCTGGTGAGCGAGAAATAGGGATTCTGCGTCGTCGCGCCGATCAGCGCGATCACGCCGGCCTCGACGTCGGGCAGAAGCACGTCCTGCTGCGCCTTGTTGAAGCGGTGGATCTCATCGACGAACAAGCAGGTGTGGCCGCCGTCGTCCTCGAGCCGGCGCCGCGCCGCGTCGAGAACCTCGCGAACCTCCTTCACTCCCGCCGCCGTCGCCGACAGCTCGACGAACCGGCGCTTCGTCTCGCGCGCGATGATCTCGGCGAGCGTCGTCTTCCCCACTCCCGGCGGACCATGGAGGATCACCGACCCCAGCCGGTCCGACTCGATCAGTCGACGGAGCAGCCGCCCGGGACCGACGACGTGGTCCTGCCCGACGTAGTCGGCGAGCCGGCGCGGCCGCATCCGCGCCGCCAGGGGCGCGGCACGGGCGACGTGGGCGGCCCGCGCGGCGGCGAACAGATCGGCCATCACGAGGTTCCGGGGCGGGGGCAGATCGGCAGCGTCTGCGATTGTCCCTCGCCCGCAGCCTGCGGCCACCCCCGCTTGCCAGGCCGCGGTGCCGGGCCCTCCCGCGGGCGACCGGAGCCGATCGAACGGCCGCGACGGCCGAGGCGCTGTGCGACGCGGCGGTCCGTCACCGCCGCGCGATGCTCGACCTCAACACCGCCGTCGGCCTGCGGATCCTCCCCTGAAGTCCGACCGTCAGCCCGGCGGCTGTCCCCTCCGCTCACGGAGCGACAGCCGGCCGAGCTGCAGGTCGGTGATCGCCGCGATCACGAATATCAGCAGGGCGACGATCGCCGCGAGGTGCCATTCCACGGCGGCCGGGCGGGCGAGGAGCACGGCGACGTAGCCGACGAGCGACACCGCGGCAGCGAGGCGGACCAGGCCCCCCTCGAGCCAGACCCCCGCCGCGGCGACGAGCACCGGATAGACAGCGACGAGCGGGCCGTTGGCGCCGTCCACCAGCCACAAGAGGAAGCTGACGAAGACGCCGTCGGTCAGCGTGAACAACCGCGCCACCGCGCCCACCGGCAGCGCGCGTACTCCGGCCCACTCCCAGGCCGCGGCCAGCGCTCCCCAGGCGCCCAGGCCGACGAGCACTGGCGCGTAGAAGCCGATCGTGTCGGGCGCGAGCAGGCACCGGACCACCACCACCGCCGCGGTGCCGACGATCCCGACGAGCCGAAACCCCACCGCCGGATGACGGCGCACGGCGCGGACGATCCGGTGGCCCAGGTTCCCGCCCACGGCCGGCCCGCGCTCGCCGCGGAGGAAGGCCTCGAGCTCGTCGGCCAATGCCGCGGCGGACGCCGGCCGGCGGTCGGGGGCCTTCTCCAGCGCCCGCAGGCAAATCGCCGCCAGCGCCCGCGGCACGCCCGGATTCCAGCGCCGCGGCGACACCGGCTCGCGCTCGAGGACCTGCAGCAGCGTCGCCAGGCGCGTCGGCGCCGAGAAGGCGGGGCGGCCGGCGAGGATCTCGTAGAGGATCGCGCCGAGCGAATAGACGTCGCCGCGCGCGTCGGCAGCGCGGCTCCCCGTGACCTGTTCCGGCGGCATGTAGGCCGGGGTGCCGAGGATCGTGCCGGTGGCGGTGGGATCGCCGTCGCCGGCCTCGTCGCGGGCGAGGCCGAAGTCGGTGACGATCGGCGCCCCGTCGCCGGCGAGGAGGATGTTGCGCGGTTTGAGATCGCGGTGGAGCACGCCCGCAGCGTGGAGGTGGGCGACCGAACGGGCGACGTCGGCCACGAGCCGGACCGCGGCGGCCAACGGCAGCGGGCCGCGGGCGAGCCGGGCCGCGAGATCCTCGCCGTCGATCAGGTCCATCGCGTAATACAACTGGCCATGGTCCGCGCCGGCGTCATGGATCACGACGATCCCCGGATGACGGATCCGGGCGGCGAGCCGGGCCTCGGCGAGGAACCGGCGGCGCTGCTCGTCGGAGGCCTGCATCCCGGCGGCGAGGACCTTGAGGGCCACGTCGCGGTCGAGGCCCGCCTGCCGCGCCCGGTACACGACCCCCATCCCGCCGCGGCCGATCTCGGCGACGATCCGGTACGCCCCGTAGCGCGTGCCGGCCGGGACCGCGGCCGATTCGGCTCCCGGTTCGAGGCCGGAGGCGAGAAGGTCGAGATCCTCGAGGCACTCGTCCCAGTCGGCGAGCCGGGGCTCGTCGCGGAGGAGGGCCCGCCGCGCCTCGTCGTCGCCGGCCTGCAGCGCGGCCAGGTAGCGGTCGAGGAGGTCGGCGGACACCGCAGCGCCGCCACCCGAGCCGGGGGCCCCGCTCACGGCCCCACCCCCGCGTCGGCAAGCTGCGCGCGGAGCTGCTCGAGGGCCCGCATCCACAGCATCCGGCAGGCCCCGGCGGAGCGGTCCATCCGCCGGGCCACTTCGTCGAACGGCAGGCGCTCGAGATGGCGCAGCTCGATCACCCGACGGTGGTCGTCGGCGAGCCGATCGACGGCGGCCGCGAGCTGCCACTCGCGCTCCCAGCGCAGCGCGCGCTGGCTGGGGGACGATCCCGGATCGGCCGCCGGCTCGAACCCCGCCACGCCGTCGAGGGAGCGCTCCCGACCGGCATCGCGGCGCGCGGCGACGCGATGGCCGCGCGCGGCATCGAGGGCGTTGTGGGTGGCGATCCCGCGCAGCCAGGCCAGCCACTGGCCAGGTGAATCCCCCGCGAACCGGTCGAATCCGCGGTGGGCCTCGAGCAGCGACTGCTGGACGACGTCCGAAGGATCGACCCGTGCCGCCAGCCCGCGTTGCAAGTGGCAGCGGGCCACGGTGGCCACGTAGCTGCGGCAGGCGGCAAACAGCTCGTCGCGGGCCGCGGCGTCGCCGCGCCGCGCGCGGTCGAGCCAGTCGGCGATCCGCCGCCCCTGCGACGATTCACCCTCTGCCATGGCAATCGCTTCCTCGCCGGCGGCGTCAGCCGCGCCACACGAACTCCACCGGCGACTCGATGCCCCCGCCGAGGCTCTCGTGGACCGGGCAGCCGAGTGCCGCGCGCTCGAGCAACTCGCGCTGCGGATGGTCGGCCGGCAGCGGGACGGTGATCCGCGTCCGCAGCGTGGCGATCCGCCGTGGCGGGCTGGTCGACATTTCCTTGGTCGTCTCGGCCGTCGTTCCGGCCAGATCGATCCCATGACGGTCCGCCACGATCCCCATGATCGTCATCATGCACGTCCCCAGCGCCGTCGCCACCAGGTCGGTCGGCGAGAAGCTCTCGCCGCGACCGTGGTTGTCGACGGGGGCATCGGTCAGCAGGGTCGCCCCCGACGGTCCGTGGACGGCCCGGCAGCGCAGCCCCCCCTGGTACGTGCTGGTGATCGTGACCATCGCCATCGTTCTCCCCGGAGCCGCACCACTCCGGCGGTCCGGAGCGGCGGCACGACTATAAATCCCCACCGGAGTGTACCGGCCCGTGGCGGTCGGCGCGACCACGTCACGGACCGCACCGATGGGATTCCGCTCGCTCCAGGATTGCGTCCGGTCGCTGGCGGCGGCGGGCGAAGTGGTGCGGATCGACCATCCGGTCGATCCCCGGCTCGAGATCGCGGAGATCCAGCGGCGGCTGTTCCGGGCGGGGGGCCCGGCGCTGCTGTTTTCCAGCCCGTGCGGCTCGTCGTTTCCGATCGTCGTCAATCTGTTCGGCACGCGGCGGCGCGTGGAGCGGATCTTCGCCGACACCCTCGAGCGCGTGCGGAGGCTCGTCGAACTGAAGATCGAGCCCCAGCGGGCCCTCGAGCGGCCGTGGCGCTACTGGCGGGCGCCGCTCGACGCCCTCTCGATGCTCCCGCGCCGGGTCCGCTCCGGCCCGATCATGGCCCACGCGATCGCGCTCGACCGGCTGCCGCACCTGGTCTCGTGGCCGGGCGACGGCGGGCCGTTCGTGACGCTGCCGTGCGTCTACTCCGAGGATCCCGCCGCACCGGGCACGCGGGCCTCGAACCTGGGCATGTACCGGGTCCAGCTGGCGGGCAACGACTACGATCCGCTCCACGAAGTCGGCCTGCACTACCAGATCCACCGCGGCATCGGTGTCCATCACGCGCGGGCGCTGGAGCGCGGCGTGCCGCTGCGCGTGGTGATCACCGTCGGCGGCGCGCCGGCGATGACCGTGGCGGCGATGATGCCGCTCCCCGAGGGGCTGTCGGAGCTGACCTTCGCCGGGGCGCTGGCCGGTCATCGGATCCCGATGGTGCGGCGCCCCGGCGGGCCGGCCGTCTACGCCGACGCCGACTTCGCCATTGAAGGGACGATTCTCCCCGGCACGAAGCCCGAGGGGCCGTTCGGCGACCACCTCGGCTACTACGCCCGGCAGCACGAGTTCCCGGTCCTCCGCGTCGACCAGGTCCGCCACCGTCCCGGGGCGATCTGGCCGGCGACGGTCGTCGGTCGCCCGCCGCAGGAGGACACGCTGTTCGGCTGGCTCGTCCACGAGCTCACCGGGCCGGTGATCCCGACCGTCCTGCCCGGGGTGTCGAGCGTTCACGCCGTCGATGCCGCCGGTGTCCATCCGCTGCTCCTGGCGGTCGGGAGCGAGCGCTATCTCCCGTGGCGGCGCAGCGACCGCCCCGCCGAGCTGCTCACCCAGGCCTCCGCGATCCTCGGCCAGGGGCAGCTGTCGCTGGCGAAATACCTGCTGATCGTCGACGGCCTGGGTGCGCCTGGCCTCGACGCCCACGACGTGCCGGCGTTCCTCGCGCATCTCCTCCAGCGCGTCGACTGGCAGCGCGACTGTCACTTCCACACCGAGACGACGATCGACACCCTCGACTACTCCGGCAGCGGTTTCAACGCCGGGAGCAAGCTGGTCGTGGCGGCCCGTGGCCCGGCCCGGCGGGTGCTGGGCACCGACATGCCCACGGACGTGCCCCTCCCATCGGGCTTCCATTCCCCGCGCGTCTGCCTGCCGGGGATCGTCGCGGTCGGCGGGCCGGCGATCGCGCCGCGGCCGGCGCTGGCGGCCCCCGACGAGCGGGCGATCTGGAGCCGCTGCGCCACCGCCGACTGGACCGCCGACACCGACCGGCTCACCGCCGCCATCGGGCCCGATCACGCGCTCGGCGCCTGGCCGCTGGTGGTGGTGGTCGACGATCCCGGCTTCGCCGCGGCCCGTCTCGAGAACTTCCTCTGGCTGACATTCACCCGCTCCAATCCCGCCACCGACGTCCACGGCGTCGGCGCCGGCATCCGCCACAAGCACTGGGGCTGCCGCGGTCCGCTGGTGATCGACGCCCGGCTCAAGCCGCACCATGCCCCGCCGGTCGAAGAGGATCCGCAGGTCTCGGCGCGCGTCGACGCCCTGTGTGCGCGCGGCGGACCGCTGCACGGCATCGTCGAGTGAGGAGGGGGCGTGGCTCGGCAGCGGCCCTTGCGCGGCCGGGGGATCACGCCACCACGATCAGGCCGAGATCGACGCGATCTTCACCCGCGTGACCAGGGCACGGTGTCCGGTGCGCCGGCGGTAGTTCTTCCGGCGGGCGAACTTCTGCACGAACAGCTTCTTGCCCTGTTCGGAGCCGAGCACCTCGGCCTTGACGGTCGCCCCCTTCACCAGCGGCGCACCGATCGTGAGCTTCCCGGCGTGGCTCACCGCCAGGACTTCGTCGAACACCAGTTCGCTGCCCGCCGGAAGGTGACGGAAGTCGATCGCCACCTCCTGCCCCTCCATGACGCGGTACTGGCGCCCGCCGTCGACGACGATCGCGTAATGATGGCCGGTGCCGGCCATGCCGGCGGCGGAGGAGTCGGTGGGGTTCTGCTTGGCCATGGCGGGTCGGAGGGTCGGAGGAACCGGCGTGGCATACTGCCGCCGGGAGAAATCCAGAGACTATCGCACCGCCGCCGGCGGGTCGAGTCCGGGTGGAAGACTCCGGAAAAACCCGCTCTCACCTCCCCCGCGACGTCTCAGGGAGGCGGTCCGGCGGCCGCGTCAGTCGTCGTCATCGTCGACGGTCGCCGCCGTGGCCCATTCAGGGTAGGGGGCGGCACTCCCTTTCACGGCATGCCAGAGGATCCGGTTGAGCAGGTCCTCGGGGGCCCGGTCGACCGCCGAGAAGTCGATCGCGGCGCTGGCGATCGCGTGGGCCTCGAGGAGCGGATCGCCGAGCGACTGCGGGGCCCCATTCATCAGGTCGAGGGGAACGGCGGCCGGCAGGGCGGCGAACGGCGTCAGGTCGGGCTGGTCGGTGAAGCAGTCGAACATCGGCGTCGCCGCCGCGTCGAACTGGTTGAGCGGCTGCATCCCGAGAATCTGGCCGATCGTGCGGAGGACGCTCGTGGTGTTGTAGTGGGTGCTGACCGTGACGCCGCGGCGCGCGAACGGGCTGGCGACGTAGGCGGTCGTGCGGAAGCCGCTGACGTGGTCCCAACCGGCCTGGGGATCGTCCTCGATCGCGAACAGCGCCATCCGCGGCCAAAACCGGCTCCGCGACAGCCCTTCGAGAATCCGCCCAAGGGCAAGGTCATTGTCGGCCACGCAGGCCTCGGGAGTCGGGCAGTCCTTCGTCGTGCCGCTGGTATGGTCCTGCGGCAGGCAGATGATCACGAGGTTGGGGTAGCTGCCGGCGGCCTCGCAGGCGGCGAGGTGGGCGAGCACGCGATCGGCGCGGAACTGATCAGGCACGCTCATGTTCCACCCCACGGTGTCGGTCGCCGACACGGCGCGGAGCGACTCGATCGCCGGCTCGCTGGCAAACGTGACGTCGCCGCCGCCGGCCTTCCAGGCGGCGTAACAGGCGCGGAAGTCGGGCTGCCCCTTCCGCCCCGGATCCTTCCACGCCACGCGCGGCATCATGAACTCGCCGAAGTTGCGCACGCTCCGGCCGTGCCGCAGGCAGGCGTCCCAGATGAACCCCGCCGACGACCAGGCCAGCGCGTCGGCGTCGGCATCCTCCATGCCGTCGGGGTAGCTGCGTGGGAAACCGGCGAAGCTCCGCTCGAGGTAGTCGTTGGCCAGCGCCGAGGTACTCCAGTTGTGGCCGTCGGCGGAGAGGATGCCGCAACAGTACGTGTTGTCGAGGAGCACGAAGCGCCTGGCGATGGCGTGCTGGTTGGGGGTGATCCGCTCGGGGAAGATGCACAGCTCCGGATCGCCGTTGCCCTGGGGCATGTCGCCGAGCACCTGGTCGAACGTCCGGTTTTCCTTGATGACGTAGACGACGTGCTCGATCAGGCTCGGCTCGCCGATCCGCGCGGGGATGGCACGCGGGGCGACGCCCTGGCGCGGCGGCAGCCGCGAGGCGGCGATCCGCCCGGCGCGGAGGTTTCGGGCGACGCGCTCCGAGCAGGCGGCGAGCAGGTCGCCGTCGGGAAGCGGCACCAGCCCGATGCTCCCGGCGTGCTGGTGCGAGTTGAACCCCTCCCCGCCCCCGTTCTGCTTCCGCCGCTCGGTCGGTAGCCCCTTCATGTTGGAGACGAGCAACTGCCCGCGGGCGGCGTCGACCACGACCCCCGACGGATGCCAGCCGACCGGGATCAGGCCGAGGAGCCGGGTAACGCCCCGTTCGGCGGGCTCCCAGTCGAAGACCGCGATCGCATTCTGGGCGGAGTTGGCGCAGTACAGCCGCTCGCCGTCCGGCGCGAACGCCAGTGCGGCCGGCATCGCCCCGTACAGCTCGGCCGGCGTCCGCTTCGTCCATACCGTCTCGATCACCCGCCCGGCGGCGACGTCGATCAGCGACAGCGTGTCCGATCCGGCGTTGGCGCAGACGACAATCGCTCCGCCAGGGGCGACGGCCAGCCCCGAGGGATGGAGCCCGACCGCGATCTCGTCGACCGTGCCGGTTTCGAGGTCGATCCGGCTGACGGTGCCCTCCGTGGCGACGTGCCGGACCGGGTCGACGCGGACGCGCGTCCCCTTCCCCGCCGGACCGGTGAGGTCGCCGGGGCGGGGGCGGCGCCCGCCGAGGTTCGTGACCAGCGCCCGGCCGCCGACGAGGACGACGTCGAACGGGGCCACGCCGACGTCGAACGTGCGGAGCACGGTGCCGGTGGCGGCCTCGAGTTCGAGGAGCCGGTTGGAGAGGTTGCCGCAGACGTACAGCCGCGTGCCGTCGGCCGACAGGGCGAGGCCGCAAGGCACCTCCGCGGCGCGCTCGGGAGCGCGGGCGGGGGGCAGCGGCAGGGGCCCGAGGGCGGTCAGTCGCCCATCGGAGACCGCGAACACCTGCACCGCTCCCTGCACGTCGCTCATGAACAGCCGCGTGCCGTCCGGCGAGAACACCAGGCCTGTCAGGCTCGCCAGCGCCTTCTTGTCGGGGGCGAGGTTCCGCTCGGCCGTCCGGTTGGCGGTGCCGGCGGCCGGCGCCGCGACCGGCGCGACTCGTTGCCGCACCGCACCGCCGTCGGGATCGACGACGACCACCTCCGGTGTCTTCCCCGCCGTGACGAGCAACCGGCCGTCGGGCGACAGGGCGACGGCCTGCGGGCGCAGGCCGGGGAGCGACACGAGCGTGCCCAGCGGCGTGAGCACCTGGTCGACCGGCGTGACCAGGGAATCGTCGGCCTGCCGGCCGACGGCCGCTTCGGCCGGTTCGGGGGGCTGCGCGCGTGCCGGCTGGGCCGCCAGTGCCGCCAGGACCGTCACCGCCGCCAAACCGCCGAGCCGCTGCCGCATCGGTCGTCCTCCCTGGGAGTTACCGTCGCCCCGACCATGCCTCCGGTCAGGGAAACCGCAGCGTGCGGCCCGACGAGTCCCAGGCCTCGAACACCAGATGCTCCGGCGACACGCTCTCCTTGCCGACGACGTGGAGCTGGACGTGGACCGAGTCCTCGAACTGCGCCACCTCGCGCCGCTTCCGGTTGTTGATCCAGGTCGCCACCTCCTCGTGCACCGTGACGTTGAGGCGGGTGATGTCGGTCCGCGTGGCCGCCAGCTGTAGCGTCCGCATCACCTCGATCGCCATGCTCTCGGCCGTCTTCACCATTCCGGTGCCGGTGCAGGTCGGGCAGTCGCGGAAGATGCTCTTCCGCAGCGACGGCCGGATCCGCTGCCGCGTCATCTCCACCAGGCCGAAGGGGCTGGTGCGGAGGATCTTGGTGCGCGCCCGGTCGCGCTTCATGGCGTCGTGGAGCGCCTTCTCGACGCCACGCCGGTACTTCTCCTTGCGCATGTCGATGAAGTCGTTGACGATCACGCCACCGAGGTCGCGGAGGCGGAGCTGCCTGGCGATCTCCTTGGCGGCGATCAGGTTCATCTGGTAGGCGTTCTCCTCGGCACTCTTCTCGGTGCGGAACGAGCCGGAGTTGACATCGATCGCCACCAGCGCCTCGGTCTGGTCGATGACGATCGACCCGCCTCCCTTGAGCGGCACCTTGCGCTGGTGGATCCGGGCGATCTCGTCCTCGAGGCCGTAGCGGTGGAACAGCGGTTCCTTGCCGTCGTAGAACTGCAGCCGTGGGGCGTATTTCGGCATCACCAGCTCGAGGAACTCGCGGGCCCGCTCGTAGGCGGCCGGCTCGTCGATCAGGATCCGCCCGACGTCCTCCGTGAACATGTCACGGATCGTGCGGATGATCATGTCGCTTTCCTGGTAGATGTCGATCGGCGCGGAATACTTCCGCATCCGCCGCACGATGCTCTTCCAGAGGCGGAGGAGGTAGGCCATGTCGCGGGCCATCTCCGACTTGGTCCGTTCCGTCCCGGCCGTGCGGACCACGAACCCGACCCCCTTCGGCGGCTTGAGGTCGAGCATGATGTCGCGCAGCTCGCGCCGGTCGCGTTCGTCGTCGATCTTCTTCGAGATCCCGACGCGTCCCAGCGGCGGCATGAGCACGAGGTACCGGCCGGGGATCGAAATGTAGGTCGACAGCGTCGGCCCCTTGGTGCCGAAACCCTCCTTGATGACCTGGACGAGGACTTCGTCGCCACGCCGGAGGATGTCCTGGATCGGCGGCTTGACCCGCGGACGGTCGCCGAGCCGCGGACGCCGCCGCGTGGCCGTCCGGGATCGCCCATCTCCCTCCTCGGCGCCCCCCTCGGCGGGGCGCGGTGCTTCGCTCCCCGCGCGCGCCGCGTCACCGAGGTCGAACGCCTTGTCGGGGTCGAGCCCTCCCTGGCGGTAGTACTGCGGTTCGACGTCGGAGATGTGGAGGAAGCCGTTGCGGCCCACGCCGAAGTCGACGAACGCCGCCTGGATCGAGGGCTCGATGTTGACGATCCGCCCCTTGTAGATGTTGCCGACGTGGTTGTCCTGGCTGGTGCGCTCGACGTACAGCTCCTCGAGGACGCCGTCCTCGAGGATCGCGATCCGGCACTCCTCCGGCTGCGAGACGTTGATCAGCATTTCCTGTTTCATGACGTTTCCGATTCTTTCCTTCCTCGGTTGCCGGGCGGCGCACCGCCCGGGGGCAGGCGCACGCTAGCGTGCGCCCGCGGCCGCCCCCCGACGACGCATCTGGTCGGTCAAGTAGGCCTTCACCTCGCGCGCCCCCTCCATCTGCAGGGCCCGCTCGGCGATCACGCGGCATTCGGCGACCGAAACACTTCGGCACGCCTGCTTCACCTCGGGGATGGCGCTGGCCGGCACGCTGAGCTGCCGCAGACCCAATCCCAGCAGAAGCTGCGTGTACATCACGCTGCCGCTCATCTGTCCACAGACATTGGCCGGCACGCCGGCCTCGCGGGCGATGTCGAACGACCGCTGCAGGAGGCGCAGCACGGCCGGGTCGCACGCGTTGTACAGTTCCGCAACCTCCTTGTTGCTCCGATCGACCGCCAGCGTGTACTGGATCAGGTCGTTCGTCCCGAGCGAGACGAAATCCACCTCCTTGATGAACACGTCGAGCATCATCACCGCCGCCGGCGTCTCGACCATGATCCCGACCGGCAGATCGCGGTTGAAGGGGATGCCGTGCTCGGCGAGATCCTCCATCACGTCGGCGAGTACCATCCGCGCCTGGCGCAGCTCGACGATCGTCGAGACCAGCGGGAACAGGACGCGCACGTCGCCGAGGGCACTGGCGCGGAGGATGGCGCGAAGCTGCGTGCGGAACATCGGCAGCTGCCGCAGCGAGAGGCGGATGCTCCGCAGGCCGAGGCAGGGATTGCGCTCCTCCTCCGGCGTCGACTCGGTGAGCATCTTGTCGGCGCCGAGATCGAGCGTGCGGATCACCACCGGCCGTCCGGCCATCACCCGGGCGACCTCGGCATAAGCCGCGTAGTGGTCCTCCTCGGTCGGCTCGCGGCGGGCGGTGAGGTAGAGGAACTCGGTGCGGTACAGCCCGATCCCGTCGCACCCACGTGCCAGGCAGTGCTCGGCCTCGTTGGGAAACTCGATGTTGCCCGTGATCTGCACGCGCACGCCGTCGAGGGTCTCGGCGGGAAGGTCGCGGAGACCGTGGAGCCGCGCCGCCACCGTCCGCGCCGCCTCGACTTCGAGACGGTAGCGGGCGATCGTCTCCTCGTCGGGCTGGAGGATCACCACGCCCTGGTTGCCGTCGAGGATCACCGGCTCGCCGCCGGAGACGTCGGCGAGAAACGGCCCGAGCCCGACGACCGCGGAGATCTCCAGCCCTTCGGCGACGATCGCGGTGTGGCTGCCGGGGCCACCGAGCTCGGTGGCGAACCCCTGGACGAAACGCCGGTCGAGGTTGGCGGTCTCGCTCGGGGTGAGGTTGTGGGCGAGGATGATCACCGGCTGGGAGATTGCCGCGAGCGTCTCGCGCTCCTGCCCGAGGAGGTGACGGAGCAGGCTCTTCTCGATGTCGTAGATGTCGTGGGCGCGCTGGGCGACATGGTCGTCGAGGCTCTGGAAAACCTTGGCGTAGCGGCGCAGGGTCCGGCTGACCGCGTACTCCGGCCAGAAGTTGCGGTCGCGGACGGCGCTGACGAGCTCCTCCTGCAGCCGCGGGTCGTGGAGCATCGCCTGGTGGGCGGAAAAGATCGCGGCGTACTGATCCCCCAACTCGCTGCGGATCGCGTCGCGGTTGCGCTCGATCTCGGCCGACGTCTCGGCGACGGCCCGCGAAAGTCGTTCGAGCTCGGTATCGACGGCGCTGCGTGCCACGAAGCGGCGCGGGATCCGGAAGCCCTCGGTATCGAGGACCAGCGCTTCACCGATCGTGACGCCGGGGGATACGGCGATACCCTGGAGTTTCAGCATGGGCGCATCGCGTCCGCCGGCTGCGTCATCGGCCGGGCCACCGGGAGCGGATCGGGGGAGACCAAGGCTCCCGCCGGCTCGCGCGGTTCGGCACCGGGCGACTCGCGCCAGGCGTTCGTTGCGGCTCCTCGTCTTGGTCGTGTGTGTATCGTGCCGATCGAATCGCTATGGGGCGTCGGGAGCCGACGGTTCACCGTCGGCCTCGTCGCCGCCCCCCGTCTCGTCGAAGTTTCTCGCGAACAACCCCCCGATCGCGTCGAGCGCCTCGCTGGCGTCGGGGCCGGTGACCTCGATCGCCACCCGACTGCCCGACTCGACCGCAAGGGTCATCACGTCGAGGATGCTCTTGCCGTCCACGCGCTGGCGGTTGGCGATCACCTCGACGCGGGATCGCCAGCGCCGCGCCTCGCGGGCGAGCATGTCGGCCGGGCGAAGGTGCAGTCCCTTCGCCAAACCGACGACGAATTCCCGGGTCACCGTCTGCTCGACCATCGCTCCCTTTCCGTCGCCCCTGCCGTCAGCCATCGTCCACCGTTGGTCCGCTGCTCCCGCCGTCCCACACCGAAACGCTGCTTCGTCCCGTGCCCCTGCTCCGCCGCGCGGTTCCGCCCCCGGGAGCCCCCATTGTCGTGCCCCGGCAAGCCACGGCGGCGGGGCCGCGACCCCGAAGCCCCCACCCCGTGCCGTGCGGTGGATTCGGGAGCCACCCACCGCCCGGCTCCGTCGGCGGCCGGGCGATTCGCCGCCGCCGGTGGCCCGGTGTCGCCCCGTGCCGTTCTCCCGCAACCCGCGTTCGCTCATGGCACGAGGCCATGGCTGTCGGCGGCCTCGAGCAACTGCTGGATCTCGCCCGGGGCCCGGGCCGCCTTCAACTCCCGACAGAACGCGTCGTCGCGCAGTTGGCGGGAGATGTTCTCGAGTGCCCGGAGGTGATCCCCGGGCCGGTCGGGAGGCGAAACCAGGAGGAAGAAGAGTTGCACGGGATCGCCGTCGAGGCTGTCGAAGTCGATCCCGTCGTGGCTGACGGCGACGGTGCCCACCAGCTTGCCGACCCCGGGGTGCTTGGTGTGGGGCACGGCGACTCCCCGACCGATCCCGGTGCTCCCCAGATCCTCGCGCTTCATGATCGCGCGGACGATCCCGTCGAGGTCGGCCGCCTTGATCCGTCCGGCGTCGACCAGAGCCGATGCCATCTCCCGGATCACGGCTTCCTTCGTGGTCGCCTCGACGTCGGAGCGGATGGCGTCGACGACGACGAAATCAGAGAACTTCATGCAAAACGCTTCCGGTCTTGTGGCTGCCGTCGCTCGTCTCCGGTGGCGAACCGCCGGCGATCGGGCCGGCGCCGCGGGCCCGCCTCCCTGGGGCGCCCCACGGCTCAGGGGTGCCGCGAGGACTGCACGTGCTTGTGATCGCGAACCTTTTCCTTGTGCTTGCGGAGCTGCTGCTCCATTTTCTGCGTCGCGCCGTCGATGCTGCGCCACAACTGGCCCGAGACCTCGTGGCTCACCAGATCGTGAAAATGCTCGGCCGAAGCCACGATCTCCACCGAGGGTTGGGCCGAGTGCTCGAGGTCGACGGTGACGTTGAGGGCGGTGAGGCGGTCAAAATACCGCTTCAATCGCGAGACCTTGGCCTCGATTTTCGACTGTGTGGCCGGGCTCAGGTGTCCATGACGGGCCGACACGTTGATCTGCATGAGTCCCTTCCTGTCGCCGACGGTCACCAAAGCATATCACCCCCCGCGCGGCGACGACAAACCGTCCCCGCCGACCGGCCGCGACGTGGCAAACGACGGCGGGAATCGCTGCCGGCAGGCTGCCGCCGTCACTCGCGCGGTGCCGCACCGGCAGGCCGACGATCGACCTGGCGGCGCCACCACGCGGCGCCGTCGCGCCGCCGCTCGGGGGGTGAATCGGGCTGGTACCGGGCGCGGTCCGCGGCCGTCGGAACCGCCAGACGACACAGCTGAACGTACGCCGCGCGACGGACCACCAGCGTCTCGTCGTCGAGGAGATCGACGAGCGCCGCCAGCGCGGTCGCGCGGTCGGCCCCCGGGTCGGGCCCCGTGAACAGCCCCCAGAGCAGGTCGCCGCGGCCCGGGGGAGCGCGTGACTCCACGGCCTGGCGCAACGCCGCCGCCGCGTTGGCCCCCCGGGCCAGCGCCAACGGCACGGCGGCGGCGAACACCTCCTCCCATTGCCCGTCGCGGAGCCCACGGGGAGGCCCGTCGGCGACCAGCAGGTCGACCAGGTCGTCGTATCGTCCGAGCAGCGCGCCGGTGGTGGCGGCAAGCGCGCGCTGCTCGACACGCCGTGACCCGGCCAACGCCGTCAGCGCCGCGTCGAGATCGTCTCCGGCCGCCAGCCGCGTTGCCAACGCCGCCGCGGCGGAGCGCTCGAGGCGCTCCCGGGCCGCATCCTCCCGGACGATCGGCCGGGCGACCGTGACCACGGTGGCAGCCCCGGGATCGGCCCCGTCCCAGGCCAGCGTGCGGCCCGCCTCGAGCTGGATCCCCTCGCCTGCGGCCGCGACCGACAGCCGGATGCCGGCGCCCAGCGCGGTGAGTCGACCGCCAACCGTGGCTACGGTGGTCGCCGGATCGGCACCGGTCGGGAGGAGCCGTGATGCTTCCACGTCGACCCCGGCGGCGAGAGAACCGCCGACCGTGGCTTCCAGACCGGCCGCCGCGATGCGGAGCGTGGCATCGGGGCGATCAGCGGTGACGACGCATCCGCCGAACAAGACCTCCAAACGCGGACTGGCCGCGGCGTCGACGGTGATCACGCAGCGGCTCCCCGGCCGCGGCCGCACGGTGATCCCCAGGGCCGTCACGGCCGGTTCCGCACCGGGTGGCACGACCAGGTCCGCGGCGGCACCGATCTCGGCACCCGGCAGCACCGCAGTCCACTCGCCCCCTCGCCCTGCCGGTCGCCACACCAGCGCCCCCGTGCCGGTCACGCTGGCCAGCGCCGTTGCGGCTTCAGCCTGATCGCTCCCCGGCGGACGTTCGCCCGCGGCCGCCGCGCCGGCGGCCGCGGCCACCGGCACGCTCACCGCGACGGCCGTCGCCGCACCCTCCGCAGGAACGGGGGCGGTTTCGGGGAT
>Ga0194134_10000943_pt1 | contig 42245 bp, 32 predicted proteins | sample TA2KigOff0mmetaG_FD_148602 | JGI IMG/M metagenome (GOLD analysis project Ga0194134, IMG submission 148602) | Freshwater microbial communities from Lake Tanganyika, Tanzania - TA2015056 Kigoma Offshore 0m | ecosystem: Environmental > Aquatic > Freshwater > Lake | place: Tanzania: Lake Tanganyika... | reverse complement strand
CTACAGGACTATGGAGCGCTTGCTAGACTATCGCTCTGGAGCAAGTATTGTGCTCAACCAACGCATAGAACAAGACGTCTTGGTCACACAGGGAAAGGCCTATGGACTAGAGCTCTACATGAAAAAAACCAGAGGAAAACTCAACGGTTCCTTAGCGTATACCTGCAGTAGGTCCTTGTTGCAAACAGACCCTAGCGAGAGAAAAGAACAAATCAATGGTTCCAAGTGGTACCCCAGTAATTTTGACCAGCCACATAATGCCAACCTAGTCAGTAACCTAGAGCTGAGCAAGAGGCTCAATGTGACTCTAGCTGGCAAATACAGTACCGGAAGGCCAGTGACCTTACCTATAGCCAAATTTGACTATGCAGGATCAGAGCGCGTTTATTTCTCAGAACGAAATGCCTTCAGGGTGCCAGATTACTTTAGATTGGATTTTTCGGTGAATCTAGAAGGCAATCATAAGATTGCCAAATTGGCTCATGCTTCTTGGTCTTTTGGGATATACAATATCTTGGGAAGAGACAATGCCTACTCGGTGTACTATGTCCCTGAAGGAGGAAAGTTGAAAGGGTATCAATTGGCAATATTTGCCGAACCCATTCCCTTTATCACATATAATTTTAGATTTTGATGAGATACACTACACTCTTGGTGATTGCTCTCCTAGGAATCTTGATGGGTTGTCGAACACCCTATGACCCGGAGCTTCCTTCGACCGAACTTCGACTTCTGGTAGTAGAGGGGTATTTGGATACCGAAGGGCTAAAAAGTGAATTGAAGCTTAGCCGCATGGTACCCCTTTCTGCTACACAGACCATGCAGCCTGAATTGGGAGCCAAGGTTACCTTAAAAGGACCTGCTGGACAATCCTATTCTTTGCTGGAAAAAGGGGCAGGGGTCTATCTTTTTGAAAGCAACATTGATGAGAGTAAAATCTATACCTTGGAAATTGTGCTTAAATCTGGGGAGCGCTACCTTTCAAAAAGCTTAAAACCTATCATTACCCCTGAAATTCTTAGTTCAGGTTTTAAAAAGGATCAGGAAGGGGGAGAGGTTTTTGTGACTACTCAGGGTACCCCCAATGCAGATGATTTTTTGTGGACCTTTGAGGAGACGTGGATTTATAGACCTAGAATCAGGTCACCCTACATCTACGTGCCTGCATTGAAAGACGTCAGAGATAGAACAGAAGCTGAACAAAATGCCCTCTGCTTTAAAACCCAGCCCAGCCCAAATATTTTGTTGGAAACAAGCTCACGCTTCCAGGATCAATTGGTATTTCAACAGACCATAACAGAGATTCCCTTGGGCGACGAACGGATCATGGAACGTTACAGCATTTTGATTTCCCAAAAAGGCCTTTCTTCCGAAGATGTGCCTTTTTGGGAAGTTTTAAAAAAGAATACCGAGGATATTGGGTCCATATTTAGTCCACTTCCTTCTTTGATTGGAGGCAATATCTACAGCTTAGATGAAGGAAAAAATCCTGTAATTGGACAAGTAAGTTTGGGGATCATTCGCCAGAGAAGAATATTTATTGACCTTACAGAGGTAAGTCCTTGGAATTACCTAGATCCAAAATTCAACGATTGTGTCATAGGTGAAGAGGCAGTATTAAAAAAAGATTACCAAACGATTTTTGGGAGTGGGGCGGTATTGCCAGCAAGACCCCTGATGGTAGGAACAACCATCGTGGGGTACTATCCTTCCGCACGGAGATGTACCGACTGCACCTTGTATGCTTCCAAAATTAGACCTGCCTTTTGGGTAGACAAATAAGATGAAAACAAGAATAATCTTGGAACAAAAATTCTCCTGGGCTACCCTGATTTTTGGGTTCACTTTTCTTTTTGGTATCGTAAATTCATCTTTGGCTCAAGGGCAAAATTTGCCAAAGGAAAAGGTAAGTTTTCATACACCAAAAACCCTCTATTTCACAGGTGAAAAACTATGGTTTGATGCTGAGGTGGCTCTTGGCTCAGTCCCTTCCTCTTCTCAAATTCTTTATGCCGAATTGCTAGATAGAAATTCAAATTCTATAGCCCATATTAAAGTACCCATACGAGAAGGAAAATCAGTGAATTTTCTGTCCCTTTCCGACCAAATCCCTTCTGACCATTACCTCTTGCGGGTATATACCCGAATTAGTCCTCACCTGGATATGGATTTGGGCATGGCCCAACAGCTGGTTACCATCATCAATCCTCGTATACCTCCCAAATACGCTCAGCAAGCTGATCGTATCCCCTTGATTCCAGAAAAAGTATACAGCAAAGGAAGCCAAGTGCAATTTTCTTTGAATCCATCATCCGGGAAGCAGGTACTAGCATCTGGAATTTCTATCGCCAACCCTTTTTTGAATGAGGAACATAAACAGTGGACCTCCACTCAGCTCTATACATCCTTAAAAAGTGAACCTCTCTTGCCCGAACTATTTGGACATCAGATTCAGGCAAAGGTGACAAGTCTGGACACCACCTTGACTTATTTTCTTTCCGTACACGGAGAAAAAAGTGCGTTGTTTACAGATCATGCAGATGCTACAGGTAGGCTGGTATTTGACTTAGGAGGGATGCGGCATTGGGATCGTATTATTCTTCAATTGGAAAATGGTGAGGAAATGCAAGGCTTGGAGGTTCTCGCTCCGGTCATTCAAACAACCTTTAGGTCAGATTTTTCATTTCCAGAATTAGCTCTTAGTCAAGAGGATTTACCCCTGCTCCAACCTCTGCTAAAGGCTTCTCTCATCCAAACATATTACCTACAAGAAATCCAAAAAGATTCCTTACAAGTGGTTACTGGTTTTGTGGCTGACTATACCTACGATTTGGATGACTATACCCGATTTGAGGACATAGAAACCATCTTGAAAGAGTATGTACCAAGTGTTTCCGTACGTATTCGGGATAAAAAGAAAACCTTTCGCTTGCTCAATGAAGCAAATAAAAGTGTATTTGATGCCAAACCATTGATTTTGGTAGATGCCATGCCTGTCTTTGATTCAGACCTCTTGGCTTCCTTCAATCCCAAATTATTAAATACCTTGGAGATCCTCAATCGTGAATTTTACCTCAACGACCGGACCTATCCAGGAGTGATCAGCTTTAGCAGTTATTCCAATAATTTTGGTTTATTTCCTCTAGCCCCTGCTGCACGTTTTTTTGATTATCAGGGACTTCATCCCTGGATAGATCTCCCTAGCAAGCAGTTTACTTTACCTTCATCTCAGGATAGGATTCCCGATTGGAGAACGGTCTTGGCTTGGGAAAAAAAATCACCTGAGGTAAGCACACAACTTTCTCAATTGGAAGGGATATTTTTGTTTTGGCAAATGGTGGATGAAGGAGAAAAAGCAACTCTTCAACGAAGTTATTTCCAGGTGAAATAAAGCCCAGAGATTATTTTTTATGAGAAATAGGGATCCCCACTTTGCGTCCTAATCAGGAATCACAAACTCATACACTGTAGTACCTACCCGAGTGCGTATAAAATATTGGCTCAATTCAGCTCTATGACTGAGTTGGATTTCACCTTCGCTTGGCATGGGAGAAGAAATCACCAAGTTTCCACTGAGATCATAGAGATATCCCATCTTTTTTTCCAAATCCGTAACGGCAATGAGCTTGCGATCGGGCCCAAAATTAAAATACCCCACCCTGGCTTTTCCTCCAGAAATGGGTACAGTTAAAAGGCTTTTTTCTTGCTCTGAAAGGAATTGGATTTTATTGAATTGCTGCAAAAGAATCAAAAAAGAAGTTCCTTTTTGATCAGGCAAGTAAGTAAATCTATCGTCTCTATTGGTTTTTAAGAATTGAGATGTTTTCAGTGTCTCTCCAGAAAAAGTAATGGTGGATACCTCTCCTCCGTCGCTTATGGCATAAAGAGTTGGGGGAGTAGTAGATTTATTGATTACTAAGGGACTCCGAAGTTTTTCTTTCAGAACTACCGGAGATCCTGCTTGGATTTCCCCCCGTCTGTTAAACAAATGAATTTTCCCCGAACTACCGAGGGCAACCATGAAGTCCCCTTTACCAGAAACTCGCACATGAAAAGGAGGTCCAATACTTGTTTCTCCCAATGCCAAGGGATTCCATCCCTCCAAAGGCTTACCGCCTTTATCCAAAAGCCAAAGGGTTCCTTGTTCGGTAGAAATAAAGTAACGATACTCTCGGTTTTGATCGTAATCTAAAAGATTCAGGTGCGTTATTTTTTCTCCTTGAAGTTTAACAGGAAATCCAGGAAGGGATTCGCCTAGTCTGTCGATACCGTAGAGGTAATTGGCTGTGGCGACCAAAAGCTGAAGTTTGCCATTTTTATAAAAATCAATTTGAAAAGCTTCTGAAACTATCGGACCATCTAATACTTGATCAAAAACTTGTTCGCCTGCAGAATTGATTAGGTACAAGGTGTTGGAAAGATCTTGAAGGACGAGATCTTCACTCCCATCATTGAAATTTATAATAGCCTTGGGGCCATATCCTAGGAGTTTGGAAAAACTCACTTCTTTGGCAGGTATAAGATCGAAAGATTTTTTTTGCAAAGAGTCCCCTGGTGATTGAGCATTGTATCTCAAACTGAGGGAAGCTTCAGGGCCAAGGGTAGATTGGTTGATTCGAAAAGAAAGTGTAGTGAAGGATTGAAGCGCAGCGGCATATTTCTGCAAAAAAGTACTCCAAGTAGGATTAGTAAGTTGTGTCCAAGTGGGCCATAACTTATTTAAAAGAATGATTTTGCTATATCCTGAGCTAGGTAAAAGGAGCTTTTGATCTGGCCCAGGAGCTTTTTTGTCCCAAGTTTCTCCTTGAAAATGGTCATCCAAGAGTACTTTCATCCCAGCTGCAGAATTACTCATCAGGAGGATGTCTCCAATTCTGCTGATATAAGTCTGTTGAAATCCGGCAAATTTTCCATTAAAAAGGTGCGCAGGAAAGTTTTCTTCCGGGAAAAATAGAATTTCATTTTCTAAGTAGCTTTCTACGGGATTGAATTCGGTAGTATCTCGGTATTCCTGTAAGAAATTCCAAGCTTGGTCAATCTGGCTTGATTTAACAAGGAGGGCAAGATTTTCTTGCCCTCCTTCCAGAGGTTCTAAGCTCAATAAATACTGTTCTCCCGATAAATAATCAAAAAAACCTCTATCTATCAGCCGGGATTGAATTTCCCCACTTACGGTAGAGATAGGAACGAAGGCCGAATTTTTAAGTTTTTGGGTCTCGTAGCCATCCTTAAGGTTGATTTGGGTGATGGACAGGGATCTCGTAGAAATCAGGCTTTCAAAATCCGAAAGCTGTGCTTGTACCGAAGGCAAAAATTGAACTTCTTCTTGCCACTGCATGGGGCCTTTAAAAAGAAGCTGATTTTCTTCCAGATAAAGAGTAAGTGCAAGGTAATGATCAAAGGATTCGAGTTCTTGGATAGCCATGGTTTCCTGGGACTGGCTAACGCCTTTCAGTAATTTTGCTATGCCCTTGGAGGAAATAATCAAGCGGCCCAATCCAGAATCTTGACTTAGGGGATCAATTATTTTTTCGGAAAGCCGATTGGGACTGTCGCTTAGGTAAAATCGAATAGCCTCTTCTATGGCAAAAGAGGAGGAAGAAATTAACAAGACATTGTTTAGCGAGGTAATGCTCCATTGAATGCTATTGCTGGGGCCAATGACATCGATAATTTCTTGTTCACTGTAAGTTCGGGACTGCAGTCTAGAGGTCTTAGGAACTTTAGGCTTTAGGCTTTCCAAAAATTCCAAGGGCGATGCTGACCCAAAGTTGATGGTGTAAAGTAGGCTGAAATCATCTGTTCCCTCGGCATGATAGGAGATGGTGACGTGTTTATTCCTAAGGGTTTTCGAGACAAAGTCTTCTTCGCCAGATAGACTGTCCAAAGCAATCCAATGCTGTTGAAAAGTTTGGAATGCTGGAAATTGGGATAAACTAAGCCAAAGAGGATGACTTAGAACTTCCTTCCATGTTTGATCGGCCTGCTTGGTCTCAAAAACAAAAATTGCATCACTTGAGATAAGTTCCAGACTATTTATACTTCGGTTATAAGCATACTTTTGATATGCTTCGTAAGTTCCCCACGCCACGAGAGCTAGAAAAAGAAGAACCAAAAGACTTTTCCAAATTTTCACGAAGTAGGAAGGCTTAGGTGTAAAACCTAGAAAAAAGACCTAAGTGCTTCCTTCAGGAAGTTTCTTAGGTCTTATTGGGAAAAAGAGATTTTTAACTTTTCAATTGATCTAAAACGGTCATAACTTCTTTTACATGTCCTCTTGAAGTTTGTAAAAGCGCCATTTCTTCTGCATTCAGGTTAAGCTCAATCACTTGCTCTATACCATTTTTTCCTAATATCACAGGAACGCCAAGGTAGCAATCGTTTATTCCGTATTCCCCGTCCAGTTTGATACATACAGGAAATACCCTTCTTTGATTTTTCAAAATGGCTTCTACCATTTGAGCGGCAGCAGCTCCAGGAGCATACCAAGCAGAGGTCCCCATGAGCTTTACCAATTCTCCCCCTCCAAATTTGGTACGTTCGATGATTGTGTCCAATTTTTCTTTAGCTACTAGCTCTGTTACTGGAATTCCAGCTACGGTAGTGTATCTTGGCAAAGGCACCATGGTGTCTCCATGGCCCCCTAGGAGGATGGCTTGGATTTCTTTGCCTGAAACATTTAACTCTTCGGCCAAAAATGCTCTGTACCGAGCGGTATCCAAAATTCCTGCCATTCCCATTACTTTATTTCTTGGTAATCCTGAGGTCAAATGAGCTTGATAGGTCATGACATCCAAAGGATTAGATACCACTATGATGATGGCATTTGGAGAATACTTGATGATATTTTCTGTGACGGATTTTACGATTCCTGCATTCGTTTCAATCAAATCATCGCGGGTCATACCTGGTTTCCTAGGAAGACCAGAAGTGATTACTACCACTTCAGATTTGGCAGTTTTGCTGTAATCGTTGGTGCTACCTAAGGTACGGCTATCGTATTGATTGATAGGGGCTTTTTGCCAAATATCTAGGGCCTTACCTTCTGCAATGCCTTCTTTGATATCTACCAATACAATCTCTTCTGCTACTTCACGATACGCCAATACATCTGCACAGGTTGCGCCTACATTTCCTGCACCAACAACGGTTACTTTGCTCATGATATTTATTTTTTTTGGTTTGAAAGACCTTGAAATTTGGCCCTAAGTTACTAAGCTCTTGATAGGAATAGAAACTCTGAAAGGATTAGTTTGTTGATCCTTTTGAATTTTTTCTCCTATTCTACTTTAGTAGGGGAAAATTATTCGAACATTTGCCTTAAACTGAAAAATCCAAAGGATTCCCTGTAGGACCGAAAAAGCCGCTGGTTGTTTGTGTTGAAATACTCTGCCAATGCCGCCATCATCTTTGCCTTGATTTTTGGATTGCTATCAAATATTTCTTGGATAGCGAAATGTGGAATCACCAGCAATTCTGCTTCGTCCGATGTTACCAAGGCAGTGTAGGTACGTTTGGTATTTTCAAGTAGGGAGTTTTCTCCGAAAGCTTCCCCCCGCTTGAGTTGCATGATAGTCTCAAAGTTGTCACGCAGGTCAATGGTAAGATCGATCGTTCCTTTTCGAATTAAATAGAGTGCTTGGCTTGGATCTTTGCTAAAAAAAACCACCTCATCCCGTACATACTTTCTTTCGTGCATGGCAGGTAGAAATCGAGCCAACTCATGTTGTTTTAGGGTCTCAAAAAATTTAATGCCCTGCATGAAATCAAACATGCTCAATTCTTGAGGATCATAGTTTTTTGAAAAAGGATTTCTCATGATGTAGCGCTTTTGATATACAAGATTTTTAGGGTATTCGGGGTAATTTTAGCCCAGTCAGCAATTCTCATCCCCCATACCCAGGCTATTTTTTTTCCTGAAACTACAACTTTTACTTCCTTTTTTAGAGGAAGGGGTACTTTTTGATCAATTAAAAAATCCGAAATCTTTTTTTCAGATTGCATTCCTAAGGGAGTGAAGCGATCTCCTTCTTCCCAGTTTCTCACCACAAGCGGGTACTCCAAGGTATCAGCATCCAGCTGGGCATGGGAGGGATTAGGGTCCAAGGCCACCGCTTGAGTTTCCCATCCTAAATTATATTTTTTTGAAAAAATGGAAATAACGTCCATTCCATAAGAAATAGAAATTGGATCAAAATGGGGAGGGATAGCACTTAGGAAGAGCGCATTTCTGTCCAATCCTACTTGATGGCTCGAACTTAGGAATAGTCTGCCAGATTTGGGATCTTTCAGACTTTCGAAGATGCTTCTGGCCTGATCTGAATTAAATCCATAAGGCCGAAGCCAAAAATAGAGTAACGTGGCCGCTCCATTTACCTGCAAGAGGGCTTCATAAGGCAGAATGGAAAAATCATCAGCTTCCTCAACGTGTTGGATTTTCCAAAATTCAAAAAGAGATAAAAAAGCTTTTCCTGTATCTTTTAGGCGATCAAAGCTATGAAGTAAATTTTTTCTAGCATCCTGCTCTAAAGCATAAATGGCTGGTAATCCATCGTGGCGAAGTTTGTTTCTTTTGTAATCAGAAGAGGCATTGCTTCTATCCTCTCTCCAAGCATGGCCCTCTTGCTGCATGTACGCCTCTATTTCTTTTCTAGAAAAAATCAACAAGGGTCGAATGAGCCATCCTTTTCTATCGTTCATACCGGTGATGCCTTCTATGCCTGTGCCACGCAAGAGATGAAGAAAAATAGTTTCTAGTTGATCGTCTTGATGGTGAGCCAAAACAATTCCGCTCAAGGCTCTTGAAGAACGAATTTCTTCAAAAAAATGGTAGCGAATTTCCCTCGCCGCCATTTGGATGGAAATCCCTTTTTCGCTGGCATAGCTTTTGGTATCCGAAGAATGAACATGTACTTCAATCCCGTTTTTTACGCCCCAATTTCTCAAGAAAGCTTCATCTCCCAGGCTTTCTTCTCCCCTAAGTTGAAAATTAACATGGGCCAATTCGAAGGGAATCTTGGCTTTTAGGAGCAAATGTGCCAAAGCCATGCTGTCTAAGCCCCCACTACAGGCCAAAAGGTAGCGCTGGGTCGGTGTGAGCAAGCGTGCGGTTTGGATATGTGAGATAAAGGCATCGAACATTGTCCAAAAATAGCTTTTTCTACTAAATTTGCAGACCTTTCCTTCACGATGAAACTATCTTTTCCTCTAAGACTGATTTTTTTTGTAACCTTATTTGGTTTCAGTAGACTAGGAATTTCCCAGGAATCCTCCTTATTGGAGATCAAAAGTGCTGATCTTTTGATGGGTGCCAAGGGTTTTGAACGCCTATTAGGAAATGTGGAAATGAAGCACCAAAATTCCTTGATTTCCTGTGATTCGGCTTATTTTTTTAGAGAACAAAATCGGGCACAACTTTTTGGCACGGTAACCATAAGGGACGAAATAGATCCGATTACCACCACAAGTGCGTATGCAGAGTACGATGGAACTACCAAAGTGGCCAAGCTGAGAAATAGGGTGGTATTCACCAACGAATCCATAAAATTATTTACTGAACACTTGGATTATAATCGGGAGACCAATGTGGCATCCTATTTTAATGGGGGTAAAATGGTAGACTCTGTCAATGTGCTTACTAGTGAATTGGGGAGATATGAAATCAATGTAGAGAAAATTAGTTTTCAGCAACAAGTGGTTTTAGTGAATCCTGATTATACCCTTAAAACAGATGATTTAATTTATTTGACAATTCCCAAAACTGCCCAAACTCCAGGATTGACCAACATCGTTTCTAAGGAAGGCTATTTGTTGGATGCTCAAAAGGGGATTTATTATGATACCCAAAAGAAACAATTCAAATTTTTTGATGGGATAGTAGATACAGAAAAAAGCAGAGTAAAAGCAGATGAATTGTTTTACGATGAACCTGCTGCGTATTACGAAGGGAAAAAAGACCTCAGAATTTTTAATAAGGAGAGAAAATTAGAGGTATTTGGAGACGTGGGTACCTATTGGGAAAAGAAAAAATATAGCCAAGTATATGGCAATGCCTTAGTGAGAAAATACTTTCAACAAGACACCTTGTTGATGACCGCAGATACACTAATTTCTCTTGACAATGACCAAGATTCTGCCAACTACCTCTTGGCCTTTCACCAAGTAAAAATGGTAAAATCTGACTTGTCTGGAAAGGCAGATTCCCTGTTGTATACCTTTTCTGATTCTTCTATCCATCTTTTTAATGATCCCATTTTGTGGAATAGAAGCAGTCAAATTTCTGCGGATAGCATGGTTTTTTACATTAAAAACGAAACTTTAGATCGCGTTTTTATGAAAAATAAGTCATTTGCCATCATGTCTGATACCCTCTTGAATTTTAATCAGATGAAAGGAAGGAAGATGACTGGCTATTTTAAAGAGGGTCAACTCAGCAGGTTGATCATTGAGGGAAATGGAGAGTCCCTCTACTATGCTTTAGAAGGGGATACGCTAACCCAAGGAATAAATAGAATTTTGAGCGCTACCATTGCACTATCCTTTGAAGATGGATACATCAAAAAATCAAATTTTGGGATTAAGCCCGACGGTAAATTTACTCCTGTACAGGATATTGACGAAAAAATTAGCCGCTTGGAAGGATTTCGATGGAGGGAGGAGGAAAAGCCTGACCGAAAGGAGATAGATGCCTGGAGGAAGGTTGTTGAAATTGATTTTGGGCTAAAAAATTTGTTCAATGAGCCCGAAATAGAGTTAAACATGCCTTCGCAAAAAGAGCTTGATAGGGCGCTCAAAGGAAAATTAATTCCAAAAGGATAGTGAGTTTGAGAAAAAAGAGAGAATTTTTTAAAACTTAACAACAATTAACCCCTCTTTTTTTAGTAAAAGTATCACCTTTTGGGTAATTTTATCGTAAACAAGATAGCTTTAGCAGATTAAAACGAAGCTTATTGAAAAAAAGTATACATGATTACTAATTTACGTATTCTTGCTTGTGTCATGTTCATGTCACTCCCTTTGCTATCGGGAGCGCAGCAAGTACGTGTATTGAGTGATGTAGTTGATTTTTCTGGAAAAATAGGTTCCTCTCAGCGAAAAACTATTTTGCTCCACAATGAATCTTCGCAAACCAAAACCTACCTGCTTAAGAATATTATTGGAGGTATTGGGTCTTCCCAAAAAATGCGGCTATGTTTTGGAGATCAATGTTTTGATCCAAAAAAGGATTTGGCAAAAGTGAGTGTTAAATTGGCTCCAGGAGAAATTTACACCGATTTTTATCTTGAATTTGAGTTGGGAATTGCCGAGACGGTAGGGACCTTTGAATTGGTTTTTGTCAATGCAGATGCATTTCGAGAATCTTTTTTGGTAGAGGGCCGCTATGAAGTCACCGGTACTGCTAAGGGAGATTTTTTACACAAAGACATCAAAGTCAGTGAGATTTATCCTAACCCAAGCAACCGGGTAGCACAATTGGATTACACCCTTCTCAACCCAAAGGTTAAGTCAAAAATTACAGTTACTAGTTTTATAGGAAATCCTATTGCCGAATACGATCTTGACCCTACCCGAAATTCTTTGGTTATCAACGTTTCTGAATTTCAGCCTGGAGTCTATTTCTACACCTTGGTTGTTGACAATAAAAATGTAGTTACCAAGAAGCTTCAAGTGAAGAAGTGAGTTGTAGCCTACCTGGACTTTCCTTTGAATACTTCAAAAATCCCCCTATATTTGCGGTCCTTTAATTCATAATGCTTGTGCGTCGAATTCTCTCAATCCTTGGAGTGGTTTTGTTGAGCGCCTGTGGCCCTTTTGCCAAGTTGGAGAAAAGTACCAACTGGGAAGAGCTGTACAATGGAGCCAATAAGTATTACCAAGAAGGGGAATACAACAAAGCCATCATTTTGTACGAAAAGGTATTACCTGTAATAAAGGGTTCTGAAAAAGCTGAGATGGCTGAATACAATTATGCCGACTGCCATTTCAAAACCAAGCGCTACATAGAGTCTGGAGGGTATTTCAATACCTTTTATAAAACCTATTCTAGAAGTGTACTGGCAGAAGAGGCCTTGTTTATGCATGCCTATTCCTTGTACTTGGATGCGCCAGATTATAATCTAGATCAGCAAAGCAGCAAGGAGGCAGTCACGGCCATACAGCAGTTTGTTACTAGATTTCCAGCCTCGGCAAGTTACGAGAGGGCCATGGATATGCTCAAAGATTTGGAATCAAGATTTGAGCAAAAGGCATATAGTGAGGCAACGATGTATTACCGATTGAAGGACGGTCTCTTTCCAGGAGATTTTTATCGGGCGTGCATCATCAACTTTCAAAATTTTGCTAAAGATTACCCGGAGAGCAAGCACAACGAAGAGCTGGCTTACAAACTGGTAGAAGTGTCTTATGCGTATGCAAAAAATAGTGCCTACGATAAAAAAGGGGAGCGCCTAGCCGATGCCCTTAAGTTTGCGAGTAATTTTTACCGCAAGTTTCCTGCGAGTGGATACTTGGGAGAGGTGAAAAAACTAGAAGAGCAAACCAAGGAAGAGGCCATCGCTCACGAAAAAGTTAAAAAAGAAGTGGCAGAGCGTAAAGCAGCAGAAGAAGCTGTTTCCTCTGGAGAAAAAGAAATAAATAATCAGAATTAATCCTTATTCCTATGGCGGTAAATCCATCCATCATCACCAGAGACTTAGATAAAGTTGCCGAACCAACAGGCAATATTTACGAGTCTATTCACATTGTTGGGCAACGTGCCAAGCAAATCTCTTCTAGCTTGAAAGAAGAGTTGAACAACAAGTTGTCAGAATTTGCATCAACAGTAGACAACTTAGAGGAAGTTTTTGAAAACAAGGAGCAAATCGAAATTTCCAAGTTTTACGAAAGAATGCCAAAGCCAACCTCTTTGGCTATGGAAGAATTCTTAGAAAGTAAAGTTCACTTCAGGTATCCTACAGAGGAAGGGGAAGAGTAATTCCATGGACCTGAAAGGGAAGCGAATTTTACTTGGGGTCACCGGTAGCATAGCTGCTTATAAAAGTGCCACGCTAATTCGCTTGCTTTGCAAAGCTGGAGCAGAGGTGCAAGTCATAATGACACCCTCTGCTTCTGATTTTATAACCCCTTTGACCTTGGCTACCTTGTCTAAAAAGCCAGTTTTGACTTCATTTTTTGATAAGGAAACAGGGAGCTGGCACAATCATGTGGAATTAGGACTTTGGGCTGACCTCTTTGTGATTGCGCCCTTGACTGCAAGCACCTTATCCAAATGTGCCCAAGGGATTGCAGATAATTTATTGATTGCTACCTACCTATCAGCCCGATGCAGTGTGATGCTTGCACCAGCCATGGATTTGGACATGTACCAACATCCCTCGGTAAAATCCAATTTAGAGGCATTAAAAAAATACAACAATATCCTGCTCGATCCAGAAACAGGGGAATTGGCCAGTGGATTGGTGGGTCAAGGCAGGATGATGGAGCCGGAAGGCATTATCCAACATATCTTTGATTTTTTTGCTCCTAAAGGAAAATTTTTAGGTAAAAAAGTGCTCATTACCATGGGCCCAACTCAGGAGGCAATAGACCCGGTGCGATTCCTAAGTAACCATTCCAGTGGAAAAATGGGTCTAGCCTTGGCTCAGGCATTTCAGCATCAGGGAGCAGAGGTCTTTGTAGTTTCTGGTCCGGTGGATTTGAAATTAGAAGATAAAGGGTTTCACATTAGCCGCGTATCTACTGCTGCAGAAATGTACCGTGAAGCTCAGGCATTGCACGGGCAAATGGATATAGTAGTCTTTGCAGCGGCTGTAGTAGATTTTGTGCCCCTAACGGTATCCTCCGAAAAGATTAAAAAGCAGGAAGAAAGCTTGTTACTTAAGCTAACAAAAAACATAGACATTGCTCAAGAACTTGGGAAAAGAAAACGATCTGGACAATTTCACGTGGGATTTGCCTTAGAGACGACTCGTGGGGAGGAGCATGCCAAGGAAAAATTACAGAAAAAGAATTTGGATCTAGTGGTGCTCAACTTGGCCAACGAAGAAGGGGTGGGATTTAGGTACGATACCAATCGGGTGAAAATTTTTCATGCTCAGGGTAAGGTGAGGCAGACTGACCTCCTTCCCAAAACTACCGTTGCAGAAATTATCCTCTCCGAAATCAATCCGTCATAAGCCAATGGCTTAGCCAAGGTTTTTTAGTAAGTTTAGCTTCATGAATAGAAAAATATTTTTGGTCCTGCTGCTGTTTTCCCTTAACGGATTCGTCTTTGGCCAAGAGCTTGATTTCAGAGTTATCATCAATAGCGATAGGTCTAGATTTCAAAATACGGATGTTTTCAATCAGATGAAAACAAGTTTTGAACAGTTTTTAAACGGGAGGTCTTGGACTACAGATGATTTTAGACCTGAAGAACGAATCAAAGGAAATCTATTGATTACCATCAATGAAGTTCCTCAAGTGGGGGTGTACAATGCGACGGTTCAGGTTCAAGTCCTTAGGCCAGTCTATGGCACCAACTACGAGTCCTTGATTTTTAATTTTATCGATAGGAATTGGAGCTTTGAATATGTAGAATCACAGCCCCTGGAATTCAATAGATTTACCTTCCTGAACAACATCAGTTCCATGCTGGCATTTTACGCCCATATTGCCTTGGGAATTGATTACGATACTTTTTCTGCTCAAGGGGGTAATCCCTACTTTGAAATAGCCAATGATATAGTAAATAATGCGCAGCAATCGGGACGTGCAGGATGGGTACAAAACCCTAGTGATCGAAGAAGTAGGTATTGGCTGATCAATGATATTTACGTCTCTACCGTATACTCCTCCATTCGGGAAGCATATTACTTGTACCATAGGAAAGGAATGGATCAGCTTGCGGTAGCACCCGAGGAAGCCTACACACACATGTTGGAGGCTATTCAGCGGGTGGCTGATGCGAATGCACTACAACCCAACGGAATTTATACCATTACCTTTATCGATGCCAAAAGCGATGAAATTGCACAAGTACTTAAAAGTGCTCCTTTTGAGCTTCGAGAAAAGGCGGTAAAAATGCTCTTGGGCCTGGATCCAAATAATGCCAGAAAGTACAACGAACTGCTCAAAAGCTGAGCGTTATTTTTTTTAGCTTTGTAGTATAGCCTAATTCAACTTATGCTTACCTCCCTAAGTATTTCCAATTATGCTTTGATTGATCAGCTAGAAATGAAACCTAGCTCCCAATTGAGTATGATTACTGGTGAAACAGGGGCAGGAAAATCCATCATGCTGGGCGCCGTTGGACTTTTATTGGGAAATAGAGCCGACACCAAAGTTCTCCTCCATAAAGATCAAAAATGTGTGGTGGAAGGCACGTTTTCCATTCAATCCTACGGACTTCAATCTTATTTTGAAGAATTGGAACTCGACTATGAAGCTACCTGTATCATTAGAAGAGAGATCAGTCCCAATGGCAAATCTAGATCCTTCATCAACGATACTCCAGTTTTGCTAGAAAGTTTGAAAAACTTAGGGAGTAGACTTATGGACGTACATTCCCAACACGATGCCCTTTTGTTAGGCGAAGGGGAGTACCAGCTGGATATTATTGATGCATTTGCTCAGGCAGGAACTGAAAAAATCAGGTATCAGCAGAGTTTTACGGCTTTTAAAAAGGCAAAAAAAAATTGGGAAGAGCTGCATCAGCAATCTCTAGCCCTCAAGAAAGAGTATGATTTTTTGCAATTCCAATTGAACGAATTGAGTTCGCTTTCCCTAGTTGCAGGGGAGAAAGAAGAAATGGAATCCTCTCAAGAAATCCTTGAAAACGCCGAAGAGATTAAAATAAAAATCAACGAAATCCTTCAAGTCTATTACAAAGAGGAGCAAGGAATTCTTCAAGGACTAGCACAGGTGCAGGCAAGCTTGCAGGGATTAGAGCGCTTGGCACATCCCTTCAAAGAATACAGCAGGAGATTTCAAGAAATCCGACTTGAGCTCAAAGATGTTGTGGAGAGTTTGGAACATGAAGACCGGCTCGTAGAAGTGGACGAAGAAAAGTTACAGCTCCTGCGGGATCGATTGAGTGCCATTTACCGATTGCAGAAAAAACATGGGGTACAAAGCGTGGAGGAACTCCTCGTACTCGAAAGTCAGTTTGCAGATAAGGTATTTCAAGTTCAACATGCCGATGAGAACCTGGACAAGGCCAAAAAGGAATTTCAAGATGCAGAAGCTGTTATGCTCGAGACGGGTAGACAATGGAGCGAAAAGCGTACCTCAAGTTTTAGGGAATTTGAAAATGCGGTAATTGGATTGCTCCGTGACCTAGGAATTGAAAATGCCAGCTTTCAGCTGCAAAGACAAGAGATGGCTCCAAGCCTAAGGGGAATAGACGCCATAGACATGCTGTTTTCAGCAAACAAAGGCGCATGGCCACAATCCTTGAAAAAGGTAGCCTCGGGCGGTGAGTTTTCACGTTTACTTTTTGCCATCAAGTACTTAATGGCTGACAAAATGGCTCTTCCATCCTTGATTTTTGATGAAATCGATATGGGAATATCTGGGGAAATTGCCCTTCAACTGGTAAGGATGATGCAAGAAATTGCCAAGCGACATCAGGTTATCTGTATTACCCATTTACCTCAGGTTGCAGCCAAGGGGGATACCCATTATTTTGTCTACAAAGACAATTCCTCAGAGAAAACCGTTTCCAAAATTAAATTGCTTACCCCAGAGGAGCGTGTGCAGGCCTTGGCTCAAATGATAGCAGGTGCCAATCCCTCCCTAGCTGCCCAAACTAGTGCGCAAGAGCTCTTGAGGAATTGAAAATATTACTCCTAAATTTTGTTTACTTTTATCCTTGATTTCAAATAAATCTATTGTACGATATGCCAGATAATTTGCTAAAAGGAAAGGTAGGAATCATTACTGGAGCACTTGACGAGAACTCCATTGCCTGGAAGACTGCCTTGAAGGTGAAAGAACAGGGGGGGAGATTTGTACTTACCAATGCTCCTATTGCCATGAGAATGGGGGCCATTAAAGAACTTGCACAGGAATGCAATACCATTGTGGTTCCTGCTGATGCAACCCTCGTAGAAGACCTAGAAAAGCTCTATGCTGAAGCAAAGGAATTTTTGGGCTCTGATTTTGATTTTTTATTGCATTCTATCGGTATGTCACCCAATATTCGTAAAGGGAAAGCCTATGGCGACCTCAATTACGATTGGGCCATGAAGTCTTACGATGTCTCTGCCATATCTTTTCACAAAATGATGCAAGTGGCTGAAAAAATGGATGTCATGAAAGAATGGGGCTCCATCGTTGGCCTTTCCTACATTGCTGCTCAGCGGGTATTTCCTTTCTACACAGATATGGCAGACGCCAAGGCACTCCTAGAGAGCATCGCCAGAGGCTATGGATACCGTTTCGGAAAATTGAAAAAAGTAAGAGTAAATACCATTTCTCAGTCTCCGACCAAAACCACCGCGGGAACAGGAATTGGAGGATTTGACTCCTTTTTCAATTTTGCAGATGCACTATCCCCCTTGGGAAATGCCTCCGCAGATGCCTGTGCAGATTATATAGTCACTTTGTTTTCAGATATGACTAGAATGGTTACCATGCAAAACCTCTTCCACGATGGGGGATATTCCTTTACAGGAATTTCGGAGGAAATCATGGAAAAATTTAAAGACCTCTAAGGTCCACTAGCCATGTGAAGCCCTGAGTTAGCTTGGGGCTTTTTTGTGTCCATTCATTCAAAAAAGGTTTTTAGATTTATAGAATAACCCTATATTAAAGTCAATTTGAACCCCTTTCCTTATGTTGAAAAAAATCTCTTTGCTTGGCCTGGCAACATTTTTCTGTGTTAGCTGGTCATTTGCTCAAATCATGCCTTCTCCCAATAGGGCTGAAGGAGATGGTCCTTACAATCGCCTAATTCTTAGAGGCGTCACCCTTATCGATGGTACGGGAGCACCTCCAGTGGGCCCTGTAGACATTGTGGTAGAAAAAAATCGGATCGCACAGATTCAAGCCGTAGGGTATCCAGGGGTTCCCATCAACGAAAATCGTCGTCCCAAGGCCGATGACAAAACCAAGGTCATGGATCTAACGGGTCATTATTTGTTGCCAGGCTTGATTGACATGCACGGGCATATTGGAGGCAATGGGCAGGGTACCCCTGCTGAATATGTATTTAAGTTATGGATGGCACATGGCATTACTACGGTCAGAGATCCATCCGCGGGCAATGGGCTTCCTTGGGTGCTTGAGCACAAGCGTAAGTCAGCCGCGAATGAGATCACTGCTCCTCGAATTTTGGCGTATACCGCCTTTGGAATGGGGGCTAAAGCACCGATAACGAATGCAGAACAAGCCAAAACATGGGTAAATGAAAATAAGGCCAAAGGGGCAGATGGAATCAAATTTTTTGGTGCAAAGCCAGAGGTGATGGAGGCTGCTATTTCTGAAAATAAACGTATAGGACTTCGATCTGCCATGCACCACCAGCAATTGGATGTAGCAAGATGGAATGTGCTTCACTCTGCGCGTGCAGGTCTTACCTCTATGGAACATTGGTATGGATTACCAGAAGCTCTATTTACCGATAGGACAATTCAAAATTTTAGGCTGGATTACAATTACCAAAACGAACAGCATCGCTTTGCAGAGGCAGGGAAACTTTGGCAGCAGGCAGCTCCACCTTATTCGGAGCATTGGAATAAGGTTATGAATGAGTTAATAGAGCTTGATTTTACCCTTGATCCCACCCTCAATATATATGAAGCCAATAGAGATTTGATGCGGGCACGCACCCAAGAATGGCACGAGGTATACACCCTTCCCTCCCTGTGGAGGTTTTATGCTCCCAATAGGCAATCGCATGGTTCGTATTGGTTTGATTGGACCACAGAGGAAGAAGTACTTTGGAAAGACAATTACCGCCTGTGGATGACTTTTGTGAATGAATATAAAAATCGAGGAGGGAGGGTGACCGCTGGCTCAGATTCTGGATTTATCTATCAGCTGTATGGTTTTGCTTACATCCGTGAACTGGAAATGTTGAGAGAAGCAGGTTTTCATCCCTTAGAAGTAATGCGTTCGGCCACCATGTATGGGGCAGAAGCCTTGGGCATGGATAAGGAATTGGGTACTGTGGAGGTGGGTAAATTGGCAGATTTTGTGATATTAGAGGAGAACCCTCTTCAAAATCTAAAGGTGCTTTATGGTACCGGTGCCATTAGAATCAATGAAAATAACGAGCCCATTCGAGTAGGTGGGGTAAAGTATACGGTCAAAGATGGAATTGTATACGATTCCAAAAAGTTGCTTCAAGATGTACGAACCATCGTGGATCAGCATAAAGCTCGAGAAAACGCTAGGATTACCCAGCCTGGATTGGATTGGTAAGAAAAGTCATCCTAAATTGAGGGGAGGAATGCTTGTTTTTCTTCCTCTTTTTTCATTTTATTTAGACCCATTCCCCAATTTGCTATGCCTACCTTAACACTAAGAGACGTTTCCCTTTACTACGAAGAACATGGAAAAGGGGACGAGACCATTGTCTTTTCCCATGGACTTTTGTGGAGTGCTCGGATGTTTGAAGCACAGGTAACAAAGTTTTCAGAGAAATATCGGGTATTGGCGTACGACCACCGCGGTCAAGCGAGGAGTGAAGTAAAGGGGCCCTTTGACCAGGATACATTGGCTGAGGATGCTGCCGAATTGATTCGAAAACTGGTGGGAGGGCCAGTACATTTTATAGGGCTTTCTATGGGGGGCTTTGTAGGGATGCGACTAGCAGCCAGACATCCTGAGCTGATTCGAAGTTTGATTCTTTTGGAAACTTCTGCTCAAGCGGAGCCAATTGAAAATCTTCCTCAATACAAGCTCCTCAATGGGATCGTGCGATGGTTTGGAATTATCCCACCTGTGGCCAATAAGGTAATGAAAATTATGTTTGCTAAAAGTTGGCTTGCCAACCCAGCAAATGCTCAGGCGATTTCACGCTGGAAAAAAGAATTGTCTTCTAATAAAAAAAGCATTACAGGTCCAGTGGAAGGGGTAATCTACCGAAAAGGGGTTGAGGAGGAATTGGGTCACATCACCTGTCCCACGCTGGTAATCGTAGGTAATGAAGATGTTGCAACTACCCCAGCAAAGGCAGTTTTTATTCAGAAAGGAATCAAGGATTCCAAATTAGAATATATCTCGGGTGCGGGTCATAGCAGCTGCATTGAAAAGCCCGAGGAAGTCAATCAGGTAATTTGGAATTGGTTGGACCGGCACTTCCCTCTTTCCTGAAATAATCTTCAATTGTTCTGAAACACACGGATGTAATCCACAATCATGTGTTGGGGGAAGGTAGTGGAAGCATTGGGAGATCCAGGCCAATTTCCTCCTATCGCCACGTTAAAAACGAAGAAAAAACTTTTTCTAAATTCATCCAACTGTGCTGGTGTAGTATCAATGACATGGTATTGCTTATTGTCAATATACCATCGAATAGATTTATCGTCCCAAACAATAGAATACACGTAAAATTGATCGGACAAGGTACCAGATGCCAGAGAATACTCTCCTTTGTACTCTGCATGATTTCCATCGTGTAGCCAATGGGCTGTGCCATAAACGGTCTTTTCCCTTCCGTTGCCTCCGATCATTTCCATGATGTCTATTTCCCCGCAAGCTGGCCAATTGACTGTGTCAAAATTTGATCCAAGCATCCATAAGGCTGGCCAAATTCCCTGACCTTTAGGTAATGCAGCTCGGATATCTACTCTACCATACTGAAACTGTTTTTTGTTTTTGGTAATGATTCTGGAGGAGGTATACTCTTTGCCTCCATACGGCTCCTTTTTAGCGGTTATAATTAAATTGCCGTCCTGAAGCCCCGTATTTTCTGTACGGTAAAATTGTAATTCATTGTTGCCCCATCCGTTAGTTCCGTTACCTGTTTCGTAGCTCCAAAAATTTTGATTTAAGCTTGAGCCTTCAAATTCGTCGGACCAAACCAAGGTCATTCCAGGGTAGGAAGTTGGAGTAGTATTACCGAGTTGGGGAATGGTTACCTTGGTAGTAATCTGTCCAGGATTTTCTTTTCCATCAGGTACACAGCCCAAAAATCCAGCAAGGAGAAAAATATATAGAAAAGTAAGTTTTCGCATGTGAGGGAATAAATACCGCCAGAGCAGGCCTCTGGCGGTTAGTATAATTATACTGAAATTAACTTAAATGTCCACCAAACTCCAGTTCCAGTTTCTATTTGTATGGTCATTCGCTTAACTCCTTGGGTTTCTACTAAGCTCACTACCTTATAGCTTACTTCGTTAGGGACAGCCACATTTGGAAGTTCACCCGCATTGACTGCCTTGGGAAGGGCTACGTGAGCACCTTGGCCAATTAATCGTAACGTAGCGCCATCGTAAGTGAAGGTGTATGAACCTGTGCCATCGTGAGGAGCTTTAGGAGTTCCACATCCATTACCGCCCTGCCATGTTTCTAGCCAGGTTTGGGTACCCATGTTCATGGTAAATGAGCCATTGGCATTGAAAGTATATACATCGTCAAAGAAACATGCACGTGTGGTTACGTCTGCAGCGGTATTGAACCACCACTCTCTGCTTCCAGCAGTAGGTCCTACTGTCATGGCACCCTCTATGGGCTCCATTTTCCAACCACCTACCAAAGCAGCGCTAGCAGCAGGTCCAGAGATCAATTTGAAATCCCACCATACACCATTACCTGCCTGAATTCGAAGCGTCATTCTTCTAGTATCTCCTTGCTTGGTCTGCTCCACAATAGTGTAAGCAATTTGAGAAGCAACTTGAGCACCATTAGAAATTTCTCCTGAATTATTTACTTTGGCAAGTCCCACGTGTGCACCCGTACCAATGGTAGTCAAGGTAGTGGTCGTGTAGGTGTAGGTAAATGACTTAGTTCCATCAAATGGAGATTTGGGAGCTCCACAACCGTCTGCGGCTACTCCTTGCCAAGTTTCCAACCAAGTTACGCCCCCTAAGTCCATTTTGAATGAACCGTCTGCGTTGAAGGTGTACTTGTCATCAAAGAAGCAAGCTCTTGCAGTTACGTCTGCAAGGGAATTTTGCCACCATTCAGAGCTACCTGGGGCAGGCCCAACTTTCATGGCTCCCGCTATAGGTTCCATGGACCACACGCCTGTGATGTCAAAAGCAGGTTTAAGGGAAGCTACGGTGAACGGTAGGTTTTCAGAACTTTCGTTTCCTTTAGAATCCTTTGCCTTTACATTTAAATTGTAAACGCCTGGAGTAAATCCACCTACAACTTTAATTTGGATTTTCTCATCGTCTCCAGCTAAATCTTTGGATCCAGAGGTGACACTTGCTCCTCCTTTGGTGATCGCATAAGAAAAAGTTGCTAGCGTACTTAACGTACCTTCGTCGACTCCGTCGTTGAGGGTTACTTCGATAAGAAAATCTTGTTTTTCTGTCAACCCGCTAGTAATGGGCCCTAAGGTAATCTTGGGAGGTAAGTCCACCACTGGGATTTCAGAAAAATTGTCACAAGCCCATACTAGGCTTAACATTGCGCAAAGCACAAATGATTTGGTGAAAATGTTTTTCATGGGTTCATTTTTTTTCTAAAGGTCTAAAAGAAGTGGTGCCTGTTCAAATAAGGAGGGACTACAAGTATTCATCAGATTCAAAAAAATACTACATCAAAAATTCATCAATAATTTTAATTATGCTTTAAAAATAACTTATGACTACATTTCGATGTTAAGTCTCTGATGTGACAATTTCTCAATGAGTTTACAATCACCTGCAATATTGATAAAAAAAGTTCTTTTAGTGCTGACCGGGGTTTTACCTATGTTGGTAGCCCATATTTCCTTGGCTCAAGTGAACCTTCAGGAAGGAGGACTTCCTTTTATTACCAATTACAGTGCCTCCACCTACCACGCAGGTATTCAAAATTTTGATATTGTTCAAGATGAACTGGGAAGAATATTTGTAGCCAACAATTTGGGCCTTCTTGAATTTGATGGAAAAAATTGGTTTAGGTATGGACTAAACAATACCAAAGTAAGATCTGCATATCTAGGGAAGGATAATAGAATTTTTGTAGGTAGCCAAGGTGATTTTGGTTTTTTGGAGGCGGATGATCAAGGCAAATTGCAGTATGCCTCCTTGGCCGATAGTCTCCCTTTTCCCGTAAGGGACTTTGATGAAACCTGGAAAGTATATGGATCTGGAGAGTCGGTTTATTTCTGTACTTTCGAGCGAATCTATGTTTACAATGGAAAAGGCCTAGATGTTATAGATCCAGGTAAGCGCTTAGATATTTCTTTTCAAGTAGCCAACCAAGTTATCTCTCAATTGGTGGGCGAGGGACTTTTTGAAGTGAGTTTAGAGGGATTGAATCCCATCAGAAACGGAGATTTTTTTAAGGATAAAAGGGTTTCTTCCATTTTACCTTTTGATCAAAATACCTGGTTGGTCTCCACTTTTTCGCATGGCTTATTTCTTTACGATGGAAACGTTTGGCCTTTTCCTTTGCAAGGAAATTTTTGGAAAAATGAATTCTTGATCAACTACAGTACTAGGCTAAAAAATGGAAATATTGCCCTAGCTACCCAAAATGCCGGGCTATTTGTAATCGATAAAGAGGGGAAATTATTGAATCACTTGGACAAGGATGCCGGGTTGATGGATCTTACCATCAACTATATTTTTGAAGATACCCAGCAAGGGCTTTGGTTGGCCATGAACAATGGAGTAGCTCGGGTAGATTTATTTTCTCCCTTTTCCGTGATTGACGATAGGATGGGTTTGGAAGGATCCGGCTATGCAGCACTGAAAGTAGGAAATGAAGTATTTCTGGGTACCAACAATGGCTTGTTTCTTTGGAAAGAAAGTCAGATTATTCCAATTTCGGGCTCAGCAGGTCAAGTATATTCTGTTCAAAATATTGGTGGGGAAGTTATTTTGAATCACCACAACGGAACTTTTTCTATTCAATCCAATAATGCCATTCCCATCTCCACCGTTCAAGGTGCCTGGATTGTGAAAGCTCATCCAAAGAATCCAGATTATTACATTCAGGGAACTTACACCGGATTGAGTTTATTCAAAAAAGTGGGGGGAAGATTGCAATTCATTCAAAAAATTAAAGGATTTGAAGAATCTTCTAGGGTCATGGAGTTTGATGGAACTACCCTTTGGGTAGCCCATGGCTACAAGGGAGTCTATAGAATTACCTTGAGTGAGGATCTTGGAACAGTGCTAGAAAGTAAGTTATACAATAGCGCCCATGGCTTTCCAAACGATGTATTGATCAATGTCTTTAAAGCTGCAGATCGACTTCTATTCACAGCTAATGGAGGAATTTATCAATTCGACCAGGAAAAGGAAAGTTTTTCGCCCATGGATGAATTCAATTCCCTTTTTGGATATGGAACCGTGATGGCAGATTTGGAATCCGACGCTCTAGGTAATATTTACTTCATAGAACAATCTAGGTTGGGGATCATCAGGTTTCAAAAAAATAGGCAATTGAGTCTGCACTATTCCCCCTTCAACAAGCTTAAAAGGTTGTGGAACGATGACCTAGCCAATGTTTTAGTATTGGACGAACAGCACATTCTTATAGGTGCCAAGCAGGGGTTTATTCATTATGATCCACAAAAAGATCAGGTAAAAACCAACCAAACCAAAGTTTTTTTCAGAGAAATAAGAAACGATGGGGAGCTTGAAAATCTTTTATATTCTGGTCATGGTACTATTTCAGGCCTTCAACAAGGTGGTGATATCAGTTCTTTTCCCTATGCTCAAAATTCTTTCACCTTCGACTTTGGTTCCCCTCATTTTGAAAGTGGGGAAGAATTGCAGTATCAGTACCGCTTGCAGAATTACGATATAGATTGGTCAGATTGGTCCAACGACACAAGAAAGGAATATACTAATCTCCCCGAGGGAGAGTATGTATTTTCAGTAAGAGCCAAGACCATTTTTGATGAAGTTTCCGAGCCCATAGAGTATAGCTTCACGGTAAAGCCTCCCTTTTACCGATCTTTTATGGCTTACCTGGTCTATGCTATTTTGGTTTGTGCTTTATTTTTTCTCGCCTTTAGGTGGGTGGATAAGCGGTATAAAAAACAAACCATAGTACTTCAGCAAGAGAAATTTAGGGCCTTGCAACAAAAAGATGATGTTATCGAATCCATCACGCAGCGGTCTGAGGAAGAGATTGTACGACTCAAGAATGCGCAACTGCAATCTGAAATTGATTTTAAAAATCAAGAATTGACTTCTTCAGCGATGAATTTGATCCAAAAGAATAAGTTGCTTAGCACCATAAAAAATTCCTTGAAAAGCCTTACCAATGATTCTATAACTCCAGAAATGCAGGTGCAACTCAATCGCTTGGTGCGGTCTATCGACAAGGATTTGGAAGGAGTAGAAAATTGGTCTGCTTTTGCAGAAAATTTTGACCAAGTCCATGGAAAGTTTATTACGCGATTGAAAGAACATTTCCCGGAACTCACCGCTCAAGAAATAAAATTTAGTGCCTATATCCGCATGAATCTAAATACCAAAGAGATTGCCAACCTTCTGGGGATCTCCGTGCGAGGTGTGGAAATAGGCCGGTATAGGGTAAGAAAAAAATTGGGACTATCTAGGCAGGATAGTTTGAGTGATTTTTTATTGCGATTTTAGGGGCTTTTTTGCAGGTTGATGGCTTGGATGCTAATGTGATTCAAAAAAAACGTTCAAATCAGAAACTTTTTTATTGAAATTAATGTATATACATTAATTAATTCCAATTCCCTATGCCAAGGATTGAAGAAGAGATTCAGCAAGTAGAATTTAAAGACCTTCACCACAAAGCGGTAGTAAATTTACTCTACACGCACAGTTACCTGGTGACCTTCCAAAATGCCTTGTTTAAACCTTACGACCTCTCCCCAGAGCAGTACAATGTACTTCGCATTCTTAGAGGACAAGGAGGAAAACCAGCCACTATGGCGGCCATCCAAGAAAGAATGCTAAATAAAATGTCAAATGCCTCCCGTTTAGTGGATAAGCTTGAAGCCAAATGCTTGGTGAAGCGAGAAGAGTGCCCGCTCGATAGAAGGCAAGTGGATGTGGAAATTACCCCTAAAGGGCTGGAGTTACTTGGAATTTTAGAAAGCCAAATTATGGAAATCAATAAAGAAATGGTTCATCTAGATGAAAAGGAATTACTTCTCCTCAATGGGCTTTTGGATAAGCTTAGGGGCTGAAAAAAATGAATACAAACTCAATCCATCTAAAAATTCAACACAAACTTAACCAACAATGAGCACTATCAAATGGATAATCGACCCTACCCACTCTGAGGTAGCATTTAAAGTAAAACACCTCGTCATATCTACTGTGACTGGATATTTCCGAAAGTTTGAAGGACAGGTGGAATCTAGCACAGAAGACTTTGCAAATGCATCCGTCTCCTTTCAACTGGAAGTAGGTAGTATCGATACCAACCAATCCGATAGAGATGGCCACCTCAAGTCTGCTGATTTTTTTGATGCGGACAACTTTCCAAAAATTTCATTTGTTGGAAAGTTAGCCCACCAAGGAGGCAACTATCAATTGTTAGGAGGCCTTACCATGAAAGGAATCACCCAGAGTGTCATCTTGGAAGTGACCTATGGGGGTACCGTAGCTGATCCTTATGGGCAAACCAAGGCTGGATTTGAATTGGAAGGAAAACTAAATCGAAAAGATTTTGGACTTACTTGGTCTGCCGTTACCGAAGCTGGCTCTGTAGTAGTTAGTGATCAGGTTCGTTTGCAGTTGAGTGTTCAGTTAGTTAAGCAATAATTCAACACAAAAGGAAATTCAACTTCATAAGGGGTCTAGTTTAGACTCCTTTATTTATTCTTTTTTCATGTCTCCATCTATTCTAGGTATCCATCATATCACAGCCATTTCAGGAGATCCCCAAAAAAATATCAACTTTTATGCAGGTATTTTGGGGCTCAGATTGGTGAAGAAAACAATCAATTTTGATGCCCCAGACGTCTATCATTTTTATTTTGGAGATGCCTTGGGACATCCTGGAACGGTCTTTACTACATTTCCTTTTCCCGGTGCAAGGCGAGGATTAAAGGGAATTGGAGAAGTAACTCACACGGCGTTTTCAATTGGAAAGGATAGCATAGATTTTTGGGAAGAGCGATTAAAAAGATTCGGAGTCATTATTTCCGATCGATTGATCCGTTTTGGACATCCTTTACTTCGTTTTGAGGACCAAGATGGGATGGGAATAGAATTGGTCGCCAACGCTGAAGATGAGCGCATGGGCTGGACTTTTGAAGGGATACCCCTTCCCCATGCAATCAAGGGATTTTATGGGGCCACCATGGCACTTCGATCCAAAGATCTTACGGAGAATTTGCTTCTAGAGCACCTGAATTACCACTTTTTTGATCAAGAAGGCTATAGATTCCGGTATGGATTAGATGGAAAACCTGGGCAATGGATAGATATCTTGCAAGAGCCCAAGGGGCAAAGAGGCATTCAAAGTGCTGGATCAGTACACCATTTGGCCTTTAGAACCCCAAATGAAATGACACAACTTGAAATGCAACAATCTCTTATTAAGCTGGGATTTGGTGTGACTGAGGTTCGAGATCGGAACTACTTTAAGTCCATCTATTTTAGAGAGCCAGGGGGAATATTAGTTGAAATTGCCACCGATGTTCCTGGCTTTGCAATAGATGAGGATGAAGCTCACTTGGGCACATCACTTAGATTGCCAGCTTGGGTAGAAGGAAAAAGGAAGCAAATCGAATCTTCCTTACCTCCAGTAACTTTTCAACCTGAAAACTATGTCTAACTGGATTCAAGCTGGGATGCCCTTGGCACAGGCCAAGAAAGTAGCCATATTCCTACACGGGCGGGGCTCCACTGCAGAGAGTATTTTATCCCTTGTGGATTACTTACATCTTTCCGACTTTGCCTTGTTTGCCCCACAAGCCGATCAGCACACCTGGTATCCCTATGGATTTATGGCCAGTGATCAAGGCAACCTTTTGGCCTTGAATTCGTCTTTATTACAGGTTTATCATCTCTTTCAATTTCTTTTAGAAAAGGGAAAGACTCCTGAGCAAATCTATTTCATAGGGTTTTCTCAAGGAGCTTGCCTAACCTTAGAAATTACAGCACGTCACGCACAGAAATTTGGAGGCATTGTGGCTTTTACTGGAGGCTTGATTGGGGAGAAGTTGAACAAGGAAAATTATCAGGGGGATTTTAGTGGCACCCCCATTTTCATTAGCAGTAGTAAGCGTGACATGCACGTTCCAGTACAAAGAATATACGATTCGGTTGAAGTGCTAAAGCACATGGGGGCAAAGGTAAGTCTTCGATTGTTTGAAGATCAATTGCATACAGTTCGACCTGAAGAATTGTCTTGGGTGAACAAAGAATTTTTCAAGTGAGGTTTCTTAGTTTCTAAAAATCCCTGGCTTTCGTCAGGGTTTTTTATGCTAATCCAGGAAACAAAAATATAGAAGATGACTTCTACTTATTTGCTGGACAAACTTTTTTTTAAAGAGCATTAGCCTAGTCAGAAATTAGAACGAGTAGCTCACCTGCGAACCTAGCTCAGGATCCAAATCAATTTGCGCATAGACCCCGATTTCTTGTTGTAATTCTTCCACGTGGCTAATTATACCCACGATCCGATTCTCGTGACGTAACGATTTTAAGGTTTCGAAGACCACCCGCAAGGAGGTTTTGTCCAAAGCTCCAAAGCCTTCATCCAAAAAGAAAAAGCTCTGATCTGCTTGATTTAGCATTTTTACTTTTTCTGCCAAAGCCAAAGCCAAGCATAGGGAAGCCTGAAATGTCTGTCCCCCAGAGAGGGTTTTCAAAAGTCGTTTTTTACCCCCGTTGAGGTAATCTATCACCCAAAAGGTGTTGCTATCGTCTATCTCTAAACTCAGGCTATTTTTAGTCAACTTCATAAACCTCTTGTTGGCAGTGTTGCAGAGTTCCCGCAAATAGATAGAGCTCACATACTTTACAAATCCCTTTCCAGTAAATAATTTTTCCAATACCAAAAGATGAGCTTCTCGGTTTTCTAGTTCAAGAAATTGCTGAGAAAGTCGATTTTTCTCCTCAAGCTCTTCAGTAATGTCTTCCACCTCCTTTTGAAGTAGCGTTTTTTTAGATAAAAACTCCTTTTCCTTTTCTTGGTCTTCTTGAAGTTCCTGCTGTTGAACTTGAAATTGCTCTTCAGAAAATGAAATTACTCCTTCCTCTGCTTCTAATTCTTGAATTTTGGAAGTTGTTGAGGCTAGCTTTTGATCGAAGTCCTGAAGTTCGGATTCAATTTTATCTACATCCAGATTCAGCTCCATCATGTGGAGGAGTTCTTGCTCCTGTGTAAATCCATGGGAAGAAATTAAAGCTTCGAAGTTTTGTTGCAGATCGCCCCATTTTTTTTGATGGGAAATCAACTCCTTTTCAAAATTCTTCAAGTCTGCCTCATTTTTACTTTGGTAAGATTTTTTGGAATCAATATGCTTTTGTATGCCCAATAAGTCCTTTGCAGCCTCTTCTATATCTCGCTCCACTTTGGCAATGGTTCCATGTATTTCTTGTTGGCTTTTCTGAAAAAATGTTTGACAAAATTCCAGGTCATGTATGGCTTGCTCTTGGGTAGAAATTCTGGAAAAAAGATCTTGATTTTGCAATAAAAATTGTTGTAAGGCCTTTTCTTCCTCTGCTACCTTTCCTCTTTGTGAATGCCATTCCTTACGCAATCCCTCCAGCTCCTTATGTAAGCCGTTCCAGTGTTGGTGATGGGTATTTAGGCTTTCAAGTCTTTCCTCTAGGGTCTTTTTATCTGCAATTCCCAGATCGCTCAAGGATTGGATCAGCCCTTTTAGATCCAAGGATAGCTTCTGGAGTTCTTGGTTTTTATCGGCTAGATTTTTTTGACTGTTGGCAAGTTGAATTTCTTCTAGTTTTTTTGAGTGAATCCCATTTCTCAATGCTTCTAGGCTGGCTTGTTCTTTTTTGAGCTGCTCTTCTAAGGATTGTAAGCTATCTTCGGAATCCGAGCTGTTGAGGGGTTGGGGGTGTTCGGATGACCCACATAGAGGGCAGGCTTGCCCCGCTACCAAGAGATGGGTATGGGAAGACAATCCTTGGGTTTTTAGGAGTCGGTCTTTTTCTCCTTCCAGATCCTTTACTTTGTCCTGCAGCTTGTTCAAGCCTTGTTCTAGGCTAGCCGCACCCGTCGGCACGAGTTCATCCCATTGTTGGAGTTGGAGTGCCCTTTTTTGGAGCTCTTTTTCTTCGTCTTGGATTTGAACACTCAGACTAGTGCTCCGCTCTTCTAGGGAGCCCATCTTATCCAATAAGGTATTGAGTTGGGCTAATAGAATTGGGTCTGCTTGAGGAACTTGCTCCTGCTGCGCTTCTATGCTTTTAATTTGTTTTTCTAGGTCTAGGCTTTTTTCTTTCAGCACCTGAAGTTTAGGGGTCAATTCTTCCAACTTGATCTGCAAGGTGGCTTGCTTCCCTCTTAATTCTTGGATTTCCAAGACTTTTTTAAGGTCCCTTATTTTAGCTTCTCTCTGAGGCCTCAATTCATTTTTTTCGCGAAGCGCCTGCTCTTCCTCCTTCAGGGTGGCTAGTTCTTCTGCATAGATTTTTTTAAATCGGCTACAGTCCGTAAAACTGACTTGGTATTTTTCTAGATCTTTCTTGGTATCCTGAATTCTATCCCAAACGGGCTTAAGGTAGGTTTTGGCTTTACGGTAATTTTGGAACTGCTTCTTTTTTTCCTGCATCCTTGGTACTTGTGCTTGGAGTTGCAGCGCTGCTTCCCTCAAGGCTTTTAATTGCAGGAAATATTTTCGTGTTAGGTCTAGTTTTTTAAGCCTTTCGGATCCTTGAATCACCTTTTTACCCTGTGCTAGGGCTTCTTGGGTCACTAGCTTTACTTCTGCTTCCTTTGCTTCCAGTACCTCTTTCGCAATTCCTTGCAAAGGACTGAGTTGGGTTTCCAATCTGATTTTGCCTTCTTTGGCGACTTTGAGCAAACTACCTGTAGGGCCGGATAGGTCAAAACGATCCAGACCGAATAATTGCTGCATCATTTCAGCACGATCCAAGGGTTTTTGATCAATAAAAGCCCTGAATTTACCTTGGGGGATAATGATGGTTTGCTTAAAATTCTCCTTACTCATGCCCACCAGTTCTTCGGCAGTTTTTTGGGTAGGCTCCCACTCTTGACCCACTTGTTGGTAAATGATATGGTCTCCTGATTCAATTTTTTCAGGATCTTTTTTATTTCGCTTGGCACTGTATTGGGCTTTGTAGGTAGCTTCATTGTTTTTCCCCGTACGGAAAATCAGATGAAGTACCACCTGGGGGCTTTGCAGATGAATCATACTGCCCCTCTCCCCAGACGAGGAAACGCGCTCGGGACTTCCATATAGCGCAATGAGAATGGCTTCAAGGATGCTAGATTTTCCACTTCCTACGGCACCGAAAATCCCAAAAAGACCTGCTGCTGTCAATCGCTCAAATTCTATGACTTGGCGCTCCTTGTAGGAATACAATCCTTCGATTTCCAGACGAATAGGAATCATGAGGCAGTGGATTTGCTGAGTACTTCTTTAAATAAATCCAATAGGTAGGCATTGGGTTCTTGACCTTTTTCACTTTTGTAATACATCCTAAAAAGGCTTTCCATATCTTTTTTAAGATCATCTACCCGGAGATCCATTGGTCCTTGTTCAAGGGTATGCTTAAGTTGAGGAATCAAGTTCACTATCCCATCGTGAGCTTTGAAAATCGCTCTACGCGTAGAGGCATCGATCGACTCTTCAGTCAAGTAAGTGATCTCTACAAAGCAATAGGGGTGCTGCTCTAGCCAGGCCAAGGTTTCTTCTAAGGAGCTGAATCGCACGCGATAAAGGGGCCTCCCTCGTTTTAGAGCAAAGGGTTGAAATTTTATGGGTTCCTGAGGCCTGGCATGTATCAATACCACATTTTTTTCTTGATCTGCCTCTGAAAATGAATAGGCAAGGGGGGAGCTGGAATAGACTACCGGGCAAGGTGAAGAACTAACCGTCTGGTAGCGATGTAAGTGTCCAAGCGCTACATACTGGACCTGCTGGGGCAAGTGCTGCGTAAATAAGGCCTGAGAACCCCCAATATGCAAAATGGGTCGCTCCGATTCGGGCTCGGTTAAGGGTGCAGAGGCATCCCCTTCTTGGATAAAATAAAAATGACCTAAAAAGAGATTTACCCCTTGATCATCGCAATAGGTGTCGGCCAAGTGCTGCCATTTTTTAGCCAATAAATCCCGAAAAACTGCCTCTTTATCTTCTTCTCCGAGGTTGGTTCGAAGAAGGACTTCATTGGCATAGGGAGCCAAAATGATGCGAATGGGAAAATGGTGTTGAGGTAATTTGAATTCCAAAAATCCGCTTTCGGACCTAAGTAAGGTTATGCCTGAGTCTAAGATGCCACAAGGAACGATGCTGTCGTAGCGGCTATAAAAAATAATGCCAAGCTCTCTTGCCAAAGGATCTGGAGCCTCTACAAATTGGGTGCTGTCGTGGTTTCCAGAAATAGCGATGATGGGGCGAGTCCCATTTTTGGAAAGGCGGCGTAAGGTTTTGTATAGCAACTCCACCGCTTCGTGGACGGGGTTGAAGGTATCAAAAATGTCGCCGGCCAAGAGTACTAAATCAATTTCTTCTTGATCTGCAATCGAGCAAATTTCATCCAATACCTCCTTCTGCTCTTCTAGTCTAGAAAATTCTTGAAGACGTTTGCCTAAATGCCAATCGGCGGTATGAAGGATTTTTAACATAGATAACTCAAAAAAACCAGGTCATGAACCTTTTATTTTAGGTAAGGGCCAACCTAGCTCCAAGATAGGATAAGCAGCTTCAGCTTCCAAAAGAGGGAATCAGTATTGACAGAAATTGGCACTATTCTTGAACCTAGAGAGAAAAATATAATTATTATGATTTTCAGGCACTTATTAATTTTATTTTTAGTTTTTACTTCCCTAAAGGTATCTGCTCAATCAGATTCCTTACTGATAGAAAAAGGTGTAGCAAGTTATTATGGTGGAAAATTTCATAGAAGAAAAACAGCAAATGGAGAGATTTTTCACGTGGATAGCCTAACTGCTGCGCATAAAATTTTACCTTTTGGAACGGTAGTGAAAGTTACAAATCTTAGACGAAACACTTCAGTGATTGTTAGAATAAATGATCGTTTACCTAGCAATTCAAAGCGGCAAATAGATCTTTCCCAAGGTGCCGCTGGCGTATTGGGGATGCTCCGTGATGGACTGGGCCAAGTGAGAATTGAAGCCATTGATTTGGATCAACTCGATAGATTGATTGAATATTTTGAAGGCAAACCGCATCCTAACCTCAGGCTTCGCCCTTACTATCGCATGATTTTCATCCCTGTTACTGTAGACGAATTAAGTGAATTTTTGGCTAGTCAACTTAGATCGAATTGGGTTCAGGATGCTCCCAGGGTCCTCGATAGGGTCTTCTAAGCTTGGCCGTTGCTTCTGGGTCATTGTGTATTGTTCGCGTGTTTGGATCGTAGCGCAAAGGCCTTCCTCCAAGTTCCATAGAGATATTGGCCAAAATACAAGAAGCTGTAGAAATATGTCCATCCAACACGTCAGCCACGGGTAAAGTATCCTTATCTATGGATTCCAACCAATTTTTTAAATGCAATCGCGTTGCTGGCGCTGCATTGAGTTCGATACGATCTTCAGTCACATCCTCTGGATAAGCCTCTCGTTCAAATACACAATCGAAGTGAATTTTTTCTGCTTTGCTGTCTTGGGGAAAAAAGTCGGCCTGCATGGTGCTTCCTGCTAGCATTCCCTTTTCTCCATAAATTTTAAATGCCCAAGGATATTCTGGATCGGGGGCATTGCCCCAAGTCCTATGCTGCCATACCACTTGCAGTTCGGGGAATTCAAAGATGGCCGTTTGGGTATCTGAAATATTCGATTTCCCTTCCTTTTGTACGTAAATACCTCCGGTTGAACTTACCTGTGTAGGCCATCCCAAGCCAAGCATCCAGCGGACGGTATCCAGCATGTGCACACACATGTCCCCTGTAATTCCATTGCCGTATTCCATAAAGGTTCTCCACCAGCGGGTATGGGGAAGTCCATCGTAGGGCCGGAGAGGAGCAGGACCTGTCCATAAGTCATAGTTGAAAAAATCAGGAACAGCCTCCTCGGGAGGATTTCCATTGGCACGCATGTGGAAATAACAACACACTTCTGCATGGCTGATTTTACCGAGCATTCCCATATCGATAATTTGTTTTTTTGCAGCCATCAAATGGGGAGTGCTTTTTCTCTGCGTGCCTATTTGGCATTTGACCTTGTATTTTCTCGCTGCAGCCACCAAGGCCTCTCCTTCAATCACATCTACGGAGATGGGCTTTTGAAGGTAGACGTGTGCTCCTGATTTCATTGCTTCAATGGCCTGTAAGGCATGCCAGTGGTCTGGTGAACCGATAAGCACCAAATCACAGGAATGTTTTTGAAGCAATTCCCTGTAATCCTCAAAAAGCTCAGGTACTTTCTTGGATTTTTGTCGTTGAGCAACCAAGTCTCCCGCTGCTTTTAACATGTTTTGGTCTACATCACAAAGTGCTACCACCTCCACATCAGCTACCTGTATCAATCGAAATAAATCGGATTTTCCATACCAACCTGCACCGATTAGGGCAACCTTTAAAGGGCCTTTTTTATTTTTAAAATCCATTCCCAGTAAGCCAAAGCTGGCAAGGGTCATCAGGGCGGTGGAGCCTTTGAGAAAATCTCTACGATTCAATTCGTTCATGGCCGATTAGTTTGATACGTCAGTCAATTTACAAAAAGGACCCACTTTTGCAAATGGACTTGGTACAGGCGGAAGAAAGAAGAGAAAAATTCTTTTAGCCTAGCCAACTAAAAATGGGCTAAAAATTCTTACGTATCTTGGATGGAACTTCCAAGTGGCAGGTGATTTTCTCCTTCAATCAAAAAATATACGTTTCCATTAAAAACTATTTTTATTTTCAAGGACTTAAAACGATTACTTATGAAAAAATTACTCGTTCTTATTTTTCTCCTCCCAATCTTTAGCGCTCTCGCGCAAGAAAAAGAGGTACTCACCAAATTGGATGCAAAGGCTGATTTCTATGGAGACTTGGCCCGTCAAATTTGGGCCAATCCCGAATTGGGATATTTGGAAACCAACAGTTCTCAACTCCTCCAAAAAACCCTCACTAATGCCGGATTCAAAGTGACTGCAGGGGTAGCGGGTATTCCTACTGCTTTTGTAGCAGAATACGGTTCAGGTAAACCCGTTCTTGGAATTATGGCTGAATTTGATGCCCTTCCAGGAGTATCCCAAGAGGCGGTTCCCTTTCGTAAACCGGTAGTTGCAGGGGGGGCTGGCCATGCTTGTGGACATCACCTGTTTGGGGCCGCATCGGTAGCTGCAGGCATTTCGGTGATGGATTGGATGAAGGCCAATAAGATTAAAGGTACAGTACGGGTGTACGGAACTCCAGCCGAAGAAGGGGGAGGAGGCAAGGTATACATGGCTCGCGCTGGCTTGATCCAGGATGTGGACGCCATGCTTCACTGGCATCCAGGAGCGCAAAATGCAGCTGGGGCTACATCTTCTCTAGCCAATATCTCCACCAAATTTCGATTTTATGGAGAAGCCTCCCATGCGGCGGCGGCTCCAGAGCGAGGCAAGTCTTCTTTAGATGCGGTAGAAGCCATGAATTTCATGGTCAATTTGATGCGAGAACACGTGCCTATGGAAACCCGCATGCATTACGTAATTACTAAAGGAGGAGAAGCGCCTAATGTAGTGCCTGCCTTTGCAGAATCCTACCATTACGTGCGTCACCCGGATGCCTTAGTAGTCCAACAGATTTTTGAACGTTTGGTCAAAGCAGCCGAGGGGGCAGCCTTAGGAACCCAAACTCGCATGGAATACGAGGTGATCAATGGGGTGTATAATTTACTTCCGAATGAGACCTTGGCGCGAATCATGCATAAAAATTTGGAAAAAATTGGTGGGGTTACCTACAGCGAAGAGGAGCGAAAATTTGCCGAAGAAATTATCAAGACTTATCCTGCCGGAGTGAAAGTAAGCCCTGAAGACGCTTCCAAAATTACCCCCTTTGTCGTGAGTGAAGAAGGAGGAGGGGGCTCCACGGATGTGGGAGACATCAGTTGGTTGGTACCTACTGTAGGTTTGAGTACCGCTACTTGGGTACCGGGCACCTCGGCACATACTTGGCAGGCGGTCGCTGCGGGAGGCATGAGTATTGGACAAAAAGGCATGATGGTAGCCGCTAAAACCTTGACCTTAACGGCGATGGATATATTTATTAACCCATCGGTCACATCCCAAGCTTTGCAGGAATTAAATTCCCGAAGAGGGGAAGGATTTACCTATACTTCCTTGGTCGGAAATCGACAAGCTCCTTTGGACTATAGGAAATAAGTGTGTTTGGATGATGCTATGTAAATAGTTCAATTCAATTCAAGAAGATTAGGTCACTTTTTAAAAAAAAACTAGTTTAGAAATGGGTTTGGTTTCCTTACCCTCAATCTTAAGCACCTATGCAAAGACGTACTTCTCTAAAACTCATCGGAGCTGCTGGACTTGGCATTGCTGGTCTGGCAGTAGCAGACTGGAAATGGCAGTTGGTGGATAAAATTACCCATACTGGCTTTTTCACTTTCGATCAGGAGCGCCTTATCGCTTCTATAGCGGATACCATCATTCCTCAGGGAAGTAGCAGCACTTCTCCCAGAGAAAATGCAGCTCCTATAGGGGCATTGAGTACGCAAACAGATCAATTTTTGATTAAATTTTTTGAAAAATGCCTTGAAAAAGAGGAACAAGAAATATTGATCAAAGAACTTGATGCTTTGCATCAACTGGGTTTTACTTCCGTGAGTAAAGAAGAAAGGGAAAAAACTTTACTTTCCTATAAGGATGATGCCTCAGAAGACAAGAAGAAGTTTTACGAACTCGTTAGATCCAATACCATTTTTGGTTTTACCACAGTAAAAGAAGTTATGGTGGATTATCGGGGCTATCAGGTGGCTCCAGGATTTTACAATGGCTGTGTGGAGGTGCCTGCCGAAAAGGCTTAATTAGCTATGCTACAAGATTCAAAACAAAATCGAACCTACGATGCCATTGTGATTGGCTCAGGAGCTTCTGGAGGATGGGCGGCCAAAGAGCTCACTGAAAAAGGCTTAAAAACCCTGGTATTGGAGCGCGGACGGATGGTTCGCCATATCGAAGATTATCCCACTGCCTCCAAGGCTCCTTGGGAATTTGAGTTTCGCGGCGCCGTACCGGTAGATAAGCGCTCTGGATTAGGGGCGGCTTCTTGGAAGAGAGAGGAGACCATGCATTGGGCTTTGGCAGAGGACGAGCAGCCTTACATTGAAGAAAAGCCTTTTCGCTGGTTTAGGGGATACCATGTAGGAGGAAAATCTCTCCTTTGGGCACGAGGTACTCAGCGTTGGTCAGACTTTGATTTTGAGGGTCCTGCCCGTGATGGTTATGCAGTAGATTGGCCCATACGCTACAAGGACCTAGAGCCTTGGTATACCTACGTAGAAACATTCGTTGGATTTGTAGGTAATAGAGATGGCTTGGATGTACTTCCCGACCAAGTGGTACAGCCAGGTTTTGAACTCAGTTGCGTGGAGCAGTACTACAAAGAGAAGCTCAAGGAGATGTACGGATCAGAGAGGCACCTGGTCCAGGGTCGATGCGCTCACCTCACCGATCCCCAGCAGATCCACAGAGATCAGGGAAGGTCCAAATGCCAAAATCAAAACATGTGCAATCGGGGCTGTATCTATGGGGGGTATTTTTCTGCCAATGCTTCTACCCTTCCATGGGCAGAGAAAACGGGCAACTTGACGCTTCGTCCCGATTCGGTGGTAGAATCTGTCTTGTATGACGAACAGAAAGGGAAAGCCATAGGAGTGAGAGTCATTGACCGGCTGACCAAAGAGTCGATAGAGTTTTATGCCAAAGTCATATTTCTCAATGCCTCCACCTTGAATTCCAATGCCATTTTACTCAACTCTACTTCTTCTCGTTTCCCCAATGGCCTTGGCAATGACAATGGTTTGATGGGGAAGTTTATTACTTGCCACAATTATCGAGGCAAGGGATATGCCACCTTTGAGGGATTTATGGACAAAGCCAACCTAGGTAGAAATCCAGGACATGCCTATGTGCCTCGTTTCCGCAATGTGTACAGACAAGAAACGGACTTCCTGCGCGGCTATGCGATAGGGATGTCGGCCAGTAGACAGTTGGAGAGCAACGAGGACCTGATTGGAGATGCGCTTCGAGAAAAGTTGCTACATCCAGGCTATGGGCTCTGGGGAATGGCGGCGTGGATGCAAGGAGAGATGGTGCCCGAAGAATCCAACCACCTGCGACTAAGTAAAGACGAAAAAGACAAGTACGGTATTCCCAAAATCATCCTTTCGGTAGAATGGAAAGAAAATGACGATAAAATGACTCGAGATTTTGTGGAGCAACAAAGCGAAATGTATGAACGGATGGGATTCAAAAATATCAAGGTGGAAGATACTGGAGCCCCTCCAGGTTCAGATATTCATGAAATGGGTGGGGTTCGCATGGGCAAGGATCCCAAAACTTCCTTGCTCAATTCCTTCAATCAATTGCACACCTGTACCAATGTTTTTGTGACAGATGGAGCTTGTATGACTAGCGCCAGTACTCAAAATCCAACCTTGACCTTTATGACCATTACCGCCAGAGCAGCCAATCATGCCGTGGAGGAATTGAATAAGCTTAACCTTTAATATGAAAATTTTATACGTTTTATTAAAACGTCAATGACCCAAAAACCTATGAAAAAATACATTTTACTATTCGTTTTTAGTTTGCCTTTCTTCTTCTTTACAGGAGAAGTCAGGGCCCAAAAAAAGGGAGATGCTCTCTTTCAGGCACCCTTGGGAATTGCGGCGTACACCTTTCGCAACCAGTGGAAAAATGGAGTTCCTCAAACCTTAGATATCATTCAAAACTTAGGTTTTGTGTCCTATGAAGGAGGGGTGCCTCAAGGCGTAAGTCCCGAGGAATTTGTAAGGATGTTGTCTGACAGAGGCATCGTTATGCCTTCTACAGGTACTGGATTTGAACAGTTGGAATCCAATCCTCAGGCGGTGGCAGACTACGCGAAAGCACTAGGGGTGAAGTACGTGATGTGTGCCTGGATCCCTCATGCTCGGGGGCAGTTTTCCAAGGCGGATGCGGATCGAGCGATCAAGGTCTTCAATGCTGGAGGAAAGGTCTTGAAAGAAAATGGAATCACCTTCAAATACCACGTGCATGGCTATGAATTTCAACCTTACGAAAAAGGCACCTTATTTGATTACTTGGTTGAAAATACGGATCCCAACTACGTATCCCTGCAAATGGACGTCATGTGGACCCATTTTGGGGGAGGGGATCCTGCAGGACTATTGAAAAAGTACGGCAAGCGATGGGTGTCTTTGCATCTCAAGGATTTTAGAAAGGGTGCGCCTAAGGACATGACTGGATTGACTGGACCAGAAAATGACGTGCATTTGGGTCAAGGGGAACTTGATTTCCCATCTATCTTGCGAGAAGCCAACAAAATTGGGATCACCCACATGTTTATCGAAGACGAAAGCGAACACGAGCTGGAGGCGCTACCCAAAAGCATTGCCTATTTAAAAAGTCTCAAATACTAGTCCCACCGGAACTTCAAGAAATACAGATAAAAATGGATTAAGGTGGAGAAAATTCCGCCTTTTTTCTTGGTATATCATAGAAGGGGTGTGTCAAATTTTTAAAAAGACAGAAGTAATAATTTTAAATTAACAGAACTTAACAAGATAAAATGGAGGCCTTTTCACTCCATTGATTTCTTTTGTAAACTAATAACCAACCAAACCATGAAATCTCTACTACCCTTTCTTTTCATTTTATTCTTTTTATGCTTGGGAGTTCAGTCTTCCTCTGCACAAGGAATCACCGGAAGAGCTTATTACAAGTCTTCCTCCAGTTTCTCCATTAAAATGGATTCCACCAAAATGGCTCCGGAGCAAATCGCACAGATTCAGGCTTCACTCAAAAAGCAAATGGAACAAAATTATGTGCTTTCCTTTACCCAAACCGAGTCTACTTGGAAGAAGGAAGAAAGTCTGGGAGGGGGTCCTGCCACTGCTGCTGCGGGTGGGGCTGTATTTATGGTCGCTTCCAGCGGAGAAGGTTCTTTGCTTTATAAGAATATCGCGGATCAATCTTACGTTCAAGAACAAGAAATGATGGGTAAGGAATACTTAATTCAAGATAAGTTGGAAGCACCAGAATGGGAACTATCTGAAGAAATTAAAAAAGTAGGCAACTATACTGCACAAAAGGCGAGCTTCACTCGCATTATAGATGCAAAGCGTTTCTCAACTGGAATGACGGAAATGGAAAATGTGAAGGATACCCTGCAGGTCACGGTTTGGTTTACCCCGGAAATCCCCGTTTCCCATGGGCCTGAAAACTATTTTGGCCTTCCAGGCTTGATTTTGGAAGTTCAAAATCAAGGAAGAACACTCATCTGTGAAAAAATTGAATTGAATCCTTCTGCCGAGCCTGTAGTCATCGAGCGTCCTTCTAAAGGTAAAGAAATTACTCAGGCCGAGTTTCGAGTAGTGCAGGAAGAGGGGATGAAGCAAATGATGAACCGGTACCAAGGTAAGCCAGGTAGTGGAAACAGGATGGAAATACGGATAGGGAATTAATCCCAAAATCTGAAGCCTCATTATTTTATAGAAGGTCCTCATTTTGGCCTTCTCCACCTTATTTCCTCATTTAGTTGATGTTACGATTCAAACGAATAAGTCTGCTCGCTTGCTTCTGCTTGCTTGCTGGATTTTCCATGGCCCAAACCAAGCCGTTCATCGGGCAGGTGCTGGATAGCCTCAATCGGCCCATTGCCTATGCCAATGTGGTGGCCATCAATCAAAGCACGCAGAAGATTGCGGGATTTGGTATCTCCAACAACGAGGGTAAATTTAAGGTGACCTTGCTTGAAGGACCTTCTTACCTGATTCGCATTTCTTTTGTGGGTTACCGGCAGTATGAACAAGCACTCAACTCCTGGGATTCGGATACCCCACAGTTGGTTATCCTCAAGCAAAGTGATACCCAACTTGGATTGGTGGAAGTGGTGTCCGAAATGCCTGTCACCATGAAAGGGGATACGCTTACCTACAAAACCGATGCATTTACCACGGGTACCGAGCGTAAGCTGGAGGATGTCTTGGAAAAGCTTCCGGGATTTCAAGTTTCTGAGGATGGGGCTGTTAAAGTGCAAGGGAAGAATGTAGACAAAGTGTTGGTGGACGGCAAGCCCTTTTTTGATGGAGACACCAAATTGGCCACCAAAAATCTGCCTGCCAATGCTGTGGATCGGGTACAGGTGTTGAAAAATTTCAATGAAATTGCTCCCATCCGTGGGATGGATACCAATGAGACCTTGGCGCTCAATATCCAACTGAAAGATGGAAAGAAAAATATGGTTTTTGGAGATTTGTCTGCAGGAATTGGTCCTCAGAAACGGTATTTAGCCCATGCCAATACCTTTTATTACACCCCCAAACTGAACCTCAACCTCATCGGAGGTACCAACAATGTGGGAGAACAGCCCTTTACCCTGCAGGATTATTTCCGATTTTCGGGAGGCATGGGTGGACTTGCTTCTCGTGCTGGATCCCGTGTACAGGTCAATGGGGAGGATTTGGGGATTCCATTGGCCACTCGCTCCAATGCCAACTCCCTTGAAACCAACTTGGCTGCCTTCAATTTGAACTACTCTCCCTCCTCTAAGTGGAGGCATACGGGATTTGTCATCGGGTCTACCTCAACCAATGAATTGGGCAGCAGTTCCCTACGCACGTATTTGAATTCAGGGCAAAACAACAAGGAAGAACTCCTGTCTGCCTCTTCGGTAGAAAACAAGTCTGGTTTGGCCAAGTATGCCATTACTTTCACACCCAAAGAAGAGACCTACTTAAAATATAGTTTTTTTGGAAAGCTTTCTGAGATTCAGAATGGAAACTTGCTCAATTCTAGGTTTGGAACTTTTACCCAGATCATTAACACGCGTTCCTCACGA
>Ga0194134_10000939_pt1 | contig 42398 bp, 49 predicted proteins | sample TA2KigOff0mmetaG_FD_148602 | JGI IMG/M metagenome (GOLD analysis project Ga0194134, IMG submission 148602) | Freshwater microbial communities from Lake Tanganyika, Tanzania - TA2015056 Kigoma Offshore 0m | ecosystem: Environmental > Aquatic > Freshwater > Lake | place: Tanzania: Lake Tanganyika... | reverse complement strand
TCGGTTTTGATATCTCTCTCAATAAGCGAATTCGCCTTGCGGGCATTGACACGCCTGAGAGCAGGACAAAAGACGAATACGAAAAGAAACTCGGACTCGAATCGAAAGAGTGGTTGAAGAAGCATCTGGAGGGATCTAAAGATATTCTTATCAAGACTGAACTTCCAGATAGCACAGAGAAGTATGGTCGTATCATCGGACACTTGTATATCAACGGTGAAGAAATATCAGTCAATAATAAAATGATCAACGAAGGATACGCCTGGGAATATGACGGTGGTACAAAACAAAAAGATTTTTGGTCTCTTCTAAGTAAAAGAAAGTGAAAAAATTATGTCAGCAAGTGATTCGATATATCTTGGTAATCCAAATCTAAAGAGGGCAAATATTACTCAGGAATTTACTAATGAACAAATTAGTGAATTTGCTAGGTGTTACAATGATCCTGTATATTTTATTAGAAAATATGTAAAGATTGTTTCTCTTGATGAAGGTCTTGTTCCTTTTGACATGTATGATTTCCAGCAAGAAATGGTATGGAAATTTCATAACAACAGATTCAATATTGCTAAACTTCCTAGACAGTCTGGTAAATCTACGATTGTAACATCATACCTTTTGTGGTATGTCATTTTCAATGACAACGTAAACGTTGCAATTCTTGCAAACAAAGCAGCTACTTCTCGTGAGATGTTGCAGCGTCTACAAAGATCATATGAAAATTTACCTAAGTGGTTGCAGCAGGGTATCGTTCAGTGGAACCGAGGAAGTATTGAACTAGAAAATGGTTCTAAAATCATGGCAGCATCGACCTCTAGTTCTGCTGTCCGAGGTATGTCATTCAACATCATCTTCCTAGACGAGTTTGCGTTTGTTCCAAACCACATCGCAGATGAATTCTTTAGTTCTGTATATCCTACCATTTCTTCTGGTCAGAAAACAAAAGTTATTATTATTTCTACCCCAAAGGGTATGAACATGTTCTATAAACTTTGGCATGATGCTGAACGTAATAAGAACGAATATGTAACTACAGAAGTTCATTGGACAGAAGTTCCTGGTAGAGACGCTACTTGGAAAGCACAGACTATTGCTAACACTTCAGAATCTCAATTCCGTGTTGAATTCGAGTGTGAATTTTTAGGATCTGTCGATACACTAATTTCTCCATCTAAACTTAGAACTCTAGTTTATGATGAACCGATTACTCAAAATAAAGGGTTATCTGTATACCATGGATCACAACCAGAACATAATTATACTATTTGTGTTGACGTTGCAAGGGGTGTAGCAAATGATTACTCAGCATTTACCGTTATTGATACTACTACTATCCCATACAAATTAGTCGCAAAGTATAGGAACAATGAAATCAAACCTATTATCTTCCCAAATATTATTGTTGACGTTGCTAAAAATTACAATCATGCATACATCCTTGTTGAAGTCAATGATGTTGGCGGGCAAGTAGCAGATATTATTCAATATGATTTAGAGTACGAAAACCTCCTAATGGCATCAATGCGAGGACGAGCTGGTCAAATTGTTGGTCAGGGATTCTCTGGTAAAAAAACCCAAATGGGGGTAAAAATGTCATCTGCTGTGAAAAAAGTTGGTTGCCATAATCTTAGAGCACTGATCGAAGAAGATAAACTAATAGTAAATGACTATGATATTATTTCAGAACTTACTACATTTATTGAAAAGGGTCAGACATTTCAGGCAGAAGAAGGATGTAATGATGACCTTGCTATGTGCTTGGTAATTTTTTCTTGGTTGGCTCTACAACCTTACTTCAAAGAGATGCATGACGATGATGTTCGTCAGAGAATTTACGAGGATCAAAGAGAAGCAATTGAAGAAGATATGGCACCGTTTGGGTTTATGGATGACGGATTGAGTTCAAATCAATTTGTTGATGCAGAGGGAGAAGTGTGGCATACCGATGAATACGGTGATAAAGCGTATATGTGGGAGTATCTTAGTTGATTTTGAAAAATTCCAATTTATAAATATTTCTAGAAACTGTAAAGATTCTTCTAGGAGTATTAGACATGCCAGCAAATTATCAACTATCTCCTGGTGTAGTTGTTCTAGAGCGCGATCTCACCACCACGACTAATGTCCAACAGGGCAACGTTGGTGCAATCGCTGGACCATTCAGATGGGGTCCTGTAAACGCAATTGATGAAGTAAGTGATGAGAACGAGCTTGTAGATCGCTACGGAAAGCCAGATGACTATAACTACGAGACTTGGTTCTCAGGTGCCCAATTCCTCTTGTATGGAGGACTTCTGAAAGTTGTCCGTACAGACGCCGCATCACTAAAAAATGCAGTATCTGATGGTACTTCAACCCCAGTTACAGCAGTCAAAATCAGAAATATCGACGAGTACGAGCAATCCTATGCGGATGATGCGACCCTAAACCTGTGGAATTTTGCAGTAAAATATCCTGGTACTTGGGGAAACAGCATTCGTATGTATATGACCGATGCTGGTGCTGACCAAATTCTGGAACTACCTGCGCCTGGATCTGGTAACGAGTGGAAGTTCACTTCTGGTGATGCGCTATCAACTGCTAGTGGAGCAACTGGTAAAGTTTACAACTACAGAATTCGCCTAACACTAGCATCTGGGTATGTTGGAGACTTCAAAACTGGTGCCGCAACAATTGATATCGGTGGCACCGCAACAACTGTAACAGTTACTTCATGGAGAAAAGATACCAAGACTCTAGAGATTGAGCACGCTGGTATTACTGGCATCATTGCAGCTGGTCAAGACGTTGTTCAAGCATCCTCTGGCGCTTCAGGTGAGATTGCAACTGCTGGTGTAGCGCGTGAACTACTCACAGTAAGCACCAAAGGTTCAATTCAATTTGTTGCAACTGATGTTATTGAAGATGCTAATAATGTTGATGTTACAGTAAGTGAGGTTCGTGTCGAGTACTTTGAGCGTGAGTATCTACCCAATCAGCGTTGGGTCAACATTGCTCCTCGCCCAGGAACGACTCGTTTTGCTGATGAAAAAGGTGCTTACCGTGATGAACTTCATATCCTAGTCATGGACTATGATGGTGGAATCACTGGTACACCATACCAACTGCTAGAGAAATTCATCGGTCTATCTAAGGGATCTGATGCTAAGAGCACTGTTGGCGAAACCAACTACTACAAAGAAGTTCTAAAACTCAATTCTAAGTATCTTTACTGGGGTGAGCATCCAGGTTCTACACAACTATTTACTGTAGGAGCTTCTGCTGCCGTTGGTAACTGGGGTCTTACACTTGCTAATCGTAATTTCAACATCATCAAAAATTCTCGTGGTAGTCTGGTAGAACCAGTAAACTCAACAGTTTATGGATCTGTAAATAACGCTACTCTTTTCTATGATTTCAAAAATGGTGCTGACTATGCAATTAGCAATAGTGAGTATCAGTTTACTCAAGATGATCTAAACAGTGCATACGATCAATTCAGTGATCCTGATACTGAAGATGTAAACTTCATTATCAGTGGACCTGCAGGTACTAGTCAAACAGCTGGACTTGCTAAGATTGCTCACCTTGCAGCAATTGCTGAACAACGTAAGGATTGCATGGCATTCTTCTCACCAATTCGTTCATCAATTATTGGTAGAACGGATCCTGATGAAATTACTGATCAAATCACCTCATACTTTGATCAGGCAACGTCTAGTTCTTACTCTGTATTCGATAGTGGATACAAGTATATCTACGACAAGTACAATGATAAGTATCGTTACATTCCAACTAATGCTGACATTGCAGGTCTTGTCCTCAATGCAGCACTAACATCTGAGCCTTGGTTCTCACCTGCAGGTTATCAGAGAGGGAATATCCGTAACTCAATCAGACTTGCATTCTCTCCTAAGAGAGATCAACGTGACAAACTTTATTCTTCACGTATCAATCCAGTCGTAACCTTCCCTGGTCAAGGAACCGTCCTATTCGGTGACAAAACTGCTCTGGGTTATGCATCTGCATTTGATAGAATCAATGTTCGTCGCCTGTTCATTGTTATCGAAAAAGTCATCGCTGAAGCAGCAAAGACAATTCTCTTTGAGCAAAACGATGACATCACTCGCAACTCATTTATTGGTTTGGTCGAGCCATACATGAGAGACGTTCAGGGTCGTAGAGGTGTTGTTGACTTCCTAGTCAAGTGCAACACACAAAACAACCCACAAGATGCTGTTGATCGTGGTGAGTTTTACGCAGAAATCTTCGTAAAACCAACTCGCACCATCAATTACATCACGCTGACATTTACTGCAACGAGATCTGGCGTTTCGTTTGCTGAAGTCGCTAATTGATATCGTCCGCAATAAATATAAAAAAAGGAGCAATCAACAATGGCATCTAGTTCTATCGACGCTTTCAAAGCTAGTGTAAAGAGCGACTTCGCAAGACCCAACTTGTTTGTAGTCGATCTTGCTTTCCCTGGTGCATTGAAGCTAGGAGGAGACGGTGGAGCAACCGCTTCTTCTCAACTTACCGCACTTGGTCAATTCACCGTTCGTGCAGCAAACCTCCCATCATCTCAGATGGGAGTTATCGAAGTGCCCTACAGAGGTCGTGTTCTAAAAATTGCGGGTGACCGTACATTTGAACCATGGACTGTTACTATTATGAACGATACCAACTTCTCACTGCGTAGTGCAATGGAAGCGTGGTTCTCAGCAGTCCAAGCATATAATGAAAACTATACCTCACTTGGTACTCTCGGTGATGCATCTGACCAGACTGGTTATTTTGCAGACATGTCTGTAACACAACTATCGCGTGATGCAACAGAAGGTGGATCTTCGTCTGCCTCAGGTACTTCCGATAAGACGCCTAAGGCGCTTAGGAAGTATAACTTCGTCAACGTATTCCCAAGCAACATTTCTGCTATCGATCTTGATTTCGGTAGCAATGACGCAATCGAAGAATTCACTGTTGAACTACAAGTTCAATACTGGACTCCTGCCGTAACTGGCAAAGATTCTGGCAACAAAACTGGTTCATAAGGTTTTTGATGTCGTATAAATAAAATTGGGATTTGAATTGATATAATGTCTCAACTCTTTGGATTTTCTATCGAAAGAGCAAAGAAGGTCCCCAAAGGACCTTCTTTTGTTCAGAAAGATAACCTCGATGGCACAATGCCAGTCGTAGGTGGTGGTTATTATGGTTATGCAGTTGACTTTGATGCAACTGTCACTAATGATTGGGAACTAATTTCTCGTTATAGAGAAATGATTCTTCAACCAGAATGTGATAGTGCAGTTGATGATATTGTAAATGAAACAATTTGTGGTAATTTTGATGATGTTCCTATTGAAATTGAACTGAGTAATCTCAAAGTATCAGATAAAATCAAGAAATTGATTAGAGAAGAATTTGATGAGATTATTCGTTTACTAGATTTTGAAAATAGATCATACGAAATTTTTCGTAGATGGTATGTTGATGGACGACTTTTCTTCCATAAGGTTATTGATCCAAAAAATCCTTCTGGTGGTATTATCGAACTTAGATATGTCGATCCAAGAAAAATTAGAAAAGTAAAAGAAGTAGAAAACAAACCAGTCGAAAGAGCTGCTGGTATAGACGAAGCTCTTTCTCAAAAATCGGTTGAGTATTACATCTACCATCCGAAAGGTTTGAAAGCAATGAGTAATATCGGGCAAGGTGCTGGGCAACAGCAAGGATTGAGAATTGCTTCCGATTCTATTTGCTACGTGCATTCTGGTATCATGGATTTGAATAAAAACATGGTGCTTTCACATTTACATAAAGCAATCAAGTCTGTAAATCAACTCCGCATGATTGAAGACTCTCTTGTAATTTACCGTTTGTCTCGTGCTCCAGAAAGAAGAATTTTCTACATTGATGTGGGTAATCTACCTAAGCAAAAAGCAGAACAATATCTGCGTGAAGTTATGGGTAGATATCGTAATAAGCTGGTTTATGATGCACAAACTGGCGAAATCAGAGATGATAAAAAGTTCATGTCGATGCTTGAAGACTTTTGGCTTCCTCGTCGTGAGGGTGGTAGAGGAACGGAAATTACTACTCTCCCTGGCGGGCAAAATCTGGGTGAATTGGAAGATGTCAAATACTTCCAAAAGAAACTCTATAAAGCATTGAATGTTCCTGAGTCAAGGATGGAAACAGAACAAACATTCAACATTGGTCGTGCTGCTGAAATCACTCGTGATGAAGTAAAATTTCAAAAATTTGTTGCAAGACTTCGTAAAAGATTCTCGGAACTTTTTACTGATATCCTGAAGACTCAACTAGTTTTGAAAGGTATTATCTCCATTGAAGAATGGGATCAAATAAAAGAGCATATTCAATATGATTATGTTGCTGACAATTACTTTACAGAACTCAAGGAAATTGAAATTACTAATGAAAGAATGAATATGGTAAACACCATGGATCCTTTTGTTGGTAAGTATTTTTCAATTGAGTATATTCGTCGTCAAGTTCTAAAACAAACTGATAGACAGATACTGGAAATTGATGAACAAATTGAATCTGAAATGCAAGATGGACTTATCCAAGATCCAAATGCAATGGATCCAACAATGATGGGTGGGGCACCACCTGCTGATCCAGGTGCAGCAGTAGATCCATCAAACCCTGCTGGCGGAGATGAACAATCTTTATTCTCCAAAGCAGATATTGATGCAGAAGATAAGAAAATTTCTAAATTCTAAATAGTATATACGGAGTGACGTAATTATGTCTAAAAGTGCTAGTGAAATAGTTGATCAAATTTTTTCTGGAGATAAAGTTTCTGCATTAGATTCAATTGATAGTGCGTTACAATCTCGGGCATATGACTTGATTCAGCAAACAAAACATGAATTTGCTAAGCAATGGGGTTTTGAACTTGATCAAACTGGTCAAGCAGTTGCTGATGAACTTGAAGATACTTTGCCTGATGGTACGGATGCTCCTCAAGATTATGAATTTGATGGTCGAATGCCCCATGAAGCCCCAGATGATGAAGTAACACCAGAAGAGGAAAACGAAAATGAAACTGATCTCTGAGCAAATTGTAGACGTAAAATTTATTGCCGAAGAAGTAGAAGGTAAAAAAAATTACTTCATCGAAGGTATTTTTCTACAAGGAGAAATCAAGAATCGTAATGGAAGACTGTATCCAATGAGTGTTTTGGATAGAGAAGTTGCTAAATATGATGAAAACTTTATCCAGAGTGGTCGCGCCCTTGGCGAACTTGGTCACCCTGATGGTCCATCTTTGAACCTAGATAGAGTTTCACACAAAATTATGCACCTCAAAAAAGAGGGAACCAACTATGTTGGTAGAGCAAAAATTTTGGCAACTCCCATGGGACAAATTGCAAAGAATCTTCTAGACGAAGGTATCAAACTTGGAGTTTCATCCCGTGGAATGGGCTCTCTTATCAAAAAAGATGGCTATCAAGTAGTAGCAGATGATTTCATGCTTGCTACAGCTGCAGATATTGTAGCAGATCCTTCAGCTCCTGACGCATTTGTGAATGGAATTATGGAGGGTAAGGAATGGGTGTGGTCTAATGGCATCCTAAAGGAGTCAGAAGTAGCTTCAATCAAACATTTTATTGATGAATCAACTCTAATCAACCTACAGGAGCGCAAAATTTCCGCATTCAAATCCTTTCTAAAAAGTTTATAACGTATAAATAATTGATAGAAAAGCAAATGCCGACTACTAAAGGAGATACAGAAATGTCTACAACCCTTGACAAAGAGTTTGAGGCGCACATGTCCGAAGAAGAAATTTCTGAGGAAGCAGCTACTGGTTATGCAGCTGTAACAAAGGGCGCTAAATCTGGTGAAAAAATTGATCGCAGTGGTGCTAAGTACACTGAGATTGGTGGAACTCGTAATGATTCCGAAGAGGGTGCCAAGGGCACTAAAAATCTAGGTGCAGCAGCAGCAGGCGCTGTTGGTCATGAGGGAGATAAAACTCTCAAGAATAAGCCTTCCGATGCATCTAGTGCATTGCCAGGAGCACTATCTTCACAAATCTTTGACGAGGTAGAGACCGATGAAGAAGAAACAATCAGCGAAGAAGATGCACTTGCATCCCAAGAATATGACTTTGCTGACGATGTTGACGCTCTTGTGGGGGGTGAAGACCTCTCCGAAGAATTCAAAGATCGTGCAAAAACCATCTTTGAAGCCGCAGTTACTTCTAGAGTAAAAGTAGAAGTTGCTGCAATCCAAGAAGCTTTTGAGAGCGCACTTGAAGAACAAGTTGCAGCACTCAAAGAAGAATTGACTACTCAAGTAGATGATTACCTTTCTTATGTTGCTGGTCAATGGATGAATGAAAATACAATCGCCATTGAGCACGGTATCAAGACTGAGATCGCTGAATCATTCATGAGTGGTCTAAAAGAACTTTTCGTAGAACACAATTTCAGTGTACCCGAAGAGAAATTCAACATGCTTGACGGCATGGCTGAAGAGCTTGATGATATGGAGCAAAAACTCAACGAGCAAATCGACACCAATGTTCAATTGAACAAACAACTTGGACTTTTTATGAAAATGGAGATTGTGAGTGAAGTCGCTGCAGGTCTCGCTGAGACTCAGAAGGAGAAGCTTGCTTCTCTGGCAGAGGGTGTTGAGTTTGAAAGTGAAGCAGATTTTCGCAAGAAAGTCGAAACTATCAAGGAATCCTACTTTACTCGCCGTGATGTAGTTGCAACTACAGACACAACCGAAGATGTAGAACCATTGGTAGAAGAGACACAGCAAAAGAATACGCCAATGAGCAGATATGTTGATGCTCTTGCACGCTGGTCTAACTAATTTGTAATTATTTGTAAATAACCTTTTTTCCAAACGGAGTAAACCTAAAAATGGCTGACCTAAGACAACTTCAGGAAAAGTGGGCACCCGTTCTCGACCATGAGTCTCTTGATCCAATCAAAGATCCTCAAAGACGTGCGGTTGTCGCTCAAATCCTAGAAAACCAAGAAAGAGCTCTTTCTGAAGAAGCTCAAATTCTAACCGAAACAGTTCAAACTGTTGGTACAGGTGGTTTCGGTGGCGGTGCCACTGCAACTGGTCCTGTAGCTGGTTTCGATCCTGTACTGATCTCATTGATCCGTCGTTCGATGCCACAATTGATCGCCTATGATATTGCAGGCGTTCAACCAATGACTGGTCCTACTGGACTCATCTTCGCAATGCGTACTGCATATGGCAGTGAGCGTGATGCTACCAGTGGTGATTTCCGTGAGGCATTCTTCAACGAGCCAAACGCTGGATTCTCTGGCGGTCGTGGCACTGGACTTGCCAACTACGACCCCACCGCTTCAGGTTCCGCAGTCAACGATGCTGAAGGCACCAACCCAGGTCTCCTAAATGACAGCCCTGCTGGCACTTATGAGTTGACTGGAGATGCTACTGGCATGTCAACATCTGACGCTGAAGGTCAGAGTGATGCTGCTGCAGGTACAGCGTTCCGCGAAATGGGCTTCTCAATCGAGAAGGTAACCGTTACCGCTAAGTCACGCGCCCTCAAGGCAGAATACTCGCTAGAACTAGCACAAGACCTCAAGGCTGTTCATGGTCTAGATGCAGAGCAAGAACTCAGCAACATTCTTTCCACTGAGATCCTTGCCGAAATCAACCGTGAAGTTGTTCGTACCGTCTACACCAATGCTGTTGCTGGTGCTCAAAACAACACTGCTACTGCTGGTATCTTTGACCTAGACGTTGACTCCAACGGTCGTTGGTCAGTTGAGAAGTTCAAGGGACTTCTATTCCAGATTGAGCGTGATGCTAACGCTATCGGTCATCAGACTCGTCGTGGGAAGGGCAACATCATGATCTGCTCTGCAGACGTTGCTTCAGCACTTGCAATGGCAGGTGTACTTGACTATTCCAGCGGCATCTCTGGTGCAGTTGGTGGTCTAGGCACTGTAGATGATACCTCCAGCACCCTGCTAGGTACTCTAAACGGTCGTATCAAAGTCTATGTTGACCCATATTCTGCAAACGTAAGTGACAAGCACTTCTACGTTGTTGGATACAAGGGATCATCTGCTTATGATGCAGGTCTCTTCTATTGCCCATATGTTCCCCTCCAAATGGTTCGTGCAATCAACCCTAACACCTTCCAGCCCAAGATTGGCTTCAAGACTCGTTACGGCATGGTTTCCAACCCATTCGCTCAGGGTCTCACCCAAGGCAGTGGCGCTCTTACCGCCAACAGCAACAAGTACTACAGAAGAGTACAAGTCAAGAACCTCATGTGAGTCACTTTGGTTCTGTTCATGGGGGTCCTTCGGGACCCTTTTTATTTGTCCGATAAATAGTCTATACCCGAGAAATCGATATGTCTAGCTGGTACGAAAGAGAAATCAAAAATAAAAATTATTTGTCGCCAATTGGTTTCCGTTTGATCATTACCAAGGCACCAAAAACTTCTTTCTTGTGTCAAGAAGTGCAGATTCCTTCCGTTAGTTTGGGACGAGTCGATGTTCCATACAGAGGGTTTACACCGTTTCCAGTTGAAGGTAATGTGAAATACGGTGAATTTACTATGGAGTTTTTGATTGATGAAGATCTTACAAATTATCTAGAAATCCATGATTGGATACGTGGTCTAGGTACTCCATCAGGTGTTGAGGATAGAGTGAAGTACTTAGATCCTAAAAGATCCGTTACTGATTTAGCACCATCTATGAAAGCTGTAGAGCAAACATCGGATGCAACTCTAATCATACAGAATAATAATTTTGCTACAAATTTTGAAATTGTCTTTAGGGATATGTTTCCAACTGATTTGGCACCGCTGCCATTCAGTGTTGTCGGTAGTGATAATGACTATCTAACCTCACGAGTAACCTTTGCATACACTTATTTTGATATCGTAAGATCTTATGACGGGCAGGGAATACCTCAACGCGGAGCTTGATTTTTCCTCAAATCCATGCTAGGATACACAAAATTACTAAAACCAAGATGAACACCTGGGCAGAAGACTACTTAGAAAAAAAACCTGGTCTATCAGCATTTCAAATTCAGTTGTTGAAAGAAGGTCCAAAAGGTCTCAGTCAAGCATGGGCGCTTGGAGCAATGAAGAGAGACTGGGATAAACATTTCAAAACTCGGATTGTGGAGAATACCCTGGATGAATCTTGAAAAAATACAAGAGATTTGGAAAAAAGATAGTGTGATGGACAATGATCTTCTGTGTGAGGAATCTACTAAGATTCCTCAACTTCATCAGAAGTATATGGAATTATTCAATACTTTCTTCCTAATGAAGAAAGACCTTGAGGTAAAACTCAAAGTAATCAAGAGAGATAAGTGGTTATATTATAAGGGCAGAGCGCCTGCTGAAGTGTATAAAAATATGCCATTCGATTTGAAACTCACCACTAGAGAAGAAATTGATATGTTCATCGAAGCTGATGAAGACTATCAAAGAGCACTTCTAAAACTAGACTACATAGAACAGACAATAACATTTTTAGATTCGGTTCTGAGACAAATAAACAACAGAACCTATCAAATAAAGAATGCTATTGAGTGGCAAAAGTTTCAGAATGGATTATGAGATACGGTGAACCATACGTCATCATGGAAGTTCCCCCTATTACTTGGGGGAACGTTACAAAACATCTAGATAACATTATTACTGAACAAGCAAAATTGTTTAGTAAAGATGGTTGGGAAGATAAAAGCAGTGTTAGAGATTCATTGGTTGGATGGGTCTCAGAGCCTAGTATCTTAGATTTATTCTTTGATATGGGGGAAGAAGCAAATAAAGCATGTGGATGGAATTTGAATATTCAATATTTGGAACCATTGCAATACACTGTGTACCATAAAGATGGATTTTATGATTGGCATGTGGATCAACATTCAAAAGTTGTTGATCGTGAGGTTAGAAAAATTTCTTTTACATGCTGGGTGAACGATGAATATGAGGGAGGTGAATTTGATTTAGAAGTGGGTAATCCAAATGATGAGGTTCGCTACAAAACTTTTGTGCGTGAACCAGGAAAAGTTATTTTCTTTATGTCAGATTGGTTTCATCGTGTACGTCCAATTCGTTCTGGTGTACGTAAATCTCTAGTTGGTTGGTTTTCGGGTCCTCAATATGTCTAATATCAAAATTCGTAAGAAGAATGAAGTCTATCTAAAAATAGAAACAGAACCTCATATTCATTATGAGTTGTCTGAATTTTTCTGTTTTGAAGTAGAGTCTGCAAAGTTTATGCAGAGGCAGCAACGTTTCAAACGTTGGGATGGAAAGATTCGTCTATACTCACCTGGAACGGGAGAAATATATTGTGGTCTTATTGACTATCTTACTCAGTGGGCAAATGAACGTGGATACTCATATGAATTTGAGGAGTGCAAATTTTTTGGTCATCCAAAAGAAGAGAATGAATGGATCACTCCTGAGGGGACTGTAACTTTCGTAAAATCTCTGGGTCTACCACATCATGTGAGGGCGTATCAGTATAAAGCTGTATACGAGGCACTACGATATAATAGACGACTTTTATTATCACCAACAGCTTCTGGAAAGAGTCTGATGATTTATTCATTGGTTCGTTATCATGTGAATGCTTCTAGAAATGTGCTCATCGTTGTGCCTACAACTTCTCTCGTTGAGCAGATGTATAAAGACTTTGAGGAATACGGATGGATGGCATCCAAATATTGCCACAAGATTTATGCGGGGGCAGAAAAATACACTAAACATCAGGTAGTAATTACCACTTGGCAATCTGTCTATAAGGAACCTCGTTCTTGGTTTGATAGATTTGATGTTGTAATCGGTGATGAGGCACACCTTTTCAAAGCTAAGTCTCTTACTACGCTGATGTCTAAGTTGCATGAATGTAAGTATCGTATTGGATTTACTGGAACATTAGATGGTAGCAATACAAATCAATTAGTTCTTGAAGGAGTATTCGGTAGGTGCAGTCAAGTAACTAAAACTAGTGAGTTGATGAAGTCTGGGCATGTAGCAAACTTGAAAGTGAGAGTTTTAGTTCTTCAACATAAACCACAGACATTTACAAACTATCATGAGGAGATAGACTATTTAGTTTCTAACGTTGAAAGAAATAAATTTATTCGTCGCTTGTGTCAAGATTTAGAAGGAAACACACTACTACTCGTCAACTATGTCGAGAAGCATGGAGACCCACTTTATGAACTGATAAATAGTAGTACTGACAGACCAGTATTTTATGTACATGGTGGTGTAGATGTTGATGACCGAGAAAGAGTTCGATCAATAACAGAAGAATCACATAATGCAATTATTGTTGCTACATACGGAACATTCTCAACAGGCATCAATATTAGAAATCTACATAATGTCATATTTGCATCTCCCTCAAAATCGAGGGTTCGCAATCTTCAATCAATCGGACGTGTTCTGAGAAAGGGCGACAATAAATTACAAGCAGTCCTCTATGACATTGCTGATGACATATCGAAAGGTAGGTCAAAAAGAAATTATACTCTAAATCATTTGATTGAACGGATCAAAGTTTATAGTGAAGAAAAATTTGATTATGAAATTTTAGAAGTAAAACTAGAGTAAACGTATGCTCAACTATGTAAGACAAGATGAAGAATTTTACTGCCACCTCAAGTTGGTTAGTAACGATGAAATCATGGGTAAATGTGTAGTTCATTTTGATGATGAACTACAAAAGAGAGTTGTGTTTGTACAAGAACCTGTGCAAATTACTATCTTCTTGAACGAACGCCCAGATGGTAAGACGGTTCGTGGAATAGGATTCACTAAGTGGATGCAATTTTCAGATGAAGATTTTTTCATCATCACTGAAGATCATGTTGTGAGCATGGCAAGTCTTGCCCCTGACATGATAGAAATGTATGAGAAATTTTTGGTGTCGGAGGAAGAAGATAAAATCAAAGATGAAGATATGGATAAACTGAAGAAAAATGCTGCCAAACCCGAAAAGATGTTAGGTCACATAGGAACAATTGAAGAGGCTAGAAAGAAGTTTGAAGCTATGTTCAAGCTATAGATATTGAATTTCAACCCTTACAGTGTTGATTGTACTGAAAAAAGTGACCATTGTCAAGTCCTTTATTATGTGTTATACTTTAGAGACTTACAAACGTAACAATGATATCAACCGCAGTCACCTGGCCACCAGTGTCAAATTCAACTTGTAATAACCAGACATCAATAATGAAGAAAAGAAAAGAAAAAGAACACTACGTTGATAACAAAAAATTCCTTGAAGAGGTTATTCGTCTTCGCAATTTTTTTGCTGAGGGAAAGGACCTTGGGCACAATAACTATAAGGAAACTATCCTCTACTTTAGAAACCATAAAGATAGAAGAACCTCTGTAAAGTTTGTAAGATGTTATGAGTACTTGGGTGGAGTCTTCAAAAAAATTGCTAATCACTTATCATACAAACCAAATTTCATCAACTACATGTATAAAGATGATATGATTTGTGATGGAATAGAAAACTGCATTCAGTACGTTCAAAATTTCAATCCCAGTAAGGGCGGTAATCCGTTTGCATATTTTACGCAAATCGTGTATTATGCTTTTCTAAGACGTATCGCCAAAGAAAAACGTCAACTTGATATCAAAGATAAGATTATTGAAAAGTCTGGATTCAATGAAATTGCCTCTGTTGACGGTGACTCACCCTCTTCATATAATCAGATCAAATCAAAAATTGAAATGAGAATGAACTACTGATGAAAATTTTGCTTATTACTGATCAGCATTTTGGTGTACGTAATGACAACCAGGCGTACATTGAGATGTATAAAAAATTCTATAGTAATCTTGTAATCCCATTCATTGACAAAACGGGAATTGATACTGTTATTTGTCTAGGTGATACATTTGATAAACGTAAGTCAATCAACTTTATGTCTCTAGAAGAGGCAAAGACTATGTGGTTTGATCGCCTACAAGAACTAGGAGTGAAGATGTACATGCTTGTAGGAAATCATGATATCTACTATAAAAATACCCTACGAATCAATGCCCCTACCGAATTACTTGGAGAGTACGAATACATCGATATTATTGATACCCCTTGCACTCGGACTATTGGGGATCTGGATATACTGTTTCTTCCTTGGATTTGTGATTCAACTAGAGATCGATCCTTCAGAGAAATCCAAAATACTACTGCTAGGGTCTGCATGGGTCATCTTGAACTTGCTGGTTTTGAGGCTCATCCTGGTTCCGTTATGGTAGGAGGTATGGATGAAACTATCTTTAGTAAGTTTGACAAAGTATTCTCTGGTCATTTTCATATGAAATCTTCAAGAGGAAATATCAACTATCTTGGAAACCCATATCAACTCTATTGGAATGACTATGGATGTAAGAGAGGATTCCATGTATTTGATACTGAAACTTTGAAGACTACTTTCTATCGTAATCCATATGATATGTTTAGAAAAATCTATTACAATGCAGATGGCATTCGTTATGATAACGATCAACCATTGGAAGGAACGTATGTAAAATTGATTGTTGAAGATAAACAGAATCATGCTAACTTTAGTGAATTCGTAAGAACTCTTCAAGAACAATCACCAGCAGATCTCAACATCATTGAAAATTTTTGTGTAGATTTAGAAAACGGTGTTGAAGTTCTGGAAACCGAAGACACCCTAACTATGTTAGAGACCTACATAGAAGAAGCGAAAGATTCCATCAAAGGAGATACCGAGTCAATCAAAAAACTTATCAAGTCCCTTTACGTAGAAGCATGTGAAATCTGATCAGATGTACATACTAGTTGCCCCAGAGAGCGGTGGTATATATGCCGCAAGGGATATAGAACGCAAAAAGGTGGTGCAACTTTTTGTGCAGGAAGATGATGCTATTCGGTATTGTAATATGCTTGTTGCAGAAGACTTTCGTGAAAATCTTGAAGTCGTAGAAGCCGAGGTTAGTACGGTGGTTGCAAATTGCAGGAAATACGGTTATAATTATTGTATAATAGAGCCCAATCAACTACTAGTACCTCCTAAAGAATGATCACATTTGAAACTGTCCGTTGGAAAAATTTCCTTTCAACAGGAAATACCTTTACAGAAATCGGATTACATGAATCTTCATCAACATTGATGATTGGTAGGAATGGTTCGGGTAAGTCTACCATCTTGGATGCGTTGTGTTTTGGTTTATTCAATAAACCATTTCGTAAAATCAATAAACCACAACTAGTAAATTCAATCAACGAAAAGGAATGTGTAGTTGAAATTGAATTTACAGCTTCTAATATCAAATATAAGATCGTGCGAGGTATCAAACCAGCTAAGTTTGAGGTGTATAAAGATGGTAAGTTACTTGATCAAGATGCAGCAACAAAAGATACTCAAAAGTATCTTGAGCAGTCAATTCTAAAACTAAATTATAAGTCTTTCACTCAGGTAGTTATTCTTGGGAGTAGTACTTTTGTTCCCTTTATGCAACTGCCTGCTGCACATCGGAGAGAAGTTATTGAAGATCTTTTGGATATTGGAATCTTTTCTAATATGAATGTGATCCTAAAAGATCGTATCAATGTTCTCAAGCAAAAACAAATAGACTGTGAGCATATGATGAAACTTTGCTCAGAGAAAGTTGTAATGCAAAAGAAACATATTGATAGTATTGAGCAAATCAAAGAGGAGCGTCTTGGTGAAAAGGCACAAAAGATTTCTGCCAATAAAAATGAAATTCACAGGATCACTGGAGAACTTGGTAATCTCAAGCGGGATATTGAATCTAAAGCAATCGACATCACAAAGAGAAAAGAGGTATCAGAAAAATTAGATAAACTCAAAGATGTACGTGCAAGAGTCAGTCAAAAACGTAATCTTGTTCGGAATGAACTGAAGTTCTTTTTAGATAATGATGTTTGCCCAACATGCACCCAAAACATTACTCCAGAGTTCAAAGAACAAAAGAAAAAAAGTCTTGATGAGAAAGATACTGAATATAAAGATGCAATAGATCAAATGGTATCTAAAGTTGATGTACTTGTAGAAGAACTTCATTCTCTTGAAGAGCAATCTAGAGAACTGCAAACTATGAGATCTATACACATTTCCCTTGAACGAGAGATCGTCAGGATGGAATTTGAGAATCTCAATATTGAAAAAGAGATTCAAGATCTACAAACTAACCAAACAAATGTTGAAGTTGAAAAAACTGCATTGGTTGAATATTCAAAGGAACTTGAGTCAACGTCTATTGCTTGCTCTCAAGTAGATAAAGAATTTGATGAGTATCGAATTATTTCAAACCTTCTGAAAGATTCTGGAATCAAGAGTCGTATAATCAGAAAGTATATTCCAGTGTTCAATCAATTGATAAACAAGTATCTTCAAAGCATGGATTTTTATGTGAACTTCTCTTTAGACGAGAACTTTGACGAAAAAATTATGTCTCGGTTTAGAGATGATTTTTCATACGCATCTTTTTCTGAGGGCGAAAAGCAAAAGATTGATCTGGCACTCTTGTTTACTTGGAGAGAAATTGCCAGAATGAAGAACAGTGTTTCCACAAATCTTTTGATTCTTGATGAAGTTTTTGATAGTTCTTTGGATGAGAGTGGCACACAAGAGTTGATGAAGATCTTGCGTAATCTTGGGAATGATGCTAATATATTTGTTATCTCCCACAAGGGAGAGATTCTAGTTGATAAGTTCCTGAGGACTGCTATCTTTGAAAAAGTCAATGACTTTTCTAAAATGAAGTACGATGGATAAATAACCCCTGGAGAGGTGGCCGAGTGGTTTATGGCAGCAGTCTTGAAAACTGCCGATGTGAAAGCATCCGTTGGTTCGAATCCTACCCTCTCCGCCACGGAATGTAGCTCAGCTTGGTAGAGCACTCGCTTTGGGAGCGAGAAGTCGCAGGTTCGAATCCTGTCATTCCGACCTTGGGAGTGTAGCTCAATTGGCAGAGCGGAAAGCTTATACCTTTCGTATACGGCAGATTACCGTGCGGTTGGGGGTTCGAGTCCCTCCACTCCTACTTGACAATCTAACATAAATACTCTATACTGATCAACATATATCATTTTAGTCATGGCACACTACAAACCATACTCTCCTGAGTGGCATCGTTATCGGTATTTGAAAGAAGCACTAGACAAGTATCTGGATGAATATATCGACAACGAAGTAATTCTTGAAGACATCACTGATATTTTATCTGAACGCTCTGAAAAAGCATATGAGGAATTCAGCAGGGTGAATGAATTGGAATCACTGATCAATGCTAAATAACCCTATTTGGAAAACTATGAGATCAACTAATAGGGGATGCTGTGGGGCAGGATGTCCTGATTGCCCCTTCCGACCTAAAAATAAATAACCTTACATCTGGAAAATCTTATGCTCTCTACACAGTATCGTTTACGCTTGGAAGAAATCTGTAGAAAGATTAGTTTACATGAAAGCGTAGGGTTAGAAGATATGATTTGGGCAGAGAAGCTAGGTAAAGCAAACCGCACTGCAGGCACCATGCTACGTCAAGCAAGACGTAAAGCAGAGAATCCAGACATGCAGGAAGGTGATATGGATGATTTTCTAAACCAATTGGACATTGGTGGAACTGGGCATGAGCGTTTTGGTCATCGTGGGTTTAGAAATATTGACGATATGACTGACTGGTGGACTGAAGGCAGAGATAAACCTGATGACTGGAGACAAAGAGATTAGTGGCACAACCTGTTGACAGCGAGGGGTAGTATGCCCTATACTAGTAAGGTATTCAGGAACACCGAGATGCTTGTCAACACCGACGTAAAAGGAACACTTGCTAAATTACTGGCAACTGAAAACCTTCATGTTGAGCACCGTAAGATTTCTACGGCATACTTCGATGTTCACAAACGTGTGCTTGCCCTTCCAATTTGGAAAGATGTTACAGGTGACGTGTACGACCTTCTAGTGGGTCATGAAGTGGGTCATGCCCTCTATACCCCTGAAGATGATTATAAGACCGCTCCAAAGGATTATATCAACGTTCTAGAGGATGCTAGAATTGAACGTAAGATGAAAGTTACTTACCCAGGACTTCGTAAATCTTTTTATCGCGGATACCAAGAACTAAACAATAAGAATTTCTTTGGAACCAACGATAAAGATATTTCTAAGTATAACCTACTGGATAGGATCAATCTTCATTTCAAAGTTGGCACAGTCGATTGTATTTCAATTCCCTTTACAGAAGAAGAATTGCAATGGGTTGATCGCACAGCCAATACTGTGACTTTTGAAGACGTAGTAACACTTGCAGAAGAACTTTATGAATACTGCAAATCTACAGTAGTAGAAGAGATTACTCCTCCGCCACCACCTCCTTCAAATAACGGTGGAAATACACATTCTGATGAATATGATCCACAACCATCTGATGGAGAATATGATGATGAAGAAGAATGGGAGACTAAAGATGGGTTTACCAATGAAAAAACTGAAACCTCTGCATCAGATATCCAGGGTGGAGATACAAGTCAAGATATTCAAAACTCTCTGACACAACAATCACTTATTGAAAATCAAGAAACTCTTCTTGATGATAGTGCTCGTGAGTGGGTATATTTGACAATCCCTACTATAGATATGGATCATCATTTGGTTCCTTGGAGAAAAGTTGCAAATGATCTTCGCAGCTTCTATAACGACACGTATGTTACGTGCTCAAATGTTGAAGGTAGTTTCCGTAGATATGCTCTCTATAAGCGTGGGGCACAGAAATCTGTAAATTATCTTGTCAAACAATTTGAGATGAAGAAGTCTGCAGATCAATACGCTCGTTCTAGCATTGCAAAAACTGGAGTTCTAGATACTAACAAACTTCATAACTATCAAATCACTGAAGATATTTTCAAAAAAATTACAGTGGTTCCTGACGGTAAAAATCATGGACTGATCTTCCAATTGGACTGGTCTGGATCTATGCAGGGAGTTATTATGGATACTCTCAAACAACTCTATAACCTAATCTGGTTCTGTCAAAAAGTTTCCATTCCATTTGAAGTTTATGCATTTCAAAGTGGACTTCGTGACTCTCACGAATCACCTCAGGAAAAGGATTTGCATACCATTTATATTGGTAAAGACTTCAGGTTGATTCAGTTATTCTCCTCCGAAATGAATACTCGTGTTCTTGATCAACAAATGAAACATGTTTGGTCTCAGTGTTGGGGTATGGCGTCTCATGGTTATAGTCATGCATACGTTACAAGATATATGCTTGGTGGAACTCCTTTGGTTCAAGCAATCATTGCTACTAGGCAACTAGTTGCAAATTTCATCAAACGTGAAAAAGTGCAAAAGGTGAATGTTGTTTGTCTGACTGATGGTGAAGCAAATCCAATGAGTTATATTCTCCAGGATCGTACTGGTAACTATAGATGTTCAATGCTTTGTCATAACACAGCTAAAGTTCATATTCTCATTGACCCTATTTCTAAACGGCAACGTCGTATTTCACCTTACCCCAATCAAACTACAACTGAAATTGTTTCTTTCTACCGTAGTATTACTGATTACAACTGGATCGGATTCCGTCTCTGCTCAAAGGGTGAGATGCAGCAAAATGTTACAGCGATCAATTCTGATAGTGCTTATGTCAAAAAGGCAATCGACTGTTGGAATAAAGAACGTTATGTTGAACTTCGTAACGGTAGTGGATTTGATGTTCAATATATGATGCCAAACAAGTATATTGGTGAAGGAACTGAAGAACTCACTGTTTCTCAGAAAGGTGAGATTGCAACCAAAACTGAACTACATCGGGCATTCAAAAAGCATATGGGATCTAAAATGGCAAACAAAACTTTTCTCAATAAATTTGTGGAGATGATTGCATGAAGTGGGAAGTTACTTACAAAATAAAAGCAACTGGTTCTAAGTACCATAAAAAAATTGTTGAAGCAACTACACAATATGAAGCAAAATCCCTTGCCCAATGTGAGATGCCTGATGCTATACTGTGTGGAAATCCCCGACCCCTATGAATATTTTTGTCACTAATAAGTATCCTGCAGAATCTGCGATTGTTTTGCCAGACAAGCATATCGTAAAGATGCCACTCGAATGTTGTCAAATGTTATCTATTGTAGCATCCAAGTGGTATCACAACTATGGACCTCTACCAAAACTAGATGGCAAACCTTATGCAACTGAAAAAGGTGCATTTAGAAATCATCCCTGTACTCAATGGGCTGCAAAGTCTGTACACAATGCATACTGGTTGATCAAACATGGAATGAATCTATGTGATGAATATGCAGTACGTTACAACAAAATACACTCGTGTTATAATACTTTGCTTTCAGCATATTATCTTTTCCCCAAAGGAAAGGTTACAAAAGTAACACCATTTGTACGTGCAATGCCAGATATATATAAATTTGACGACAGCATAGATACCTATAGTGCTTACAAAATATACATTGCATCAAAACCCTGGGTTGCTAGTAATTATATCAAACTGCCTCAACGCAAACCAGAGTGGGTTTGATGGTCAGTTAGCCAACTGGACTTGACTCTTGCCATTTACGATTCCTAGTGCTATAATAACAAGGTACACAAAGAGGACACACGATGCCTAAACCTAGCGTAAGCACCGAGCAACTGGTTCAGACTTTGACCGATAGCTTTGGTAAAACAGTAAATGCTAAACAGGTGCAAACAGTTGCTGATCAACTTGGCATCACTTATATTACTGCGTCTAGAAAACTTGATCAGTTCAAGGAAGGTCGTGGTAAATGGAATCTTACCACTCAAGAAGTACGGCAACAACTTGAAACAATAATTTCATCATTTGTTCCATCATCTGATAGTAACTTTGTTCCTTTCGGTAACTTCAGTGACATCAAAAAAATTATTCGCAGTAAACAGTTCTATCCAATTTTTATTACTGGACTATCTGGAAATGGAAAAACTGTTGGTGTTGAACAAGCATGTGCTCAACTACAACGTGATTTGATTCGTGTAAACATTACGATTGAGACTGATGAAGATGACCTTATTGGCGGTTTCCGCCTTGTTGATGGTGCCACTGTTTGGCACAATGGTCCAGTTATTGAAGCCCTCGAACGAGGGGCGGTCTTGTTACTTGACGAGATTGACCTTGCCTCCAACAAAATCCTTTGTCTACAATCCGTGCTAGAAGGTAAAGGAGTCTTCTTGAAGAAGATCGGTCGTTATGTTCAACCTGCGCCTGGATTCACAGTAGTTGCCACTGCTAACACCAAAGGTAAAGGTTCTGACGATGGACGTTTCATCGGCACTAACGTGTTGAACGAAGCATTCCTTGAGAGGTTCCCAATCACACTTGAGCAGGACTATCCTACTGCTAATATCGAAACTAAAATTCTTACCAACTATGGTTGCGATACTGAGTTTGCTGATAATCTAGTGAAGTGGGCAGGCGTTATCCGCAAGACTTTCTTTGATGGTGGTGTTGATGAAGTTATTAGCACTCGTCGTCTTGTGCATATTGTTGAAGCGTACAATATCTTTGGTGATCGACTCAAAGCAATTCAAGTTTGCGTGAATCGATTTGATGAAGATACTAAGCAATCCTTTGTCGAACTCTACACCAAAGTTGATTCTGGTGAAGATCCCGATGATGACGAATCTCCAGAAGAGATGGTGCGGCGTCATGCTATGGAATCGATCTCTTGACATATCAAACTGAAATCTCTATAATAGAAGAACAACTCTATCTTTCATTATGAACTTGAAGTACAACGAAGACGTAATTCTTGACGAATTACGTCAATACATTATGAACACTTACACCCAACACTATTCTGTTGGCGATGATAAGATTCAAACTCTAGATTTGATTGAGGCATGTGGTGACGGCGAAGCTTTTTGCCGTAGTAATATCTTGAAGTATGCTTCACGATATGATAAAAAAGGTAGCGCCCGCATGGACATTATGAAAGTGCTACATTATGCAGTTCTTCTGCTAAACTTCAATGACAAAAATGCCACCCGTGACAATTACAACCAATGACAGTATTGACTACTACCACACATAAAATCCTCAAGAACTTTGCTTCGATCAATAACTCTATTGTGATCAAACCTGGAAGCACTATTGGCACATTGAGTGTGAATAAAAACATTCTTGCTGTTGCAGATGTAGAAGAAAAATTTGAAAAGCAAATTTCAATCTACGATCTTAGTCAGTTCCTGCATGGATTCTCATTCTTCAATGTTCCTGAGGTTGTGACTGATAATGAAAGTTATGTAACTGTAACTGAGCATGGAAACGATACAAAAAAAGTGCGTTTCTATTATGCAGATCCTGATATTATCGTACAACCCCCAGATAAAACGATTGTACTTCCTTCCGTAGACGTGTCTTTCACCATCTCTGAAAGTAATCTGACAGAGTTGCGTAGGGCAGCGTATGTATTTGGTCTTCCTGATATTTGTGTGTATGGTGATAAAAAAATGATCACTATCTGCACAACTGATAAGAAGAACGATACCTCACATACCTATACCTTTGAACTTGGACCTACAACTAAAGAGTTTTGCTACTGCCTCAAAGTTGAAAATCTTAGAATTCTAAATCAAGATTATAAGGTTAGCATCAGCAATTCGAATGTAGCATACTTTGATGGTGGCAATGTCCGTTATTGGATCGCTCTAGAACCATGAATAACTTTGAATTCTATGGATATGATTTCATACCAGGAATTCTAACTCCTAAAGATGCTGCAAATCTTCACCAAGATTTACAGCAACAAGAGTTCGATAAAGAACCACCAGAGTACGATCCTGGTAGAGGTCTAGTCAAGATGGTTTACAAACCAAAATGTGCTGAAGATATATTCGATCAAGTACATCATTTACTAGAAACGTACCTGAGTACTGCTCTATATCCTACCTACTGGTTTTGTACTCAATATTACAACAAGTCTTACATGGCAGCACATAAAGATCGTGGGGCATGTGAGGTATCCATAAGCATGAATATCTCACAAGATGGTTTACCATGGGACTTGTGTTTACGTGATAAAACTGGTAGAATTATTCGTCGCAAAACAAATCCTGGCGACGGGGTTCTATATGCTGGTACAGAAGTAACACATTGGAGAACTCCATATCAAGGGCGAATCTACACTCAACTATTCCTTCATTATGTCAAAAAAAATGGAAAATACTCAGACTTCAAATACGACGAGCTCAAGTCCTCCCCTAACTAGACCCATTGTACAGGGAGGTGTTCTTCAAACTAGTCGTGAATGTGGTACTTGTAAAGAATGTTGTGGAGGATGGTTGTGGGGCGAAGCGCATGGCATCCCATTCTTTCCCAATCACCCATGTCATTATCTAGATCCTAATCCTGGTCGCTGTGGTGGATGTACTATTTACGAAGATCGTCCTGCAATATGTAGAGATTTTCAGTGCCTTTGGCTTCAAGATTTACAAATGCCTGGATGGATGAAACCTGAATTCTCTAAAGTTATTATGTACCAACGTACATATGAAGATGTTGAAGGTGAGGTCCATGAACCTGGTTGGAGCATCACCTGGGTCTCTATGGTAGAATGTGGTGAAACTGTCGATCCTACAGTGTTGAATTGGGTTATTACCCAGGCACGAACACAAGAATTCAATTTGCATTACCAAGTAAAGAAGACTGATTACTATATGGGTAGTCCAGTATTCCAAGACTTTGCACGTACTTACGGTCTGCAAAGTAAAACGACTGTTGTTGTACATGAGGAAGAACATGCATGATTTTCTTTGGGTTGAAAAATATCGTCCACAGTCAGTTGAAGATTGTATCCTACCTGAAGAAATCAAATCTATCTTTACTGGATTCTTGAAGCAGGGAGAGATACCTAATCTTCTTCTAGCTGGAACTGCTGGTGTTGGTAAGACTACTATTGCTAAGGCACTTTGCCAAGAACTTGATGTAGACTACATGGTCATCAACGGATCTGATGAGGGTCGTTTTCTAGAAACTGTTAGGAATCAAGCAAAGGCATTCGCATCAACCGTCTCATTGACCTCTAGCAGTCGCCACAAGGTGCTTATCATCGATGAGGCAGATAACACTACTCATGATGTTCAACTCCTTCTGAGGGCATCTATCGAGGAGTTTCAGCGTAACTGTCGATTTATCTTTACCTGTAACTACAAAAACAAAATTATTGATCCTCTTCATTCTCGTACTACAGTCGTTGATTTCAATGTAACTGGAAAACAGAAGGTTGATATTGCACAGCAATTTTTACTACGCTGTTGTGACATCCTTTCGCTTGAGCATGTCGAGTATGAACGTAAGGTTGTCGCTGAACTTATTATGAAGTTCTTTCCAGACTTCAGGCGTGTGCTCAATGAGTTACAAAGATATTCATCTACAGGTAAAATTGATACTGGAATCATTGCAGTATGCGGAGATGAAAGTTATGCTGCCCTCACAGATGCTTTGAAAGGTAAAAACTTTACTCAGGTGAAGAAGTGGGTTGACCAAAATATTGATAACTCACCTACCTTGATTATGCGAGGTATTTACGAGCGACTATATACAATGCTTGATAAAAAAAGTATTGCTGCCGCAGTGCTAATTATTGCTGAGTATCAGTATAAGTCTGCATTTGTTGCTGACCAGGAAGTCAATCTTCTTGCGTTTCTTACTCAAATTATGTTAGAGTGTGAATTCTTATGAACCTAAAAACACCCCTCAGATATCCTGGAGGTAAATCTCGTGCTACCGTAAAACTAGCACAGTTCCTTCCAGATATGGAAAAGATTACTTACTATAGAGAACCATTCCTTGGAGGTGGATCTGTTGCACTTTACATGACACAGAGGTATCCACATCTACAAGTATGGGTAAACGATCTATATTTACCCCTATGTGTTTTTTGGACGGTCCTTCGTGATAATTCAAAGGATCTTCATCGTATTCTAAAGGAGTACAAAACTCTACATGATACTCCAGAATCTGCCAGAGAACTTTTCAATCAGATGAAAGTTGCTATAGATAATCCTAAGTTAGGTGAGTTGGATATAGCTGTAGCATTTTATGTAATCAACAAGTGTAGTTTTTCTGGACTTACTGAAAGTTCCTCATTCAGTGCTCAAGCATCTAATTCAAATTTTAGTATGCGTGGAATTGATAACATACCAGAATATTCTAAAATAATTCAAAACTGGAAGATTACAAATTATAGTTATACTCGGGTAATGGGTAATGGTCAAGACATTCTAATTTATCTGGACCCACCATATGAAATCAAAGACAAGTTGTATGGCAAGTCTGGCAACATGCACTCAGGATTCAATCATGACAAATTTGCAGGTATCTGCCAAGAACATGTAGAAGCAACTAAGATGCTGGTATCATATAACTCAAGTCAATTGATTCGGGAACGATTTGCTGGCAAATGGTCTCCCTATGAATATGACCACACATATACTATGAGATCTGTTGGAGACTACATGGCAGATCAAAAAAATCGTAAAGAACTTGCTCTTATAAATTATGACATCAGACCAGAACTACCAACTAAAGGATTATCTAAAAACAATAAATCAAACAAAACAAAATCTGATGCGTGAGGGAGATCCTCTTTGGCAAAAGAAGTATCCAGCATTTATTATCAACAAGTGTTTATCATTTCATATTGATACTGTCATGTATGCAAATGAAATGAACCAACATAATTCCATCGACAATCAACTGCAATATGATTTTTATATAAATATTGTGAGACCAAGGGCAAGATTTGCACCTTGGGGTAAGAAGGAAAAGGTGAGCGATCTAGATTTCGTCAAGCAATATTATGGTTATAACAACCAAAAAGCATTAGACGCCCTTCGCATTTTGACTTCTACCCAACTTGAGTTTATTCGGTCAAAATTGAATACGGGTGGTAAAAATGGATGATATTGAAATTTTTTGGGACAAGAATAAAATGGTCGAGGTCACCCTTGGTGAACCAGATGACTTTTTGAAAGTTCGTGAAACTCTGACACGTATTGGGGTCGCGTCTAGAAGGGAACATAAACTGTACCAATCTTGCCATATCCTTCATAAAAAAGGGCAGTATTATATCGTACACTTCAAAGAACTATTTGCACTTGATGGTAAAAAAGCAAATATTACTTTGAATGATATTCAACGTAGAAATAGAATTATTCAATTACTTTCTGATTGGGGATTGGTAACAATTGTTGATGCTACATCTATTGAAGATCTCGCACCCCTAAGTCAAATCAAAGTTATTGCACATAAAGATAAAGAAGAATGGAATCTAGAGTCTAAGTATAATATTGGTAAACGTAAAATTCCAACATCTGAGGTTCGATCCGATAAATAGATCGGACTTCATCATTACAACGATGGACAAGAAAAAGGAAAATGCTATGGGACAATTGATTCGTATATGTATTTTGAGTTGGTCTGCTGCTCTTCTCACCGCTAGCTATTCAGGTATGCTATCCAAAATGGATCCCACCTTTATTGCTACTGTGTTCACAGCATCTGCTGCTACGTTCGGTATCAATACCATGAAGAAAGGTGATGATGAAGAACCTAAAGCACCAGAGGCACGTAGAGAAGAATTTGTAGTTGCTCCTCCAGAACCACCATCACCAGAAATAACTCTTGAAGAAAGAGTTGAAGCTCTGGAAGAGGGACAAGTTCAACCAAGAACCTAAGAATTGTCGGTGTATACTAATCTAAAGTGTGGTTCCTACTACCACACTTTTTTTGTTAGCTCTTATAATTAGTAGTGGATGCCGTAAGGGTCCACAAAATACAAACTCGCTTACAAAGGAGCTAACAACATGACTAACCTAACAAGGTATACTACTGCGGATCTTCCTACATTGTTGGAGAAGATTACTCGCAACTCTATCGGAATGGATGAATATTTTGATAGATTGTTCAAAGTTCATGAATCAACTTCTAACTATCCTCCATACAATCTAGTACAAGTCAGTAACGTAGAATCGAGACTTGAGGTTGCTCTTGCAGGATTTAGAAAGAAAGAAGTCTTTGTCTATACACAAGATGGTAAACTTTTTGTGGAAGGACAAAAAGAGGATAAAGAAACGGATTCTAATTATCTTCACAAAGGTTTAGCACAAAGAAGTTTTACACGAACCTGGACACTCTCTGATGATACTGAAGTAAAATCGGTTGAGTTTGGGGATGGACTTTTGACCGTAGTGCTCGGTAGAGTTGTTCCAGAAACTCATAAACGAAAGGATTATCTTTGATAACCAAATCTTAGTTGACATAATCCCAAGGTTGTGTCATAATAAATACATTCAAGTGATGAGACCTCAATTACTCGTTGACTCACTGAAACGGAGTTTGTCGAAGCTCCTTCCATCCGCAGGTATTACTCTGCGAGAAACTTAGAGGTACAATTTTTATGTATAAATTCGCAATCGCAGCTGTTGCAGCTGCTCCTTTCCTTGCCACCGCTGCGTTCGCTGGCCCTTATGTAGAATCGAAAACCACTGCTGGTCTTTCTGATGGCACCTACAAAGGTGCTCAAACCGAACTTCGTGTTGGTTATGAAGAGAAAGTTTCCAAGGGCGTAACTGTCTTTGGTGAAATCGGTCCTGGTTATGAGTGGACGGCGATTGATGGCTTCCTGCAGACCACTGGTGAAATCGTTGCCGTTGGTGAAGTTGGTGTGAAAGCCAAAGTTTCCGACCGTGTTAGCGTCAACGCTAAAGTTGGTGGTGAGTATGGTCGCAAGAGTGAAGTCCTTGACCTTGGTGGTGAACTGAAGGTTCGTTATTCGTTCTGATAACTTATGAGAAAGATTACAGAGATTTGGAAAAATAGACCACGAACCCGAAAGGGGTGGATTGATTTATATGTCTCTTATTTGAAAAAAATACCACCTAGACATTACTTTCCAATCTTTGTAATTCTTTCTCTTTACTTCGTTGTTCCTTACAGTGAATTTGTAGTCACCGCACTTGCACCATTATATTTTGTTTTTGAGAAACAAGTTCGTTGGGTTACTAACAAACTTCCACTTCCTGATTACTTGAAGTATGGTGGTGCAATTATATTTTTTCTTGTAATGATAGATGATTATCTATTTTACTTTGCCCTTATGGCACTGATTGCTTGGAGTGCGAAACAAGTAAAGAAAAGAGATGAGGGGGTTGACATCTAACCCCTTTTTTAGTATTATACATATTGAGTTGGGAGTGTATAACATGAATGTTTATGTAAACTGTTGCCCTAGTGGATATGACTCAGAGTCTGATTTGATTACTGTTGAAGTACCAATTTCTTATTCTGATGAAGTTCTTGCATATGCGAGAACATTGTCTGATGCATATGGAATTCCTAATGATAGGGTTCTAAAAGATATTATCAAAGAGTCTGTTATTGAAATTGAAAGGAGGTATTATGAGCGTAAGAATCGCCAGACTAAGAAACGGTGAAGATGTAATCTCTGATGTTCAAGCTGTATTTACTAAAACAGATGAAGAACAACAAACACCAGTTGGGTGGCAATTCAATTTGCCATATACAATTCAAGTTCTAGCAATTACTGCAGAAGAATCTTATAAAAAGATTACAAAAATTAGCGAACCTGAATTATATTTTCAACCATGGATGCCGCTTTCTGCACAACCATCTGTGATTATTAGGTTTGATGAAGTCGTTGCTGTGTATGATCCACATGAAGCAGTAATGAAGAAATACAATGAATTGACGGAGGCACAAAATGGACAACGTGAAAATTCTTCTTCTGAAGAACGGCAGTCTGAATGATTATCTAATTGGAAGAGTTACCGAACTAGATGAAGAACCATCAGTTCTAGTTGAAAAATGCTACAAAATTCTTGACGAAGATATGGAACCATATCCTCGTTACAGTAAACAACGAGATTTGTTCTTGACATCTGAATCAATCTTTACTATAGTAGATCCGAATAAAGCAGTCCTAGAACTGTATTTGGAAAAAGAATCAAACGAACCCTCATGAGTTTTTATACAAATATTGAGTTGATTGGCGATACCATTTTGTATCGTGGATATGAAAATGGATGTAAAGTACAAACTCGTACTCACTTTTCTCCAACACTCTTTATTACTTCTAATAAAACAGAAAAGTATAAGACACTTACAGGTAAGTATGTCAAACCAATCAAGTTTGAATCTCCTCGTGAAGCAAGGGAACTAATAACAAAATATCAAGATGTTCAGGGCGTTGAAGTCCACGGATATGAACGATATGTCTATCAATTTATTGCTGATCAGTTCAAAGGCGAGATTGATTATGACATGTCAAAGATGAATATCTTGACTATTGACATCGAAGTTGCGTCTGAAAATGGTTTCCCAGATGTTTATAACGTATCAGAAGAAATTCTTTTGATTACAGTGAAGAATATGATGACTAAAGAAGTTATCACCTGGGGAACAAGAGAGTGTAATCCTCCTGATGGAGTTACATACAAAGTCTTTTGGACTGAGCATGAACTCCTATCTAACTTTATTTCTTGGTGGGTTGATAATACTCCAGATGTTATCACGGGGTGGAATTGTAATTTGTATGACATCCCGTATATTTGTCGTCGTATCGATAGAGTGCTTGGCTCTAAGTGGATGAAATCGTTATCTCCATGGAACAAAGTAAATGAACGTGAGATTGTAATTCAAGGTAGAAAGAATCTTGCGTATCAACTCGTAGGTATTTCTATTCTAGATTACCTAGATCTTTATAGAAAGTTTACCTACACAAATCAAGAATCTTATCGTCTAGATCATATTGCCAATGTTGAGTTGGGTCAAAGAAAATTAGATCACTCAGAGTTTGATACATTCAAAGATTTCTATACTCAAGGTTGGCAGAAGTTTGTTGAATATAACGTGATTGACGTTGAACTTGTTGATCGCCTAGAAGATAAAATGAAACTTCTAGAACTTGCAGTTACTATGGCATATGATGCTAAGGTAAATTTTGAGGATGTATACTCACAAGTTCGCATGTGGGATACTCTCATTTATAATTATTTGAAAGAACGTAACTTAGTTGTTCCTCCACTGAAAGGATCAAAGAAAGACGAACAGTATGCAGGGGCGTATGTGAAAGAACCTCGCCCTGGAATGTATGATTGGGTAGTGAGTTTTGACTTGAATAGTCTTTACCCGCATCTAATTATGCAGTATAATATATCTCCAGAAACTCTTGTAGATAAGAGACATCCATCAGCAACAGTTGATAGAATTCTCAATCAGGAAATAGACATACCAAGTGAATATTGTGTATGTGCTAATGGTGCCCAGTACCGAAAAGATATACATGGGTTTCTCCCTGAAATAATGCAAAGGATTTACGATGAACGGACCATTTACAAAAAAAGAATGCTACACGCTAAGCAAAATCTTGAGCTTGCCACCACACCATCAGAAGCCATGGCACTTCAAAAAGATATCTCAAGATGCAACAACATCCAAATGGCACGAAAGATACAACTCAACTCAGCATATGGTGCCATCGGAAACCAATACTTTAGGTACTATAACCTGGCAAACGCAGAGGCGATTACACTCAGCGGTCAGGTCTCTATTCGCTGGATTGAGAATAAGATGAATGCCTATCTCAATAAAATTCTAAAAACTGACGGAGAAGATTATGTTATTGCTGCTGACACTGATTCTATCTACCTCAATTTGGGTCCTCTGGTTGAAAGTGTATACAAAGGAAGAGAGAAGACTACTGAAGTCATTGTTTCATTCCTTGATAAGATCTGTAAGTTGGAACTTGAGAAGTATATTGAGAGTTGCTACCAGGAATTGGCGGAATATGTAAATGCTTACGACCAAAAAATGCAAATGAAACGTGAGACAATTGCCGATAAAGGTATCTGGACTGCCAAGAAAAGATATATCCTAAATGCTTGGGACATTGAAGGTGTTCGATTCACTGAACCTAAACTAAAGATCATGGGTATTGAAGCAGTCAAATCATCTACACCAGGTCCATGTCGTCAGAAAATCAAGGACGCTCTAAATGTTATTATGAATGGAACTGAAGTGGATGTGCAAGAGTTCATTTCTACTTTTAGGAATGAGTTCAATTCTCTCCCCATCGAAGACATTTCATTTCCTCGTGGATGTAATGGTATGAATAAGTGGTCAAGTCCAGCAACTATCTACACCAAGTCCACCCCTATTCATACACGAGGATCCTTACTATATAATTTCCATATCAAGAAAAACAAACTGACTCACAAATATCCTCTTATACAAGATGGCGATAAGATAAAGTTTATTTATTTGAAGAAACCAAATAAAATTGGAGAGAATGTTATTTCTTTCATGGGACAGTTTCCACTAGAGTTAGAGCTTGACAAAAACATCGACTATGACTTACAATTTGCTAATAGTTTTCTAAAACCATTGGAAGTTATCTTAGATACAATCGGATGGAAGTCTGAAAAACTTTCCACGTTGGAGTTTCTATTTGCATGACAACAAAATTTATTGTCTCTTATCAAAAAGCATTTGGGTTTTCCCCAAGAGAAGAAAAAGAGTTTGAAAGTTTGACTGATGCTCAATGGTTCGAACGTGCCATGAAACGTTCTAATTACATCACAACTATTTTGGAGGTAAAAGAGTGAATTTTCTACAGGATGTAGTCAAGGAGATTGATAATGAGTACGCTTCTCTTGTATCCGATGGAGTGGCCGCGGGTGATACTGAGTGCTTCATTGATACTGGTAGTTATATCTTCAATGCTCTGGTTAGCGGTAGCATTTATGGAGGTGTCCCAGGAAACAAAATTACTGCTATTGCAGGTGAGTCAAGCACTGGCAAAACTTTCTTTTGTCTTGGCATTGTTCAGCATTTCCTTGAGCATAACCCTGAGGCTGGTGTAATATATTTTGAATCTGAGTCTGCAATTACTCGTTCTATGATTGAAGACCGAGGTATTGATTCAAAACGAATGGTAATTGTACCTGTTACTACAGTACAAGAGTTTCGCACACAAGCATTGAGAATTCTAGATAAATATCTAGAACAACCCAAAGATAAGCGTCAACCATTGATGTTTGTTTTGGATTCTCTTGGTATGCTTTCTACAACAAAAGAAATAGAAGATTCCTCTGAAGGAAAAGAAACACGCGATATGACTCGTGCCCAGGTAGTGAAGGCGATCTTCAGAGTTCTTACATTGAAACTTGGTAAAGCAAACATTCCTATGCTGGTAACAAACCACACTTATGACGTGGTAGGTGCTTATATTCCAACTAAAGACATGGGTGGAGGTAGTGGTCTAAAATATGCTGCCAGCACTATCATTTATTTGTCCAAATCAAAAGAAAAAGATGGCAAAGAAGTTGTAGGTAACATCATAAAATGTAAGGCACATAAGTCCCGTCTAACAAAGGAGAATAGTCAAATTGAAACTAGACTTTATTACGATCGTGGATTGGACCAGTATTATGGATTATTGGAATTGGGTGAGAAGTACGGAGTCTTCGAACGTGTTGGAAACCGTTATAAGATTGGTGAATCTTCTGTTTATCCTAAATCTATTCTCAGTGATCCTGAGAAGTATTTCACGCCAGACATAATGCAAGCTCTTGATGAATGTGCCGCTAAGGAGTTTAGGTATGGTAACGACGCTTGATGGATACATCAGAGAGTATGAGAATATAGTTCCTTCAATTCTATGTTCTCATATTATCAATACGTTCGAAATGGAAGAACGTAAAATAGAAGTTGACCGTGAATGTCGTCCTAGATGGACTGAATTCAATATTACAGAACATAGAACTGAAGTTCAGTATGATGAAATTCAAGGACAAATACAACAGTACTTCATCGATATAGTGAAACTCTATATGGAAGATCTGCAATGTGGATATGATTTTCCTGCTAAGTATTGTTTTGAACAATTTAGAATCAAGAAGTATCGTCATCGTACTCCAGATCAATTTAGAGAACATGTTGATGTTCAAGACTATCAATCTGCTAGACGGTTCCTTGTAGTTATGCTATACTTGAACAACGTTAGTGTTGGTGGTGAAACTTATTTCCCATTGTTGCAACGCAAAGTAAAACCTGAAGAAGGGAAGATACTAATTTTCCCCTCAACCTGGCAATGGCGTCATGCTGGACTACCAGTAGAATCTAATCACAAGTATATTTTAGGATCTTATCTACACTACCTATGAACATCGAAGAACTTATCATCAATAATCTCCTTTCGCAGGAAGATTATAATCGTAAAGTTCTTCCATTTCTCAAGGTAGAATATTTTACTAACAAAGAATATGGGATTATCTTCTCAGAGATTCAACAATATCTGGGAGTATACAACTCAGTAATCACAAAAGAAATTCTTGTAATTGAAATCCAAAATCGAAATGATTTGAGTGAAGAACAATACAAGAATACCAATCAAATTATTTCTAGACTGACTAATGAACGTAGTGAGTTACAATGGATCATAGATACTACTGAAAAGTGGTGCCAAGACCGTGCTATATATTTGGCACTTATGGAGTCGATCAAAATTGCAGATGGGCAAGATGATAAGAAGGATAAAGGATCTATCCCCCAAATCCTCTCTGATGCATTGGGAGTCTCATTCGACACTCATATCGGACACGACTACATCCCAGACTCCGACGAACGATTTGCTTCCTACCATAGAGTCGAACAGAAAATTCCTTTTGATCTGGAATTCTTCAACAAAATTACAAAAGGCGGACTTCCTAATAAAACTCTCAATATTGCTCTTGCAGGCACTGGCGTGGGTAAGTCTTTGTTTATGTGCCATCATGCCAGCTCTGTTTTATTGCAAGGTAAGAACGTACTGTACATCACTCTTGAAATGGCAGAAGAAAAAATTGCAGAACGTATCGACGCAAATCTTTTGAATATAAACATTCAGGATCTTTCATCTTTACCAAAGCCCATGTTTGATAAAAAGATTGATAACCTTTCTAAGAAAACACAGGGTAAACTAATCATCAAAGAATACCCAACTGCATCTGCCCATGTCGGTCATTTCAATTCTCTTATTAGTGATCTTTCTCTCAAGCGAGATTTTAGACCTGATATTATATTTGTTGATTACCTCAATATATGTGCATCTTCTCGGTACAAGGGATCTCTTGTCAACTCGTACACCTACGTCAAAGCAATTGCAGAAGAACTTAGGGGTATGGCAGTTGAGCATAATGTTCCTATTGTCTCTGCGACACAAACCACTCGTGCAGGTTACGGTAGCTCTGATGTGGACATTACTGATACTAGTGAATCCTTTGGTCTTCCTGCCACTGCTGATCTTATGTTTGCCCTTATTAGCACTGAAGAACTTGAGGGCATGAATCAACTAATGGTAAAACAACTGAAGAATCGATATAATGATCCTACAGTGAACAAAAGATTTTGCATTGGTATTGACAGAGCGAAGATGAAGCTGTATGATGTAGAACAGTCTGCACAGAGTGACATTCAAGATTCTGGACAAGATGATATTCCACGATCTACAATCTTGGATAAATTCAAAACAAAAAACACATTTGCTGATCTAAAGTATGATTGATTTAGAAAAATATGTACAGTTCGTTGATTCTACTACTTCTCCGCCCAGTAAAAACTACTATGACTTTGGGCAACGTCTGGTTCAACTTCACGAAAATGAATTTCCTACCGAGCGATTGCTTACTGCTGCTGTAGGAATGTCTGCTGAAGCTGGGGAGTTTACTGAGGTTGTGAAAAAAATTATCTTCCAAGGTAAACCAGTGAATGAAGAAAACCTATTTCATCTAAAACGTGAACTAGGTGATATCATGTGGTATGTTTCTCAAGCATGTATTGGTCTTGATATTTCAATTGAAGAAGTTATCCAAATGAACTTTGAAAAACTGAGTTCTAGATATCCTGAAGGTGCTTTCAGTATTGAACGTTCTGAGAACCGAAAAACTGGTGATCTCTAATAAATACAGGGGAAATATTTCCCCTTTTTTTTATGCCTGCCACGATGTATAACATGCCCTTAGCGGACGCAAAGAAGAAAGCTAAGACTTTGAAGATCAACGGACTCTTTGATGCTGCTGTGAAAGACATTCCAGAACCAGAATATTTTTTTGCAGACTCTCTATGGAAACCAAATCCAAGATCGCTCTGGACTATAAAAACTGGTGAAAACAATATCGAAAAGATTGAAGACACTCTTAGTAGACCACAAGGCTCAAATATAGAAATCAAAATCAGAGCAGGAAAAGCGACTCTAGATTATCAAATGGGTCAATACAAAATTAGATGGATTGCTAGTAATAAAAAATCCGCAGGTGCAGCAGATGCTAAGACAACTGCCATGCAAGAAAGAGCATCTGCATGGATTTTTCGTAGAGTATTGAACGATAATATATCATATGATGATTGGACGGATATCAAACTAGATGCTAAGTACAAAGAACTTGAAGACATCTATCCAAATGTAGAAGAAGAATGGTTGAAAGTATTTTTTGCCCAGTCTAAAAGAATGTTTACTGAATTTTCACCAACAAAATTTTCTGAATTCAATCGTGATGGTGGATTCATGGATTATATCAGTAAGGTAGCTAGAGAAAAGTTTGGGATTAGTAAAAAGGATACTTGGAATCCAGCAGACATTTGGTGTATTCAAGATGAAGCTGGCGTTATGCGATTGATTGATAAAACAATAGATGGTAATGGTTCTCAGACTATTCTTGAATTGAATGCTGTTCTAAGAAAACTATATCAAGAGAGAAAAGTGGTGGGTATTTCTCTAAAGAAAGTATCTGGAAAAGTTGCTAAGTTTGAAGAAGTGAATGTTCGTGAAGATGGATTGAATAATAACTACAACTTTGATGTCAGGAGTTATGAATGTAAATGCAATTTGAAAAAGGGTAATGAATGGGATTCTCTTGCATGTAGAGTTGTTGTTGGCAATTCAGATGCTGAATATAACTTCCAAATTCAGGCAAATGATACCACTAGAGAGTCTAACTTGAAATTTGAACCAACGGAAAAAGGAGCACAATCTGCTCGTATGGGTAAAGCACCAGTTGATATGGTTGCTAAACTCATCGAGGAGAATAAAATGGATTTTGAAAATAATCATAATAAGTTCCCTGCTAATGCAACCGAGTTCAATGAAAAAGTATCTGAGTATAAGAAATTATTCAGTAAACTAAAAACCAAAGGCGTTGATGTTGGGGGACTTACAAAGCAGGATGAGTTTGTTGTAAATATGCAAACCGTATTCCTAAACAAACCATATACAGCAAAAGCAAAACTTATGGAAATGAAATTTATTGAAGCAGTGATTGATTTGGATGATAAGAAAAGAGAAGAGTTTATGACTGATATGGTTTTCATCGCTGCCAAGAAGGGCAAACGCTTTGGACCATTTGGCAAACTGTACTAAGGGTCTACCACCGCCCTAGGTTCCGTGCTATAATAAAGGTATCTGAGAGACACGGATGACCGCCAACACGCACCTTGAGCACCCAGAAGATCGTATTTTTGACGGGTCTGTAGAAAGTGTATTTGACTCTCTAGCAACGATTTCACGTAAGACTGAGGTCTCTGTGAAGTGGGATGGTTCCCCTGCCCTTGTGTGGGGTAATTGTCCTTCTAGTGGTCGCTTCTTTGTTGGAACTAAGTCTGTGTTCAACAAACGACTTATAAAGATCAATTACAACCACCATGATATTGATCGTAATCATGATGGTGAAGTTGCAAAGATTTTACACATTGCCTTTGAGTGTCTTCCTATTCCTGGTGAGGGTTATCTTCAGGGAGATTTCATCGGTTTCGGTGGCGTAAATACTTTTTGCCCCAACACTATTGAGTATAAGTTTCCATTTGTGGTGGATCAATCTATTATTGTTGCTCTGCATACAAGTTATGTCGGTGGATTCTTAGATGCAACTCCTACGTTTGGAGTCTCACCAGACCATTTCTCATTCTCCTGGTGGAAGGATCGTAGGATGGATCGGTGCTATCTGATTGATACTCCCCATGCGTATGTACAAAGTAATATGACTATTCTTGATCGTTTGATTACTAAAACCAAGCTTCGTGTCCTTTCTAGAATTGCAAAATATCCTGTCTCCAACACTTCCAAGCAATACATCAAATCTCATATCAATTCTTACATTCGTGCTGGTCACAATATTCCCTCTGCCAAAGAACTCTATGAAACTTTACCTGATAAATATAAGAGTGAATCAAACGTAAATCTTTTTAGAATCTACCACATCATCTATAATCTAAAGAACAAGATTCTAAAACAGATTATCGTAATGCATAATGGCACACAATGTTATATTGATGGTCAACCTACTGATCACGAGGGATATGTAATCACTAATGCTGGTTACACTAACAAGTTTGTAGATAGGTTGGGGTTTAGTAGAGCGAACTTTACACTAGATAAAAATTGGACGAATGAAAAAGTTTAGTACCTTTATTACAGAAGCAGCAAAATCTAAGACAGGACAAGAAGCAGAGAAACTTGGACTTGCTCATGCTGGATATGGTCGTTGGATGAATAAACGTGGAGAAGTAACTCATATATCTCAACAAGGAAGGCTAGTTCCTGTAGCACAAACTCAAGTATCACAACCACAACCAGAGGCTCCAGTTGAAGAACCACCAGCACCTACAGGACCAGAACCACCTGGAGAGGTATCTAAAGGCCCAATTACTATTACATTTGGAAGATTCAATCCTCCTACTATTGGGCATGAGAAACTTATCAACAAAGTAGCAAAGTCTGCTAAGGGTGGTGACTATAGAATATATCCTTCAAGATCTCAAGATACTAAGAAAAATCCTCTAGATGCTGAGACCAAAGTGCATTACATGCGCCTAGCGTATCCAGAACATGCACAATATATTCATAATGATGAAGCAATGAAATCTATTTTTGATGTTCTTGAGGGTCTTTATAACGAGGGATATAGTGATGTAAATATTGTAGTTGGTGCAGATCGAGTAAAAGAATTTGATGCTCTTGCCAATAAGTATAATGGTAAACTCTATAGTTTCAATAGTATCAAAGTAACTTCTGGTGGTAGTCGAGATCCAGATGCTGATGATGTTACGGGTATGTCTGCATCTAAACTTCGTGCTCATGTAGCAACAAATGATTTTGAAGGATTCTCAAGCGGTATTTCAAATACACTGTCATCTAAACATAAGAAAGAGTTGTTCCATCATCTTCGTGGAAGTATGAAGCTGGAAGATGTTGAAGATTTTGCAGATGCTTCTTACAATCTGTTTGAGATTGCTCCTAAGTTAGATCCTAAAAATCTCAGAGAAGAGTATTATAAAAAAAATATATTCAAACTTGGAACCATCGTAGAGAACATAAATACTGGAGTCATTGGAAAAATTATTTCTCGTGGCGTAAATTATGTTATATACATTGATGAACATGAACAAATTTATCGTGGTTGGTTGAAAGACCTTACCGAAAGAAATGATATTCATGGATTTGATTTTACCCCCCTTGGAGAACTTGGGACTGATGATTTGACTAAAAAAATCATCGCCCTTACACCTGGGCAATTCATTCAAAAGATAAATAAAAGGAAACACAGCAAATGACAATGAATTACAATTACGAAGCAATCCCAGGAATGGCGGATGCCCTTCGCCAAATCCAAGAAAAGCATGGTAAGGATCATAAAAAATCTAGTGCCAAGCCTAAGCGTTGGTGGGATGATGATGGTGATGGTGTAGGATACGAACCTCATGAGGTAAAGTCTTCGAAGAAAGAAGGATATGATGTAGATACTGCTAATCAACTTTGGGATGAAGTCGGTGAAAGACTTGAGAAGCTTGGAGAAATGGATGGCGCTAAGTTCAAAGTGATTGGCGAAAAGAATGGTTTGTATGCAAACATTCATGCTAAGAGAGCGCGTGGAGAAGCACCTGCCAAACCAGGAGACAAAGATTATCCAGCAAAGGATGCCTTCAAGAAAGCAGCAAAGACTGCCAAAGAGCAGATTGAATATGCAGATGCTGAAGAACTAGAGCAAATTGCTGAAATTTCTGCTGACCTTGCTCTCAGAGCATCCAAAGCAGCAGATGTCCAGCGTGGTAAGAAGGCTGCTGCTGGTGATAAGGAAGGTGCTGCTGCTAAGGCTGGTCAAGCATCAAGACTTTATAAAGCACAAGCAGATAGAAGACTCGGTAGAGTTACTCCTGGTAAAGCAAATGAAGAACTTGATCTTGGTGAAGATGTAGAGCTTGATGAAAATAGAGCTGCAATGCGTGACCCTGAAGGTTATGAATCAGCTCAAAAGAAAACTCAATCTTCTCGTGAACGCAGAATGAATGATCCACACAAAGGAATCAATTCACCTGCATTTGCTGCGTTTATGGCACAACAAATGGGCGGTAAAAAGCAACAGAAACAACAGAAAGAAGAAGTAGTCAACGAAAAAATGGACGGCGTTGATGATAATGGTTCTACAAAATGCTGGAAGGGATATAAAAAAGTAGGCACTAAAATGAAGGGTGGCAAAGAAGTCAACGACTGCAAGCCAGCAAATGAAGAACTTCAAGAAATTGAAAATTCTTTGTTTGAGTCAGGACTTTTCACTGAAGAAGAAATCCATTATATCATTGGCGAAAAGTGGGAAGAGCTAGATGAAGCAACTGCAATGGCAAAACGTGGTCATGATGAAACTGCAATTCGTAACAAAATTGCTTCATCAACTGGCGGCGGTGGAGCAGCAGATAGAGCAACTGCACTTGCATCCAAACAAACATACGGTCAAAAAGGTAAGGGTGCTCCAGATCCTAAGGCACGTCAGAAACTTGCTGCAACCCAAAGAGGCGATTTCCGTAAAACAGCTTCTTCTTCTCCTGGTCTTCATGGTTATGGTCACAAATCTGATGACCCTGCAGTAAAAGCAAAACAAGCAGCAAGAGGTGCTCAAAGAGGTGCTCTAACTCCTCAAGAGAAAAAAGATCTCGGACGCTGAGGTAATTGTAATGAAAGATAAAGTTACAACTAAAAAAAATACAATAAAAGTAAATCCTAAAACGAGCGATTGTATGGAACGTAGAATGAATGTTGCGATGAATGCATATTCTCGTAAAATAGATGAAATGCGTAATGCTGATGATTTTGATTTCTATGCTGTAGATTATTTTACAGATGAAGAACTAGATGAAATTTGTGAAGAAGTCCTATCAGAAATGACTGATGAGGATATTCAACTTTTAGATGAAGCAGTTGTAACTTATGGTCATGACACAGAAGATCCCACACCGTCTCGTGGAGAGCGAGTCAAAGCCGCAATCAAAAGAGTCGCATCAGGTGCCAAGAAGGTTGCTAAAAAACTTGCCAGAGGTGCTGGTGAGGTTGTTGGTGCCGCTCGTGCTGGTTATCGTGATGCCTCAAGTTCCTCTACTAACAGCAGTTCTTCTAGTTCCACTACTTCTTCTAGTTCAAGTTCTAGTGGTGGGTCTTCTTCATCACCAGAAAGAGTAAGACTTCGTGATAGACTCAAGAATGCCATCAAAAAAGGTGTTGGTAAGCTTGCTCGTGGAGTTTCTAAAGTTGGAGATAAAGTTGCTACACGTCTAGGAGAGCAAGTTGATGTTCTAACATTTGGTGGTTACATGGCTGAAGCTGGTGGTCGCCAGGGTGGCGGCACAATTCGACCACCAAAACCAGATAAAAAAAAAGTAGAAACTAAACCACCAACTGATCGTAACGCAGTCCGTTTCGGAAAAGTTGAAGAGCGAGGTGACTACTGGCATCCAGATCCAGATGAAGATCGTAAACTGGGTGGTCCTGGTGCCAATCAACGTGCTCGTGAAGATCGTGCTGCTGCATCAAAACCAAAAGAAGATCCTAAGAAGTTACGTCCTGGGGAATCTTATAAGGATTATTCTAATAGAGTACAAGGAAAGTCACCTGCACAACCTGCAGCAAAACCTTCATTGGGAGATAGAATAAAGAGTAAACTAGGTAAAGCAATCGATAGAGTTGGTGGTATCAATAGTTCTTACGAAGTAGAAGGTGAACTAGTTGAATCTCAAGACGATGGTTTTACTGGCGAAGCTACTTCATATAAAGGAGTAGTTATTCGTCGTACTAAGACTGGATACGAAGCACCTAGATTTGATCTAACATCTAATTCTCTTGATGGTATCAAAAATAATATTGATAAAAAAATCAAGGAATCTTCTGTAAAAGAGGATATGGTTGATGAAGCAATTAGAAATCCTGAAAGTAGAAAGAAACTTCGTGATATTGAGGATAAGGAAGTAAGAAAGGGCGATAAATCAAAAGGAGAAAATCCACGCAGTAAGTATTCAACGGAAAAAGGAAAAC
>Ga0194134_10000933_pt1 | contig 42534 bp, 41 predicted proteins | sample TA2KigOff0mmetaG_FD_148602 | JGI IMG/M metagenome (GOLD analysis project Ga0194134, IMG submission 148602) | Freshwater microbial communities from Lake Tanganyika, Tanzania - TA2015056 Kigoma Offshore 0m | ecosystem: Environmental > Aquatic > Freshwater > Lake | place: Tanzania: Lake Tanganyika... | reverse complement strand
AGCAGAGCTCGCTTCCGTCTCTCCCACTACAGCGATTCTGCTAAAACAAAGGCTGGCTGTCCAGTGCTTTTTCCGCCTGGCAGCCGACAGTGTCTAGACTCGTGTCTCACGGAAGGGGACAAGCCCAATTCGTGCGTTCATGATCTTGAACGATGAAAACTGATGTCGATTGGAGTGCTGGCGTGATGTGAGTTTGCGAGGCGGGATCCGTGGGTGTCAGCCGTTTGGGCTAGGCGGATGGCTTGGTGAGTTTTGATTTCAGGAAGGCGAGGCTGGTGGGGACTTGGGCTTTGGTGAGGCCGTGGAGGAGGAGGGGACCGGTGTAGTTGTGTTTGCGGAGGAGGGAGAGGTAGAGAGGATAATCGAGGAGACCTTCGCCGGCGGCTTTGTGGCCGGCGTCGCCGTCGTGGTCGAGGTCTTTGGCGTGGGCGAGAACCATGTCTTTGCCGAGGAGTTCAAATGCTTCCGTGAGGATCTCTTTCATCTTTGGCAGGGTGCCGGAGGGGAAGAGGTTGGCGGGGTCCAGCGTGATTTTGAGGTGCGGGGAGGCGACTTCGTCGAGGAGGCGGCGGGACCTGCGGGCGGTATCGGCGACGTTGTTGATCTCAGGTTCGAAAGCGAGGATCGAGTTTGTGGCAGCGGCGATGCGGGTGGCTTCGCGGACCGTTGCGAGCATGTCGCTCCAGGCTTCGGGTGTCTGGTTATCGGGATGTGTGCGCCACATCGATTGCGTGTTGCGCGTACCCGTGGCGATGTGGACGGGGAGGTTGGGGAAGGCCTCTGTGATGACACGTAGACGATGGAGACCGGATTGGCGGTGGGCCGGGTCGGGATGGGCCATGTTGAAGAGGGCCTGGATGCTCGCGAACTTGAGGTTGCGGGATTTTGTGGCGGCGTAGAATGTGGCTGGGAGGTGGGGCGGGATCTCGTCGGGCATGTCGGGAAGGCCGGCGCAGGAGAGGCCGAGTTGGACACACTCGAAGCCGTGAGCCTTGGCTTCGTCGAGACGGGATTCGAGCGTGCCGGTTGTGTAGGTGGTCGCAACCAGGATGCCGAGTTGGGGTCTCGATTGGGCGGCGAGCGGCAGGTTGGCTAGAGCCAGAAGATCACGTCGACTGGGAGGCATGGGGGAAGCCTATCACGGGTTGGCGGCGAGAGTGGTGGATTGTGGTTCACGTGAATTTTGAATTCTTTAGTGTGTTGATTTGACTGGGGTTAGGTGTGGAGATGGGGTGATCGGCGTTTTGGGTGTTGGTAACTTTCCAACGAGTGTGAGCCTGTGTCTCGCCGCTAGATCGAATGCCTTGAGGAACGCCCAATGAACTTAGAAATTGAACAGAAACAACGGAGGAACAGCAAGGCCTTGAAGCCGCTTCGCGTGAGTGATGTCGAAGACTCGCGTTGTTTTGAGAAACTGCTGGATCGGTTGATCGAGGAATTGAAACCAAGGACGGCGGTGGAGGAAGGCGATTTGATGTCGATGGCGCAGATGCGTTGGAGCGCGGAGAGGGCGAATCATCTGATTCATTGCGAGATGAATCAGCGGGTGCGCCTGCCGCTGATGCAAGCGAAGGAGACCGCGAGTTTGAGACTGTTGATGGCTTACCGGATGTGCCTGGGCGACCGGGCGTTTAACTTACTGGTGAAGCAGCACCTGGATACGGTGAAGGCGATGCAGACTTTGACGTCGCGAATCGAGAAATGGTCGGCAGCGAAAGAACGGAGTGTGAAATGACGAGGAAGAGTAAGAAGATTGCGCCCCATTTTTATGGGTTGCTGGATGTGTCGAGCCTGGAGGCGAACCCTGTGGAAGTGGCCGAGACCGGTAAGGTGCGGATGGGCCTGATTTTGGAAGTGATCGGGAAGGCGCTGGAGAACTATCCCGAGGCGCTGGAGACGAATCTGGAGCAGGAGAAGTTGAAGATTGCGGCGAATTGCCATTCGAGCCGGGAGTTGAAGGAGGAGTTGTTGAAGGTGGAGATCCGGCGGATGGGGTTTGGGTATAAGTTTGGCGCGTTTGAGAAGGACTCGCACGATGATTTGGTGATGGCGCTGGCGCTGGCGTGCTGGCGGGAGCGGCTGGGGCAGAAGAGTAATACGCCGAATGTGCGGTTGCCGGGGTTTTAGTTGGCTTTCTTACTGGAGGCGGGTGCAAGGGAGCGAGGTGGCGCGGATGGCGTGGCCGCCGGATTCGCCGTCGTCGGCGAAGAGGGCCGTGCGGCGATTGTCGCGACAGGTGTCGAGAGGGGCGATGGCGAAGCCTTCGTTGTTGAGGTTGGGCATCTGTTCGGGGCGAGCGAAGCGATGGGTCACCGTGAAGCGGCCCGAGGGGTTGATGCGAAGGAGGGCGCTTTGGCCCTCGCAAGTGTCGTCGCAGACGGCATAGAGATCCTGGAGTTCGCGGTCGAAGAAGAGGTCCATGATGGAGGGGAGGCCGATGGTGATGATGGCGATGCGGGTGTACGTGTTGTTGGTTTGATTGAGCGCGTAGGCGTAGAGAGTGCCGTTCGATTCGAGGCCGACGAGGAAGAGGCCTTGGCCGTGGTCGGGGTAGTCGGCGGGGTTGTAGGGGTGGGATTTTGATTCATCCCAGAATTTGTGGGCGGTGAGGAAGGAATCGGGGAGCCAGGTGATGGCTTCGAGGCCGAAGTTGGGCTTGGAGGTGGGGAGGTCCGGGGTGAGATCCCATTCCATGGTGGCGATGGGGGAATCAGGGTTGTAGCGGAGGACGGAATTGCGGCTCGCGTTGTTGTTTTTGTTGTCACGTTCCGCGCAAACGAAGATCTGACCGGAGACGATGGTGATGCCTTCGGTGTCGGGATTGCCTTGGCCGTTGGGGTAGCGGAGATCGATGGGTGCGGCCCAGTTATTGCTGGTATCGCGATGGAAGAGACTGCCGGGGCCGTTGCGGATGCCCCAGAGGGTGCCGTCGGAGGCAAAGGTGAGGCCACTCAGGTTGCCATGGAAGGTGTTGGCGGGATCGATGGTCTCAATCGATTGTGCGCCGGGCCAGGGGAGCAGAGTGGAGGCGAGGAAGAAGGCTAGCGAAACCAAGCGTATTGGAGTCCTTTCGTGCCGGCGAGGGCTTCGAGGCGGGCGGGGCCTTGGGGGAGTTTGATGTTCTTGAGGTCGAGGCGGGTTTGGCCGGCGGTGATGTTATGGGTGCCGAGTAAGTTGGAGGTGAGTTTTGTGTTGGTGTCGGGGGCTTCGAAGAGGAGTGTTACTTCGTAGGGGCCGGGGGATTGGATGTCGAGCTCCCAGTGGCCGACGCCGGTGGGGGTCCAGGCGGCTTTGTCGCCGCGCCAGTCCTGACGGGTGAGGAGAGCGGGGTGTTTGGGGCTGATGGCGATGCGGGGTGGAGCGTAGTTGTGGGTGCCGGCGACGTCTTTGAACCAGGCGTCGTAGGAGAGGCGGAGCTGGCGGACGATGTTGGGTTGTTCGGCGGCGATGTCCTTTGATTCCGATGGGTCTTGTTCGAGGTCGTAGAGTTCTTTGCCGTTGATGAGTTTGTAGCGTTGGGTGGCGACGGCGGAGTTTTCGAAGGGTCTGGGGGCGTCGCCGCGGTGCCACTGGATGAAGATGGAGCGGTTGGACCAGGTTTGGGTGGCGTTGGTGTCGGTGAGGAGAGGGAGGAGGCTGCGGCCGTCGAGGCTGGATTTGGTGGTTGCACTTGTTGCTTCAAGAAGAGTGGGAGTGACGTCGATGTGGGCGGCGAGTCGATCGATGACTGTGCCGGGCTTGATGCGGTTGGGCCAGCGGATCAGGAAGGGGACGCGGATGCCGCCTTCGTAAGGGGTGCCTTTGAGGTTGCGGAGGTTCGCGTTGTAGCGGCGCTGTTGCGGGCCGTTGTCGGTCATGAAGATGACCAAGGTGTTGTTGTCGAGGTTGCGGGACTTGAGGTGGTTGAGCAGGGTGCCGATGTTGGTGTCGATGTTCTCGATCATGGCGTAGATCTTGGCGGTGGTTGGATCGAGGCCTTTGGCGAGGTAGGGTTTGACGAGGGCGTCGTCGACTTCGAGAGGGGTGTGCGGGGCGTTGGTGGGGAGGTAGCAGAAGAAGGGTTTCTTCTGGTGCTGGTCGATGAAGCGGAGGGCTTCTTTGAAGTAGATGTCGGTGCAGTAGCCGCGTTGGGGTTCCCATTTGCCGTTGCGGGAAAGGATGGGGTTGAAGTAGGAGGGCTTGACGCCGCCGAGGGCTTCGGGGATGTCGCCGGGTTGGACGAGGCCGCCGCCGTTGAGGACGAGGGAGTCGTCGAAGCCCTGGTCGATGGAGCGGAGAGGGTAGTTGTCGCCGAGGTGCCACTTGCCGAAGATGCCGGTGGAGTAGCCGGCGGGTTTGAGCATTTCGGCGATGGTGACTTCTTGGGGGCGCATCATGCTGCGGCCGAGGTAGGTGTCGACGACGCCGGTGCGGTAGTTGTAGCGGCCGGTGAGGAGGCTGGAACGGGTGGGGCTGCAGACGGGTGAGGAGCAGAAGCGGGTGAAGCGGGCGCCGTCGCGGGCGAGGGAGTCGATGTTGGGGGTGTTGAGTTGGGTGTTGCCGTGGAGGGAGAGGTCGCCGTAGCCCTGATCGTCGGTCAGGATGAGGATGATGTTGGGCTTGGACGTGGGTCTTTGGGCAGCGAGCGGGGCGGCCAAGGTGGGGAGGAAGGAACGGCGAGTCACCATGAGGGGATTGTATCCGACAATGGTTTTGTGAAAGACGACGCGCTGCTTGCGCATATTAACCGGATGCCGCATGGACGGGCGACGCTGAAGACGCTGACGCGCGAGATGGGGAACAAGGGTGTGCGGCGGGAGGAAGTGGAGCGGGCTGTCGAGCGGCTGACGCGGAAGGGGCAGTTGATTGAGTTGCGGAATCACACGTATCAACTGGCGACGAAGGCGCGGGAGTTTTCGTCGGGGACGTTGCGGATGCACCGGGATGGGTTTGGGTTTGTGATTCTCGATCAGAAGCCGGAAGGGATCGAGGGGGATGTGTTTATTAATCAGGATTCGGCGCAGCGGGCGATGCATGGGGATCGCGTGTTGGTGCGGCTGGGGCGGATTGGGCATGATGGGCGGGTGAATGGGGATATCGTGCGGGTGTTGCACCGGGCGAATCAGAAGATGGTGGGACAGTTCCGGTTGACCAAGCGCGGGGCTTTTGTTGTGCCTTATGACCAGAAGATCAAGCAGTGGATTCAGATTCCCGAGGGGTTTGAGATTCCTTCTATGCAGGTGAATCCGGATCGCGTGGGGCAGAAGGAAGTGCGCGTGGAGCAGGTGGCGGACATGAACGGGATGATGGTGACGGTGGAGGTGTTGGACTTTCCGGACGAGGATACGAATGGCGTCGGGCGGGTGGTGGAGTTGTTAGGGTTTGAGGATGATTTTGGGGTGGATGTGGAGATCATGATTCGCAAGCATCATCTGCCGCATGAGTTTGGGCCGGATGTGATTGATGAGGCGCGAGCGGTGAGGCGGGAGATTGGGCCGAGGGAGTGGGAGGACCGGCGGGATTTTCGGGATTTTGACATTGTGACGATTGATGGGGAGACGGCGCGGGATTTTGACGATGCGGTGTGGGTGGAGAAGCTTGAGAGTGGAAATTATCAGTTGCAGGTGCATATTGCGGATGTGAGCTGGTATGTGCGGCCGGGGTCTGCAATCGATCGCGAGGCGATGATGCGGGGGACGAGTGTTTATTTTCCGGATCGCGCGGTGCCGATGCTGCCGGTGGAATTGTCAACGGATATTTGCAGCTTGCGGCCGGATGAGGAGCGGCTGGTGATGAGCGCGCTGATGGAGATCGATCCGCAGGGGATGATTGTGAGTCAGGAGTTTTGCCGGGGTGTGATCAAGAGCAAGGCGCGGATGACTTACACGAATGTGTATAAGTTGCTGGAGGGGACCAAGGAGGAGCAGGCGGAGTTGCGTTCTACTTATGCGCCTTTGGTGCGGCGGTTTGAGTTGATGAAGGAGCTGGCACTGGTGTTGAACCGGATGCGGTCGAGACGCGGGTCGATTGACTTTGACTTGCCTGAGGCGGTGATTGAGTTTGATCCGTTTGGGGAGATGGTGGGGGTGTCGCGGAGCCCTCGCAATATCGCGCATCGATTGATCGAGGAGTTGATGTTGATCGCTAATGAGGCGGTGGCGACGCATCTGGAGGCGATGGGTGTGGCGAGCTTGTACCGGATCCACGAGACGCCGGATGCCAAGCGGGTGGCGGAGTTTGAGGAGGCGGCGTCGAAGTTTGGCGTGTCGCTGGGGCTGGGGGCGGTGCCTGTGAAGAAGTTGGCCAATATCAAGAGCACGCGGGATGGGCGGAAGATTCGTAAGGATGTGTTTATTAGTAACCCGAATGCGACTGTAAGTTCGAAGCACTATCAGAAGCTGGTGGCGAAGATTGAGGGGCGGGCCGAGGAGAGGATCCTGAGTTTTCTGATGTTGCGGAGTTTGAAGCAGGCGCGGTATTCGAGCGAGAACGAGGGGCATTTTGCGCTGGCGTCGAAGTCGTATACGCACTTTACTTCGCCGATCCGGCGGTATCCGGATCTGGTGGTGCATCGGATCCTAGCGGGGATGCGGTATGACGAGGAGACGTTGCGGGCTTTGGGGAACGATACGAGCTTCACGGAGAGGCGGGCGGCCGAGGCGGAGCGCGAGCTGGTGGAGTGGAAGAAGATGCGTTTTATGAGCGAGAAGGTGGGGGATGAGTTTGACGCGCTGATTATTTCGACGACGAAGTTTGGGTGTTTTGTGGAGCTGGAGGAGTTGTTTATTGAAGGGTTGATTCCGATTGATACGTTGCCGCGGGATCACTATGCGTATCAGGAGAATTCTCGGCGGATCGTGGGGCAGCGCACGAAGCGGACGTTTGGGATTGGGGACAAGGTGAGGGTGGCGCTGGTGAAGGTCGATTTGTCAGAGAAGCGGCTGAGCTTCATGTTGGTAAGCTGAGGGTATGTCACGTCAAACAACATTGAAGGGGAATCCCCTTGCCCTCGTTGGCCCTGAATTGAAGGCTGGCGATGCGGCGCCTGATTTTGAATTGATTGGATCGGATCTGAAGCCGGTGACGCTGGGTGCCGGTGGAACGGTGCGGGTTTTTAGCGTTGTGCCGAGCCTGGATACGCCGGTTTGCGATGCGCAGACGAAGCGTTTTAACGATGAAGTCGCCAAGATGGATGGTTTAGAGGTGATCACAGTTTCGATGGACTTGCCGTTTGCGCAGAGCCGCTGGTGTGGGGCTTTTGGCGTGGATAAGGTGAAGATGCTGAGCGACCACAAGACGGCGAGCTTTGGGACGAATTACGGCACGCTGATTGAGCCGCTGCGGATTGAGAGCCGCGCGATCTTTGTGGTGGGTAAGGACAATGTGCTGAAGCACGTTGAATATGTGGGCGAAGTGGCGGAGCATCCGAATTATGATGCGGCGCTGGCTGCTGCGAAGGCTGCACTGTAAGTTTTATTCAATTTGGAAGCGCCGCTCGGTCCTTGAGGCTGGCGGCGTTTTTTATTGAAGGCGGGCCAAGGATGCAAAGAAAACTTTCACTAACGCGAGAAGTACTTGTTGCGAAAGACGGCATTCAAGAACCCCTCAAGATTCAGCTGTCACTGGGGGAAGCAGCGGGAACGCCTGGGAACATTACTGGGTCTGTTTCGGTTACTTTGAACGACGCGGTTTATCAGCGAACCGTTGAAGGCGAGGACGGCATTGAGGTTTTGAAAAACTGTCTGATTGCTGTGAGCTCCGACTTGTACTTCAAAGCAATGAAAGGTTATGAAATTCTCCCTTGGAAGCAACTTCCGAATGGTGGACTGCCGAGTTTTCCTGGCTTGCGGTTGATTGCAACTTCGCCACTGGAATCGAATTCTGAGGGTGAGAATGATGAAGCCAAGATCAAGCTGTTGTCATCCTGCCTGAGCGAAGTGACCCTGGACGATATGGAATTCCCGGGCGAATTGGAGGTCGACTATGACGCGGCTCAAGCACCTGGCAGAGGCGATGTCATCTTTATGGAAAAAGTAGATGGCAAGCAGTACATGAGCCAGTTGTGGCTTGTGATCTCGGCTAATCGATTCAATGCTTTCGGTTGGTGCGTTTGCTTACCGATCACTTCTGGAAATGGTCGTGGAAGGGCTCATGGCTTCGCAGTGCCGATTGCGATGAGTGAGACTTCGCAAAGTGCAATCTTGTGTCGTAGGCCGATGAGTATCTGCTGGAGCGATACCAATTGCAAAGTTGTGTTTGGTACAGACCGATCGGTTGTAGATCAATGCCTCGAGAAGGTTTCAGCTTTTTTGTAGAACGCTTCGGGGCGGTCCTTGATCTAGCGTGTTCGATGCCTGAGGTTCAGCAAGAGCAGCGTGGCAAGGCCGAGTGTCCAGAGAGTGTTGGGCTCGGGGATAGGTTCGAAAATCGGAGGTGTCTCGCCGTCGGGGGGCAGGACTGGCGGATTCGGGGTTCCGGGGGGATTGGGCGTGCCGGGTGGTGGTGGAGGCGGGGGGATCTGGTTGTCGGGGGGAACGAGGGTGCCCGGGGGCACGATCACAGGCGGCGTCGTGAGAGTAGAGATCAGGATCGTGGGGTTCGGGATTGTGGGTAGCCGGCCCGATGGAGGCGGTAGGGAGGTGCCGGGGAAAAAGGGGATCTCAAAGATGGTGGCAAAGACGTTGCCACCAAGCTGGAAGCCATAGGTGTAGGTGGGAGGAATCGCAAAGATCGGGAAGACCGGTGGTTGGATTGGAGGCAGATTGAAGGTGAAGGTCTCGTTGATCGGCGGAGCATAGGGGAATAGCCAGAAGTAGCCGGACTGCAGGACGATGCCGCCGCCGGGGTTGGGCAAGGGCAGGCCGCCAGGGAAGCCTCCTCCAATGAGACCAGGGCCGGTGATGGGTGGGGCAACAGAGAAAATCCAATCTGGGACTTTGGCCGGGAGGGTGAGGATCTGCTCCGGGGCGTTTGGCGTGAGGGCGAAAACGTTGGGCTGGGTGATGGCTGCGGTGAGGGCGTCACGAGCTGAAGTTTCAAGGCCGGGTTGGTCGAGGGTTGCCTGCTTGGGTTCACTGTAGGGAGGCAAGACGGGGAACTGGGCCGTTAAAGAGACGCGATTGCCGCAGCGGCCGCGGATCAGGTTGAGACCGTCGCTGAGGAGGATTTCGCCGGGCTTGAGGTAGAGGCGGCGGGAGGTCCAGAAGATGCGATTGCCAATTCGGTATGAGACGTAGCCCTCGGCAGGCTTGGTGAGGCGGAAGGGCTTCAGTTTGTCGAACTGGATGCCTGCATAGTGCTGGCGGACGATGGGGTCGGCGGCGGCTTTCGATTGGGCTTCTGACTTGTTGACCGTGCCACCAGGCACTACCGAGAAGGGGAAAACCTTGCGATTGCGGAGGTCGAGTTTGAAATCCTCAGGCAGCTCTTCGGCGTGGAAAGAAGCGGCGACGCGATTCTCGGGCCTGGTGTCGCGCGAACATCCGGAGAGCGCGAGAAGGCCGAAAACGACTGCAATCCACTTCATCAATCAGGTCTTTACCTTAGCGGGATAGCGAGAGGTGCTTGAATGTTACAATTGTACGTTGGAACTGAACGGCCTACTTGCGAGCCAAAACGTTGACGCCATTGTCGTTTCCACACTGGTGAATGTGCGGTATTACACCGGTTTTACTGGGTCGAACGGGTTGTTGCTGGTGACGCGGAAGGGGCCGCTGTTGCTGACGGATCCGCGCTACACGACCCAGGCCGCGCAGGAGGCGAATTGCCCGGCGGTGATCGTGAAGGGGCCCACGCTGAAGGAAGTGGCAAAGCGGCTCAAAGCGTTGAAGGCAAAGCGCATTGGGGTGGAAGATCAGCGGATTTCGTTTGCGCTTCATCGGGGTCTTGCCAAGTTGGGCGAGCTGGTTGGGCTGGGGGATGCGGTTGAAAAGCCCCGCTGGGTGAAGACGCCAGACGAAACGGTAAAGATTCGAGCCAGTGTTGCCTTAAACTCTCAGGCGCTCGAGAGGGCTATGAAACATTTCAAGGTTGGAATGTTTGAGACGGATTTGGCGGCGGAGATTGATTACCAGATGCGGAAGCTGGGAGCGGAAGGGACTGCATTCGACACGATTGTGGCGAGCGGGGCTCATTCCGCGTTGCCGCATGCCAAGCCACGGAGGGTCAAGATCGCCGCGGGCGGATATCTTCTGATCGACATGGGGGCGTGCCTCAACGGATACATGAGCGACATGACGCGGACCTTTGGCGTTGGGGAGATGCCCAGGAAGGCATTGCGGATTTACAAGGCGGTGCTTGAGGCGCATCTGGCGGCCATTGATGCGGTGCGGCCGGGTAAGCTTGCGACGAAGGTGCATCAGGCGGCTGTGGATGTGCTGAAGAAGCATGGTCTCGCGGAGTATTTTGTGCATTCAACAGGACATGGGCTAGGGCTTGAAATTCACGAACCGCCACGTCTGGGCGGCAAAGCGAAAACAAAGCTCGAAGAGGGGATGCTGGTGACGATCGAACCGGGTGTGTACGTTGAGGGATTCGGGGGAGTGAGAATTGAGGATACGGTGCGAGTGACGGGAACGGGAGTTGAGGCGCTGACAACGACGCCAAAAGGTTGGACAATAGCAGGTTAGAACCCGTAATGAATATCGAAGAGATCAAAGAACTGATTCAGCTCGCCAACGACACCGGTGTAGCAGAGCTTGAAGTACAACGAGGTGAACATCGAGTCCGCATTCAGCGGGCCGTGGCGCAGCGGGAAGTGGTTCTACCTGCGGCGGCACCTGTGGCGGTAGCGGCAGCTCCGGCGGTATTGGCAGCGGCTGCGCCTGCACTGGCTCCCGCAGAGAAGGACAACCTCTATACGGTGAAGTCGCCGATCGTGGGAACGTTCTACGAAGCCGCGTCTCCGGATGCGGCGCCGTTTGTGAAGCCCGGGGATTCGGTGATGGCGAAAACAACGGTGTGCATCATCGAATCGATGAAGCTGATGAATGAGATCGAAGCCGAAGTCTCTGGCACGATTGTGGCGCGACTGGTGGAGAACGGCAAGCCCGTGGAATACGGCGAAGCGTTGTTTACGATCCGGCCCAACTAACCGACATGTTCCAAAAAATTCTGATTGCCAATCGTGGCGAGATTGCTCTGCGCGTGATTTGCGCGGCGAAGGATCTCGGCATCAAGACGGTCGCTGTGTATTCCGAGGCGGACCGCCATAGCCTTCACGTCCGGTTTGCGGATGAAGCAGTCTGCATTGGACCTGCCAAGAGTGCGCGTAGCTATCTGGACATCCCGAGTGTGATCAGCGCAGCGGAGATCACGAACTCGCAGGCGATTCACCCTGGTTACGGATTCTTGAGCGAAAACGACCGGTTTGCGGAAGTTTGCAAGATGAGCGGTATTAAGTTCATCGGGCCGACGCCGGAAGTGACGCGGATGATGGGGCTGAAGCAGAAGGCACGGCAGGTGATGCGCGAGGCTGGGGTTCCGGTATTGCCGGGCTCGCCGGAAGCGCTGACGAGCGCCGAGGAAGCGCTGGAGTTTGCCGAATCGATTGGATACCCGGTGATTCTGAAGGCGGCGGCTGGCGGGGGCGGGCGCGGGATGCGCGTGGTGAATTCGGCTGAGGAGTTGCCGAATCTGCTGGCGCAGGCGCAGACGGAAGCCGGGGCGGCGTTTAGCGTGCCGGATATCTACATGGAGAAGTACATTGGCGCACCTCGTCACATTGAATTTCAGGTGTTGGCCGATGAACATGGCAATGTCGAAGTGTTGGGCGAGCGCGAGTGCTCGATCCAGCGGCGACATCAGAAGTTGATCGAAGAAGCTCCTTCGCCAGCCGTGAGCCCGGCGTTGCGCGATGAGACTGTGGCGGCGCTGAAGAAGGCGCTGAAGGCGATTGGTTACCACAATGCGGGTACCGTCGAATTTCTGATGGATGAGAAGGGCAAGCTTTACTTCATCGAGGTCAACGCCCGCATCCAGGTGGAACATCCGGTGACGGAGATGATTACGGGAATCGATCTGGTGAAGGCGCAAATACGCATCGCTGCGGGTGAGACGCTGCCGGAGATCCTGGGTGGACCGGTGGCGTTGAGTGGTCATGCACTGGAATGCAGAATCAATGCTGAGCATCCGGTGACGTTCGCTCCCTGCCCTGGCAAAATTACAGGCCTGAATCTGCCTGGTGGAATTGGGGTGCGAGTGGATACGGCAGTGTATACAGATGGGGTGATTCCACCGTATTACGATTCGCTGGTGGCCAAGCTCGTTGTGCACGGCAAAGACCGTGCCGAAGCGATTGCGCGCATGAAGCGTGCTCTCGATATGTTTGTGGTGGAAGGTATTTATACATCGATTCCATTGCAGAAGAAGATCATGAATGATCCGGACTTCGCGGCGGGAAACATGGATACAACATTTATTGCCCGGAAACTGGCTTCGTTACAACAATCCTAGGAGAATCGCATGTCGATCAGCTTTGACCCGCGCAACCTGCTTGCGTCGATGGTGGGCGACGAGAACGGCCTGACACAGGCTGAACTGAATGGGGGGCAAGAGGCGGCGGCGTCCGCACTGGCGGGTTTCCGCAAGGGATATGCAGAAGGTTTGTACGGCTTCCCCGATCTGCCGGGAAACAAGAAGCTGATTCAGGAAATCGAGGTAGTCGCGAAGAAGTACTCAGGTACTTACGACACTGTCTGTGTGGTGGGAATTGGCGGCAGCGCTCTCGGTTGCTGGGCAGTGGATTGCGCGATGCGAGGACCTCATCCGGTGCAGGGATCAGGAACCACAAAGCGGCCGCGGCTGGTGATCCTCGACAACGTCGACCCAGACTTTCTGAATCATGCGCTCGAGAGCATGTCGCCGAAGAAGACGCTGGTGGTGGTGATTGCCAAGAGCGGCTCAACAGCGGAAACGATGGGCGGATTTCTAGTGGTGCGTGAGTGGTTGATGAACTCACTCGGCAAGAAAGCGGCAGGGCGGATTATCGCTGTGACGAGCGAAGGCCGTGGGGACTTGAAGGTGCTAGCGACCCAAGAAGGGTATGTGACGTTTCACATCCCGGAGAATGTCGGCGGGCGCTTTAGCGTGTTGTCGGCAGTGGGCCTGGTGCCGGCTGCGCTGATTGGCGTGAACATCAAGAAGCTTTGCCGTGGGGCCGCGGAAATGACGACCGCGGCGTGGAGCGAAGATCTTGAAACGAATTTGGCGCTGAGCGCCGCGGTGCATCACTGGCTGATCTGGACGAAGAAGAACAAGTCGATTCAGGTGGCTTTCCCGTATAGCAACTTCCTGTGGGGCGCGGCATTCTGGTTCCGGCAATTGTGGGCTGAATCCTTAGGTAAGGCCAAGGATCGGACTGGCGCCGTTGTGAATGTGGGGCAGACGCCGGTGGCAGCGCTGGGAACGACAGACCAGCACTCGCAGGTGCAGCTCTATATGGAAGGGCCGAACGATAAGGTGTATAGCTTCTGGGTGGTCGAGAAGCCGAAGAAGCAAGTGAAGATTCCGAAGGCGAAGCTGGGGCTCGATGGGTTTGATTATCTGGGCGGGCAGTCGATGGGTAAGTTGCTCGATGCCGAACGGCGGGCGACGGAGGCTGCACTGGCTACCAATGGCCGGCCGAATTGCACGTTTACTCTCGAGCGCGTGGATGAAGAACATCTCGGCGCATTCTTTCAGCTGATGGAATTCGAAACGGCGTTCATGGGGGAACTGCTGAACATCAATGCGTTTGATCAGGAAGGCGTGGAATTGGGTAAGAAGTTCACGTATGCTCTGATGGGGCGCAGTGGCTGGGATGAGTTCAAGGAACGCTTTGCTGATTACGAGAAGAAGCGCGGTTAGTCTGTTCGCGCGGCGGCGCGACTCGCTGATCGAATCGATCGAGACGCGCCTGCTGTGGGAAGGCAAGCAGGCGCGAACTTGCTGGTTTCATCCCAAGGTGGCGCGAATGCGGCGCGGGCTGTTGATGACGGTGCAGTTACTGACCGACTCTGATGTGATGCACCAGCCACACTACTCAGAGAGCTTTGATGGGGGCAAGACGTGGAGCGAACGGCGGCCGATCCCGGCGCTGGAGCGCACGGTGCTGGGTGGCGGCTATGAAGATGTGGCGAGTGATGTTGTACCGGAGTATCATGCGCGGACCGGTGTTGTGTTGTGCCTGGGGCAGGATGTTCACTACAAGGATGAGAAGCTGATCCGGCCGAGTGAAGACCGTTGGATCCGGTACTTTGTTCGCAAGGCGGATGGGAGTTGGACGCTGCCGCAAAAGCTGGAGTTTAAGCACCCGGAAGCGACGATGATGATGAGTGCGGGGTGTGGGCAACGGTGGACTTTCGCCAATGGCGATGTGTTGGTGCCGGTGTCGATGATGACCGAAAGACCGGACCATAGCGTGAGCACACTGCTTTGTTCGTTTGATGGGGAACGACTGGTGGCCAAGCGGATGGGGAATGTGCTGAAGCTGGCGGTGAAGCGGGGGCTGATGGAGCCGTCGGTGGTTTTTCATGGCGGCTTGTTCTGGATGACGATTCGCAGCGAGGATGAGCGGGGGCATTTTGCGGTATCGCGTGATGGGCTCGATTGGCAGGGGCTCGAGACGTATCAGTTTGATGATGGGCAGCCACTGGTGACCTCGACGACGCAGCAGCATTGGGTGGCGCACCGGGAGAAGCTGTATCTGAGTTACACAAGGCGGGACGAGAGCAATCTGAAGGTGATGCGGTGGCGGACGCCGACGTATCTGGCCGAGTTCGATACGAAGCGGCGGGTGCTGGTGCGGGCGAGCGAGCGGGTGCTGGTGCCACGGGATGGAGATGCGATGCATGGCAATTTTCACGTGACGAATATTGGGCCTCGGGAAACGCTGGTAACGCTGGGAGACATTCTGGTGGACAAGCCATTTCGGGGGGATACTCTGATCACGACGATCCGGTGGCGGCGGGACAATCATGTCTGATCAGATCTTTCAACTGGAATAGGCAACAACAGCGTGGGGGGTCGGAAGAAATGTGGTCGTGGTGCGGGCCGATCGATTTCGCCATGTGAACACTGGTCACATTTCAGAAATGTAACGAACGCGAAGAACTGAAAGAGTTCGGATGTTGGGCTAGCAGCGTTTGGTTGTAATCCTTAGACGCTCATGAGCTACACGATCAACGAACAGAATGCTGAACGTCAACAGTTGCTGGCGCAGATCTTGAATCCGGTGGCGGAACGGATTTTGGAAGGGGCAGGTATTGCGCACGGTGGCCGATGTTTGGATCTTGGATGTGGCCAGGGTCATAGGATGCGCATGCTAGCCGAGCGGCTGGATCCGATCGAATGTGTCGGGGTGGACTTTGATGCGGCTCTGGTTGCTTATGCGAGGGCGCATGAAGGGAACCGGCAGGGGGTGAGGTTTGAAACTGGAAATGCAATGGAGTTGGAGTTTGAGGACGATTCGTTCGATATGGTGTTCGTTCGGAACTTGCTGGTGCATTTGCCGGACCCGCAGGCGGCAGTGAGCGAGATGATGCGAATGGTGAAACCGGGGGGCAAGGTGATTGCCTATGAGCCGGATTTTGCTTTCGATGCCGGGGACCCGGATTCATTGGGGCTGACGCAGATGACGAAGGTGTGGCGGGGGATGTTCGCACATCCGTTGGTAGGCAGGACGCTGGCGAATCGGTTCGCGAAGGCGGGAGCGATTGTGGAGCCAGGAGGCGAGTTGCCGATCGAGCGCGGGCTGAGGCCGATGCGACGAACCTACCGGATGACACTCGAGGCAATGAAAGACGGAATTCCGGCAAAGGGAATCGAGAGCATGGAAGAGTACGAGGCGCATCTGGAGGAGTTGAAGCGCCTCGAGGGGGATGCGGAAACTGTGTTGTACAAGTTCCCTGATTCTTGGGTGGTGGCGACGAAGCCAGAGCGTTAGAAATTGCGACGCCCGAGGCCCGTGTAAGGACGCGGTTCAGCTGTTGGTTTTGAGATCTTGTGGACAGGTGGCGTAGGCCAGGATGGGGCATCGATACCGTCGACACTGCTGATGGTAGTTACGCCGAAGCTGACCCCAATCTCCAGGCCGTCTCCAGCCCCAGGGATATCGAAAATGGAAAACGAACTATCCGAAGCCGGAATGCCTGAAAATGTCGCAAGAATCTTGGCCCAACTGGCGACGTTTTCGATTTTCTTGAGGCGATCGACAATGTCTTCAATCATCTCGATGCGATTGAGAACCCTTGGCAGATTGTTGACCAGCTTGACGTAGTCCGGGGTGTTTTCGAGACTCTTAAGAATCCCGTCCCATTTCTTGCCGAAAGAAAGCGCAAAGTCGAAGCCGTCGTTCGTGGCACCATTCATGGCTTGGGCCGTTGGATAGCCCAAAGCGAGAATTCCAACAAGAGTGTAAGAGCCACCCAGCCCGGGCCTAGCCTTGAAGTTTTGCGTCTGGATGACCGTGGTTTTGCCGTTACCGGCGTTGGTGAGGCCACCGATCATGAATTCAGAGCCGCCAACGGCGAGGTGACCACCCCATTTGAAGCCGAAGCCGAACCAGACCTTCTCAAAATCCAGATTCGGGATGTTGCTGTAGCCTTTGACGCGAACACCTCTCTTGCCAGCCGGGCCAAAGATGAAGCGATTGCCGTGGCTACTTTCCGTGCCACCGGCGTTCAACATCAGTAAGGGTTTTCCCTTTTGATTGTGGAACACGAGTGTGTCCCCGATGCCGAGAGCGGGAAACCAGACGGTGCTGAAGGAGCCGCGGGTTTCTGTGAGGAGATGGCCCGTACTTGAACGGTGGAACCCCCAAGTGCCTTGCATTGCTTTGCCGTCCACCTGGTGGGCTTCGACGATCAGAAGGAAGCGGACGATACTTTTGCCATAAGTGATTGTGAAGGTGATGCCGGGCTGGATTTTCGTGGTTGGGCCTTGAGTGCTTAAGGCGGTACTTAAGGCCCAACTGCGTCAGATTTGGAGACTATTTTTGGCGGGGTTCGAACTTGAGCGAGGCGGAGTTCATGCAGTAGCGGAGACCCGTCGGCTTCGGGCCATCCTCGAAGACGTGGCCGAGGTGGGCGTCGCAGCGAGAGCATTGGTTCTCGACGCGGACCATGCCGAGGGTGTTGTCGGACAGGTTCTTGACGTTCTCCTTGGCAATGGGGGCCCAGAAGCTGGGCCAACCGGTGCCGGAGTCGAACTTGGTCTTTGAATCGAAGAGGGCCGTGCCGCAGCAGATACAGCGGTAGATGCCGTCGGCGTAGTTCTTGTTGAGCTTGCCGGTGAAGGCGCGCTCGGTGCCTTGCTTGCGGGTGACGTAGAACTCTTCGGGCGAGAGTTGCTTTTTCCACTCGTCGTCGGTTTTGACAAGCTTGTCGACTTCAACGACTGAGGTCTGTTTGCCAGCGCCGTCGAACTGCGCGATTTTGATTTTCTTCGGCGCCGCATTGAGGCCGAAGGCGGAGAGAGATAGCATCATGGTCCTTCTTGAGGTTCGTTTCATTTACTTCCTCTTTCTGACGCAGCCGGGGAACTGCTTCTTGAGTTTTTCTACTTTGGGGTCGCTGACGGCGACGACGTAGCCGGTCTTGTTGTTGGCTGAGTAATTCTGGTGGTAGCCTTCGGCGGTGTAAAACTTGTCGAACTTGGCGACCTGGGTGACGATGGGGTTGCGGAACTGCTTGGCGGCATCGAGTTGCGCGATGTAGGCCTCGGCAATCTTCTTCTGTTCGTCATCGATGTAAAAGATGGCGCTGCGGTATTGCGGGCCAATGTCATTGCCCTGGCGGTTGAGCGTCGTGGGGTCGTGAGCGACGGCAAAGAAGATCTTGAGGAGTTGGCCGTAGGAGACCTTGCCGGGGTTGTAGGTGATCAGGATCGCTTCGGCGTGGCCGGTGCGGCCGGTGGAGACGATGTCGTACTTTGCGGTTTCTTTGGTTCCACCCACGTAGCCGGAGACGACGTCTTCGACACCTTCCATGATTTCGAAGACGGCTTCGGTGCACCAGAAGCAACCACCGGCGAGGATCGCTGTGGCTTTGTCCTTGCTGGCTACGAGTGGGGCGTCGATCTTGGGATCTGGGAAATCAGCGGACATCGCGGGAACTCCTTGGAAAGCAAACACGGCGCCGAGGGCGGCGGGCATCAAGCGTTGGATCAGTTTTCTCATACGATCACCTATTGTCTACTGTAATGGATGAAGTTACGCCCCCTTGAGATGGAGCAAACTTTAGCCTGTCGAGGGGAGCAAGGGCGATGGCTGGGTGAGGCGTCACACCATTTGGAGGTGGATCAATGCAAACTGATTGGATGATCCTCACGATGATGGCTGGAGCACTGATGATGCCAGCCCAGGATGTGGCCACGGGTGCCAAGAAGGTGGTTCAAGCCACAGAGAAAGGAGCCAAGGTGGTAGCGCACGACGCGGAGAAAGGTACGAAGGCCGCAGTGCATGGCGCCGAGAAGGGTGCCAAAGTTTTGGCACACGAGACGGGGAAGGGCGCAAAAGTTGTGGGTAAGGAAACCAAGAAAGGGCTCAAGGCAGTCGGAAACACCATCGAGAAGCCTTTTGAGAAGCAGCAATAGGTCTGCCTAAACAGAAGAAGACATCGGAGGCGTCCCCAAATGGGACGCCTTTGCTATGACAGGTGCGTGAAGTGGAAACCAGTCGGAAATTTGAGGCCATAGCCGAGCAGGCGATCAAAGGCAATGTGGGCTGGCCAGATCAGTCCAAGCGGGGAGGGAGAACTCTGTGTGGCGATACAGAAAACGAGACAACTTGCGATGGCAATGCTGTAGGTGTGGGCAGCGTTGTAGAGAATTGCGCCAACTTCCCTGCCCTTCAAGTATCCCAGCATCGCTACGTCAGGCAACAGAAATAATGCTACGAAAGTCCACCAGGATGCTCCAGCTCAGTGATAGGAAAATTGAAGGATACTGAATGCTTTCAGTGCCTCCAGACGAAGAAGGATAACAGTGTTCGTTTTCATATCTAACACTGTAATTTTTGCGAGAACTCCTGTCAAGACCTACACTGTTAGGCATGCCCTATCCCGCAAAAACAACGCGCAACGAGATTCTGGATGCCGCCCTCGAAATCGTCGCGAAGGAGGGTTGGGCGGCGTTGTCGATGCGGTCGGTAGCCAAGAAACTTGGGGTGCAAGCTTCGAGCCTCTACCACCACTTCGCAGACCGTGCGGCAATGGAGAATGGATTGGGCCGGAGGGCCGCTGACGAGTTGTGGGAGCATCTCGAAGGGGCTAATGGGCTGCAGGCTATCGCAGAGGTGTACCTCGCGTTTGCAAGGAGCAAACCCGAGTTGTACGCGCTGATCGCGAGCCGGAGTACCGAGGCGAACTCGACTGGAGTTTCAAAGGCCATCTGGAATCGATTGCTCAAGGAGGTGGGAGCGATTACGGGAGACCCGGATGACACAGCGGGGGTGGTGGCCTTATGGGCTTTTCTGCATGGTTTTGCTTCGCTGGAGGCGGCAGGAAAGTTTGGCGGCAGCGGGGACCGGGGTGGATTACGGAAAGGGCTCGACGCGTTGATTGCCGGACTGCAGGCAAAACGACATATACTTTGAAGCGGTAAAGCTCATGCTACGACGATCCTTTCTTTCCTCTACAGCCGCCTCGATGGCTTATGACATTTCTGCCCAGACATTTGATGTGCAGAAGAAACGCCGCGTGGGGTTGATTGGATCTGGATGGTACGGAAAGTCGGACCTGCTGCGGCTGGTGCAGATTGCCCCGGTTGAAGTGGTTTCGATTTGCGATGTCGACAAGGTGATGCTGGATAAGGCGGCGGACCTGATTGCGTCGCGGCAGATATCGAAGAAGCGGCCAAGAATCTACACCGACTACCGGAAGATGCTGGCCGAGAAGGATCTCGATCTGGTGGAGATCGCAACGCCAGACCACTGGCATGCGCTGCCAATGATCGAAGCCGCCAGGGCGGGCGTGGACATGTATGTGCAGAAGCCGATCGGGGTGGATGTTGTTGAAGGTGAGGCGATGCTGGCGGCGGCGCGAAAGTACAAGCGCGTGGTGCAGATTGGGACCCAACGCCGATCGACACCGCACTTGATCGAAGCCAAAGAGCGGTACCTCGACAGCGGAAAACTGGGCAATCTCGGGCTGGTTGAAATCTACTGTTACTACCACATGCGGGCGAAAGAGAATCCGCCGGATGGAACGCCGCCGGAGAATCTCGACTATGAAATGTGGACAGGACCCGCGCCGATGCGACCGTACAATCCGCTCGTGCATCCGCGACGGTGGCGGGCGTTTAACGAGTACGGCAACGGAATCATGGGCGATATGTGCGTACACATGCTCGACATGGTGCGCTGGATGATGGGGCTGGGTTGGCCCAAGAGCATTTCATCTTCTGGGGGCATCCTGATCGATAAGGCATCGAAGGCGAATATTCCGGATACGCAAGAAGCGAGTTTTGATTTTGGCAATGTGAAGGTGATCTGGACGCACCGTTCGTGGGGCGCGCCGCCCGACCCGAAGTATCCGTGGGGAGCGACGTTCTATGGGGACAAGGCAACGCTCAAGGCAAGCGTGAATAGCTATGACTACATTCCGCTCGGCAAGGGCGAAGCGGCTGCGCATAAGGATGTGACGTTCGAGCTGGAGCAATATCCAGAGGACAAGACCGAGCAGGATCTGGAACGGCATGTGGCCCCGGCCATTCGTGGACACATGAGAGATCTATTGGCCGCGATCGACAAGCGCTCGCGACCAGTGGCCGACATTGAGCAGGGACACATTTCAACCGCAGCGTGTATCCTGGCGAATCTGTCGATGCAGTTGGGGCGAACACTGAGTTATGACCCGGCGAAGATGATCGTGACCAACGATCCGGAAGCGACGAAGCTGCTGCGCAGACCGTATCGTAAGCCGTATATTCATCCGGACCCGAAGCAGGTTTAGGGGTTGGCGAGCTTCTTGCGAAGGCGCAGGATTCTTGTGCGCTGAACATCGAGGTCGTCGCGTTCGGGATAGAGCTTCATGAAATCCTCAAAGATCTTTTCGGCTTCGTCAACCTGATTGCCGGACATCTTGCGCTCATAGAGAAGCAGAATCGCGTCCTGGTTGTGAGGGAAGATGGCGAGATAGTTGCGCAAAAGCGGCTCGGCTTCTTTCAGTTCGTAGAGATCCACATGAAGGCGAGCCTGATTTAGCACTGCAGGCCAATAGTTGGATAAGGCTGCAGCCCTCAAGAAGTGCTCTTTGGCCTCGGCCTTGTGACCTTGGGCCATTTGGTTTTCGCCCAATACGTTGTAGCCACGCGAAGCGTAGTTCTTATTGTTTTGTGAGAGTGCCCAATCGACGAGCTTCCAGCCCATTTGCTGACCAAGTTCGAATCGCTTGCCGACCGTGTAGATGTTGGCGAGGCCCTCGAAGGCATGGAGATTTTTGGGATTCGCGGCGAGGTCTTTTTCAGTGAGTGTTTGGGCTGATTGGTAGTCGTACGATCTGAGGTGCGTGAGGGTGCCGTAGAAAAGGATGAGGCAGGCAGACAGGGCGAGCCTGGCTGGCATAGGTTTGAGCCAGTGCCAGGCGGCCGTGAGAAGCAAGGCCCAGATGGCGATTGAGGGGAAATACATGCGGTATTCCATGGCGGGCTCAAAAGAGATTGGGATCACCGAGGACGTTGGCGATAGAACAAGCAGAGGGAAGATCAATGCGACGGCGAGCCAGCGGGACCAACGCAGACTGTAGACAGCAATGGCAATGTAGACGAGGATGGCGATGAGGAATGGCACCCATTCCGCGGCGGATTCAACAGGATGAATGTAGGGATAGAACTCAAGTGGTGCTGGGCAGAATTGCTTTGAGAAATAGCTGGCAATGACTCCGCATTGGGCTTTGAAGTAGGCGATGGGAGTGGAGAGCGGAGGACCGTTGACACCGAGTTCGTGGGTGCGGCTGCCGCGCAGATGGTAGACACAGAGCAATAGCCAACTGGCGGTGAGGATGCAGTAGTACCGGATGCGATTGCGGAAAGTGCGGAGGACGCCTTCCCCGCCCTGGCACCAATCGAGAAGAAACAGTGAGCCGGGGAGTGCGACGGCGACTTCTTTGCAGAGGAATGCGGCAACGGCGGCCCCATAGCTGACGATAGGCCAACCGCGAAGCAAAGCGTACATCGATAGAGCTGAGAAGCCTATGAGAAGGTTCTCCTGACGACCGGTGATGTAGGAAACCGTCATCGATGAGAGAGGATGGACTGCCCAGAGTAAGGTCAGACTGGCTGCAAACCAGAAGCCTTCGGGGTGGTCTGGATCCTGCTTGGCCTGACGGCTACGGATGCGCCAAATCTCGAGGAGCCAAAGCAGAATGATGCCGCAGGTGAGCCAATGAGAGATGAGGTTTGTGATGCGGTAGCCGAAGGGATCGAGAGCTGTCCATTGGTAGTCGGCCATGAATGTCACGGCCGGAACAGGGTGATGGTCGACTGCGCGGACATCGTGGTGGCTACGAACGAGACGAATCAGATTTGCAATGCTGACCTCGCGGATTTCGCCGTTATTCTGAATCCCGCTGTAATCGTCGAAGAGAAAGCCGCCGCTAAAGGAGGGGCCGAAAACGAGGATGAGCAGCGGAAGAAGAGCGAACCACGCCAGCAGGGGCTTTTTCAGATTTTGAGAATCCACGTCTTAGAAGACTAGCACCGAAGGCCAACCTCAGCGCTTGGGAACGAAGACGGTTGCGGTTCGTGGAGAAGTCTGGAGCCCGCGGTGGGCTTGAGCATTGACTGTGATGCGATTCACGACCCGTTTTGCTCCGGCGGATTTGGCCATTCTGGTGGCGGCGCCTTTACGTTGGGGTATTTGAACCGAGCCGGACCATTCCACAACGCCGTTCTGAACCTTGTATTGAAGGCCGTCGGAATTGAGCTTGGAGCGGGAAAGCTTTTGCTTCAATTTGGCGGAAATTGCGGCATCCTCGGGAGTTGCTGCCCAAAGGAGGACACCGACGACAAGGAAGGCAAGAAAACGCAGCATGAGCATATAGTGCACTCAAACTCGCCTTTTTCTCACAGATCGAGTGCTTGGACTTCCCGCCCTGTCATGAAGCTGTAATTAAAGCGTAGATATGCTAAATGATCATGCCTCCTCTGACTGGCCGGATCTTTTTGAAATTGATTGCCGCCGTGCTGGCTGTGTTGATTACCTCGCTGGTGGCAGTGGACATTATGGCTTCGCGGATTGCGGAAGACACCTATGTCGACACGCTGAAGATGGAGCTGACACAGAAGTGCCGCATTCTGGCCCTTGAAGAGCAAACTATGGTGAGCAATGCGCCGCGGATGGAGGACATGGCTAAAGCCGCAGGGGGACGCATTACGGTGGTGGGAAGAGATGGAACTGTGCTTGCAGATACAGAGCAGGCGGCAAACAAGTTGGCGAACCACTCAGACCGACCCGAAATTATCGATGCGCTGAAGGGAACGATTGGATCGGATAAGCGGCTGAGCGCCTCGGTGGGGATCAACTCCCTCTATGTTGCGGTGCCTTCGCCTTCCGGTGCATTGCGTCTGGCTGTGCCATTGAAGGAAGTGCAGACGCAGGTGGACATCATTCGACGACACTTATTGACGGCGACGGCCATTGCGTTTATCCCTTCGATCCTGTTGATGGCGTTTTTCGCGCGATCGGTATCGAGGAAACTGGGGCAGATTATCGAGTATGCCGCGCAGTTGGCTGTAGGGAATTTTCAGGCCAGGTTGCAGGACACCGGGTCTGATGAATTGGGATTGCTGGGGGGCAAACTCAATGAGACCGGCGAGAAGCTGGAGGCGATGTTCGAGCAGTTGGAGCGCGAACATGCTGAGCTCGAGAAGCTGGAGCGGGTGCGGAAGGATTTCATCATCAATGTGTCGCATGAGTTGCGCACTCCGCTTGCATCGATTCAAGGCTACACGGAGACGCTGCTCGATGGTGCGATCGACGACCCGGCACACAACGTGAAGTTCCTGAACATCATCTCTGCCAATACCGAGAGGCTTGGCCGGCTGATCGCTGACTTGCTGACGTTGTCGCGGATTGAGCTGGGTATCACCAAGTTTCAATTCGCCAGCTATTTCGTTGAAGGCCTTCTGCTCGACTGTCGGGAATCCTTGTTACCTATCGCTTCGAAAAAGCAGATCGATCTGGTGATAGAACCCGTGCCCGCAGAAAATGACGGGAACCGGTTGGAGGCGTTCTGCGATTCTGAAGCCGTGCATCAAGTCTTGTCGAACCTGCTCGACAATGCGATCAAATACACTCCGGAAGGAGGCCGCATCAACCTGCAGGTGCGTGTGTTTGATCACCCGGAGCATAAGATTCCGTTTACGGAGATTTCCGTTCAAGACACTGGGGCTGGCATCCCGAAGGAAGACCTTTCGCGATTGTTTGAGCGGTTTTATCGAGTGGACAAAGCGCGGTCCCGCGAATTGGGTGGCACCGGCCTGGGCCTTGCCATCGTGAAGCATATGGCAAAGGCGCATGGCGGAGAAGTGGGTGTGGATAGCGAGATCGGCCAAGGCAGCCGGTTTTGGTTTACGCTACCCACGCGAGACATTGGCCTTGAAGAAACGCAGACTTTGCAGCCTGAATTAACCGGTTCGGCTTCGAGCTAACCTCGTTGGATTATCGACGCAATTTGTCGAGGCCGGCAGCGGCGGCGACGCGGTAGGCCTCGCCGAGCGAAGGATAGTTGAAAACCATATCGCGCAGTATGTCGACCGTGCCACGATTCACCATCACCATCTGGCCGATGTGGACCAGCTCGGAAGCACCATCGCCAAGGATGTGAACGCCAAGCAGCTCTCTGGTTTCTGCATGAAAGATGAGCTTCAAAATGCCGTTCTGATCGCCGGCGATTTGGGCTTTGGCGATCTCGTCGAAGGGGGCAACGCCGACTTCGTAGGGGATCTTTTCAGCGGTCAATTGTGCTTCGTTTCGGCCGACCATGGAGATCTCGGGGATCGTGTAGATCCCGAACGGGAGTAACTCGGGGCGGCACTCGCGAGGGACGTCGAACATATGGGCGGCCGCGACGCGACCTTGCTCCATGGAAGTCGATGCCAGCGAAGGGAAGCCAACGATATCGCCAGCAGCGTAGATGTGGGGAATCTTGGTTTGAAAGAACTCGTTGACGGGGATTTGGCCCCGCTCAGTAGTTGTGATGCCGATTTGATCGAGGTTGAGTTTGTCGGTGTTGGGTTGACGACCTATGGCGTAAAGCAGCGCCTCGGCGGTGAGGGTTTTCCCGCTCTCGAGCCTGGCAATGGCGCGCATGGGAGAGCCGTCGGGTGCTTCGACAGAAACCACTTTTTCCCCCAAACGGAAGCTGACGTTCTGCTTGCGGAGCTGATAGACGAGCGCCGCCGTGATCTCACTGTCAACGTGCTGAAGCAAAGAGTCGCGTGCTTCAACCACCGTAACTTCGCTACCCAGTGCTGAAGCCATGGAGGCGTACTCAAGGCCGATGACACCGCCGCCGACAACAATCAGTGATTTCGGAAAGTCGCCTTCTGTGATTTGAATGAATTCGTCGGAATCGTAGACCTGCGGGGCCTCAAATGGAATGTCCGCACGACGTGCGGGACGAGTTCCGCAGGCAAGCAGAATTCGAGCAGCCCGGTGGGTATGAGGGGCGTGTGAAGCGGAGTGGACTTCGATGGTGTGCGGATCGGCGGCAAAGCGGGCATGGCCGTCCAGAGCCGTGATGCCGTGGCGTTGAAGCTGATCCTGAATGACGGCGTATTGTCGCTTGATGACCTCTGAGACACGGAACATCAAGTCTTCGATCTGAATTTGAGCCTTGACGCGATAGCCGCGTCCATAGAAGGATCGCTGGCGAAAACCGCTGAGAAAAAGAACTGCTTCGCGCAGGGTTTTGCTGGGAATCGTGCCCGTGTGGAGGCAGACACCACCGAGGTCAAAGCCTTTGTCAACGATTGCCACACGCTTACAGTGTTTTGCGGCTTCGATGGCAGCGTGATGGCCGGCGGGCCCACTGCCCACCACCATCAGATCAAAGTCGAATTGTTCCATTAGGCTCCTATTGCATCCGGGCACCCGGGAGAGTGCCTGGTTTCCAATCATCCGAGGCGAGGCCGTTGAGATCGTAAACCACCGAGCCGGCCCGTAGGGTCATCTCGGTTGTGAGCCGTTGATCGCCAGCGACACGTTGGCGGCGATTGTCGAGATACCCGAACTTACCTTTTTCGAGTTTGAGCACGGCGATGTCCGCTTCAGCCCCAACCGACAGGGTACCTAACTCGGGGCGGCGGATGGCCTTGGCTGCCTCGACGGTAGTTTTGCGGATGACTTCTTCGAGCGGTACGCCGTGGATGAGGAATTTCGACATGACGTTGTTGATGTCCTTCATGCCTTCCATCCAACTGCGCAGATGCAGGTCCGTTGAAATCGTATCGGGGAAGAATTTTTCGGCGATGGCGGCCTTGGCGACGGTCCAGAAGAAGCTGCCATTGCCATGGCCGAGATCGAAGATGATTCCTCGCTTGCGGGCTTCAAAGAGAACCGGGTTCATTTTGCCCGAAGGGAGTTGTTCGTAGCGCAGGCCTGAGTAGAGATGGGTGTAGATGTCGCCAGGGCGGAGCTTTTCCATGAGCAGTTTTTCAATCGGTCGGGCTTCGCGGTGATGGGTACCAAAGTCGACCATGACGGGGACATTTGCGATCTTGCCAGCCTCGACGCTGCGATCGACGGCGATCCAGTCGGGTGCACCGTAATGGGCCGTCTTGATGCCGACGACAACGTCTTTATGTTTGGTCACCATGGCGGCCAGGGCCTGAGCATCCATGGCGGAAGTATCCTGTTCGAACTTCGAGCCACTCATGCCACGACCGGCGATGTTGATAAAAGCGAGAACGCGAGTTTTCGATCGATCAATGCTGCGATGTTTGAAGTCTTCGAAATTTTGCCAGCCGCTGGTGCCGGCATCGACGATGGTGGTGACGCCAGTACGCGGTGCGATGGCATCGGGCATGAAGGATGTCTCCCCGGCGATTTCCTTTTCGATCCCAGTGTTTGCGTAGACGTGGGCGTGGATGTCGATCAATCCGGGAGTGACGATCAAACCGGTGGCGTCGACGGTTTTGCAGCCGGCACCGGCTGGGATGGATGGTGCGACACGGGCGATCCTGCCCTTGGAAATCGCGAGGTCGAAGCGACCGTTGCGGCGATTGGCGGGATCAATGAGTTGGCCGTTGCGGATCACCAGATCGAACTCGCAGGCGGCGGGCAAGATCGAAGACCCAAGAAGAAATGGCAAAACGAATTTCATCAGCGTTAGCATATCCAGAATGAAGGAGCTAACACCAGGAGATTTCACGCAGACGGTAGTGGGCGCTGCATCTACAAGCCGATCCAACGTATCGCAACTCTCGGTGCATGCGACGCTCGAAGGGCGGTTTCCACCAGGCACACTCTTAAACGGGCGGTACCGCATCATTGCGCTGCCGGGTAAAGGCGGGATGGGCGAAGTTTACCGCGCCACAGATTTGACGTTGGGCGTGTCTGTGGCGTTGAAGTTTTTGCCGGGTCTGGCAACGTCAGATCCGAGATGGCTCGAACGATTTCATTCTGAGGTGCGGATCGCGCGCCAGGTGTCACACCCCAATGTGTGTCGCGTTTACGATATTGGCGAGGCCGAAGGGTTGCCGTTCTTGTCGATGGAGTACGTCGATGGCGAAGACCTTTCAACATTGTTGCGCCGCATTGGCAGGCTGCCGGCGGATAAAGCGATCGAGATCTCGCGCAAGGCTTGCGCGGGGTTATCGGCGGCGCACTCCAAGGGAGTGATCCATCGTGACTTGAAGCCGCATAACATCATGCTCGACCGGCATGGGGAAGTTTTGATTTGTGACTTTGGGCTGGCGGCGGTGGCGACGGAATTAAATGCTGCCGAAATCCGGCAAGGCACGCCGGCTTACATGGCGCCGGAACAGTTAAAAGGAACCGAAGTGACACAGGCCAGCGACATCTATTCGCTGGGTTTGGTGCTGTATGAGCTTTTCACGGGCAAACGGGCTTATTCTGCGCCAAACATCAACGAGATGTTGAACCTGCAGGAGGCGATGTCGCTGACGAGCATGAGTTCGCATGCGAGCGACATTGACCCAGCCGTTGAGAACATCATTCGCAAGTGCCTCGATCCGATGCCATCGCAAAGGCCGCAGTCGGCTCTTTCGATTGCAGCGGCGTTGCCAGGCGGAGATCCATTGGCAGCTGCGCTGGCGGCAGGGCAAACGCCGACGCCGGAGATGGTCGCGGCCAGTAAATCTGAGGGGTTGAAGACCCGCTACAGCGTGCCGATGTTAGCCTTTTCGCTGATTATTCTTGCATTGTTCCCCTATCTCAAGGGGCATGTGGAGATGCTTGAGTATTCGCCCGTAGACACGCCTCGGGCAGCTTTGATGCAAAAGGCAAGGGAGATGGTCATCCAGTTTGGATATCCAGACAAGCCGGCCGACTGGATGGATTACTTTGAAACGCGGCCCACTTTGATGCAATGGCTGCTGAAGCAGAAGCCGAAGGACTGGCGCAATACATTGAGCGGCGAATCGCCGCTGATTTATCTCTACAGGCAAAGCCCGCGCCCATTGGCGGAAGGGCCGGATGGAGAGGTGAGCTGGGATCGGCCCGCGCTGAACGTCGCAAACATGGTGCGGATGAACATGGATTCCACCGGAAGGCTTCGTTACTTTGAAGCCGTTCCGCCAAGAAGTGAGGATGCCGGAAACGGGCCTTTTGAGGAATCCAAATTGTTTCAGGCGATGGGCTTTGATCGTTCGAAGTTTTCGAGCACCGACGCTGTGATGGCTCCGCTGACTCCATTCGATCAACGAGTGACCCTGAAGGGTCCGCACGGTGGGCTGCAGGCCACCGAAGTCATTGTTCAATACGCAACATGGAAGGGCCGTCTCACGAGCCTTTATGTCAGATTTCCTTTCTCGCAACCCCTCAAGGACACGCAGAGCGAGACGCCGATTGGGGTTCTGATACAGATGTACATCGTTGTGAGTGGAATTGCGGTGTTTCTTTTCTTCAGCATTGCGCTGGCGCGGAGGAACTGGTTAAGCAATCGAGCGGACCGGAAAGGCGCGTTGAAGTTGTTTGGCTTTCGGGTGGCGGTATCGATGTTGGCCTGGGCACTTTCGGCACACTACTTTCCTGATGCACGAATGATTGGATTCGCCGCTTATGCACTGAGCATGTCCCTGTTGAGCGGTTACATTCTTTGGCAACTTTATCTGGCGCTGGAGCCAGCTCTTCGTTTGAGGTGGCCGCAGGCCATCGTGACATGGAACCGATTGGTCTCAGGTCGCATCAAGGATGCCGAAGTTGGAGCGCACATTCTGATGGGAGTGGTGATGGGGTTGAGCCTCGATCTGTTTTTCCTGATGAAGAACTGGTTCAACTTCGAGCGGACGGGCGAGCTTGAGTTAGCGAACGTCCGCAATACTAGTGCGGGTCCTTGGCTAGCACACGCCATTGCGACAGCGGATAACGCTCTCACAACGGGAATGCTGATCTTCTTCTGTATCTTCGGGCTGAAAGTACTGCTGAAACGGGAATGGCTGGCCATGCTTGTGGCTGCCATGTTGTTGTGCGTCACCAACCAAGATCTCTATCGCTCAACGAATTTGGTAGTAGATTTGGCCTCGTATTTCGCAGCCGGATTGTTGATCATGTTCGGGTTGGTTCGATTCGGCATGCTGACGACGATCGTAGCCGTATTTGTGGTGAACTATACGGGGCAAATGCAAATGACAAGTGATCCGAAATTGTGGTTTATGCCAGGTTCGATTGCATCGCTCATCCTGGTCGGTGCACTGGCGGTCTATGCTTTCTGGCGGTCCCTTGGAACACAATCCCTTGTGGGAGAGGCACCCAAATGATTCCGGGATATGGCAGGGTCATCGATCTGGAGCAGCCGCGATTTGCTGGGATGCCGGTGCATCCGTCGCATAAGCCGGGGTACTTCTACGCTTTGCACCGGCGGCATTCTGACCCTACGGGAATGGCGCGGACCAGTGCGGCAGGGATGTTGACGATGATGGAGCACACGGGGACACATATCGACGCGTTGTCGCATCAGGCGGCGCACGGGTGCCTGCATGGAAATGTGCCGACGCAGAGTGTCGAGTCGCCGAGTGGTTTTTCGCAACACGGTGTGGAGGAAATTCCGCCGCTGGTGCGCAGAGCTGTGTTCGCGGATCTGGCACCGCTGGAACCAGAACAAGAGTTTACGGCGGATGATCTGGAAAGAAGTCTGGGAGATGTTCGGCCCAACGCAGGCGATGTGCTGTTGGTCAGGACCGGGTTTGCGAAGTTGTGGCATGACGAGGCGGCGTATCTGAAAGCCGCTGGCGCGCACAAATCGGCAACGATCTGGGCGGCGGATCACAAGGTGTGCGCGGTTGGTGCGGACAACATGGCGTGGGATGTGCCCGGAATTGTAGATCAGGAGACGGGCGTGACGCTGTTTGCGCATTTCTATCTATTGCCGCAAAAGGGGATTTACATCATCGAAAACCTGACGCTTGAGGAGTTGTCGACCACTGGCGTGAAGGAATGTTTGTTCGTCTGTTTGCCGCTGAAATTGAACGGAGCCACAGGCTCTCCAGTGCGGCCGATTGCGCTGATCTAGACGCATCGCCTGATAGACTGAAGATTAAACACGATGCTCCGCTTTGAAACCGCCGGCGAAAGCCACGGTGAGTGCCTTGTAGCCACGATCACCGGCCTGCCTTCGGGCGTTCCCATTTCCCTAGAAAAGATCAACCGCGAATTGTGGCGGCGCCAGCAAGGCTTCGGCCGCGGCGGCCGCATGAAGATCGAAACAGATACGGCTCATATTGTTTCGGGGGTGCGGCACTCCAAAACGATCGGTGCGCCGATTGCGGTGATTCTGGCCAACCGGGATTGGAAGAATTGGACCGAGTCACTTCCGGTTGAAGACTTTGAAGGGTCGGCTGAAAAGTTCAAAGAGGTCAAGCGGCCCAGACCCGGGCATGCTGACTTGATTGGTTGCATCAAATACGATTTCGACGATGCGCGTTATGTGTTGGAACGGGCCAGTGCGAGGGAAACGACGGCTCGCGTAGCGGTAGGGGCGCTTGCCAAGGCCTACCTTGCTGAGTTTGGCATCGAAGTATTGAGCCACGTTGTGGGTGTTGGACAGGAGCAGATGGAACATGAAGCCACCTGGGAGGAAATCAAAGCGCTCAGCCTGAAAGATGAAGTGTTGCTGGGTTGCGTTCACGCTGAAACAGAAGCGTGCTTCAAGGCAGTGGTGGACGAGGCTTACAAGACAGGCGATACGGTGGGCGGGATTTTTGAGGTGAGAGCACACGGAGCACCGATTGGACTGGGTTCGCACATCACCTGGGATTCGCGGCTCGATGGCAAGCTGGCACAGGCGATTGTGAGCATGCAGGCGGTGAAGGGTGTGGAAGTCGGCTATTCGCTCGAAGGGGCGAAGAGCTTTGGATCTAAGGTGCAGGATACGATCCACTACAACAAGCAGGAACGTGAGTTCTTCCGCGGCGCCAACCGGGCGGGAGGGCTTGAGGGCGGCATCACCAACGGGCAGGACATCATCGTGCGCGGGCACCTGAAGCCAATCTCAACGTTGCGGCGGCCACTCGAGAGTGTCGACCTACCGACGCGAGATTCAGCGCTCGCCGCTTACGAAAGATCTGACGTTGCGGTGATTCCAGCAGCCGGTGTGATTGGCGAAGCGATGGTAGCGCTGGTGCTGGCGCAGGCGATGCTTGAGAAGTTTGGCGGCGATTCATTGCGTGAAGCCAAGCGCAATTTTGATCATTATCAAAACCAGGTTCGGGACTTCTAAATGGTTTACAAAATCGTGAAATATGGAGATCCGGTGCTCGAAGAAGTATGCGAGTCGGTAACGGTGTCGGAATTCGGGACACCAGCGCTAAAACAATTGGTGGCCGATATGTTTGAGACGATGTACGCGGCCAAGGGAGTGGGACTGGCTGCGCCGCAGATCGGAATCAAGAAGCGGCTGACGGTGATCGACCCCTCGGCAGGGGATGAGAAGAATGAGCGGATCGTTTTGATCAATCCCGAGATCTTGCACAAAGAAGGCAAGCTGAACGAAGAGGAAGGTTGCCTGTCGATCCCTGGGTTCCGTGAGCCGGTGCAACGTGCGCGAGTCACGCGCGTGAAAGCTCAGGATGAAAACGGTGAATGGTTTGAATTGACGGGGGAAGACTTGTTGAGCCGGGCCATCCAACATGAGAATGATCACCTGGATGGAGTGCTGTTTATTCACCGCTTGAGCCCACTCAAGCGCGACATGATCCGGCGGAAGATCCGCAAACTGCAGAAGGCAGGCGAGTGGGACTAAGGACGGTTTACCTCGGCACGCCGCAATTTGCTGTGCCGACGCTTGAAGCGATGGTGGCTGCGGGCCACGAAGTATTGAGTGTTTACACACAACCGGACCGGCCCAAGGGGCGTGGGCAGGAATTGGCGATGAGTCCGGTAAAGCAGGCAGCGCTACGGCTTGGGTTGCCCGTGGAGCAGCCGGAGCGGATCCGGCGCGAAGCTTCGGTTGCAGTGTTGCGAGCACTGGCACCCGATGTGATGGTGATCGTTGGATATGGGCAGCTCATTGCTCAAGAAATCATCGACATCCCTCGGTACGGCATCATCAACGTGCACGGCTCATTGCTGCCGAAGTATCGTGGTGCGGGGCCGATCCAGTGGGCCATTGCGAATGGTGAGACTGTGACCGGCGTTACCACGATGCGCATTGATGCGGGGCTCGATACGGGCGCGATGCTTCTGAAGGCTGAAACGGCAATCGACAAGGCTGAGAATGCGGTCGAGTTGGGGGAGAGGTTGTCGAAGCTGGGGGCCGAGTTGTTGATCGAAACTCTGCGCAACCCAGGGATGGTAGGAACTCCGCAGGACAGCAGCCAGGCGACGCATGCGCCGATCCTGACCAAGCAGGATGGAGCCATTGATTGGAACTGGCCGGCGAAGTTGATCCACGACCGGACGCGGGGATTCTACCCGTGGCCGGGATCGAGCACCGTGTTTCGCGACCAGACGCTGCGGATCTGGAAAACGCAGGTGTGCGAAGAAATGACAGATGTAGAGCCTGGGCGCGTGCTTGGGGCTAAGGGCCCGTTGAAGGTCGCCTGTGGGCAAGGGACGATGCTTGAATTGCTTGAGGTGCAACAGGAAGGGCGCAAGCGCGTCTCTGCGACGGACTTTCGCAATGGGCTTCGTATCGTCGACAATGAAATTCTTGGAGCTTAAATGAGCAACGAATTGCCTCTGGGCTATCACTACAGCACGGTTTATGCGGGGATCCGCAAGGTACAGAAGGATGATCTTTCGTTGATCTTCTCCGAGCCGGCAGCCAATGCGGCTGCCGTGTTTACGAAGAATCTTGTCGCCGCTGCGCCGGTGGTGTTGTCGAAGGCGAGTCTGAAATCGTCCAAGGGTAAAGTGCGGGCGCTAGTGATCAATGCCGGCAACGCGAATTGCGCGACGCGGACCGGGATGAAAGTGGCTGAAACCACCGCGAAGGCTGTTGCGAAGCTGGCCAAGTGCGCCGCGAACGAAGTGTTACCGTCGTCGACAGGTGTGATTGGGGTCGAACTGGATGTGAAGAAGATCACCAGTTCCCTGCCCGCCTTGTTTGCCCGCATGTCACCGGACCGTTTTGGTGATGTGGCGCGCGCCATTATGACGACCGACCTTGTACAGAAGACAGCGCAAGCCAATCTACAGTTGAGCAAGGGCAAGATTCGCATTGCCGGGATGACAAAGGGCTCCGGCATGATTCAGCCGAACATGGCGACCACGCTTGGCTATGTGATGACGGACGCCAAAATCGGGGCTAACGATCTGAAGGCGATCCTCGCGCGGGCGACCGAGTTAAGCTACAACCGCTTGACTGTGGATGGAGATACTTCGACCAACGATACCGTGGTGTTGCTCGCCAATGGCGCGAGTGGCGTGAAGCCGACAGGCGAGGAACTGAAGCTGGTGGCCGAGGCGATTACCGGGGTGATGAAGAACCTGGCGGCTCAGATTGCACGGGATGGCGAGGGTGCCAAGAAGCTGGTACGCGTGTTGGTGTCGGGCGCAAAATCGGAAGCGGACGCGAATCTGATTGGCAGAGCGATTGCGAATTCGCCGCTGGTGAAAACGGCAGTGGCTGGATCGGACCCGAACTGGGGGCGGATCCTGTGCGCAGCCGGTTATTCTGGCGCGAAGTTTGACCCGGCGAAAGTGGATATCTATCTGCAGGGTAAGCGCGTGTGCAAGGCTGGACTGGCAGCGCCCTTTGATGAAGGCAAGCTGAAGGCCAAGCTCGATGACAAGGACGTGACGATCGATCTGCGGATTGCAGGAAACGGCAAGGGCGAAGCAGAGTTCTGGACTTGCGACTTTACGGAAGGCTACATCGAGATCAATGGCAGCTATCGCACGTAGGGTCCTGTTCGGGTTGCTGTTTGCGCCAAATGAAACCACTCTGCGGGATGTGCTGGCGCAGATGGCTACGGATTTGAGCGCAGGCAACGTGTCGGGATTTCTCAAAGCAACCGTGGCGGAGATGCCGGGGCGAGATGCCTTGCGGCAGCAGTTGGCGGGGTTGACAGCGGCTTATGACGTCACTTCGAGCTTGCAGGTGATGGGGTCGAGCGGAGATGATGCCCGGCAGATGCTTGAGGTGGACTGGTACCTGGGCGCACGATCGCGCACCGACAACGCTGTGATGCTACAGCGGCGTGAGACCTTGAAAATCGGCATGGTGCTGAAGGGTAAGCGGTGGATGGTTGAGAGCATCCAGCCGCTTGAGTTTTTCAATTATTCCTAGGGAAATTTGGGCTGGTGGGCACGCCTTTGGGACGCAGGCCCAGCCGGCCGTTTGCGATGAACGGTTCGCCGCGTTCTTCGAAGTGGAGCATCAGACGTTGACGCCAGAGACGCAATGTAGCTTCGTGTTCGCGTGAGGCGGATAGGTCATTGAGCTCGTGGGGATCCTTCGTGAGATCGAAGAGCTGCTCAGAGCCGTCAAAGGCATGGAAGATGTACTTTTGGCGGCCATCTGTAAGGGCATTCCAATTGTTGCCTGGGGAGTAGCAGATGTTGTGCTCAAGATCGATGTACTGACGCCAGGGTGCTTTGGGATTACGGACCAGGTTGAGCATGCTGACGCCGTCGATCCGGCGCGCGGGAGATGCGCCTGCGCCATCCAGCAGTGTGGGGAAGATATCGCGGAGTTCCACGGGTGCATCGACAACCTGGCCGCCTTTGGCACCGGGCAGCCGGATGAGCATGGGGATGCGTGCGCTCGCCTGATAGGCATAGGATTTGCGCCAGAGGTTGTGGTCGCCCGTCATGTCGCCATGATCGGAGGTAAAGACGACGAGGGTTTCGTCGAGCTTCTTCTGTTTATCGAGAGTTTCGAGGATGCGCCCGATTTGCTCGTCGACGTGGGTGATCAGGGCGTGGTAACCGCGGCGGGAGTTCGCGATCGTTTCTTTTGAAAGCTTGCCGTGCCAGATGTCCGGACGGTCGCTCGAGGGTACTTCATACTTGGCGGCCCAGCGGCCGACCTTCGCCTCGGGAAGTTCTGTGGTTTCGTATTGCTTCCAGAATCGCTCCGGCGGATCGTAGGGGCTGTGCGGGCGGATGAAAGAGACTTTGAGATAGAAGGGGCGGGGGCTAGAGTAGGTTTCGAGAAAGCGGACCGCCATGCCGCCGGTCCAGGTGGTGGGATGGTATCGCTCTGGCAGGGCAAAGGGGCGAGCCGCGTAGTCATTCCAGCCGAGGCCGGTCGAGTATGGGTTGAGGTTGGGTTCTTGCGAGTAGAACCAGGCCTCGTAGTCGGTGAGTTCCTGCGTCGTGGGCAGAGAGTGTTCGTCGAGAAGCATCTGCTCGTAGCCGTGGCCGTTGCGCCAGGGGCGGAAGTGGTTCTTGCCGATGGAGGTGGTGGCGTAGCCGAGCTCTTTGAGGGCTCGAGGTTTCTCGTAAGGAAAGGATTTCGGGATTTCGTTGTAGCCGAGCATGCCATGATTCCAGGGTGAGAGGCCGGTGAGGAGCGCGGAGCGGGCGGGCGTGCAGGTGGGAGTGCTAGAGTAGGCGTTGCGGAAGCGGGTGCCTTCGCGGGCGAGACGGTCGAGGTTGGGAGTTTGAGTGGCGCGATTGCCTTCCGAGCCGAGGCAATCGGCGCGGTGTTGATCGGTCATCAGAAACAGGAGATTGAGGCGGTCGCGCTTGGGAGCTACGGGGCGCTGAAAGCCGGGAGTTGGAGCGGCGAGGCCAAGACCGACAAATTCTCTGCGGTTCATTGGATGAATTTTACCTTGCCCCATTTTTCAGGGACGTGCATATTGATGACGCCCTGCGGGCTCCAAACCCAATTGTCTTCTTTGAGGCCCTTGCGCTTTTCATACTTGCCTGCGACGACGTCCAGCATCCACTCGACGCGGGAAAAGTTGACGCGCCATTCTTCGCTATTCTTCGGGGGCAGAGCGGGACGGGGGCCGCGATTGAAGGCGCTCCAGGGCATGGCGATTTCGAGGGTCCAGCCTTTGTCTTTGTCGGTCGGGTTATTGAGAGTGCCTTTGAGGTGGACGGCAGTCTTGAGGCCGGGCATCTCCCAGCCGTCGTCGGCCTTTCCGTTGTCGCTGTAGCGTTTGGCGAGGTAGAGATCCCAACCGGTGTTGAGGGCATTCATCTCAAATTCAAAGTAGTGGAGGCCATCGCCGTCGGGGTCAAGGAAGACTTCAAAGTCATGTTCGTGGAAGATGACCCTGTCGTGGCGATCGTACGTAGCCCAAAGTTGAGGCTCTTCGAGCTCGGCTGCGATGTAAAAATACTGTTCATCCCACAGCATTTTTGCGCGAGTGCGGAAGCGGGGCTTCGGCTTGGAGGTGCCTTCGATGTCGATGAAATCCTTGGTCCAGGGGGCAAGCCGCCAAGCGGCGTCGTCAAGTTTGCCATCTATTTTCAGTGCGTTAGGCGATTTTTTGCAAGTGTAGGATTCAAGAGGCTGGCTGACCAAGGGGTGGATCGAAGCCAGGAGCAAAAAAAATAATTGCGCCTTCATGATCCGATCGTACCAACTGCCCTAAAGCAAGTAAGGTAAACCACCGATTTCAATAGCAGTTCCGGAACTCTATTTTGGTTATAAGCCTTAATGCAGAGTCCGGCCAGAACGACCACATGACTTGTTTATATTGCGGCAAAAAACTAGGGTTCTTCACTCGCTACAAAGACACGCCATTCTGTAGCGAAGAGCATCTGCGTACGCACCAGGATGAGTTGGAGCGGGCGTTGATGGAGCGATTGGGGTCGAAGGCGGTTACGCCCTCGAAGTCGCTGAGCGATCTAGGGGCTCCCAGTAGTACGCAGACCAAGCCGATGCTGGGTCTTGAGGCGGCATTGCGTGCCCCGGAATCCGAGGCAAAACCTGAGCCAAAGCCTCAGCCGAAACCTGAGCCGAAGGTCGAAGCAAAACCGGAGCCGATCCCTGAGCCGGTTGCAAAGAAAGAAACCAAGAAGGTGGAAGACCCGATTGGGTCACTGCACGAAGAGTATCTGTTTGCAGTGCCTGCCGCTCAAGGGGCTCTCGATACGAATACACCGCTGATTCCGCCTTCGAGCTTTGCGATCATCGTGCAGGCGGATTGCTGCACGCCAAGCCTGCCAGAATTTGGCTTCGATCCGATGTTCCCGATGGAAGAGAGCAGCTTCGAGCTGGATTCGATTTCCTTAGATGAGCAGGGCGAAGGGCCGATGCCCGAAGGTCTGCCAACCGCATTTGAGCAAGATGGATTTGGGGAGCCCTGGCTCGAATTGCCTTCTCTGCCAGCCATGAGCATCGGGGCCGACTTCAATCTTGTGGGAGAAGAAGTTCCGCTGGACTACGAGGCATCAAGTGCTTCGGCGCGGGTATCCGCATTCGGACAGCGGCACGAGATCGAGCCGAGAACGCGGCTGCGTTATCCGTATGCAGCCAGCCAGGTCGCTTCGCTTTGGAACGAACTGCCAAAGGCAGATCAGGGTTTTGCGTTTACCAGTTCCGCTGAATGGTCTCCCATTGCACCGGGGATGGAATCGAAGCTGGAGCCTGCTGCGGAGACAGAAACCAAGCTGGATACCAAGCCCAGGGTTGGGATTCCGCTCACGATTAGCGCATTGACGAATTTCGATTTGAATGCGGCTGAGCAAGAGGACTTTGGCAATTCTCTGACGGTGATTGCACGATCGCTATCCGAGGCGAGTGTACCGCTGGGAGAATTCTCTTCGGGCGAGTGGCGGACGAATGTGATGCTTCCCAACGGCGGCTCAACTCGCATTGAGCGCGGACGTTGGGTGGCGGGACGGTCTTACAAGCGTGTTGCTCCGGTGCCGTTTCCCAGCTTGTTTCAATTGGGCCCGACGTTGCCCCCAAGACCTGAAGGCCCGGTGGGGTAACGGAGAACGAATACTATGCCAAATGCAGCTCGCGCCCCGAAAATCATAGAAATGCCGCTGAAGCGGAACGGTGAACAGCAGGAATCGTTCGTCCCGACCAGCTTGCCTAGCGAATCTCCCGCTGCAATCGCTGCGAGGAAGCTTGAGGCCTTGGCACACTTTCATCTTGCGCTTGAGGAGTATGAAGAAGCGCTGGATGCATTCTGCAGATTGTTGAAACTGGTGCCCACCCGTCCGGATCTTCTGGTTCAGACGGTGGCTTGCATGGAACGACTGGAGCGTTGGCAAGAAGGCGCAGAATTGTTACAGCCCGAGGTGGAATTGCACCCGGACTGGACGGAAGCTGCACTTGCGTTGGGGATTTGTCGGTTGCATTTGAATCAGCCGCAGGAAGCGTTTGAGGTGTTTCGGGGGGTCGAAGCTCGCTCGCCTGGAAACCAGGTGGCGAAAGAGGGGATTCGAGCGGCGCAGGCGCTGCTGGGTCCACCGCCGAGTCCAACTCGTCCTGCCAACTGGGAAGTGCAATTGCACGACCTGGCGGCGAATCAGGAATGGGAACGGTTGGTGAAGACGTGTGAGCCATTGTTGGGCGAGGGAGAACCTTCAGCGCACTTCTTTACGGCATACGCACTCGAGCAAATGGGCAACTTCGATTTCGCGCGGGCAGATTATGAGAAGTGCCTTGAGGCATCGCCGAATCATCGCGAGGCCCGTTATAACTTGTCCTGCCTGTTGATCCAACAGGAACAATATGCGATGGCAGCAGACCATCTGGCGTATTTGACCAGCATTGATTCAGAAAATTCCAATGCGTGGTGGAATTACATGTTGACGGCTGAATTTTCATGCCGGCATAGCGAGGCGATTGCGGCGGCACAGCATTTGATTCGGCTGGATGGATATACGCCGGAACTGCGATTCCGGTTGGGGTTGAACTTTCTTGAAGCGGGCCGCTATGAAGAGGCTTCACGTCACTTCGATCTGTGTTGTGAAGAGAACGAATTCTGGTCTGAGGCGCGGATCAATCTCGGATTGGCCATGCAGCGATTGGGGAACTTCGATCAGGCACGGTCGATCCTCGAGAACGCGTTGCGCGAGCAACCGACGAGCCGGGAAGCAGCCGAGTGTCTGATTGGCCTTGAAATCGAACAAGGACGGATGGATCAGGCGGTCTCGCTGTTTGAGTCTCTCAAGAACCGTGGGATTCCAACGGCTTCGATCGCCTTGAGGATTGCCAAGGCGTTCGAGAAGCAGAACAGGGATTCTGTGGCGTTACGTTACTATGAGTTGGCCTTGAGAGCAGAACCCGGGTTGGGCGAAGGGTATCTGCAACTGGCAAATCTGTTCGAAAGAATGGAGCAGCCGGAACGGGCCATGCAGTGCCGTCAGATGGCGATGCGGGTAGAACCTGCGCTTGCGAAATCGTACTTCGAGTCAAAATCATGACCAACAGCAGACTTTCGGGAATACTTCAGGATTCGATTGGGCGCGAGCAGTGCCGACAAGTATTGCTGGTGAGCCGCGTTGGAACGATGATCGCCAGCGCTGGGAAAGAAGCACAACCGTTTGCTTCATCGATCGGTCCGATTGTGGCCTCGACATTTGGAAACGGCGGGGAGCTAGGCCGGCTGCTTGGGGTGGGGGAGCAGAACTTCCAGCTACAGCGCGGGCGACGGCAGGATCTATTGCTTTGCCAGATGCCGAGCGGGATGATTCTTGCGGCGACCTTCCCGGTACAGGTGGATGAGGAGCATGCGACCACATTTGCATCGCAAGTGATCGACCAGATTGCATCGCTGACGCCGTCGAGCGATGCTTACTCTGATCGCGCTCTGCTCTCTCCAGAGCTTCGCGACGATGCAGTCGCACTTTTGGACGAACTATTCGCGCAAGCTGCCTAGGCTGCGATACGCTAATAGTTCCGCATGGCTCAACTTCGCGACAAACTCCGTGGTGTGTTCGGGTTCCCCGTCACGCCTTTCAAACAAGACCTTTCTCTCGATCTGGCGGCGCTTGAAAAGAACGTCGATGAGATGACCCAGCATCCGTATTGCGCCATTGTGGCGGCGGGTGGGACGGGTGAAATCTATTCCATGACGGCCGAGGAATCGGCCGAAGTTGTGGCTGTTGCGGTGAAAGCAACGCAGGGTCGGATGCCCGTGGTTGCCGGTGTTGGATACAACACGGTGATCGGTTGCGATATGGCTCGGCGAATGGAGAAGGCGGGCGCGGATGCTCTTCTGGTGATGCCGCCTTACTACATCAATGCTCCGGAGGCGGGCTGGATCGATTACTACAAGACGATCGCTAACGCGACGGGTTTGCCATTGGCGCTCTATTCGCGCGATTGGGCTGCATTTACTCCGGACCAGGTAGCGCGACTGGCCGATGCCGTCCCCAGCCTGCAGATCTGGAAAGACGGGCAAGGCAACATCCGGATGTACCAGCGCATCATGGCGAAGCTGGGCGACCGTCTGGCTTGGGTGGGCGGATTGGGTGATGATTGCGCGGGTGGTTACTGGTCGATCGGAGTGCAGGCTTATACAAGCTCGATTTCCAATGTGAGCGCGAAGATCTCGCTCGCGATTGCCGAAGCGGGACAGGCCAAGGACTTCGAGAAGATGAACGAAATCCTGATCAAGTACGTGCACCCGCTCTATGCATTACGCGACAAGATGCGCGGCTATGAAGTGACCGTGATGAAAGAAATGATGGAGCTGATGGGGATTCCGGCTGGCCCGGGACGGCCTCCATTGTGCGCGGTCCGCGAGGAGCACAAGGCGGAGCTGGCGCGGTTGGTTGAGCTGTACAAGTCAGCCTAGGGGAGAAATCCAACTTCGCAACAGGTTGACGAAGTCGATGCCGAAACCGAGGCGGTAGGTGTCGCGCTGGCTGCCGATCGGGATGATGCGAACATCCGGGTCATAGAAGTTCTTAAAGCCGGAGCAGCCCGCCTTGACCAGCGGATCACTGCAGATGCGTTCCATGGCGACAGGGGTCTGGTTTGTGGGACGTACCAACGCCATGTTGATTGTGCCGAAGAGGAAGAGACTGCCGAAGCGGCCTTCCCTGCCCCCAACCGGTAGCGGATAGAAAACGTCGAGCCTGAGAACCGGGCCGCGGTATCGACCAGCAGTGATCATCTGATCCTGCCCGATCGTGACCATGTAGGTTGCGGGAGGGGCCAGGCGCTGCTGGGTATCAAAAGTTGAAATGCGGAAACCGCCTCCATAGGAACGGTGGAAACGCTCGCGTTCGGTGGGTACAAAGCCGAGGTATTCGCCCCGGCTGAGGTAGATTACACCCTGCGAGAAGGGCTCTCTGAGACTGCCGGAAGCACCGAAGTAGGCCACCGCTTCGAGAAATCGGACTCGGCCTGGCGCCTGACGAAACGAAGCCAATTTGACACCGACGCCAGTGGTAAATTCTGCGCTTTGCGCCAGGTCATTTGCCTTTATATCCTTAAAGCCGCTCACAATTCCAGCCGATAATCCAGAAATAGGGATGCGAATCTGGCGCGGATTGCTGGCCAAGCGGATATTGCCCCAAACATTGACGGGATTGTCGTAGACAGCACTTGCGGAACCGAGTCCGCGCGTTACATAGAAGTCGATAAAGGCATTCTGCACCGGGTTGGCGGAACTGGCGCCAGCCTGGTGGTAGCCAACGATGGCACGGCTTTGCCAGTCGTTTGATTTGGGTTCGATTCCCAATATTCTTTGCTTTTTCGGCATCAGTTCGTCGCCAGAAAGCACGAGAGCAGGCCGAACTGAGACCGCAGCCAATTCGCGGTCAATTTCAGCAAGCCGATTCAACAATTGGGTTCGTTCGAGTTGCAAACTCGAAATCTCAGAGGATTGACCGTGTCCGACCGGGCACATAGGTAACACTTCTATCCGGTCACATGGGTAACACTTAGTCTGGCAGATTTGGCTCTATTGAGGGAGGCAGAGGGGAGCCCCCATGGGGGCTCCCCTCTGCGGCGCGCATCATCTTGGGGATCTCGCGGAACTGTCCCAACCTGGTATCGAGCAGCGCTACTGGATAGTCGTGGAACCATG
>Ga0194134_10000932_pt1 | contig 42542 bp, 44 predicted proteins | sample TA2KigOff0mmetaG_FD_148602 | JGI IMG/M metagenome (GOLD analysis project Ga0194134, IMG submission 148602) | Freshwater microbial communities from Lake Tanganyika, Tanzania - TA2015056 Kigoma Offshore 0m | ecosystem: Environmental > Aquatic > Freshwater > Lake | place: Tanzania: Lake Tanganyika... | reverse complement strand
ATGTTTAATTCTCCTTTTAAAGTAAAACTTCCTGAAAATAATGTGACTCTGTATTAATGAATGTTCACATATGAATATAAGCAATTAGTGTGCCAACTTATTAATTCATTTAAAATCAATGACTTAAAAATAGATATACAAATGTTCAGTGTCTCAAATGGGCTTAAGATGTGCGTTTAAATCTGATAAACTCCTGAATCATAAGGAATTGATCATGTTAAATAATGAAAAATTAAAAGAAATGTCTAATAAAATTAGAGAGATAGTGAGGGATTCACCCCTCCCTGATCTTGAAAAGAATATCGATGCACTTTTAAAAGGCATGTTCACTAAAATGGAGCTTGTCACCCGCGAAGAATTTGATGTTCAAACAGAAGTGTTAAAACGCACCCGTCAAAAATTAGAAGAGCTAGAAAAGAAACTATCTGAGATTGAAGCGCGTAAAAAATAATAGCTTGTTAGTTTTTTATTGCACTTTAAACTAAAAAAATTGCCCAATGCATGTTTAAAAACTCAATGCCATAGGATTTCATGACTGCTCAAGAAAAATTATTAAGAAAGCTTTTGGCTGAACGTATCCTATTGTTGGATGGTGCGATGGGCACGATGATTCAACAACATAAACTCACGGAAGAAGATTATCGTGGAGGCAGTGAGGGCCGTTTTGCAAAATTTTCTGGGCCAGAGGGTAAGCGTGAACTTTTTCTCAAAGGCAATAACGAGCTATTAAGCCTTACTCAACCTCATATTATTCAAAGCATTCATGAAGCATACTTAGAAGCAGGTTCTGACATTATTGAAACGAACACTTTTGGTGCGACCGAAATTGCACAAGAAGATTATGCGATGTCAGATTTGGCTTATGAAATGAACGTAGCATCTGCTAAATTAGCGCGCCAAGCGGTCGATAAATTTTCAGCGAAAGACAAACCCAGATTTGTAGCAGGTGCGATTGGACCTACACCTAAAACTGCCTCAATTTCGCCAGATGTGAATGATCCAGCAGCACGAAATATTACATTTGAAGCATTAAAAAATAGCTATTTCAATCAAGTGAAAGCATTGGTTGAAGGTGGTGTGGATATCCTTCTCGTTGAAACAATTTTTGATACCTTAAATTGTAAGGCAGCTCTTTTTGCGATTGAAACCTATTTCGAAGAAAATAAAATGAGCCTTCCCATCATGTTGTCAGGTACCGTCACTGATGCATCGGGCCGTATTTTATCTGGTCAAACAGTCGCAGCCTTTTGGAATTCAGTCCGCCATGCAAAACCGATGACCATTGGCCTTAATTGCGCATTAGGTGCAGCACTGATGCGGCCTTATGCAGAAGAATTATCCAATATTGCAGATACCTATGTTTGTATTTATCCCAATGCCGGACTACCTAATCCAATGTCAGATACCGGCTTTGATGAGAAGCCGAAAGATACTTCATCCTTAATTAAAGAATTCGCGACAAGTGGTTTTGTGAATATTGCAGGTGGCTGTTGTGGTACCACGCCTGAGCACATAAAAGCGATTGCAAATGAAATAAAAAACATTAAACCTCGAGATATTCCAAACGTTGAAACAGTGACAAGACTCTCAGGCCTCGAATCATTTTTAATTAAAGATGATTCATTGTTTGTGAATGTCGGTGAGAGAACTAATGTCACAGGCTCAAAAGCATTTGCAAATCTAATCATTAACGAAAAATATGATGAAGCTTTATTAGTCGCGCGTCAACAAGTCGAGAATGGTGCACAAATTATTGATATCAATATGGATGAAGGTATGCTTGATGCGCAAAAAGCGATGAAGCATTTCCTAAATTTAGTGGCATCAGAACCAGATATTGCTCGTATTCCTATCATGATTGATTCATCGAAATGGGATGTGATTGAAGTAGGTCTTCAATGTGTACAAGGAAAAGCGATTGTAAATTCAATTTCATTGAAAGAAGGTGAGGCTGAATTTATTCGTCAAGCTAAATTATGCAGGCGATATGGTGCAGCAGTCATCGTGATGGCTTTTGATGAAAAAGGACAAGCAGACACATTCCAAAGAAAAACAGAGATTTGTAAACGCGCCTACGATTTATTAATTTCAAAAATTAATTTCCCACCCGAAGATATTATTTTTGACCCGAATATTTTTGCGATCGCCACAGGTATTGAAGAGCACAATAATTACGCCGTCGATTTTATTAATGCTACAAGATGGATTAAGGAGAATCTACCTCATGCAAAAATTTCCGGTGGTGTATCCAATGTGAGTTTTAGTTTTAGAGGTAATGATGCAGCGCGCGAAGCAATTCATACGGTCTTTTTATATCATGCGATCAAAGCTGGATTGTCGATGGGGATTGTCAACGCAGGCATGATGGGTGTTTATGATGACCTTGATCCAGAACTTAAAGAGCGCGTTGAAGATGTTGTGCTAAATCGAAGACCGGATGCTACAGAAAGAATGATTGAAATTGCCGGGACACTCAAAGGAAGTAAAAAAGAAGTTCAAACATTAAATTGGCGGGGTACAGACACTGAGCCAATTCGAGTGAATAAAAGACTTGAATATGCATTAGTACATGGCATCACAGATTTTATTGTAGAAGATACTGAAGAGGCCCGATTAGAAGCAATGCAAAAAAATGGACGACCGATTCATGTGATTGAGGGTCCTTTGATGGATGGCATGAATGTAGTTGGCGATTTATTTGCACAAGGCAAAATGTTTTTACCGCAAGTCGTAAAATCAGCGCGCGTCATGAAACAGGCCGTTGCGCACTTAGTCCCTTTCATTGAAGAAGAAAAAAAATTAGAAGAAAAAAGAACGGGGATTGTTTCAAAACCTAAAGGTAAAATGCTCATCGCGACCGTCAAAGGGGATGTGCATGATATCGGTAAAAATATTGTATCAGTGGTCTTGCAATGTAATAACTTTGAAGTCATTAATATGGGCGTCATGGTGCCTTGCTCAGAAATTTTAGAGATGGCAAAAAAAGAAAATGTGGATATTATTGGCTTGTCTGGGCTCATCACACCGTCATTAGAAGAAATGACGCATGTGGCAAAAGAGATGCAGCGCGACCCTCACTTTAGAGGATTAAAAACACCGCTCCTCATTGGTGGTGCAACGACCTCGCGCGCGCATACAGCCGTTAAAATTGCACCGCATTATGATGGTCCAGTGATTTATATCCCAGATGCATCAAGATCGGTAGCTGTCATGCAATCACTTTTAACGCCTGAACAAAAAGATCAGTACATCAGTGATATTGAAAAAGATTACGCACGGGCACGTGATCAACATGCCAAAAAAAAAGGTATCAAATTATTACCACTTGAAGAAGCAAGACTGAATAAATTAAAACTTCAATTTGATAAAGCATATACACCGAAACCCCCAAAATTTATTGGTAAACGCGTATTTAAAAATATCGATTTAAATTTAATTGCTCCCTATATTGATTGGAGCCCATTCTTCCAAACATGGGATTTAGTTGGGTTTTATCCTGCCATACTGAATGATCCTATTGTGGGTCAGAGTGCTTCACAAGTTTTTAATGAAGCGGAAACTATGCTTACAAAACTCATCAATAACCGAGCGCTTGTAGCTAATGGTGTCGTCGCATTTTATCCAGCGAATAGTGTGGGGGATGATATTGAAATCTATGAAAATGAATCGCGTGAAAAAACTTTATTTACTTACTATGGCTTAAGACAGCAATCTGAAAAACCTAAAGTGGATAATGTGCAAAAACCTAATCAGTGTTTATCTGATTTTATTGCGCCTAAGTCATCAAATATTAAAGATTACATTGGTATGTTTGCCGTGACGAGTGGATTAGGCATGGAAAAATATGAAGAAACATTTAAAAATAAAAATGATGACTACAGTGGCATCATGTTTAAAGCGCTAGCTGATCGTTTAGCTGAAGCATTTGCTGAATATATGCATGAGCGCGTCAGAAAAGATTTATGGGGTTATGTAGCAAATGAAAATCTCAATAAAGAATCACTTATTAAAGAAGATTATCAAGGCATTCGACCGGCACCGGGATATCCTGCATGCCCTGATCACACCGTTAAAAAAGATATTTTTACTTTATTAAAACTCGATGAAATCGACATGCATCTTACCGATTCATTTGCGATGACGCCTGCTGCATCAGTATCAGGTTTTTATTTTGCACATCCAGAAGCAGATTATTTCAGTGTCGATAAAATTGGAGATGATCAATTAAAAGATATGGCTAAGCGTCGAGATGTCTCAATCGAATTTTTAAAAAAATGGTTAGCACCTAATTTATAAAAGTACAAACATGCATATTCATATCCTAGGTATTTGCGGAACATTTATGGGAGGTATAGCTTCCCTTGCCAAGGCTTCCGGTTTTAAAGTCACCGGTTGTGATACTAACGTCTATCCGCCAATGAGTCCTCAGCTAGAAAGCATTGGTATTGAACTCATCGAGGGATTTGATAAAAAACAAACTGAATTAAAGCCTGACCTTTATGTGATTGGCAATGTAGTATCCCGCGGCAATCCTTTAATAGAAGAGATTATGAATCAAGGCCTGCCTTACATTTCAGGACCCCAATGGCTTTATGAAGCAATTTTAAAAAATAAATGGGTGCTCGCGGTTGCTGGTACGCATGGCAAAACAACGACAACATCCATGCTTGCTTGGATTTTAGAATTTAATGGCTATGCGCCTGGTTTTTTGATTGGTGGTGTACCACTTAATTTTAATGGCTCAGCGCGTTTGCCACAGAAAAATAAATCGAATGAAGCCTCACCTTTTTTTGTGATCGAAGCAGATGAATATGACACAGCTTTCTTTGATAAGCGATCTAAGTTTGTTCATTACCACCCCAAGACTGCTATATTAAATAATCTTGAATATGATCATGCAGATATATTTCCAGATCTTCACGCGATTGAAACTCAATTTCATCATATGGTTCGTATGGTCCCTGCTATTGGACGTATCATCATTAATGATGAAGAGGAAAGTTTAAAAAGAGTGATTGAAAGAGGCTGTTGGTCAGAAAAATTTTATATTGGAAGTCAAAAAGGCTTGTCGATTGGTAAAGTCAATCATGATCAATCATTTGAAGTCTTAAATCAGGATAGATTGGTGGGTACTTTATCTTGGGATCTTCTAGGTCATCATAATCGTATGAATGCATTGGCTGCGATTGCAGCATCTCATCATGTCGGTGTCACGTTAGAAAATGCATTAGAAGCATTACAAACATTCAAAAATGTAAAACGTAGAATGGAATGTATTGGTGAAAAAAACGGCATCACAATTTACGATGATTTTGCGCATCATCCAGCAGCCATATCCACAACTCTTGCAGGCCTGCGTGCAAAAGTTGGTCAAGCAAGAATTATTGCAGTTTTAGAACCAAGATCTAATACGATGAAATTAGGTACGATGAAGAGTGCGCTTCCCGAGAGCTTAAAAGATGCAGATCAAGTATTTTGCTATGGTGAAAAATTAACATGGAGTGCCGAGGAAGCATTAACGCCAATTAAAAACAAATCATTTATAGGCTTCGATATGAAAAATTTTGTTGAAGCTATTTTAAAAGACGCAAAATCAGGTGATCATATTCTTGTCATGAGTAATGGGAGCTTTAATGGGATTCATCAAACCTTATTAAATGGAATAGTTTAGGTTATGCCGAGAGATGAGATTTTATATAAGGATAATATTCTTAAGCTTTCTATTCTTTTATCTTTTGCTCTACATTTTTTGGCTATACAGCTCATACACTTTAAGCCTTTAAAACCACTTCAAAATAAGTTTTCAGAGATTGAAGTAGTCTTAACAAACTCTAAAGACAATCAGCAAGAGGATGCCGAAGTTTTAGCACAAAGTAACTCCAATAAAGGTGGCAATATAGAAAAAGATGTCCATAAAAAGTCACCACTACCTATCATCACTGAAAATAAGAATACATTTCAACTGAATAATCGTAATGATCAGACTGCAACTGGAAAAGCCTCAAGCTCTTCAAAAGAAAAAACTGTAAAAAAAGAAGCGCCAATTTTAAATGAGCCAAAACCGGTTCAACAACCTAAAGAATCAAGCATCATTAATAAATCAATTAGCAAAGAAGATATTTTGGCGAGTGCCAGTGAAATAAGTGCATCAGATGCTGCCTTATCTAATCAACTTTCTAATTTTGAAAAACAACCCAGACGAAAATATATTGGTGCACGCACCAAAGAATATAAATATGCGCTTTATGCAGAAGCATGGAGACAAAAAGTGGAAACTTTAGGTAATATGAATTACCCTGAGGAAGCGCGTGAAAAGAAATTTTCAGGTCAATTGAGAATGACCGTATCGCTCAAGCCTGATGGACGAATAGATAATATTGAAATTAATCAGAGCTCAGGATTTAAGATACTAGATGAAGCCGCTAAAAGAATTGTGGAATTAGGTGCGCCTTACGCGCCCTTTCCTGAAGATATTAGAAAAGAAGTAGATATACTAAGCATTACAAGAACCTGGACTTTTACTAAAGACGAGCACTTGTCATCCCAATAAATGAATTATTACAAACATCATATTTTCTTTTGTTTAAATCAGCGCGATGATGGCGAGGCTTGCTGTGCCGATAAAGGAAGTGAAACGATGTTTATGTATATGAAGTCAAAAATTAAATCACTTAATTTAAATGGTGAATTTAAAGCAAGAATCAATCGCGCAGGATGCTTTGATCGTTGCGGTGAAGGACCCTTGTTAGTCATTTATCCAGAAGCCACTTGGTATAACTTTATAGATGAACAAGATATCGATGAAATTATCGAAAGCCATATTCAACGTGGAAAAATTGTTACGCGTTTATTAGCTTAAAGATTGATTAAGTAGTGTAATCAGCTCTTTTTTTTCTTGTGCTGATAAAGTCTGACGTAAACCTTGCCTTAGTTTTTCTCCCCAATGTGAATTTGGAAAATGTGCATCTTCTTTAAAGCGAGGAATGATATGCCAGTGAATGTGCGGTGTTTTATTACTTAAGCTTGCCAAGTTAATTTTATCAGGGTTAAAAATTCTTCTTAAAATCACTTCAACTTTAAATACACAGCGCATAATGTTAAATTGAAGCGCTTCATCTATATCGGTCATTTCTTTTTGATGACTAATCAATTCAACACAACAATAACCCTTGTAATCTATATGATCTAAAAGAACTACGCGAAGTGTGTTATCACTCCAGATAATTTCTCCTTCGCTACCATCACAAATTGCACATGACATGATTTATGACACCTGAAGCATGCGATCAAGGGTGAGTTTAGCTAGTTTTGCTTCATCATCAGGCACTCTAATGATATTGACAGGTTTTTCATGGATAATATTTTCGAGGCACCATGCAAGATGTTGAGGGTCGATACGCGCCATCGTTGAGCATTCACAAATCACATGCGACATAAATTGTACAAGCTTACCTTCAGACTTCATTTGATTGGCAAGACGATTCACTAAATTAAGCTCAGTACCCACAAGCCATGTAGTCCCTTGAGGGGCATCGGTGATTGTTTTTAAAATATATTCGGTGGAGCCTACATAATCTGAATGAGAGCAGACTTCAAAAGGGCATTCGGGATGAGAAATCACTTTACCATCGGGATGTTCTTCTCTAAAGCGTTCAATATTTTGAAGACGAAACATTTGATGGACTGCGCAATGACCTTTCCATAAAAAGATCTTCGCTTTTTTAATTTGTGTTTCAGTGAGGCCTCCCAGAGGAAGGTCAGGATCCCATACAGGCATTTCATCTAAAGGAATGCCCATTTTGTGACCACTCCAACGACCTAAATTTTGGTCGGGGAAAAATAAAACTTTTTCACGCTGCTTAAATGACCATTCAATAATTTTTGTTGCATTCGTTGAGGTACAGACTATGCCACCATGCTCACCACAAAAAGCTTTAAGGTCTGCTGCAGAATTAATATAAGTGACGGGGGTAATGACTTCATCAAATGAAAGTACTTTTGAAAGCTCTCTATAACTTCTTTCCACCTTGCTTAAATTAGCCATATCGGCCATTGAGCATCCTGCGGCTAAATCTGGAAGAATTGTAATTTGATCAGGCCTTGATAGAATATTTGCGACTTCAGCCATAAAGTGCACACCTAAAAATACAATGTACTTGGCGTCAAGCGACTCTACGACCCTAGAAAGTTTAAGTGAGTCACCCGTATAATCTGCGTGTCGATAAACAGATTCATGTTGATAGTGATGACCTAAAATAACTAAATTTTTACCGAGCTTATTTTTGGCCGCAATAATTCTTTGTTGACAATCTTCATCACTGATAGATTCAAACGCATTAAATTTAATTTGAGCAACTTGCATAGAACTTCTATTTTACAGTTTTAGCTGGTGAATTTCGGCTAATTTTTTAATAGCCTCTACATTGGTCCAAGAAAAAACCTTATCCATGGCATCACGCCAATCTACCCAAAGATATTGGATATGTTCATCTACTGATAATTGAATAGGTATCGAAGCCGGCACTTTAAGAGCAAAAATATGTTCTGTATTGTGAGTAATATCAGGTGCATAACGATATCGCCAGTGTGCATAAATTTCGTATACGTGGGAAAGTTCCCAGTCTTCAAGTTGATATTGCGTTGAATCAATACCCGTTTCTTCAAATACTTCTCTTATCGCAGCATCTCTTGGCGTTTCATTTTCTTCTAGACTACCTGTGACAGATTGCCAGAAGCCTTTCTTATCCGCACGCTCCATAAGTAGCACTTTAAAATCTTCCGTATAAATTAATACAAGAGAGGAAACAGGTTTTTTAAATACCATATTTAAATCTTAGGCAATCTAAAAACAATACTTTCTTCAACACCTGGAAGCTCAATGATATTCGCCTTTATAAGCGATTCAATTTTATTTACAATATTTTTAACGCTAATCTCAGGTGCTGAGGCTCCTGCTGAAATACCAATATTTTTTTTATTGAGTAGCCAAGAGGATTGAAGTGCACCTTCATGGTCAATCATATAAGTTTCAATGCCCTCTCTTGAGGCTAACTCCTTAAGACGATTTGAATTCGAACTATTTTGAGAGCCGACAATGATAATGAGATCGCATTGCCCGCTCATGACTTTGACTGCATCTTGTCTATTTTGTGTGGCATAACAAATATCATCACTTTTAGGACCTTGGATATTCGGATATTTTGTTTTTAATGCCTCAATGATTGTTTTTGTATCATCAGTAGATAGTGTAGTTTGCGTGACATAGGCGATCTTCTCTGGATGATCGATGATTAAATGTTTCACATCTTCAATCGTTTCGATGAGATACATTTTACGATGGGTGTGATGTTCTTCAATTTGACCCATAGTCCCCTCAACTTCTGGATGGCCTTGATGCCCAATCATAATAATATCCATGCCTTGACTAAGCATTTTATTCACTTCGACGTGAACTTTAGTCACCAATGGACAAGTGGCGTCGATCGGAATGAGTTCGCGAGATTTAGCTTCCTCCCGAATAGCCTTTGAAATACCATGCGCACTAAAAATGACATGGGCACCTTGAGGCACGTCATTAAGATCTTCAATAAAAATGGCACCTTTTGTTTTTAAATCGTTGATGACGTATTGGTTATGAACTACTTCGTGCCGCACATAAATTGGTTTTCCAAATTGAGCCAATGCTTCTTCGACAATTTGAATTGCGCGATCGACGCCTGCACAAAAGCCACGGGGATTAGCTAAAAGGATGTTAATTTTATCTGCCATAGTTTGTATTTGAGGGCTTTTGATAGTGACGACTTATTATTTTATTCCTGATTGTCCGTATATAATTCGTTTTATTCAAGATGGATATTTAATCTTATGAAAAATACAGCGACTTTATTAATTACATGCCCTGATACCAAAGGTATTGTAGCTGCTATCGCAGATTTTTTATATCAACATAATGCAAATATTTTGCATGCTGATCAACACCAAGATGCTGAAAATAGTCTCTTTCTTATGCGTGTCGAATGGGACTTAAAAGATTTTTCATTAGATGAAGCTTCTTTTGCGAAAGCATTTGAGAGTATTGCTAAAACTTATAAAATGACATGGGAATTAAAGCTTTCTAGAGACAAGCCTCGTATGGCGATTATGGTGTCGCAATATGATCATTGTTTAGCCGATTTACTTCATCGCTATAAAAATAATGAGCTTCAATGTGATATACCACTCATTATCAGTAATCATCTAGACACACAAAAACACGCTGAATTTTATGGTATTCCTTTTTTTCACATCCCTGTTGAAAAAGATAGAAAGAAAGAAGCCGAAGAAAAGCAATTTGTATTATTTGATAAGTATCAAGTCGATTTCATTGTCCTCGCTCGTTACATGCAAATTTTAAGTGAGGATTTTGTGAAGCGTTACCCTCAGCGCGTCATTAATATTCACCATTCCTTTTTGCCTGCCTTTATTGGCGCAAGACCTTATCATCGGGCTTTCGAGCGAGGTGTGAAGTTGATTGGGGCTACAAGTCACTATGTGACTGGAGTTTTAGATGAAGGCCCTATAATTGAGCAAGATATTGATCGTATCTCCCATCGTGATCAAGTTGAAGATCTTATTCAAAAAGGGAGAGATCTAGAACGTATCGTTTTATCTAAAGCCGTGCGTTGGCATATTGAGAATCGCATTCTCATTTACGCAAATAAAACTGTTATTTTTGATTAAAGCGGAATTTTCTTTTCGAGTTTAAATAGATCGCTCGATTTTTCACGTGTTCGAATTTCAAAAATATTATCGCGATCCACCATCACTTCGGCAGCGCGTCCACGAGAGTTGTAATTTGAACTCATACTCATACCATAAGCACCGGCTGACATAATACAAATGAGATCATGTTCTTTTAATTTTAATGATCGATTTTTTGCAATAAAGTCACCACTCTCACATACAGGACCTACAACATCGAAAGATTGAAGTTTCGTATCATGTTCACGCACTATTTTAATTTCATGATAAGCATCATATAGAGTAGGACGCATCAGATCATTCATCGCAGCATCAATAACGGCAAAGTGTTTCACATCATTTTGTTTTAAATATTCGACCTTAGATAAAAGAACGCCAGCATTGCCTACAAGTGCACGACCAGGCTCAAAAATAATTTTGACATCAAGATTTTGAATTTTATTTAAGATTTCTTTGGTGTAGATTTCAAAATCTGGGGGTGATTCATCTTGATAACAAATACCAATACCACCACCAATATCAACATGACTTAAATGAATATTATTTTTTTTGAGTTGATCTACGAGTGATAAAACACGATCTAATGCATCCACAAAAGGCTTCAATTCCGTAATTTGTGAACCAATATGACAATTGATACCTTTGATCTCAATACAGCTCATGTCTTTTGCTTCAAGATAGAGCGCTAGCGCTTGATTAAAATCGACACCAAATTTATTGTCTTTTAATCCTGTTGAAATATAGGGATGCGTTTTTGCATCGACATCTGGATTCACTCGAATCGAGATAGGGGCTTTAGTATTTATTTTGCTTGCCACTCCTTCAATGCGAATGAGCTCGCTTCGAGATTCCACATTAAAACATAAAATATTTGCTTTTAAAGCTGCCTCAATTTCAGATACTGTTTTACCCACACCTGAAAACACAATTTTTTGTGGATCACCACCAGCATATAAGACACGCTCAAGTTCACCGCCTGACACAATATCAAATCCAGCACCTAGACTTGCAAAAAGATTGAGAATGGCAATATTAGAGTTAGCTTTGACTGCAAAACATATTAAATGATTGATTTTAAGAAGCCCTTTTTTAAAGGACTCAAAAGTTTGAATCAGCGTATTCTTTGAATAAATGTAAGTAGGCGTGCCAAATTGATTTGCAATCGTTTCAAGTGAAACATCTTCTGCAAAGAGAATACCTTGCTTGGCATGAATGAATGACGTTTGAGCCATTATTTATTTTGTCTCAGTAGGTGGAGTGTTTTGTGGATATTTTTGTTCAGGGATATATAAAGGGCCTTTAGTGCCACAACCTACAAGGTTTAAAAGTAAGAAAGCGCTTATATAAATACATACATATTTTTTCATGATGCTTATACCTTTTTTAATTTGAGATATTTTAGCATTATCTTGATGTGTTATATGGAATTGTGGTGCTTAAGTAAACGGTATGTAATCCATCCATTAATGAATCCAAATAAAAGGGCGGCTAAACTATAAATAGGAATTAAATAATAGATACTGGCATGTGGAATGAGCCATATACGAACAAGAATAAGTTGGCCTGTAATATGTGCAAAAGAAGAGAGGACTGAAAGACCTATGGGGCTAAAAAATTTAGATGGTAATTTAATGACAAAATATAAAGTTAAGAGGCTTAGCATTGACCCGATTAAACTCAACATAAATGCGGGGCTTAGAAATTGCCCCAGTATGAGACTTGTTGCAAAAACTCTTAAGACGCTTACCCACATCGCTGTTTTAAAATTAAACTGATATATGGCATATAGTGTGATGATGTTAGCAATGCCTGGCTTTACACCCGGCATAGGGGATGGCAATACTGATTCCATAAGGCTAAGGCCTATAGCAATTGCACTTAATTGCGCAATTTGATGGTCAAGTAAAGTCGTTTTAATTTTAATAGTTGAGCGAGTCATAAGCTTTCGATTTGCCTAATATTTCAATGCTGACTTCGTTGGGAATACAAATCAGCATTTGTCCTGTGAAGTGAATCCAGCCTTGCTGCACGCAATATTGATTTTTACATGGTGCAGATTTAAAACGAGCGCGCCCTTCTTTAATTTCAATAATACTTTCACCCTCTTTTCCTATAAGACTAATTTTTTTATCTTGAAATAGACTAAAGTTTCCATAAGTGTTTCCTTGGAAATTCACCTGCACCACACTGCCAGTTTCAAAATGCCAAAAAGCTTTAAAAGCAAATACAATAAAGATAAGACTTATTAAAATAATAAGACTGTCGCCTACAAAAAATTTAGTGCGTAATTTCAAGACGATTTTTTTTCTGAGTGTGGACATCTAAAAATTGGATTATATCTGCCATGGTTTGAGTCACGGATATAACGTTATCTTCAATGATGAGGTAATGACGAATATTAAGTTTTTCTGCAATAGCTCGTCGATCTTCTCTTTTTGCAATAAAAAGTGGTTTAGATAATACGTCAGATAAAGCGCCTGCATTTTGAGCGGGCTCTATAAGGACTGTCACAGAATAAACACCTTGCACTGGAAATCCTGTGAAAGGATCGATGAGATGACAATAACGAACGCCATCAATCATAAAATAGCGTTGGTAATCGCCTGATGTACCTATCGCCCATCCATCAGGTAAGTCAAGTTTAGCAATCGCTTGTGAGCCTCTAGGATCCTGTATACCCACACGCCACGGCCTATCTCCATTTTGGCCGATCGCAATAATATTGCCACCAATATTGATGAGTGCATTTTTAATATGATGATCACGAAGAATTTTACTTGCTCGATCTAGTGCATATCCTTTTGCATATCCACCAAGATCAATTTTAACGTGAGGATTAGTACTACTAATTGTGGATCCTAAAATACGGATTTGATCTAAAGATGGATATCTTTTAACAAGGATATTAATTTTAGATGGATCAGGATGTATCGGATTAAATTCATCCTGATGAAATCCCCAGTAATCGATGATTTCCCCTATCGCTGGATTGAATAGATGATGAGAAGCATCTTCCAAGCGCTTAACCTCTTTTATAATTTCAATCAGTTCTGCTGAGGCATTTCTATAGGGTTTATTTTTTGCTATCGATTCATTAAGATCAGTCAGATCACTTTTTTTCCATGCATGAAGCGAGTGATGGAGCCTTGTAAATTCCTTAAGCACGGCTTGTGTCGCTTCCTCCGCTTTTTCATCACTCTCCCCATAAATAGAAATATCTACAATGGTGCCAAATACATAATGCTTAGATTGGTATAAAGATGTTTGAGAACAAGATTGAAGAAAACTTAAGGTAATAACAATAATGAAAAACTTAATGAAGTGCATTGATAATAAGTTCTGCAGGGTTTTGTTTTGTTTGTTCAAAAAGTTCAACGATGCCAGTAGGACTTGTGACATTAATTTCTGTGAGATAATCTCCAATCACATCGATCCCAACGAAATGAAGACCTTCATTTAATAGTTTTTTACCTACAATCGTGGCTATCTCCATATCTCTTTTTGAAAGCGCTTGTGCAACTCCCTGGCCACCTGAGGCTAAATTGCCGCGCGTTTCACCTTCCTTAGGAATGCGAGCTAATGCATAAGGAAAAGGGTTGCCTTCGATAATGACAATTCGTTTATCACCCCATTTAATTTCAGGAATATATTGTTGTGCCATGATCATTTGATGTCCATGATTGGTCATAATTTCTAAAATAACATTAAGATTTTTTTCAAATTCACTGACACGAAAAATATTTTTTCCGCCCATACCATCAAGCGGTTTTAAAATGATATCGCCATGATCTTTAAAAAATTGCTTCACGATCTCTGGATTAGCGGTCACTAATGTTTTGGGAATGAGTGTATCGAATTGAAGTATCGATATTTTTTCATTCCAGCTTCTAATGGAAGAAGGTTTATTGAATACCTTCACATTTGATTTTTCAGCAATATCTAACAAATAAGTGGTATAAAGATAAGCTTGATCGACCGGCGGATCTTTCCTCATAAAGAGCGCATGAAAAAATGAAATGGGATGTGTTTCATAGGTTTTTGCATGCTTAGGGAAAATATCTAATTCAAAACGATATGCTCTACAAAATAATTGGTTGGCATCAATATATAGATCATGCTGCAAACAAAAAAATACTTCATGATTTTGTTTAACCGCTTCTTTCATTAAAGCTAGGGTTGAATCCTTCTTTAATTGAAGTGATTGAGGTGGATCGATAATAAAAAGTATAGGTATCATTTATTGATTGATCGGGTCATGTGTTTCAAGTTCAATAGACGCTGCAAGCAATGCTAATCTTGCAATGACACCATAAGCATAGAATCGATTAGGTGTTGAAAGTGGAGATTCATCGATTTCAGGGGTAGAACAAGAAGTTTCAAAAGCTAGAGGCACAAAATGCATACCAGGCGCATTAAGGTTTTCATCTTTACCTCGCGTGGTATGTACACGGTAAAAACCACCAATTACAAAATGATCTATCATGTAAACTACAGGCTCGGCGACTGCTTCATTAATACATTCTTCAGAATAGACACCTTCTTGAATAATCACCTCTGATACTTCAAGACCTTCTTTGACCACAGACATTTTATTGCGTGATTTTCTATTTAAATTTCTTAATTCATCGCCATCTTTAACTGTCATGATACCCATACCATAAGTGCCAGCATCTGCTTTCACAATCACAAAAGGCTCATGTTTGATTTTGTATTCCTTATATTTCAATCGAATCTTCGTTAAGATTTGATCTACTTTTTCCGCAAGCTCATCTTCACCTTGTCTTGCATGAAAGTCAATTTGACTCGCATGATCAAAATAAGGATTGATGAGCCAAGGGTCTACTTTAATAAAGTCAGCAAATGATTTCACGACATCATCATAAGCTTTAAAGTGCTGAGATTTTTTGCGTGTTGCCCAGCCTGCATGAAGAGGCGGGATTAAATTTTGTTCAAGATTTTTTAAAATTTCAGGAATGCCAGCAGACAAATCATTATTTAATAATATGGCGCACGCATCAAAATTACCGAGCGTTTTATTTTCAAGCACTAATCTATTTTTAATGCGTTTGAGAGGTTCAATAAGTAAAGATTTATTATCTTCAACAGAAATGCTTATAGGTTCCACAATAGCTTCATCTAGACTACCGATACGCACATCTAAACCCGATTTTCTTAATATATTTTTTAACTCAAACAAATTTTTTAAGTAATAGATATTTCGCGTATGATTTTCAGGGATGATGAGAAGGCGATGTGCCTCAGGACACACTTTCTCAACCGCTACCATCGCAGCCTGAACAGAAAGCGATAAAAAATCTGGATTTAAATTATTAAATCCCCCTGGAAAAAGATTGGTGTCGACAGGGGCTAACTTAAATCCTGCATTCCTTAAATCAACGGACGCATAAAAAGGCGCTGCATACTCCAGCCATTGTGTTCTAAACCAATGTTCAATGTTTGCCATTTCATGAATGAGATGTTTTTCTAACGAAAGAAGCGGGCCTGTGAGTGCAGTTTTTAAATGAGGAACCATTTAGTTCTGTGCCTCATGAGCTTGAAGATCTGCATGGTAGCTACTCCTCACCATAGGTGCACTTGCAACTGATGAAAATGACATATGGATCGCTTCTTCTTTTAAAGTATCAAATTCTTTTGGATCTACATAACGATCTACAGGAAGATGATGAACGCTGGGCTGTAAGTATTGTCCAAGCGTGAGCATTTCAACTTGATGTGCTCTTAAGTCCTTCATGACTTCTACAATTTCAGGATTAGTTTCACCGAGTCCTAACATGAGACCTGATTTGGTTGGTATGTTTGGAAATTTTAATTTGAAATAAAGCAGTAAATTAAGCGAATGTTGATAGTCCGATCCTGGACGTGCTTTTTTATAAAGTCTTGGAATGGTTTCAAGATTATGATTAAACACATCAGGGGGCATCAAGCTTAAGATGTCGAGGGCTTTATTAAGGCGACCTCTAAAATCAGGCACTAAAATTTCAATTTTAGTATGAGGCGAAATGCTGCGGATTTCTTTAATACAATCGACAAAATGCTGCGCACCACCATCACGTAAATCATCACGATCGACACTTGTAATCACGACATACTTCAAATTAAGTTCTCGAATAGTTTGCGCTAATTTTTTTGGTTCTTCTGTATCGGGTGGTAAGGGTCTGCCATGGCCTACATCACAGAATGGACATCGTCTTGTACAAAGGTCGCCGAGGATCATAAATGTCGCAGTGCCCTGACTAAAGCATTCACCGATATTAGGACAGCTTGCCTCCTCACATACGCTATGAAGATTATTTTTTCTTAAAATGGATTTAATTTCGTTGAACCGCTGGCTTTGAGGTAGCTGCATTTTAATCCAATGCGGTTTTGCTTTAATAGGTGCTTTAATAATTTTGATAGGAATTTTAGAAGTCTTCTCAAAATCAGTTTCTTTAATGCCTATCGGTTTTGAGGTGTAAGGTTTCATGACTTTAAATTTAATAATTGATGTTTAATATCATTCGCAATTTCTCGGCCGATATTTTTAATCGATACATCATTGATAAATGTTTTTAATTGTGTCATTTGTAAATTTTTATAACCACAAGGATCAATCGCTTCAAAAGGAGATAAATCCATATCAATGTTTAAGCTTAAGCCATGATATGAAGCATGGTTTTTGATGCGTAATCCTAGAGATGCAATTTTTTTATTTTCAATATATACCCCAGGAGCTTCTATTTTAGCACTGGCTTTGATGTCGCGACGGGATAAAAAATTAATGATGCTTTTTTCAATCAATGTCACAAAAGATCTAATGGTGAGATGATAGCGGCCAAGGTCAATCAGTGTATAAATAATAAGCTGGCCCTGGCCGTGATAGGTGATTTTTCCGCCGCGATCCACATGAAGGACTGGAATATCATCCCTTAAAGGCGCTTTAAAATCTTTACGGTTTAAACCTACTGTATAGATAGCTTCATGTTCAGTAATCCATATTTCATCTTGCGTCAATTTATTTCTTTTGGAAGTAAAATTTTTCATCTCATGCCATGTGGATTCATAAGGCGTGAGCCCAAGATATTTGACGCGGATAACCATAAAATTATAGAACGACTTTGATCATGGGATGTGATGAAAGTGATCGATAGATATCATCTAACTCAGGTTTACTTTTGACATAAACAAAGCAAGTCAAACTGATATAGCGACCTTCACTACTACCTTTCATCTCGATGGTGCTTGGATCAAATTTTTCATTTTTTTGCGTGATGATTTCAATCACAGTGGATGTAAATTGATCATGAACTTCTCCCATGACTTTAATAGGGAAGTGACATGGAAATTGAATGAGGGTTTCGGCTGATGTATTTTGATATGACACTTAATTGTTTTCTTTAGCAATCACAAAAATACTAATTTTTATTTTTGATTTAATTATATCAGCAATGTTATTTGCCTCATCTTTCGAATTGAAAGGACCAATCATCACATGAAATAAATCCTCAGAAAATTGTTTTTTAAATGGCGGTGTATTTTCTAAACCCATCTCTGCGAGCTGTTTTAATAAAAGATCCGCATTTTTTTCATTTTTAAAAGCACCGGCTTGAATATAAAGCGGCTCAGCGCTGATTAACCCTTCGGATGACTTCATTTGAGAAGCATGTACATCTTTTTCTTGTATTTTTTCAGTCATGGCATCAGGTATTTTTTTGAGGGCGATAAATTGTCTCGGATCAATAAGTTCCACTTCTACAGGACCACTTCCTTTATCAGAGAGTCTTAACTTATAAGCTGCAGCAAATGATAAATCAATGACGCGATCTTTTTTAAATGGACCTCGATCATTAATTCTCACAATCACACTTTTACCGTTTTCAGTATTGGTAACTCGGACATAACAAGGGATGGGCAGTATGGTGTGAGCACCTGTCATGCCATACATATCATAGATTTCCCCCACAGATGTTTTTTTACCGTGATAACGTTTGCCATACCAAGAGGCGACACCTTTTTCTTTGTAAGGGTAGAAGGAAGTCATAGGAGTGTATTTATTATCAAGTGCCATATAAGGCTGATTTGCGCGCGCATAAAAAGGTTCAACTTTAGGTATTGCATCTGGAATGGCGTCAATATTTTCAGGTGGGTTATCACCTGGCCCATCATCGAGGTAATAGCCACCACCTTTTTTTGAAGGCACAGCCACTGTCTCTTTTTTAAAAGAAGGAGCGCTCGCACAACCTGTCAGTATAGAAATAAGTATCAGGACCGGAAAAATTTTTATCATTAAGATGATCCCACAAGTTCTTTATGTGAATGCACACTCATTAATATACCAAAGCTAATTAAAATAATCGTCATTGATGTTCCACCAAAACTAATGAGTGGTAAAGGCACACCCACCACAGGCATGATGCCACTGACCATCGCGATATTAATGAAAATATAAGTAAAGAAAGTAAGCCCAATATTAGCAGCCAGAAGCCTCGTAAATGTATTTTTTGCTTGAGAAGCAATCATGAGACTTCGACCAATAATAAATGCATAAAGACCTAAGAGAAGAAGATTGCCTAATAGACCAAATTCTTCACTAAAAACTGCAAAAATAAAATCGGTTGTTCGTTCAGGTAAAAAATCAAGTTGGCCTTGTGTTCCATTCAGCCAACCCTTACCAATAAGGCCCCCTGACCCCATGGCAATTGACGATTGAATGCTGTGATATCCAGATCCTAAAGGATCTTGGCTTGGATCTAATAAAATGAGCAGCCTATTTTTTTGGTAGTCATATAAATGGGTCCAAATGATAGGCACGAGAAAAAAAAGACCGATAGCACCCCCCACAATGAATTTCCAATTTAAGCCCGCCAAAAAGAGAATATATAAACCTGAGGCAGAAATTAATAACCCTGTGCCTAAATCAGGCTGATTGATGATAAGGATGACTGGCAAAATAAAAAAAAGAGAAGCAATGAAATAGTCAATCGCATGTCGTTTATTTTCTCGCTTAGAGAGATACCAAGCCATAGCGATAGGCACTGCGATACGCATAATTTCCGAAGGCTGCATTTTAAAAATGCCCAAATTTAACCAGCGTTTAGCGCCATGACTCGTTTGACCCACAAACATGACAGCAAAGAGTAATAACAATCCTATTACATAAATGGGCATGGCAAATTTTTCATAATATTTAGGATGAATGCTTGCCGTGATCCAAAGCAGTATAAATCCAAGACCAATATAAAGCAGCTGATTCAATACTAAAATAATATTTTGCCCGGAGGCGCTATAGAGCGTAAAAAGACCGACGACTAAAGCCGAGCTAATAAAGATCATCAAAATAGAATCAATATTTTTTTGTAATCTGGAAGTGAAACGTTCTAGCATCGTGATCTTATTTTAATCGTGATATTCGGATTCAAGAGGACTGACTTTAATATCTTCTTTATTTGAAGTTACTTTTTTAAGCAAATAATAATCCATTAATTTTCTTGCGATGGGGCCTGCTGTAGATCCGCCATGGCCGCCATTTTCAACAATTAAAGCAATGGCAATAGTAGGGTCTTCTGCAGGTGCGTAGGCAATAAAAAGCGCATGGTCACGATGCCTTTCATTCATACGATCAGGATTATATTTTTGATTGGCTTTCATCTCCACCACTTGAGCCGTTCCTGTTTTTGCGGCAATTTTATATGGCGCCCCAGCACCGACGCTTGCAGCCGTGCCTCCAGGCTCAGTCACATTGATCATACCCTCTTTGACGAGTGCTAAGTGTTCAGGGTTAAAATGTAATGTTTGAATCGTTTTATTTTTAAACACTTCCATTTTACCCGTCTGACTATTTTTAATTGATTGAATAAGTCTTGGTTGAATAGTGAGTCCGCCATTGGCGAGTGTTGCGACCGCTTGAGCTAATTGCACAGGTGTGACAAGTGTGTAACCCTGACCAATACTTGTAATGACAGTTTCACCTAAATACCAAGGTTTTTTAAACCTTTTTTGCTTCCATTCGGGTGAAGGAAGTAATCCAGCATTCTCTCCAAACATATCAATATGGGTCGCTTTTCCAAAACCAAATTGAGATAAAAATTGAGATAATTTATTAATGCCTAACTCAATACCAAGCCCATAAAAGAATGTATCGCATGAAATCGTAATCGCCATGACAATATCGACAGTACCATGCCCAAATGGCTTCCAGTCTTTATAAGTATGGCCTGAGTTTGGAAGTGTAAAAAAACCAGGGTCTTTAATATTAAAAGGTGGTTTACGAATATCGTTTTCCAAGGCTGCCAATGCTACAAAAGGTTTAATGGTTGATCCTGGTGGGTATAAACCATTGATAGCGCGATTAAGCATAGGTTTATCTAATGACTCGTTCAGTAGTTTCCATTCATCAACATCAATGCCACCTACAAAATGATTGGGATCGAAATTAGGGCGACTGACAAAAGCAAGGACCTCCCCATTTTTTGGATTAAGCGCTATAAGAGCACCCCGATATTTATTGAAAGCATTTTCCGCAATGTCTTGTAAATTCGCATCGATAGATAATGTAATCGCATCCCCTTCGATGGAGGGCGTATTATTTAAAATACGGACTGCATTACCATTAGCATCAATTTCAACTTCTTGAAATCCAGTTGTGCCATGAAGCCTTGCTTCGTAGTATTTTTCAATGCCTAATTTGCCAATAGAATCCGTGCCTTTGTAGTTCTGTTGCCAACCTAATTTTTTTATCGTCTCTTTGTCTTCTTCATTGATACGATTGATATGGCCAATAAGATGTGAGGCAAATGAACCTTTGGGATAGCGTCTAAATAATCTAGACTTAATTTCAACACCTTCAAATCGCAATTTATTGGCAGCAAATCTCGCGGCTTCAATTTCGGATAAGTGAGTTTTGATAGGAATACTATCTAAAGAAGAACTCTCTTTTAAAATTTTTCTAAATTGTTTTAGATCGCTAACACTTAATTCGACAACAGGTTTTAGATTATCAATCGTTTTATTAAGATTAGCCACTTTTGAAGGTATGACTTCTAAGCTATATACAAAATAATTATCTGCCAAGATGATACCGTTACGATCGAGTATAAGGCCCCGATTGGGTGCATTGGGAATGACAGCGATACGATTATTTTCAGATAAGCCTTTGTAAAAATCATATTTAAAAATTTGTAGGTAAAAAAAACGCCCAATGATCACTAAAAAAGCAATGAACACTAAACCTGTAAGAAGTGCCAATCTTTGCTTAAAAAAGTAGCGAGATTTATAGATATTTTGATTATTTTTTATGAAAGACATCTTAAAGATTAGGCGTCAGTTTTTAGTGATCTAATTTAAAAAATTTAAACTGAGTGAATAGATACCATATGAGTGCGGCAGATATACTTTGAAGGAAATAATTCGCTCCTGGGTAATGAAGATCGTGCATCACATTTATCAGCAGCATAATGATTTGAGCGCTTAAAAATATAAAGAAAATATAAAATAATTGCTGATATTTGTTGTTAAGCATGATTTTATTCATGAAATATTGACTAATGAAATAACAAGACGCATATGTCAATGCATATTGACCCAAAAGGTCTCCCATAAAAATATCCGTTACAAGACCTACATACCAAAATAAGGAAATGGATATAGCATTTGGGTTTTTAAAGAACCAAAAGATAAGTACTAGTAAAATAAAATCAGGCATTAAATCAGTATTAAAAATATTAATATGAATAAGGTTCATCATCGCGGCGACAATTAAAGAAAAAATTAGTGATTTATTTTTTCTGATCATTTTTTATAGGTGCTAGGTTATTGGCAATTTTATTAATAGGCGTGACTACAAGCACATGGCTGTGATTACGAATGGCTGAGAGTGGTTTACAAATAATTTTTGCAAAAGGTAATTTCGGATCATGGTTAATTTCTAATACTTCCGCAACCACAATGCCTTCAGGATAAATCGTATCAATACCTGATGTTTTTAAAATATCCCCTTTCACCACATCGACACTATTCGGTAAATACGAGAGTGAGATGGTTTCATTTTGGCCATTACCATTCGTAATGGCTCTTAAACCATTTCTTTGGATTTGAATAGGCACTGACATTTTTTTATCAATGATGAGGGTGACTTCACTTGTTTCTGGGAAAACACTGCTGATTTGTCCTACCAGGCCCAACGCATCAATGACTGGTTGACCAGGTTGGAAGTCTTTATTTTGACCGCCGTCAATAATAATTTTTTGATTGAAAGGATCAAAGCGTGAATAAATAATGCTGACTGCTTCTGTTTTAAATTTGTGTGTATTTCTAACCTCGAGTAAATTTCTTAATTGATCATTTTCTTGGTCTATAAAATCTAAACGCTGAAGATCAGCTTTTAATCGATCTATATCAAGCTTCAGTGTTTCATTTTCAAGAATTAAATGAGACTGATTAGAAAAGTATTGTGTGGCAACATTGTATATATCGTTTGGTAAATTTAAGACTGCGTGAAGAGGTTTGGTAAATACATTGGTGAATTGTCTAATCTCTTTTAAATAATGAAAACGAAAATCGACACCCATAAATATGATTGATATGAAGGTGAGAAGTAATAATTTAGATAAAAGTGAAGAGCCTTTATTGAAAAGCTTAGATGAACGGTGATGAGATTTAATCATTAAGCTTTAACTATTAATGAATTAGAAAAACAAAAAAATTATTCGTGGGCAAATACGGTCGAGAATTGATCGAGTGATTCGAGCACTTTACCGCAGCCTCTTGCAACGCAAGTTAGAGGGTCATCTGCCGTGACCACAGGTATGCCTGTTTCTTCCATAAGTAAACGGTCGAGATTTCTTAAAAGCGCACCTCCGCCGGTTAATACCATACCGCTATCAGCAATATCAGCACCTAATTCAGGTGGGGTTTGTTCGAGCGCTGATTTCACAGCGCTGACAATGGAATTTAAAGGTTCTTGAAGTGCTTCTAAAATTTCATTACTGTTAATTTTGAGTCGACGAGGAAGTCCTTCTGCAAGATTTCGACCCGTCACTTCGAGCTCTAAAATTTCAGACATTGGGAATGCGGTACCAATTTTTTTCTTAATTATTTCGGCCGTCGGATCAGAAATCAATGTGCCGTAATTACGTCTTAAGTAATCGATAATGGCTTGATCAATTTTGTCGCCACCGACACGTTCGGATTTAGCGTACACAATACCACCTAATGACATCACGCCCACTTCGGTAGTGCCGCCACCTACATCAATGACCATCGATCCTGTCGCTTCGGTAATTGGAAGGCCTGCACCAATCGCCGCCGCCATGGGTTCTTCAATAAGAAACACTTCTTTAGCGCCCGCTCTTTCAGCAGACTCTCGAATCGCTCTTCGCTCTACTTGCGTTGCACCATAAGGCACACAAATAATAATGCGCGGACTTGGCACAAACCATCTTGTGTTGTGTACTTTTGCAATAAAAAACTTAATCATGTCTTCGGTAATATTGAAGTCGGCAATCACACCATCTTTCATAGGGCGAATGGCTTGAATGTTCTGTGGAGAACGACCTAACATCGTTTTAGCTTCAATACCGACAGCAAGAAGTGCTTTTCTGCTGTATGGTCCATTAGGACCATCCTCATGACGAATAGCCACCACAGAAGGCTCATTTAAGACAATGCCTTGACCACGAATATATATAAGCGTGTTGGCAGTACCTAAATCAATGGCAATATCATGAGTCATAAATTTACCAAAACTAAATAATTTTTTAAGCATGATTATCGTTAGAATTTTTTAAAAAAAAGTGGCGATTCGAATCCAAGAAAGGTCAATAGAATCAGGGTATAATACATGATATTGATCAATAAATTAACAGCTTTTCTTTAGAAAAACAGGAATTCTATTTGTATGTCGATTACGCATGACGAAATCAAAAAAATTGCTCTTTTAGCACGCATCAAAATTACAGAAGAAGAAGCGGATGCAACGCTTAAAAAATTATCCGGTATATTAAATCTGATAGAAGACATGAAAAAGGTGGATACTACGAATATTTCCCCTATGTTCCATGCACAATCAGTCACACAAAGACTTCGTGATGATGTGGTCACAGAAATAAATCAAAGAGAAAAATTACAAAAAATCGCACCCGAAGTGAGTGATGGATTATATATTGTGCCTCAGGTGATTGAATAATCATGGAAGACTGGAGCATCAAAGAACTCTCAAGTCTTTTGAGGGAAAAAAAAACATCAAGCGTTGAAATTACCACCGACTATCTTCAACACATCAAAAAAAAGAACCCCGAAATTAATGCTTTTATTACGGTGGATGAAAATCGCTCTTTAGCACAGGCTAAGCTTGCAGACCAATTGATTCAAAAAGGCGAGGGCGATGTATTGACAGGTGTTCCTATTGCGCAAAAAGATATTTTTTGTGCAGAAGACTGGTTGACCACTTGTGGTTCTAAAATGCTTTATAACTTTGTAGCACCTTATGATGCAACCGTTGTGAAAAAATTTAATGAGGTAGGCGCTGTCAATTTAGGTAAAACCAATATGGATGAATTCGCGATGGGTTCATCGAATGAAACATCTTATTTTGGCGGTGTTAAAAATCCTTGGGACCTCACACGGGTACCAGGCGGAAGTTCAGGTGGAAGTGCAGCAGCAATTGCAGCTCGCATGTGTCCAGGTGCCACAGCCACGGATACCGGAGGCTCTATTAGGCAGCCTGCTTCTTTATGTGGGCTGACAGGTTTAAAACCTACGTATGGTTTAGTCTCTCGTTATGGCATGATTGCCTTTGCATCAAGTCTAGATCAAGCAGGCCCTATGGCAAAATCATCGGAAGATTGCGCCATGATGATGAATGTGATGGCAGGCTTTGATCCCAAAGATTCCACATCAATTGATCATAAAAAAGAAGACTATATAAAAAATATCGATCAACCGATCGAAGGTTTAAAAATTGGATTGCCTAAAGAATACTTTGCAGAAGGTCTCGATAGCAATGTTGCAAAAGTGATTGAATCCGCGATTGATCAATATAAAAAATTGGGAGCCATTATTGTGGATGTGAGTTTACCTAATACCAATTTATCAATTCCTGTCTATTATGTTTTAGCGCCTGCTGAAGCCTCCAGCAATTTGTCACGATACGACGGTATGCGTTATGGACATCGCACAAGTCAATACGATGATTTGATAGATATGTATTGCAAGACCCGTCAAGAAGGATTCGGGGAAGAAGTGAAACGACGTATTTTAATCGGTACTTATGTATTGAGTGCAGGGTATTACGATGCATATTATTTAAAAGCACAACAAATACGACATTTGATTTCTGAAGACTTTAAAAAAGCGTTTCAATCATGTGATGTCATCATGGGACCAACTGCGCCATCGACCGCTTTTAAAGCCAATGAAAAAACTGATGATCCAGTCACGATGTATTTACAAGATATTTATACCATTGCGACTAATCTTGCAGGTTTGCCAGGCATGAGTATTCCAGCAGGCTTTGTGAACAAACTTCCGGTAGGCATACAAATCATTGGCAATTATTTTGATGAAGCACGCATGTTGAATGTGGCACATCAATTCCAAAAGGTGACTGATTGGCATAAAGCTATTCCAGAAGGAGCGCTTTCATGAGCTGGGATGTTGTGATTGGTATTGAAACACATGTGCAACTTCAAACTAAAACTAAAATTTTTTCAGGTGCATCAACTGCGTTTGGCGCAGAACCCAATACCCAAGCTTGTATATTATCCATTGCACTTCCAGGCACACTTCCTGTTTTAAATTATGAAGCTGTACAATGCGCTATTAAATTTGGATTAGCTACAAATGCCGAGATAGCGCCAAGATCTATTTTTGCAAGAAAAAATTATTTTTATCCTGATTTACCTAAAGGCTATCAAATTAGCCAATATGAATTACCGGTGGTTGGCAAAGGATCGCTTGAAATTGAAGTAGGCGACATTAAAAAGACGGTGCGAATTACGCGTGCGCATTTAGAAGAAGACGCTGGAAAATCATCACACGGTGCGGTTCAAAATGGCACAGGCATCGATTTAAATCGTGCAGGTACACCACTTTTAGAAATTGTGTCTGAACCTGATATGACTTCAGCAGCTGAAGCAGTCGCTTATGCAAAAAAATTACATGAGCTTGTGCAGTGGATTGGCATTTGTGATGGCAATATGCAAGAGGGTAGTTTTCGTTGTGATATTAACGTTTCAGTCAAACGTGCGGGCACAGATAAATTAGGCACACGTCGCGAAATTAAAAATTTAAATTCATTTAAATTTATCGAGCAAGCTATTCATTTCGAAACGCAATGGCAAATTGAGATGTTAGAAGAAGGTAAAACTATTCAACAGGCGACTGTCCTCTTCAACCCTGAAACAGGGGAAACAAAAGCGATGCGCTCTAAAGAAGAAGCCAATGATTATCGCTATTTCCCGGATCCCGATCTCTTACCATTAGAAATTTCTGATGAAAAAATTAGAGAGATTAAAGAAAGCATGACTGAATTACCTCATCTTATGAAGGATAGATTAGAACGTGATTATCAATTGTCATCCTATGATGCGTCCGGCATTACAAGTGACAAACATGTGGCTGATTATTTTTTTGCTACCTTAAAAGAGGGCGCTGAGCCTAAACAAATTGCAAATTGGATCTTAGGCCAATTATTTTCTAAACTGAATGAGCATAACTTATCGATTGAACGTTCGCCTATAAAACCTCAAGTCTTGAGTTTACTTTTAAAACGTATTCAAGATGGCACCATTTCAAATAATGGCGCTAAACAACTTTTTGAAAAGTTATGGACGAATGCAGATTTAGAAATTGATGCATTAATTGAATCTGAAGGATTAAAACAAGTCTCAGACTGCGGTCTTATTGAAACGATGATTGATGAAGTTTTAAAGAACAACCAGGCCATGGTAGATGAATATCGATCAGGAAAAGAAAAAGCATTTAATGCGCTTATCGGTCAAATTATGAAAGCCTCTAAAGGCAAAGCTAATCCAGGTCAGGTCAACGAACTCCTTCGTAAAAAATTAAGCTAAGTTTTAATTCCATATTCTTTTTGATAGGTACGCATCGCGTCCATATGGGATGCGTAAGTTGCATTCGATTCAATATAATGCATAATTTCTTTTAAAGAAGTGAGATGGCATACAGGCAAATGATGTGTGGCTTTAATTTCTTCAACAGCCGAGAGTGCTCCGCTCCCTTTTTCTTCTCGATCAATAGAAATTACAATGCCTGAAGGTTTAGCGCCTTCTTCTAAAATAAGACTCACGGACTCATTCACAGAAGTGCCTGCAGAGATCACATCATCCACAATAAGTACCCGTCCTTTTAACGGCGTTCCAATAATGACACCACCTTCACCGTGATCCTTTTTTTCTTTGCGATTGAATGCAAAAGGCACGTTACGACCTCGGCTCGCAAAAGCAATGACAATGGAGGTGACTAAAGGAATGCCCTTATAAGCGGGACCATAAAGCATATCAAAGGGAATGTTTGAAGCTTCAATGGATTTGGCATAAAACATGCCGAGCTTCAATAGACTCTCACCGTCATTAAAAAGACCTGTATTAAAAAAGTAAGGACTTAAGCGACCGGCTTTCGTTTTAAATTGACCAAACTGTAAAACCTGTTTTTTTAGGGCAAATTCGATAAACTCTTGACTTGAATGATCCATAGATAAATCGATAGAGATGAATGATGAGAATTATAACGCTAAACATGAATGGAATTCGATCCGCTTCGAATAAAGGCGTTTTTTCATGGCTTGCTTCACAAGAAGCTGATTTTATTTGTGTACAAGAAGTTAAAGCACATGAGAGTGATTTAACGCATGATATGAAAGCGTATGGTGACTATAAGAGCTATTTTAGTTTTGCAGAAAAAAAAGGTTACAGCGGCGTTGGTATTTACACCAAAAGACAACCTAAAAAAATTATTCGTGAAATAGGTCTTCCACTTTTTGATGCTGAGGGTCGCTATCTCGAACTTATGTATGACAATTTAAGCGTCGTTTCAATTTATCTACCATCAGGCTCAAGTGGTGAAGAGCGACAAGCATTTAAATTTGAAGTCTTGGATTATTTATTACCTTATTTAAAAAAACGTAGGTTAGAAAATTTGCCGATGATTCTTTGTGGAGATATCAATATTGCGCATAAGGAAATTGATTTAAAAAATTATAAAGGGAACAAAAAAAATTCAGGTTTTTTGCCCGAAGAGCGTCAATGGATGACAGATTTATTTGAAAGTGTCGGTTGGGTTGATACCTACCGTATGCTTTATCCTGATACGACAGATATTTCTTATACTTGGTGGAGTAATCGAGGTGAAGCTTACGCTAAGAATGTGGGATGGCGTCTTGATTATCAAATTGCGCATCCTTCTCTAAAAGATCAGATTCTAGAAGCCTCTATTTACAAAGATGAAAAGTTTAGCGATCACGCACCACTTATTATTGACTATAAGCTTTAATTTTTAATCGGTGCAATTTTGTATAGTAAAGCCATGCCAGGGATTGCAAGAAAGAAACACAATATAAAAAAATGTTCCCAGCCAAAAATATTTTGTAGATAACCTGTCGATGCATTGACAAGTGTGCGAGGCATGGCTGCCAAACTTGTGAATAATGCAAACTGTGTTGCAGTATAAAGTGGATGCGTCGTTTTGGCAATGAAAGCTACAAAGGCCGTTGTACCCAAACCTACACCAAAAGCTTCAAAGCCTACGACAAGAGCTAGCCATTCAGGGCTATAGCCTATGTGAGCGAGCCAAGCAAAGCCTAAAATACTGATCATTTGAAGAAAACCAAAAAGCCATAATGCGCGATGAATTCCTAATTTCATCATCCATACACCACCTAAGAGACCACCCATCACACTTGGCCATAGACCAGCATTTTTTGCGATTAAACCAATCTCAGTTTTACTAAATCCTAAATCTAAATAAAAAGGTGTCGCTAAAGCGGTTGCCATGCTATCGCCTAATTTATAAAAGAAAATAAAAAGAAGAATAGCAAAAGCACTTTTTAAACCATGTCGACCTATAAATTCTTGGAAGGGCAAAAGGAGTGAAGTGGTTAAATCCTGCTTTTTTATTTTGACTACTTTGGGCTCTTTCATGAGAAGTGTTAAAAGAAGCCCGGGCAACATAAAGAGACTCGTGATGATGAATACTGTTTGCCAGTCGAAATGATCTGCCAAGATCAATGATAGAGAGCCGGGAATCAAACTCGCAATTTTATATGCATTCACATGAATGGCATTGCCCAACCCTAATTCTTTGTCGAGCAAGAGTTCGCGTCGATACGCATCAATGACCACATCCTGACTCGCGCTTAAAAAAGCAATCAACGATGCAATGAAAACAACAATGGTGAGATCAGTTTCAGGATTATAAAAACCTAATAAGGGAATACTTATTAAAAGTAAACATTGAAAAAATAACAGCCATCCACGACGCCGACCCATCACCCATGTAAATCGATCAAAGAAAGGTGCCCAAAGAAACTTCCATGTATAGGGAAGTTGAATAAGTGCAAATAATCCAATCGCTTTCAGATCTAACTGATGCGATCTTAACCATGCTGGCAATAAACTGATTAATATATAAAGCGGAAGGCCTGAGCTAAATCCGGTAAAAATGCACACCAACATTTTTTTGGAAAAGATGCCTTGCCAGAATCGATTCCGAAGTTGCATCAAGAATTATTTTGAAACGAGACGATACATGGCTAAAGCACCCATGAGATTCGGCATCACATGAATGGGTTTACCCTGGGTCAGAATAAGACGCTCTTTCACACCAATTTTATTTTTAACACAAAACTCATCAAAGTCTTTAATGGTGCATAAGTGAATATTGGGTGTGTTATACCACTCATAAGGTAGCGTTTTAGAAACAGGCATTTGGCCTCTCATCAGTTGAATACGATGTCGCCAATAACCAAAGTTTGGAAACGTGACAATGGCTTCTTTACCGACTCTTAGCATTTCATGCACAATTTTTTCGGTGTTATGCATGGCTTGCAACGTTTGAGATAAAACGACCATATCAAATGATTGTGATTCAAAACCAGAGAGTCCTGATTCCAAGTCCATTTGAATCACATTTAAACCTTGTTTTAAAGTGTTAAGCCAATGTGCGTCATCTTTCTCGATACCATAACCTTTGACTTCTAAAGAGCCTTCTAAGAATTTTAAAAGTGATCCATCCTCACAACCTAAGTCGAGGACTTTGGCACCAAAGGGAATCCAATTGGCAATGACCGCAAAGTCTTGTCTAAATTGTGCGCTCATAATTGATTCGCAATCTTCTTAAAGTATGCTGTGAGTATCCCGTGATAATGAGGATCAGACATGAGGAAGGCATCATGCCCATGCTGCGCTGTGACTTCAGCATAGCTTACAGTCAATTCATTATCTAAAAGTGCTTTCACAATCTCTTTGGAGCGTTGAGGAGAAAATCGCCAATCACTTGTAAATGAAACCACTAAAAATTCAGATTCGATTTTTTTAAATGCTTTAGATAAATTGTCTTGATAATCTTTTGCAGGATCAAAATAGTCTAATGCACGTGTCATTCTTAAATAGGTATTCGCATCAAACTCTTCAGCAAATTTATCACCTTGATGATGTAAATAAGATTCCATTTCAAAATTCACATCGAAAGAATATTCAATATTTTTATTTTTAAGTTTACGACCAAATTTCATACCCATGGCATCATCCGATAGATAAGTAATGTGACCTAACATCCTGGCAATACGAAGCCCACGTTTTGGTTTCTTTTTAAAACGATAATAATCCCCATTATAAAAATCAGGATCCGTGATAATAGCTTGTCTTGCGACTTCATTAAAAGCAACATTTTGTGCCGTAAGATTGGATGCTGCTGCAATGACAACAGCATGACGCACACGTTTCGGATATGACAATGTCCATTGAATGGCTTGCATCCCTCCTAAGCTTCCACCAATGACAGCGGCTAAACTATCAATGCCTAATTGATCCATGAGCGCTGCTTGTGCATTGACCCAATCTTCCACAGTGACAATCGGAAAATCAGAACCCCATGGTTTTTTCGTTTTAGGGTTGATACTTTTAGATCCACTACTGCCGTGACAGCCACCTAGATTATTCACACCAATGACAAAGAAGCGATTGGTATCGAGTGGTCGTCCTGGGCCAATGAGGTTATCCCACCAACCCGGGTACTTGTCATCTTTTTTATAACGGCCTGCAACATGATGGTTACCTGAAAGCGCGTGACAGACAAGTACTGCATTATTTTTTTTTGCATTTAATGTGCCGTAAGTTTCATACGCGAGTTCATAGCTCGGTAATTTTTTACCGCTCGTTAATTGAAGTGGTTTTGTAAATTGGGCAAGCTTTGCTTTGACAAGACCGACTGAATTTTTTTCACTCATGCTGACGATTATACTATTGAATATTGCCCGAAAGTGACACGACGAATACCATGAATATCTTTAGCATGTTCAATATGCTGATAGCCATTTTTTTGAAATAAATCTTTGACGATTTCAGCTTGATTGTAACCATGCTCGATAAAAAGCCATGCATCTTCATTCAAGTGATTTTTTGCGTTTTCAATAATATGCTGTATCGCGTTCATACCCGTGGGTCCTGAGATAAGAGCATCAATGGGCTCATGTTCTAAGCCTTTTAATAAATGCGGATCATTTTCCTTTAAATAGGGCGGATTACTTACGATAAGATCAAATTTTGTTTTGGCTAAAGCACTAAACCAATCACTTTTTTGAATGGTGACATTAGATACTTCATGAAACGCTTGATTAACTTTTGTATTTTTTAGAGCAGCTTCCGATTGGTCAATGAGCGTCACTTTTGAAAGCGGTCTTTCAAGCGCTAATGTGATGCCAATAATCCCTGTGCCACATCCTAGATCGAGGATATGAAATGTATCGCGTGCGTTTATTTTTGAGATTACTTTTTCAATGAGTATTTCAGTATCGGCTCTTGGAATAAGAACATTCTGATTGACTTTGAATGTTCTTCCATAAAAAGACCATTCACCTAAAACGTATGGCAGCGGTATGCCAGCAATTCTTTTTTCTGTGATACTTTTAATATGCAATTGATCTTCTTCATTAAGCTGTCGATCATTTTCTTGAATGATGTCTTTTTGGCTGATCTTTAAGACATGTTCCAAAATAAAGCGCGCTTCAAGTCTTGCTTCATCTAATGAATAAGCAATATGTTGATGAAGTGTACTTTCAGTATCTTTTAATGCGTTACGAAGCGTCGCCACATTTTAATCCTCTGCAAAACCTGCAAGAAGATCAGCTTGATGCTCATTCGATAGTGCATTAATGAGTTCTTCCATATCGCCATCCGTAATGGCTTCTATTTTATAAAGGGTTAAATTAATGCGATGATCCGTAATACGACCTTGAGGATAGTTATATGTGCGAATGCGTTCACTGCGATCGCCACTACCAATGAGAGATCTGCGATCGGATGCTAATTTAGATTGTTGTTCACGAATTTGTGCATCGCGAATACGCGCGGCTAAAACACTCATGGCTTGTGCTTTATTCCGATGTTGTGATCTATCATCCTGACATTCCACTACAATCCCTGTGGGCAAATGTGTAATGCGGACGGCGGAATCTGTCTTATTAATGTGTTGTCCCCCTGCACCGGATGCACGGTAGGTATCTAATCTAATTTCAGCGGGATTAATAATCACATCACTAATCTCATCGGCTTCAGGCAATACTGCGACTGTACAAGCAGAGGTATGAATGCGACCTTGCGTTTCTGTATCAGGCACACGTTGCACACGATGGCCGCCTGATTCAAATTTTAATTTTGAATAAGCACCATGCCCAATAATTTTCATAATAATTTCTTTGTAGCCACCGACTTCAGATTCACTGGATGATACAATTTCCATTTTCCAACTCTGACGTTCCGTATATCTTGAATACATTCTAAATAAATCGCCTGCAAATAAAGCCGATTCATCTCCACCCGTGCCTGCACGAATTTCTAAGAAAATATTTTTTTCATCATTGGGATCTTTGGGTAGCAATAATTTTTGTAAACTATCTTCAATGGTGATTAGTTTTAATTTACATTGCTCAATTTCTTCTTGCGCAAATTCTTTCATCTCTGGATCGGAAAGCATGGATTGCGCTTCATTTAAATTAACTTCATTTTTTTTATAAGCTAAATATTCATCCACAATAGGTGTGATATCTGAATGCTCTTTCGTAATCTTGCGATATTGATCCATATCATTCGTGATGGATTCAGAACTTAATAAACTATTGAGTTCTTGTATGCGCTCACTTAATGCCGCTAATTTTTTTTGTATAGAAGGTTTCATGGCATTTAATCTTTAAGTGGGTAAATTTTCTTTAATGTTTTAGTTAAAAGTTCGTGTTCTTCGCCATGCGCTTCATTGAGCGCTTGGCTTGGATGGTGAAGAAATTTATTGGCCAATGCTTTACTGAGTATTTCTAAAACCTCTTCGGGTTTCATACCTTGATTAAGAAGTTTTTGTGCTTTTTTAAGTTCGGTCATACGATAACTTTCAGCATGATCACGAAGTGCTTTAATGGTAGGGACGATGGTACGCGTTTTTAACCATTGTGCGAAATCTTTGACGTGTTCATCAATCAACTTCTCAGCTTCAATCGCTGCTGATTGACGATTGGTTAAACTCTCTTCAATGAGATGAGATAAGTCGTCCACTGTATAAAGATAAACATCATTGAGATCTCCCACCTCAGGTTCAATGTCTCGAGGGACGGCAAGGTCGACCATAAACATAGGGCGATTTCGTCTGGTCTTAAGTGCGCGTTCCACCATGCCTAAGCCTACAATCGGTAATTGGCTTGCGGTCGAGCTCACAATAATATCGAACTCATGAAGACGATCATAAAGTTCTGAAATAAGACAGGTATCACCTTTCATATGTTTAGCTAAAGCCAAACCGCGATCAAGTGACCGATTCGCGACGGTGATCGATTTAGGCTGTTTATTTTTAATATGTTCAGCGCAAAGCTCAATCATTTCGCCTGCACCAATAAAAAGCACTTGTGAAGTTTTTAAGTCCCCAAAAATACGCTCGGCAAGCTTGATCGAAGCTGCTGCCATCGAAATAGAGCTCATACCAATATCTGTTTTGGTTCTAACTTCCTTAGCCACAGAGAATGTTTTTTGAAAGAGTTTATTCAAAAGTACACCTAAAGTACCAGTATTTTCAGCGGTTTTAATGGCTTGCTTCATTTGCCCTAAAATTTGAGGCTCTCCTAAGACCATGCTGTCTAAACCTGAAGCGACGCGAAAAGCATGTTGAATCGCTTCTTGGTTTTCATAGACGTAAAGATGAGATTCAACTGTTTTTAATTTGATGCTGTGATATTTACAAAGCCAATCGATGACGATTTGTGGATCTCGGACTTTAGCGTAGATTTCGCTACGGTTGCAGGTGGATAAAATAGCAGCTTCACTGACTTTACGCCCCATAAGGTCAAGTAAGGCTTGGCTTAAATGATCAGGATCAAAAGCGACTTTTTCGCGAATCGCAATCGGGGCAGTGGTGTGGTTAATGCCTACGGTATAAAGCTGCATCTTGAATATTCTTAATCCGACGCTTTAGCTTCACGTCATTTAAGAGTTAAAATAGCTATTTTACAATATCTCACTCAACTTTCATTTGGGATCACTAGAAATATGGATAAAACATTTAGAATTGCGCCCAGTATTCTTTCGGCGAATTTCGCGAAACTCGGCCAAGAAATTAATGATGTGATTAAGTCAGGCACTGATATCGTTCACTTTGATGTGATGGATAATCATTACGTCCCTAATCTAACCATTGGTCCTTTAGTGTGCGAAGCAATTCGCCCTGTGACGGATGCCATCATTGATGTACATTTAATGGTGAAGCCTGTGGATCGGATTATTCCTGACTTTGCAAAAGCGGGTGCCAATATCATTACTTTCCATCCTGAAGGTTCAGAGCATATTGACCGTAGTCTTTCATTAGTGCGTGATTCAGGTTGTAAATCGGGTTTGGTATTTAATCCAGCTACCCCACTCGATTATCTTGATCATGTGATGGATAAAATTGACATGGTCTTACTCATGTCAGTAAATCCAGGATTTGGCGGTCAAAAATTTATTCCTGAAACGCTCAATAAACTAAAAATCGCACGCCAAAAAATCGATGCTTACTATGAAAAAACAGGCCGTCAAATTTGGTTAGAAGTGGACGGTGGTGTCAACGCTAATAATATTGCGGACATTGCAAAAGCAGGTGCCGATACTTTTGTGGCAGGCTCTGCTATTTTCGGCGCAGGTAAAGAGACCGATCCTAATCGTTACGACACCGTGGTGAAATCATTACGCGCATCACTTGCAACAGTTTAATTAAAAAAACGTTAAGAAGCATTTAGCTTCTTAACGTTTCTACCATGACTACCTTAATCACATCAGATCAATTTAACACTTATAAGAATGAAGGATTTAACTTCATTCCTTTGGTGAAATCTTTTGATGTTGGACATGAAACACCTTTATCCATTTATCAAAAGTTAGCCAACCTTCCTTTTTCTTATCTTTTAGAATCTGTGGAAGGCGGTGAACGCTTTGGTCGTTATTCGATTATTGGGTTGCCCTCTAAAAAAAGAATGGTGATTCGCGATAATGTGATCGAAGTGATTGATCAAAATAAAGTCATTCAAAAAGAAATCACACACAATCCACTCGATTTTATTCAGGATTATTTAACTCAATTTAAAGTGCCAGCTGATATTGAATTACCTCGATTCGCAGGGGGGTTAGCAGGTTACTTTGGCTATGAAACGATTCAATACATTGAATCTCGTTTAAAGCATAAAAAAACAAAAGATATTTTGGGGGTACCTGATATCTTACTCATTTTGTCCGATGAGCTCATTGTGGTTGACAATGTGGCGCGTAAAATTTTTATCGTGAGTTATGCGGATCCATCCATTCAGCATGCCTATGCATTAGGTATCGAAAGATTAGATAAACTTCACGATCAACTTTATCAATCGGTTGAAATTCAAAAATCTCAAACATCAAATCAAACCGAAGCGCATTCTGAGTTTGGTGAAGATGCTTTTAAGAAAGCCGTTGAAAAAGCGAAGTCTTATATTTTTGAAGGTGACATCATGCAAGTGGTGTTATCACAAAGAATGTCACAAACATTTGAAGCCTCTCCATTAGTACTTTATGAATCGCTTCGCACGTTAAACCCATCACCTTACATGTTTTATTATCATATGGATGATCATCATGTGGTGGGCGCATCCCCTGAAATTTTAGTGAGACTCGAGGATGAGACAGTCACGGTAAGACCTATTGCAGGCACCCGCCCTCGCGGTAAAACTAAAGATGAAGACTTGAAATTAGAAAGAGAATTACTCGCTGATCCTAAAGAATGCGCAGAGCACGTTCAACTGATGGACTTAGGCCGAAATGATATTGGACGGGTCTCTCAATCAGGCTCGGTCAGAGTGACAGACAATATGACGATCGAGCGATATTCGCATGTCATGCACATCGTATCGAATGTGGAGGGCGTATTAAAACCCAATATGCATGCGATGGATGTGTTGAAAGCAACTTTTCCAGCAGGTACTGTGAGCGGGGCACCTAAAGTCCGTGCGATGGAAATTATTCATGAATTAGAACCGAGTAAGCGCGGTATTTATGCAGGTGCAGTCGGTTATTTAGGTTTTGATGGAGATATGGATGTAGCGATCGCTATTCGAACAGGGGTGATTAAAAACAAAATGCTTTATGTACAAGCAGGTGCGGGTATTGTGGCAGACTCCATTCCGCATAATGAATGGATTGAAACACAAAATAAAGCAAAAGCAGTCTTACGTGCCGCAGAAATTGTGCAATCAGGAAAATAAATTATGTTACTCATGATTGATAACTACGATTCATTTACTTATAACCTTGTTCAGTATTTGGCTGAGCTTAAACAAGAAGTCGAGGTTTATCGTAATGACGAGATCACGATTGATGAGATCAAAAAAAAGAATCCTCAATATATTGTGTTATCTCCAGGCCCTTGCACACCCAATGAGGCAGGCGTTTCTCTGGAAGTTGTTAATACATTCAAAGGTGTGATCCCGATTCTGGGTGTTTGCCTAGGACATCAAACCATCGGCCAAGCTTTTGGTGGGAAAATTATTCATGCTAAAACATTGATGCATGGTAAAACTTCACACATCCATCACACTAATCAAGGTGTCTTTAAAGATTTAAAAAATCCATTTACAGCAACACGCTATCATTCACTCGTGATTGAGCGCGCAACATTGCCTGATTGTCTGGAAGTCACCGCATGGACGGATGATGAAGAAATTATGGGCGTTCGTCATAAGACATTGCCTGTTGAAGGGGTGCAATTTCATCCTGAATCAGTCCTCACCGAACATGGACATGATCTATTAAATAATTTCTTAAAAACTTATGGCTAACATAGATTCAAAAGAACTATCAGTCAAAGACTTCATGCAGTCTTTAATGTCAGGTGTGTTAAGTGAAGACATTATTGAATCTTATGTTTTAGCGCTCAATGAAAAAGGTATCACTGCAGACAATATTTTTGATGCAGCAACCGTCATGCGTCAATTTGCAAAACAAGTCGACATTCTTGATAAAACATATCTTGTGGATACATGTGGCACAGGCGGGGACGGTATACAAACGTTTAATGTGTCGACTTTAAGTGCCATTGTGGCTGCAAGTGCGGGCGTCAAAGTTGCTAAGCATGGTGGTCGCTCAGTCTCATCGAAGTGTGGCAGCGCTGATGTGTTAGAAGCTTTGGGTGTGAATGTGAATTTAGCCCCTGAAAAAGTAGCCTCACTTGTGAATGATATTGGTATTGCTTTTATGTTTGCACCCAACTTTCATCCAGCCATGCGATATGCCGCACCGGTCCGAAAAAAATTAGGTGTGAGAACCATTTTTAATGTTTTAGGGCCACTCGCTAATCCAGCTTCAGCGACGCATCAGGTATTAGGTGTCTATGAAGCACAGTTAACAGAAACGATGGCGGAAGTGCTATCACAACTCGGAAGCGAACATGTGATGGTCGTGCATGGTGAAGATGGTATGGATGAGATTTCAATTTCGAGCGGGACAAGAATTAGCGAACTTAAAAATAAATCGATCACAACCTATACTATTAAACCGACTGATTTTGGATTGAATATGGCAGACCTTAAAACGATTCAAGTCGACAATGTCGACGCATCCAAAGCCATGATGCTTGATGTATTAGAGGGCCACCCAGGACCTCATCGCGATATCACGCTCCTTAATGCAGGGGCTGCGATTTACGTAAGTGGCATCACAACCACTTTAAAAGATGGCACTGAAAAAGCGGCGTCAGTGATTGATCAAGGTTTAGCGCTTAAAAAACTAGACGCATTGAAAGTAGCATCCCATGGCTAATATTCTAGACACGATTATTGCGACTAAATTTGAAGAAATTAAAGTGTCGCAAAAAATTAAATCACTCGATCAACTTAAAGATGAAGTGAAAAATGTTCCTCAACCCAGAGGTTTTATAAAAGCCATTGAAACACAACTCTTAAAAAATAAAGCGGCTGTGATTGCTGAAATTAAAAAAGCGAGTCCATCTAAAGGTGTCATACGAGAAAATTTTAATCCGAAAGAGATTGCGATTTCATATGAAAAAGGTGGGGCGACTTGCTTATCTGTGCTCACCGACCAAAAATATTTTCAAGGTCATGCCAATTTTTTAAAAGAAGCAAAAGCTGCATGCAGCCTTCCCATACTGCGTAAAGATTTTATGGTGGATTCATATCAAATTTATGAGGCACGTGCGATGGGGGCTGATTGTATTCTTTTAATCGTCGCAGCGCTTCCTTTGAGCTTAATGCAAGAGCTGGAAGAAATTACATTTAACTTAGGCATGAATGTTTTAGTCGAAGTGCACAATCAAGAAGAGCTTGAATTAGCATTGGAATTAAAAACATCGCTACTAGGCATTAACAATCGCAATCTAAAAACATTTGATGTTTCTCTCACCACGACTTTTGATTTAATCAAAAATATAAGTTCTGACAAAATTATTGTGACTGAGTCAGGTATCTTCACATCGAATGATGTGAAGTTGATGCAAGATCATCATGTGAATACCTTTCTTATTGGGGAGGCTTTTATGCGAGAATCTGATCCAGGACAATCCTTAAAAACTTTATTTCAATTTTAAACATTATGGAAAATTCGAATAGACCTAGACGCATGCGTAAAGATGAATTCTCGCGACGATTGATGCGTGAACATCATCTGCGAACGGACGATCTCATTTATCCAGTCTTTGTCATGGAAGGTCACCAAAAAGAAGAAGCGATTCCATCCATGCCAGGTATTAAACGTCAAAGTGTCGATCTCATTCTAGAGACTGCAAAAGAATGTTTTAAGTTAGGCATTCCGGCGATTGCATTATTTCCAGTGATAGATGCGACATTAAAGACAGAAGATGCAAAAGAAGCCTATAACTCAGAAGGACTTATTCCAAGAGTGGTGACTTTACTCAAACAACATGTGCCCGATCTTGGAGTGATTACAGATGTGGCGCTCGATCCCTATACCAGCCATGGCCAAGATGGTTTGATTGATGCATCAGGTTATGTGTTGAATGATGAAACGGTAGACGTTTTAATCAAACAGGCTTTAAGTCATGCCAAAGCAGGTGCTGATATTGTAGCCCCCTCTGACATGATGGATGGACGCATTGGAAAAATTCGCAAAGCTCTGGAAGAAGAAGGGTTTGTGCATACAAAAATTTTAGCTTACTCAGCTAAATATGCTTCTTCATTCTATGGCCCATTTAGAGATGCGGTGGGTTCAGCCAAAAATTTAGGTGGAAGTGATAAAAATAGTTATCAAATGGATCCAGCCAATACCGATGAAGCTTTAACTGAAGTTGAACTCGACATTAATGAAGGTGCAGACATGGTCATGGTAAAACCTGGCATGCCATACCTTGATATTGTCTATCGTGTGAAAACCACTTTTGGCGTGCCCACTTATGCGTATCAAGTGAGTGGTGAATATGCGATGCTTAAAGCCGCTTCGCAAAATGGTTGGTTAGATGAAAAAGTAATTGTGATGGAATCTCTTCTAGCTTTTAAACGTGCAGGTGCTGATGGGATTTTAAGTTATTACGCTATGGAAGTGGCGCGCTGGCTTAAGGCTTAAGTAGCGCTTCCGTTTCTTCAATCGAGGCTTTTGATTTATTTATTTTTAAATCATCAATGTGATAAATGAAAAGTTCAATAGGCCCCATAGAGCCTTCAAGGGTTAATACCGGAGTTATTTTTTTATCTTGCATGGGATCTTTAGTGCGTGATTTGCGATCGTGCGTTTCGTATGTGATATTGTGATTGAGCAAAAAAAATTCAACTTCTTTCATAGAGTCAGCATAAAGCTGAATATGAAGTGTCGGGTATCGGCCCGCTGTGCCATCAAATACACCACCTGTTAAATGTGGATTAAAAGCAATTAATTTTTTCATGAGGCTTAGCGCTTCAAGCCTTAATACTTTAAGACGCGCTTCATGCTCTTCATCAAAATAGATCGCTTGATGCTCTTTGATGGCGTCATTGATTTCATCATTTGAAGGTAGCGCATCCCCATCACTAAGTCCAAAAAATTTAGCGGCTTTACGTTTTGCAAATGCGTAATCGCTAATACCTTCTTCAGCCATCATTTGAGCAGCTTTATGGGCCACTTGGAATCGTAGGTGTTTACTTTGTCTTGCCATATGAAACACTTTTTTTTAAAAATTAATTGAGGAGTTGGATCTCATTATATGGTGGAAACTCTGAATAGAAATATTCATTCACACCTTCTTCATTCTCATTTGCAGGGGTACCTGAATCCGGTTTAATTTTTTGAATGATGACACCATCAGGTATAGCGTAATTTTGCATAGGTACATCTTTTAATGCTGTTTGCATATATCTAATCCAAATAGGCAATGCAGCCTGAGAGCCAGTCTCATTCTTACCGAGCGTTTTAGGTTGGTCGAATCCAATCCATGCAATAGCGACTTGAGAAGGGGTAAACCCTGCAAACCATGCGTCCACTTGATTGTTGGTGGTTCCCGTTTTACCTGCGATATCTGAGCGACCTAATACTTTAGCTTTTTGAGCGGTCCCTTTATTGACCACGTCTTGCAGGAGTGTTGTCATAATAAATGCATTTCTAGGGTCAATCATGCGAGGCGTTTCTTCATTTTGAAACATGGTATTCGTTTGGTCGATGACTTTACCTTGACTATCTACCATCTTTTCAATGAGGTAAGGTTTTTTAAGGTAGCCACCATTCGCGAATACTCCATAAGCGGTGACCATTTCCATGAGTGTCGCCGAACCCACTCCTAAAGCCATCGATAAGTATGCTGGGTGGTTGGCAGGATCAAAACCAAAACGCGTCGCATAGTCTTGCGCATAAGCGGGACCAATCGCTTTTAAAACTCGAATGGCAACCAAGTTTTTAGATTTAGCCAAACCATTTCTAAGTCTGATATGACCATCAAAATCTCCGTCATAGTTTTGTGGATCCCAGTCCATACCACTTCCTGTCTCCAAAGCCGAGAAATGAAGAGGTGCATCATTGACGATCGTTGCAGGGGTAATGCCTTTTTCTAATGCCGCAGAATAAATGAAAGGTTTAAAGGTGGAACCAGGCTGACGTTTT
>Ga0194134_10000885_pt1 | contig 44021 bp, 38 predicted proteins | sample TA2KigOff0mmetaG_FD_148602 | JGI IMG/M metagenome (GOLD analysis project Ga0194134, IMG submission 148602) | Freshwater microbial communities from Lake Tanganyika, Tanzania - TA2015056 Kigoma Offshore 0m | ecosystem: Environmental > Aquatic > Freshwater > Lake | place: Tanzania: Lake Tanganyika... | reverse complement strand
ACTTCCACGCAGCATGTGCAGAATGGTCAGCGAACCATCTTCCGATGTGCCGCTGCGGACCGCACCGGAAAGACGAATCTGCACCGGCGCGCTCAACTTCACGAGCGACCACAGGCTGTCCGCAACCTCCAGATCTGCAGCCACACGGTCGCCATTCGCACCCGCGATCTCCAGTCCGCTCATCCGCTGCGGACCACCCCACGAAAGAGACAAGTCCTTCAGCGAAACGCTCCCCTGTACCGCGGGCGCAATCGCACTCACAACCAAGGATCGCCCCCACGCGCCTGACAGCAGCGATGGAAGAAGAGCAATCACGATCCCAATCGCCACCAGGAACAAGCCGAAAGCTGCACCGCCCCACACGAGCAATCGTTTGCGAGGCCGCAGGGTCCTTCCAGTTTCTGCCTTTGACATCGGAGGGGCGAGTCTAACCCACGGCTCTTCATCACCCCCCACGCATGGGGTCAGTCGACGAGTTGTGCGGCAGCAGGACGCGCAGCAGTCGGCGCAGCGAGCGCGAGCATCCGATCGAGCGCACTCCGCGCGAGCACGCGAGCTTCTGGATGAACGCGGATCTCGTTCACGACACGACCCTCGGCAAGCGCATCAAGCGCCCACGCCAAATGCGGCTGATCGATGCGGTACATCGTTGTGCACAAGCATTGGCAGCCCGACAGAAGTTCCACATGAACGCCCCGCTCCGCCGCGGCCCGTGCAAGCCGCGCAACCAGATGCACCTCTGTCGCCACGGACCAACGCTCGCCCGCCGATGCGTCCTCGAGCGTCCGAATGATGAACTCCGTCGACCCGGCAAGATCAGCCGCATCGACCACTTCCTGCATGCACTCGGGGTGGACAAGAATGCGCGTGCCATCTGCGCGCGCACGAACTGCCTCCACATGCTCCGGGCGGAACAACTTGTGCACGCTGCAGTGGCCCGCCCAAAGCAGCACATCGACATGCCTGACCGCCTCCGCCGTGATGCCGCCATGCGGGCGCTTGGGATCCCAGAGCGCCATCTGCGCAGTCTTTCCGCTCGAGCGCGCATCGATCTCGCTGATGAGACCGCACGCGTGCGCCGTGTTGCGCCCAAGGTGCTGATCCGGGAGAAAGAGCACCAGAATTCGCTCGCCCTTCGCACGCGGCGTTTCGCCGCCGCGCAGCGCCCACTCAAAGACCGTACGCGCGTTCGAACTTGTGCAACACGCGCCACCATGCGAACCCACGAACGCCTTGATCGCCGCACTGGAGTTCACATAGGTGATGGGAACGATCCGCCGCTTCTCGCGACCTCCACTCATCGCCTTTTCGATGAAGTCCCATGCCTCGAGCGCATCGTCGTACGCAGCCATATCCGCCATCGAACAGCCTGCGCCGAGATCTGGAAGAATCACACGCACCCCCTCCGGTGTCAGGATGTCCGCAGTCTCGGCCATGAAGTGCACGCCACAGAAGACGATGAACTCCGTGCCACGGCGCGCGGCCTCCACCGCCGCCGCCTGACTCAACTTCAAACTGTCCCCCGTGAGATCGGCGTGGGCGATCACTTCATCCTGTTGATAGTGATGCCCGAGTATCAGCAGCCGATTCCCCAATTCGCGTCGCCGCGCCTCGATGCGCTCATGCAACTGGCTCGGGGATGCAGCGCGATAGGCATCAGGAATGGTTGGCTGCCATAACACAGTGAAAGAATCGTATGCAACCGCAAAGATGGAGTCCGAATCGCTCCTCGGAACGGTTGAACGGCCGCTCGAGGGCAAAAAAACAGATATTCGTTGCGAATTGCACTTGGAAGGACGCCACCGAGATGCGATGATGGAGAGCCCGGCGAGTCACCGATGCACGTTTCACCCCACGCACACATCCTGCTCGTATCACTGCTCGTTGCATCCGTACCTCTTACGGATGCACATGCGATTCCGCCAACCCTTGTCAACAAGCTTGTCGCAACCGACGGTGCGGCAGGCGATCAGATGGGGAACGCCGTCGCCCTCTCGAACCTCGCCGGGATCACGGCCGCGGAACCAGACATCGCTGTGGTGGGCATTCGCTACGACGACAGTCCACAGGGGGACCGCGGCTCGGCCAACGTCTACCGAAAGAATGCGCAGGGTCAATGGATCTTTGAGGCAAAGCTTGTCGCATCGGATGGCGTGACGGGTGATTTTTTCGGCTACGCAGTGGCGATCTACGCCGACACCATCGTCGTTGGCGCACCATTCGACGACATCACGCTTGTTGATCAAGGCTCCGCCTACATCTTCAAGCGCAACACCAACGGCACGTGGACACAGATCACCAAACTGGTGGCGACCGATGCCGCGGCGACGGACAGTTTCGGCGCGTCGGTGGCAATCACCAACACGGCACTGGGCAGCAGTTCATTCGGTGATCTCGTGCTTGTCGGTACGCCTCTGAATGATGTGGGATCGCTGCAGGATCAGGGAACCGTCTATGTGTTCAAGCGAAGCACGACAGGGACCTGGGCGGGCGAAGGTCAACTCGCCGTGACTGGAACCGATGCGGGCGCGCTGGAGAACTTCGGATGGTCCGTGTCTGCCTACGGCGACCGCGCACTCATCGGAGCACCATTCGACACGATCGCGGGTGCGCAATACCGAGGATCCGCGTACATGTGGCGGCGCTCAACGGCCGGCGTTTGGACGCAGGAGACAAAGCTCGTCGCGAATGATGGCGTGGCGGCGGACTACTTCGGCTACGCCGTCAGCCTGTTCAGCAATCAGTGCATTGTGGGCGCCCCCGTGGATGACATTGGTTCGGTCGTCGACCGTGGCTCCGCGTATGTGTTCCAACTTTCAGGCACGTCGACTTGGACTCAGGAGGCAAAGTTGGTTGCCTCGGACGGCGCCGCCACGGACAACTTCGGCACCTTCGTCGCAATCCAAGGTGATATCGCGATCTGCGGCGCTCCCAACGATGACGGCACAGTCGATGGAAGTTCCACATCCTTCGTGGATGTCGGATCCGCATACTTCTTTACGCAGACGGGCACTGCGACCTGGACGCAGCAGGCTCGTATCGCGGGCACGGATGGGCAGATAGGTCGCGTCTTCGGAAACGCAGTGGCAGTCTTCGGCACCACCGCACTCATCGGCGCAAACGGCGAGGACATCGGTAGTCCGATTCGGGAGAATCAGGGCTCCGCCTCCGTCTACAAGTTGCTGCCGCCTGACTGCAACAACAACAGCGTTCCGGATGATGAGGACATTGCATCGGGGATCGCACCCGACTGCAATGGCAATGGTCGCCCGGATTCCTGTGATCTCGCCGATGGAGCCGCGGATAGCGACAACGACGGCAAACTCGATTCGTGTGAGATGGCGTACGGGGACTTCGACCTCAACGGCGTCATCAGCGGAATGGATCTCTCCGTGATCCTCTCAGCGTGGGGAGCCACCAACCCGCCCGCCGGGGACCTCGACAGGGATGGCACGGTCGGCGGCACCGACCTGACCATCTTGCTTGGGCGCTGGGGTCCCGTTCCCTGATCCCGCGGATGAATTCTTGAAGGCGCGGTTGATGGCGTGAGCCAGGCGCACGCCAGCCATCGACAGTCTGCGTTCAATCGTGGGCATGTTGGACTTTGCGTACTCCGCACCAACCTTCGCATCGGCGGGCAACTCTGCGTAAATGGTCTTGGTGATCGCCGCCGACTCGTTCGCCCATGCGGCGGAGTCAGACTGTGACGCCCACTCCGCAGCAAGCGCTGGCGTGATCGCGCTTCGGAGCAACTGCGCGTATGCCTGCCAGTCCCCGGCGATGCGATCACGGATAAGCACGCTGTCCCACAGCGCATGAAGGTTGGTTCGAGTGTCGCCAAAGGCAGTCACTTGAATTCGATTTCCGCCAAGGTCATCCTTGTATCCCGCGTGCAGCGGCTGATGCAGATCGCCGATGAAGTGAATCGCAAATCGCAGCGCATCGCGGCGCTCCGCCATGGGACGCGAATCGTCCGATGCGACAGCGAAGAACCTCGGTATCGCGGCGACCACACACTGACCCTCCGGGCAGTCGCGCGCCGCATCGAACACCGACCCATCGCGCGGAAGATTCACATAGTGCAGCGGCTTCGCCCAGTCCCACGAAGCATCGCCACGGATTTGGTCTGCCCACAAACCCGCTGTGGCAAGATCATCATTGCCGAGAAGTTCGATGACCACAGCACGGGCCTCGGGCGAGAGCCGCTCCGCCGCGAGCGCGCCCACGATGCGGTGCCCATCCTCACCCCAAGCGAAACACGACGACGCAACGCACAGCCCTGCCAACCAGCCGACTCCAACGTGTACCGCACTGTGAAGTGAACCGCACATGCAGCCGCGGAAGGTACCGATTGGGTCCTATGATTCGAATCATGTCCGCTGCACTGTTCATGCAGGCGCCTGCCAAGCTGAATCTGGCATTGTCCGTGGGCGCTCCACGCGCCGATGGCATGCACCCCATCAGCAGTTGGATGGTGACGGTCGATCTCTTCGATGATCTCCACCTCGAGCGCCTGCCGGAGGGAAGCTTCTCGCTGTTTGCCACCGTTTGGCATCGTGACGCGCTCCGCCGCCGCGAGATCGATTGGTCGATCTCCAAGGATCTGGTCAACCGCGCCCATGATCAGCTGGAGGCATTTGTCGGCCGCGAACTGCCAGTGAAGGTGCGTGTCGAGAAGCGCATTCCCATCGGGGGTGGACTGGGAGGAGGATCGAGCGATGCCGCAGCCATGCTGCGCGCCATGAACGCGCTGTTCGAACTCCACGTCAGCGACGAAGATCTGCGGGGACTCGCCGCCAAGATTGGGAGCGATGTCCCATTCCTTGTTTCAGGCGGCTCAGCACTCGTCGGAGGAACAGGAGGAGATATTCAACTGCTCGGCGATCCGCCGGAAGTCCATGCCGTGCTGTTCTTCCCGGACGTCGCGTGTCCCACGGCGGACGTGTACCGCCAGTTTGATCGGTGTGCGCAGGCGCCGACCGTGCGCAGCGAAGTCGTCGCATCGCTTGCCGCGCGTTCCTTCATAGGCCCTGCAGATCCATTCAACGATCTTGCCGGCCCTGCGAAAGATGTTGCCCCGTCGATCGCGGACGACATGGAGGAGATTGGTGTGATCGCTGAACGACCCGTCCACGTGTGCGGGAGCGGTTCAAGCTTGTTCGTTATCTGCTCCGACGAGATGCATGCACAGGCGTTGGCGGCGCACTGCACGGCGAAGCTGGCATTGCCCGCGGTTGCGGTCCGCACGTGCGCGAACCCGGTGCTGTGCAGCGGCGAATCCATGCCCAGATCTCTATGATTCAACGCCCATGAAACTTCCGCAACAACTGGATGCCACCCGGTGGGATCAGCTCGAACCGCTCTACGTGCAGTTGCAACAGCGCGACATCCACAGTGCGGCGGATCTCGAGCAGATGATCCTCGACCGAAGTGATCTCGATGCGGCTGCGGATGAAGCGCAGGCGAACCTGTACATCGCCATGACCTGCCACACGGACGATCCCGCGCGGCAAAAGGCGTTCCTGGACTTTGTGCAGCATGTGGAACCACAGCTGAAGAAGGTCGGTTTTGAACTCGACCGCCGAATCGCCGAAAGTCCGTTCGCCGAGAAGCTCGACGCGGCGCGCTACGGCACCTATCTGCGTGGTGTTCGCCAGGAAGTGCGCCTCTTCCGCGCGGAGAACGTTCCCCTGCAGACGGAGGCGACGACGCATGATCAGGAGTACAGCCGTATCAGCGGCGAGATGACCGTCGAATACGACGGACGGGAACAGACCCTCCCACAGATGGCGAAGTACCTCGAAGACACGGACCGCGGCGTGCGCGAGGCATCCTGGCGATGTGTGGTCGAACGCCGCCTTCGAGACCGCGAGCGCATCGACACCATCTACGACAAACTCGTGGCGCTGCGCCATCAGATGGCGCTGAACGCGGGCTTCCCGAATTTCCGCGACTTCCAGCATCAGCGCATGCACCGTTTTGATTACACGTCGGAGGACTGCAGTCGATTCCATGATGCTGTCGAACGCACCTGCATGCCCGTGCTGAAGCGGCTTCACCACGAGCGAGCGAGCGCGCTTGGACTCGCGGCGCTCCGCCCATGGGACGCGAAGGTTGATCTGCACGGCCGTCCGCCCTTGCGTCCGTTTACTGACGCCGAAGATTTGGTGCAGCGCTCCTCGCGTGCGTTCCACAAACTCGACGCGGAACTCGGCGCACTCTTTGACACCATGCGAACCGGCGCATGCCTCGATCTGGATTCGCGGAAGGGCAAAGCACCCGGTGGCTACCAGTACCAACGCCAACACTCGCGTACTCCCTTCATTTTCATGAACGCTTCGGGGCTGCAGCGTGATGTGGTGACCATGGTGCACGAAGCTGGGCACGCGTTCCACTCCATGCTCAGTCGGCATGATCCCCTGCTTGCCTACCGCGGCAGCCCGATCGAGTTTGCGGAAGTGGCCTCCATGAGCATGGAACTGCTCACCTTTCCGCAACTTGGCGAGTTCTATTCGGAAGTGGATGCCGCGCGCGCCAAGCGCGACCTGCTCGAAGGACTTGCGGGGATGCTTCCATGGATCGCCACGATCGACGCATTTCAGCACTGGGTCTACACGCACCCAACCCACACGCGCGAGGAGCGAACGCGCGAATGGGTCGCGCTGCAGAAGCGGTTCGGCGGTGCCATCGATTGGACGGGTCTGGAGCCTGCACTCGAAGCGATGTGGCAGCGGCAACTGCATCTCTTTGGCAGTCCCTTTTACTACGTGGAGTACGGGATCGCGCAACTCGGCGCCCTGCAGGTCTGGTCGCAGTCTCGGCGCGATCCGTCCAAGGCCCTTGCGAACTACAAGCGCGCGCTTGCGCTTGGGGGTTCACGCCCGCTGCCCGCGCTTTTCGAAGCGGCCGGCATGCCCTTCGATTTCAGCGCTTCCACGGTGCAGCGGCTGATGGATGATGTGCAGTCCGAACTTGAGGCAGTCCCAGCATGAAAAAGATCACAGTACTTGGCGGAGGAAAAATCGGTCGCATGGTCGGGTTCCTGCTTGGAACCAGCGGCGACTATCAGGTGCACATCGGCGACAGCGATGCCGCCGCGGCCACGGCTGCAGCGAAGATCGCCAAGGGCAGCGGAAGTGCCGTCGACTTCACCAGCGAGACCCAGCTTCAGGCCGCAATGTCGGGCGCGTGGGGAGTGGTCTCGTGCGCTCCCTTCCACTGCAATCCGCTCATCGCATCCTGCGCAAAGGCGGCGGGCGCTCACTACTTCGACCTGACCGAGGATGTCGCGGTGACCAAGAAGGTGATCGAACTCTCCTCAGGCGCACGCACCGTCTTCGCGCCGCAGTGTGGGCTTGCGCCGGGCTTCATCACCATCGCGGCGAACAATCTTGCCTCTCCCTTCTCGACCCTCGACACGCTTCGACTGCGCGTTGGCGCACTGCCTCTGCAGCCGTCCAATGAACTCGGCTACAACCTGACGTGGTCCACCGAAGGAGTGATCAACGAGTACATCAATGAATGCGAAGCGGTGCAGGATGGAACGCTCGTGCGTGTGCCTGCGCTCGAACATGAAGAGCGCCTCATCATCGATGGCATCGAGTTCGAGGCGTTCAATACATCGGGCGGTCTTGGAACACTCGCCGACTCCATGCGCGGCAAGGTTGGAAACCTGAATTACAAGACCATTCGTTTCCCTGGACACGCGCGACTGATGCGTTTCCTGCTGCAAGAACTGCGGCTCAGCGAGCACCGAGACGAGCTCCGTCGCATCTTGGAGCGCGCACTGCCTTGGACGGCGAATGATCAGGTGGTCGTGTTCGTGAGTGCGTCAGGGATACGAGATGGTCGCCTCACCGAGAGCAACTACGCCAAGCGAATTGTCGCACGAACCATCGGTGGCCACCACTGGACCGCCATCCAGATCACCACAGCCGCGGGCGTGTGCGCCATCGTTGATCTGGTGGCACAGGGCAAGGGCGCGAAGGCAGGGCTCGTGCGGATGGAAGATTTCCGCTTCGATGATTTCATCGCGAATCGCTTCGGCGCCCACTACGCGTGATGCCACTCACTTCGCGGGGGCGCTGCGCACGACGAGGCTGACAACCTCCGCCGGACAATTCACGCGCAGCGGGAACCAGCCACCCGCACCTGATGTGACGAAGAGATGTGATGCGCCATCGTGGTAGTGACCGACCTTCAACCGAGACCCGCGACGAGCCGCACGCGGTGCATCACCGCGTGCGCGGATCGACACCTGTCCGCCATGGGTGTGACCTGCCAACGTGAGTGGCACCCCAAGCCGCGCTGCCTCGCGGAACGCTTTCGGATTGTGCGCCAGAAGCAGATGGGGCACCTCACTGCCAAAGGACGCCCGACGCACCAAGGCAGCATTCCCCGCGATGGAACTCGACCAGTCCACGCCTGCAACCCGTAGTCCACGCGGCGCAGTGATCGCACTCGAACGAAGCGTCACCAGACCAGCACTGCGAGAAAGGCGCAGCACGCGCCGCACACTGTCCAGCAGATCATGGTTCCCCAGCACGAAGTAGCTGCCCAGTTCTGCTCGTATCGATCCAAGCGCCTCAAAGACTGGCTCGCATCCAGCGACATGCAAGTCGACGATGTCGCCCGTGCAAGCCAAGAGATCTGGCTTTCCTCGGCGCACCAGGTCAATCACCTCCAACGCTCGACCCACCGGCATCAGTTCGCCCACATGCAAGTCACTGATATGAGCGATCCGAATGCCGTCGAACGCAGCGGGCCATCCTGGGACCAGCAGTTCTCGCTCACGAAGGCTCACGGTTGTCTGGAGGTGCCTGCGCATCAAAACGCCGCCCAAGAGCCGATCCGGCAGGGTGGTCACCATCGCATGACGAAGCTTCGCGCGTGCCAAACGTCCTCTCGCATCGGCACGCGCAGCGGATCGTCCGTTTGCGATCAGTTCACGAAGTGTCTTGCCACGCTTGGCACGGTCAGAAGCGGACATCGATCCCCACATACAGCCCCTGCACACCACCATCGAACGATGCGCCGTTGCCAGAAAGGTTGAAGTCTTCGAGGCGATAGCCGAACTCGCCGCCAATTTGCTCTGTGAACATGGCGCGTAGCCCTGCGCGAGCAAAGATGAAGTACTGCCCGTTCGTGAAGTTGGATCCTGTCCCCCCCGCCGCTTCAAACCGCACTGAACGAAGCCACGACACGCGGTCGACCATATTGAAATCAAACTCGATGCCACCGCCAATGCCAGGCATCACGGCTCCAAGTGACCACGATGCGGAAGCTCCCGCGGTCAGATCGTTCACTGTCATGCTTGCGCTGTACCAACGCACCGCACCGATTGCCTGAATGCCGAAGTCCACGATCGGACGACCATCGCTCGCGATGTTGCCTGGCTGAGGTGTGCTGCCGCCCCACGGGAACTGCCGCGTACTGAAGGGTCGCCAGAGCGTGGCATTGAACTCGCCACCCGCGCTCGCCGCTGCAAAGCTGTTCGACAGGCGATCGCCAACGTCGATGTTGACCGAACCGAATGCACCGGACACCGTGGAAGTGATCGAAGCATCGGTCGAGAAGGTCCAACCCGTCAGTTGCACACGCCAGAACTCATCCCACGAGATCGCCAACTCGCCATTGAACGCCGCTTCGTAGCCGTTCAGCCCGAGGTCACCATCGACGCTGAAGGTCGGTCCACCGAGCGCGCTGTCTGCCCGAACACGCGCCGCCCAAACGGCAGGCGCGAAGTCAATGTGCAGCGCGGAATCTTCCTTTGGGCCGAGCAGCGGGACGCTGTTCATCGTGGTCACATCACTCTTGAATGCTGGAGCTGTCGTCGCCGAACTTGCCTGCGGAGCCTGCACCCCTCCCTGCGACTCCTGCTGCGCATGCGCTTGCGGCCCTGGAATGCAGTTGCACAGCGCCAACACTGCGACCGCCACCGTGCTTTGACTCAGATTCGACACCGTCGACGATTTGCTGCTCCAATACACGTCGTGAGCGTACCGCCCACCGAACGACCAACGAACGCCATCGCGCTCGGTCCACGCGCGTGGGTGCGCCCACACGACCTCCGATTCACCTTCTCGCGATCAGGCGGACCAGGCGGGCAGAACGTCAACAAGATCGAATCGCGCGCACAGTTGCGCGTGGCTCTGGCAGATATCGCGGGAATCGACGACGCAGCGCGTGGGCGAATCGCTCGCCTCGCAGGTTCCCATCTTGTAGGCGCGGATGCACCGCCCGATGGTGCGCCGCCACCCACCAATGCGGAACTGCTCTTCGCCTGTGATGAGCATCGCTCACAGCGTGCGAACCACGATCTGTGCATCGACCGTCTGCGGCTGCTGGTGCTGCAGGGGGCAGTCCCGCCGAAACGCAGGCGAAAGACGAAACCCACGCGGGCTTCACGCGAGCGACGGCTCGAAACGAAGCGCATTCAATCCGAGCGAAAGCGAATGCGTGGTGGCAACTCAGGCTGACGACAACGGATCAACTGATCCGCGCCTCACCCTTGCCCTTCACGACTTCACCGATGACCCACGCCTTCTCCTGAAGGCGATGCAGCTTCTTCAGAATTCTGTTTGCTGCATCTGCGCGGCACACGATGGTGTAGCCGATGCCCATGTTGAACACCCGGAACATCTCTTCGGTTTCGACATGACCATGCCGCTGCAGGAACTGGAAGATCGCAGGCAACTCCCACGACTTCGGATCGATCACTGCATCCACCCGTGATGGCAACGCTCGACACACATTGCCGGGAAGCCCACCCCCTGTGATGTGCGCCATCCCTGTGATCGCCTTGCGAAGGCGTGAATCGCCAAGCAGCTCGAGCACTGTTCGGGCATAGATGCGCGTCGGCTCGAGCAGCACATCGGCGAGCGTGGTGGCGCCTTCGCGTCCCTCTTTGGCTGCGAGTTCCGGGTAGGAAGCGCCGAGGTCCAGTCCAGCATCTCGCACGATGCGGCGCACAAGCGTGTAGCCATTCGAGTGAACGCCCGAACTGGCGATCCCGATCACCACATCACCGCGCTTCACGCGATCGGGATCGATGATCCTGCTCTCCTCGAGCACGCCAACGCAGAAGCCGGCAATGTCGAAATCACCTGGCTTGTAAATGTCCGGCATCTCCGCACACTCACCGCCAAGCAATGCACATCCGGCGATTTCGCAGCCGCGTGCAACGCTCTCGATCAGTTGGGACGTCTCATCAGGCTGCAGCCGAGAGAGCCCGAGATAATCGAGGAAGAACAGCGGCTCCGCACCTTGCACAATGAGATCGTTCACATTCATGGCAACGCAGTCGATGCCAATACCAGTGAACATGCGTCGCTCGACCGCCAACAACACCTTCGTGCCGACACCATCGGTACAGCCGACCAGGACGGGCTTGCGCCAGCGGCGCGAGCCCTTGCCACCTCCCTCACCACGCTTCAAGCGGAACATCCCGGCAAATCCGCCGTGACGACCGAGCACACGTGCATCTTGCGTGCGCTTCAGCACAGGCCCAATTCGCTCCACCACCTCATCGCCCGCATCAATATTTACGCCCGCGTCGCGGTAGGTCAGGCCCTTGCGGGCAGGGATAGCCGTCATGCGTCCATTACACACGATGCAGGGCAGATCGGTCTACGGGCGCTGTACCCGTTATCCTTCTCCGTCCCATGTCCATATTGATTGACGGCAATACTCGCGTGATCTGCCAAGGCATCACAGGTGCAGCGGGAGCATTCCACACGAAGGGCTGCCTGGACTATGGAACACAGATGGTTGGCGGAACAACCCCAGGCAAGGGCGGGCAGCGCGATCCGAACGGACTGCCGATCTTTGACACGGTGCACGATGCGGTGAAGGCGACCGATGCGAATGCCACCATGATCTTTGTTCCACCACCCTTCGCAGGCGATGCGATTCTCGAGGCGGCCGATGCTGGCATCTCGCTCATCTGCGCGATCACCGAGGGCATTCCAGTGCAGGACATGATCCGAGTGCGCTCGATGCTCCAACACTATCCAGGCGTCACGCTTGTGGGACCGAACTGCCCGGGCGTCATCACTCCCGGTCGCAAGATGGCCGATGGCCGCTTTGCTGGTGGATGCAAGATCGGCATCATGCCCGGCTACATCCACACGCACCGCGACGACGCACCAAGCGGCAAATCGGTGGGCATCGTGAGCCGATCAGGCACGCTGACCTACGAGGCGGTCTGGCAGTGCTCGGCACTTGGCATCGGACAGAGCACCTGTGTCGGAATCGGGGGCGACCCTGTCAAAGGTCTTGACTTCCTCGAAGTCCTTGAGCTGTTCGCGGCCGATCCTCAAACCGATGCGATCGTGATGATCGGCGAGATCGGCGGCAGCGCTGAAGTCATCGGTGGCCGTTGGATACGCGCACATTCACGCAAGCCTGTCATCGCCTTCATCGCAGGTCGCACCGCACCGCCGGGCAGACGCATGGGGCATGCGGGCGCGATCATCGGCGGTGCCGAAGACACGGCACAGGCCAAGATCGAAGCACTCCGCTCATGCGGTGCGATCGTGGCTGAGAGCCCGGCAGATATGGGGCGCCTCACCGCAGAGGCGCTGCATGTGAACGCACCCGCCCTTGTATGACACGCCACGCTGCGGACGAAACGCCCCGGACCTCTTGGCGCGTGGCCGCGCTGAGTCTTCTCGTCTGTGCCGCGGCCATCGCCGTGGTCGTTCCTGCCCAGACGCCGGGCACGGATCCATCTGCGAACGCATCCGCACCACAAAGGCGCGACCTCTATGGGCGCATCGTCGTGATCGGAGCGAGCGCATCGGATGGCTTTGGCGTGTTCATTCAGTCCACCGAAACCGCAGCAGCATCGGATCCCAAGACGGAGCCGAAAGACGTGGATGCTCCCAAACCTCGGCCCTCGCCACCTGTTGGTGTTTCACTCGCGATGATCTTGAGGCAAGCCGGTTCACATGCCACTCCTGGTGCAGCGGATGTGCCCACATCAAATGCCGCACCAGCGCTGCCGACGATCCGCCATTTCACCAGCGGTTTCTTTTTCGCTAATCCGGGGCCGGTTGCCCGCAGTGAAGTCGACCGTGCACTCGATGCACAGCCGTCACTGGTTCTTGCACTCGACTACCTCTTCTGGTTCGCCTACGGGACTGTGAGCGCCGAAGGAGAGCCGATGCGTGAAGGCGCACAACGACTGGAAAATCTCGAGCGTGGACTGCAGCAGCTGCAGCGGATCATTGATGCAGGCGCGCCTGTCGTGCTCGGCGACATTCCAGATATGCGCGAGTCGATCGGTCGGATGCTCTCCAAGGCGCAAGTGCCCGATGTCGAGACAATCGCCAAAGCGAATGAACGCATCCGTGCCTGGATCCTGGAGCGTCCCTCGACGCGACTGCTCCCGCTGTCGGAAGTGCAGGCTGGACTGCGTGAGCGAAGACCCGTGCAACTCGGTGGCCGAGAGTGGACTTCCACCGATGAGTTGCCTCTGCTGCAGAAGGATCAACTGCATCCGACCTTCGTCGGTACGGTCGCAATCGCTTCCGCACTCATCGATACCGCGCGCGCATTCGACTCGGATGCCCCCGCCCCGTTCCGCTTCGATCCAGAGGAGATCCGCCGCAAGATCCTCGAAGCAAAGGCTGCGAAAGCATCGCTGAAGCCCGTCAAGGAATCTTCGCCATCAGTTCCTTGAGACGCGTTCGGTTCGACTCGGACTGCTCCTTGAGCAGCCACGCACCCACTGCCTCAAGTGCCGCGTTTGAGCCGCTCACGCGTTTGATCTCAGGGGCAAGTCGACCGAGATCCACAAAGGGTCGCACAGGTCGCACCTGTTTCGCGAACCACGCGAGTGTCTCCGGATCCTTGATCGATCCAAGCTGCTGCGTCCACAGTTGCCACAGCATGTCCTGTTCCACGGGCGATGGGGATGCGAGTGCCTTGTAGGCGCTGAGGAATGCATCTGCCTCACGCGCACGAAAGAGTGGACCAAGCGCCGACGAAGCGCATGCGGCGCGGACATCATCGCCTTTGCTCGCCGCAAGTGTCCACAACTGAATCGCCAGCGAATCATCGCCGCCGCGTACGACATCGGACATGGCTGTGGCATAGTCCGCCGCCGCACCTGATCCCTTCGCCGCAACCAGTGCAGCACGCGCATCAGCCCGGAGATCTTTCTCTCCCTTCGCCGCATCCAGTTCGGGTGGCGGCACACGCGGCAGTCGCGGCTGCGAGGGCGGTGGCAGCACCATGAGCGGATCGCCGAAGAGTGTCACTCGCCATGTCGCATCGATCGGCCCCTCCAACCAGCGGCTCGCCACAAGGAACGGCATCAGATCCGCCGCGCGCGCAGCGACAACTTCGGGCGGCACGAATGCGACGAGGTAGGGCTCGTACACACTGCCCGCATACGCGTACGTGCCACTCTCCAACCATCGACCGCCAACCGTCTCGCGCACCTGCGCACTGGTCATGCTCCACGAGTGGATGAGGTGGAGCGCGAGCGGATGGTGCAGTACCGGCACATCCTCCGGAAAACACTCGACTTCCTGCCACATTTTGAAGAAGTCCATGTTTCCCATCGAGTTCATGAACATCACTTCAGCCTTGCACCCGCTCATGAGCATGTTCAGCCAACCGACCACCGATGCCTTCGCGCCCGACAGTTCAAAGACATCGAACTGCGCTGTACGAAGCAGTGATGCGGCATTCGTCAGTCCGTACTTCGCCCATTCGCCATCCGCCGCATACGTGTTGATCAGCCACGCAGAGCGGGGCGCGAGAAACAGACTGCTCATCGCCACGTACGCGCTGCGGACTTCATCGCCAAAGATGTTGGAGGCGACAGCCCAGCGGCTGCCATCCTCGTTGCGGCAGAGTCCATCGACCGTTGCAACGGGTTCACCAGCCTTCGATGGAAGTCCTTGCGGTACTGCCTGCGCACGGCTCCCGCGCGGGGGATCCGCCTTGAGCGGCATCGACAGGCAAATCGTCACCGCATCAATCGCATCGCCGAGTTGCATGGAGGGAAGTCCAGTGGAACGCACCGCATCCTCCACCTGCTGCGCGAGGGTGCGGTACTGCTCCGAAGCGAGCGTGTCACTCGGCTGCCCGAGCGATCCAGCGACCCAGAATGGTGCCTGTCCACGTCCTGCGGTCAGTGCAACGGCGGCGGTCCATGCGGGATCGTCCATGCTCGCGAACATGGCGCCAAATGGCTGGAATCCAACGGCTGCATACGCCTCAGCGGGGGTCTTCGGCGACATGTCCTTGCCGGGCACCGTCCACGCGTGGATGATCGCCTGCTGAGCCAACGCCTCGCGTTCAGCGCGACCTGCGGGCAAGCTCCCCATCGATGGACGGCGAACAACGCGCGCTGGCTTGAACGCCCGAACGAACATGGGGGCGTACTTCGCGTCCTCGATCAGTACCGGCCAACGGCCACGGAGATCCCACCGGCCTATCTCATCGAGGTAGGTCGCCGCATCAGGCACGAGGACTACTTGATCTACCACAGGCAAGCGCATCGACACCTGGAAGGACTGCAACCCGATCTTCATCGGCCACGGCATCGGAATCTGCTGACCTTGCACCTGCGTGCCCTGTGGAGATCCTGCGCTCGCAGCCCCCCCACTTGATGCGCCATCCTGCGAAGGCAACGCTCCCTGCCCTTGCACGTGCACCGTGGCGATGACCGCCACAACGCCGGCTCCCAGCAGACTTCGCCACGTCTGGCGCTTCTTTTTCACAACCATGCCGCGAAGATACCGAAGGCGTTCAGCCGCTGAGTATGTAGCCATCCGCCAACGACTCGAACGACGCGCGCTCTCGGTCCACCCACGCCGAATCACGCCCGAGTTCCTGTGCCATCACACGCGCCACCGCTTCCGCACAGGAACGCGCCGCACGTGCATCGAGCAACAGGCAACGCGTCCGACGAGCAAGCACATCATCCACCGTCCGTGCCATCTCATGCCGTGCTGCGTACGCCGCGACTCCAAGGGGAATCTGCAGGCTCGCATGCAGAGGTGCACTCCACGCAACTTTCTCCGCGCAGACCGTGCGTACCTGCGCTGCATCCGTTCCGTACACGCGCAGCCAATCCTCCGATGGAAGGGACGAATCGGTGCGCGACATCCAACCATGAATGTGCAAAGACTCGGTGGCGCACGGGCGCCGATCCAACCCTCCAACATCGATGGCGCGATCGAGCGTGTCCTCCGCCATCTTGCGATATGTCGTCCATTTCCCACCGAGGATTGACACCAGCCCACTGCGATCAACGAGAACCTTGTGTGACCGTGAGATGGACTTGGTCGCACCGCCGCGCCCACCCTCATGGACGAGCGGTCGCATTCCTGCAAAGACCGCGAGCACATCACTGCGCTGTGGCTGCCGCTTGAGGTAGCGACCTGCATTCCGAAGGATGAAGTCAATCTCCTCCGGCAGTGCGCGGGGCTCGATGAGCGGTTTTTCCATCGGCGTGTCTGTCGTACCAACCACGATCCGACCATGCCAAGGAATCACGAACAACACACGACCATCGTCCGTATGTGGAACCATGATCGCCCGGTCGCTTGGCTGGAACGAACGATCCAGCATCAGGTGAACGCCCTGCGCGGGTTCGACCATCGGTCGTGCGTCCGCATCTGCCATGCCTCTCAGGGAATCCGCAAAAATCCCGCAGGCGTTCACGATCACCTTTGCACGAAGATCCATCGTGCGCCCCGACTCCGCATCGATTGCGCGAGCACCATGGACCGCCCCATCCGGGCCCTGCGTCAGTGCGATCACGCGACAGTAATTGACCAAGACAGCACCCAGCGATGCAGCGGTGCGAGCCAGTGAGATTGCCATGCGTGCATCATCAAACTGCCCATCGTGATATTCGATGCCTCCGAGAAGGCCCTCCACTGAAACGTTCGGAATCGCTGCCAGCGTGGCTTCGCGAGACAGAATGCGACTCGACGACAGATTGCGCTTCCCTGCGAGCAAGTCATAGAGCTTCAATCCCACCCCGTAGAACGGCGCCTCCCACCAGCTGTAGCGCGGAACGATGAAGGCCAGATCGTGCACGAGGTGCGGCGCGTTCTCATGCATGAGTCCACGCTCTCGAAGCGCCTCGATCACGAGCGCGATATCCATCTGTTCGAGGTAGCGAACGCCACCGTGCACCAACTTGGTACTGCGGCTTGATGTGCCCTTGGCGAAATCCTCCGCTTCCAGCAAGCAGGTGCTGTAGCCCCGCTGCGCCGCATCCACTGCGATACCCAGACCTGAGGCTCCACCACCGACCACCAGCACGTCGAAGGATGCGTGATCACATCGCGCGAGCATCGCGTCACGAGAAAATGCCTGCGGACCCGTCATGTCTGCCAACCCTTCGCGCACTCGACTGCTCGTCGCCACTGTCGGCGCATGTTGGCACGGATCGTCGAATCCAGCAATGGCGTGAATGTTCGGTCCACGGACCGAATTGTCGCCACATCCGCAACACCCTTCCACAGGCCAATGCCAAGACCGGCAAGAAACGCCGCGCCCATCGCGGTGGTCTCCAGTTGCCGAGGGCGTTCCACGGTCGCCTCCAGAATGTTCGACTGGAGTTGCATCAGCACATCGCTCGCAGACGCGCCACCATCGACGCGCAGCATGCCCAGGCGCGATCCCAAATCCGTTTCCATGGCCTCCACCACATCACACACCTGCAGCGCGATGCCCTCGAGCGTCGCACGCGCCAGATGCGCAGCGGTCGTGCCACGCGTCATTCCCAGTACGCATCCGCGCGCCGTCGGATCCCAGTGGGGAGCACCAAGCCCCGTGAACGCAGGCACCATCATGACACCGGCACTGTCATCCACTTGGGCGGCCAGATCGTTCACCTCAGGTGCCGTGCGGATGATCCCGAGCCCGTCACGGAGCCACTGCACTGCCGCACCACCCATGAAGACACTGCCCTCGAGCGCGAATGTCGCGGGCTGTCCGCGAAGCCGCCACGCAACCGTGGTCAGCAATCGGCTGCTGCTCATCACGACTTCTGGCCCCGTGCCGACCAGAAGAAAACAACCAGTTCCATACGTGATCTTTGCTTGTCCACGCTCCGTGCAGCCCTGCCCGAACAATGCGCTCTGCTGATCGCCGCAGATACCCGAAATGGGAATGGATGCGCCGAGCACCGATGCATCGGCCTCACCACTCACGCCACTCGAATCCACGATGCGCGGAAGCACCGCTCGTGGCACCCGCAGCAGGTCAAGCAGCTCGTCATCCCAGTCGAGCGTGTGCAGATTCATCAACATTGTCCGAGAGGCATTCGACACATCCGTTGCATGCACACGCCCGCCGGTCAACTGCCAAACCAGCCATGCATCGATGGTGCCCGCTGCCAAATCGCCGCGCTCCGCGCGCGTACGCGCCTGCGGAACATGGTCCAGCACCCACGCCAGTTTCGATGCGCTGAAGTAGGGATCCAGCACGAGTCCGCTGCGCTGTTGTATGAAGTCAGACTTTCCCTCCTTGGCAAGTCGCTCCACCACATCCGCGGTCCGACGATCCTGCCACACCAAAGCCGGATGGATGGGAACGCCACTCCGCCGATCCCATACGACCACCGTTTCACGCTGATTCGTGATGCCGATTGCAGCGACATGCTTTGCTTCGACTCCACATGATCGCAGCGCCGCTCGTGCAGTCGACAACTGCCGAGACCAAATCTCCTGCGCATCGTGCTCCACCCAGCCAGGCCGTGGGAACTGCGTCGCCAACTCCTCCTGCGCACGCGCCCGGATGACGCCCTCCCCATCCACAACAATGCTTCGGCAACTGCTGGTGCCCTGATCCATCGCAAGAATGAATGGGCTCACGGCGTCGGATCACTCCTGTGGTCGCGCTGCACACTTCACGTCGATCTGCCGCAATTGTTCAGCGGTCAATGCCTTGCAGACGGCGTCCAAAGCTTGCAGACATGCTTGATCACGCTTGATAGTGACTTGTTCGATCGCCAACACGCGCATTTGAAGCGCAGCAGTCACCGATGCCGTGTCCGTCCCATCCATCCCGACCACACTCTCCTCACTCACCAGCGCCAATAATTGTGCAGTCAATGTCGCGCGCTGTTCCTCGAAGGTGTCTCGCGCCACCGCGAGCGCCACGCGCTGCCCCTCCGTCAAACCCTCGATCTGCAGGGCCTTCCGGATTGCGACCGCCGCTGCTTCGGTCGTGGAAAATGCGCTGGGATACGCCGATCTCAGGAATCTCGCCTCGACGACCGGGCGCGCAGCTGCGGGAATCACCAACAGCACGGACTCGAGGGCGTGACGCTGCGCCTTCGCCTTCGCCCTCGCCGCTGCCCTGCCTTCTGTCATCAGCTGCTCCTCACGCACTTTCAACTGCCGCTCCATCGCACCCCAACGACCGGGATCCGTCAGTTGCGATCCCCGCTGCCAGAGGATCGGACCCTGCATCTTCCAGATCCAGTATCGCTCCTGCAGTGCAGACAACTTCGCAGCAGAGGTCTCCAGCGCGACACGCTCCGACTCGATCACATGAGCTGCACGGAGTAGAGCATCATGGTCGAGCCCGACAGACAGCACGATCAGTGGAACATTGCAGTTCTCTTCGCCACCCGATTGGCGATCAAACACGGTGTCCAGTCCCCACTGCGGTACTCCACAAAGTCGTGCGATGCGCAGCAGTTCCACGATCGACTCATCGCCGCGCCGCAGCAGCGCCACAGATGCGTCTGTGAGCAGTCCCTCATCGAGTGCACGCTGCTCGAGCGCAAGCAGTCGCGCCTCTTCCATGCGCTGCTCCACCTCTTCCTCCGATCGCATCACCTCATCTCGTGTGGCGTCCTCCAACATCTTCACTCGCTCCTTCAGACGCTGTTCCCACTCCCCGATGTAGTCGAGATGGAGTGTCTCAAGCACCTCGACAGATGCGGCATCCGCTTGCAGCGCCGCCGCAATGCAAGAAACCCATTCGGATCCCATCGGACGAGTGATCGGCACTCGCGCCACATCTCGACCCTCAGGTTCCGGCATGGTGGGACGCACCGGCACTTGGGCGACAGCCTTGGGAGCCTCCACCGCAGCTGCATCGAGAGAAAGAACATCGGCGGAGAGGAAATGCACATCCTGCTCAGGGGGCAAGGCGCTTTCAAATGCTCCGCGCTCCGCAGCACTCAGCATGCCCTTCATCTGGTTCATGACGATCTGTGCCGCTGCGGTGCGCTGATCCTCAAGCGCCCGCCACTGCGGCTCCATTTCAGGCTGCAGGCGAGCGCCGTCAGGAATCAGCGCATACCGCGCAGGTGTGTGAAGCGAAATGTCCAACTTCATGAGCGCATCTGTCAGGCGACGATCTTGCACCGACCAATCCAGAAACAACTGACGAATGGTCGCGCGCGAGGCGTCCACATCCGTGAGGGACTTCGCGCGGATCGCCCGTTCAGCGCAGGCCTGCACACCAAGGGCAAATGGAGTTCGTATCGCGGGATGTGCGACCTGCAAGTAGCCATCTCGCACACCGCCTCGGAGCGAGATCGGCAGCGAGGCAGTGGCGACCTCCACCGCCGCGAGCAGCTTGCTGTTGTCTCCCAGAATGCTGGCTTCCTGTCGACTGACTCCATCCAACGCTTCCTCGAAGGCAGCGCGTCGACCGTTCATCCATTCGCGGACACGTGCCTCATCGTCCTTGGCATCCTCAGGCAGCGGCTTGTTTCTTGGATCACCCGCGTACTGGATCACACCCTCGCCAAACGCCCTCGACCGCCTCTCAAAATGCGAAAGATTCCTGTCATTCTTTCGAATCTCCGCCGTGCAGGCCTGCCGGACAGTTGGTTCCTGCGCGGCCCAGTTCAGCGATGGAAGCGCCCAGAGAAGCTCATGGAAGTCCACCAGTCGCGTGAGTGTCGGCGGATCATTTTGCACATCTGCACGCAGCAAAGATCGACGCCGTGAGGCGCGCGCCGCCTCGACGGCACTGCGCTCGGTCGCATCGGCCGCCCGCTGCACAGCGTCAAAGAGTGCTGCTTCGATGCGGTCACGACTCGCACAGATCGCCTGCCACTGAGGTACGACGGAACGAAGTCGCTCCGCATCCACGCCGACCATGCTGCGGGGCACATCCGCATTCGACAACTCGAATCGGCTGACGATGCCATTCTGCAGCGTCCTCGACGCCTGCTCATACTGCGCGTAGGCCGTATCGACAGCCGCGGAACGCGCGACCTCGCCGGCACCTGAACGCTCCAAAAGGATGACGAGGTCGCGCTGCGAGATCGGTTCGGCGAACCACCGTGCCGGCACAGACTGCCATCCAAGCGCAGCACCGAGAAACACGCACCAAAGACCAAGCGATACGCGCGACCATGCGCGCCACAAGTGACAACGCTCGGCCGAACGCACACTCACATCGCGGACCCGAGCCCCACAACACGGCGCCATGCACTGATCTGTCCCAAGTGAACCATGTTGTGCGCAAGACACAAGAACGTGAGCAGCGCACCTGTCGTTGGCAATCGCTGTGCCAGCGATGCAACGGGGTTCGGAGCGGCGAAGGTCGCATCGGAAACCGATGGCAGTGCTTCCGCCACTTCATTCCAACCACGCAGAAATTCCGTCACCAGCACGTCCTTTGCCGGATAGTGCCCCGCCTTGTCCACACACGGCGCCCCATTCTTGAACAGGTCCATCCAGACGCTCGGCGCGGGGGCGATCTTCACGCCCATCGCCTCACCCGCGCGCGACGCGTAAATCGCCAGATGCCCGATGCAGAACGCGGGGCTGTTCATGTCCGCACAAGGCATGTGCGAAAAGCGATCTGCCGGGATGGTGCGAACGATGCTCTCGGCGTACCCAAGCGTCATACGAAGCGAAGGAGCGATGGCAGGACCGAGGTTCATGCCCAAAGGCTACATCGACGACTGCATGGATCGAACGGTAAACCACCGCCACGGCCGCCACACCCGCAAGGTGTGCCGACGCGACTCGGACGGTCACCAGACGAACGTCACCAGGCGAAGTGCGCGAACGCCTTGTTGGCATCCGCCATTCGATGCGTGTTCTCGCGCGTGGTCACAGCCTTGCCTTCATTCTTCGCGGCATCAAAGAGTTCCTTGGCAAGACGGATCGCCACTGGCTTCCCCTTCTCTTCACGGACCGCTTCGATGATCCAGCGGAAGGTCAGGCTCTGTGCGCGGCGACGATTCAACTGCATCGGAACCTGATAGTTGGCACCGCCCACTCGCTTGGAGCGAACTTCCACGCTGGGGCGAACATTCTCGATCGCCTTGTGGAACAGCTCAATCGAGGTCTTGGGCAGCGCATCACTCTTTTCCTTGTCGAGGCGCAACTGCAGGGCGTCAAAAGCGTCGTACACCACGCGCTGCGCAGTCGCCTTCTTGCCGCCACGCATCATGCAATTGATGAACTTGGCAACCGTCAGATCCTGGTAACGCGGGTCAGGCTTGAGTTGAGATTCGCTGGCTGTGAACTGCTTGGGCATGACACTCTCCTTCGGGGCTTGCGTGCCGAAAGGCACGCGGTGTTCACCGGGCCGCTGGAGGTTGGGCATCTCCGGAGCGAGGCGACCCGATTACTGCCTTGCGGGCGGACCGTCCGTCCCGCAGCCGAGGAAGGTGATCGGCGCACCTGATGCGGACCGCCGGCTGCCGTCAAGCGGCTGCGCGGCGAGACGCGTTCATTTCTTCTTCGCCGCTGCGGCAGCCTTGCGCTTGACGCCGTACAGCGAGCGGCCCTTCTTGCGGCCGTCTACACCGAGGCAATCCAGCGTGCCACGCACGACGTGGTAACGCACACCAGGAAGATCGCGCACACGACCTCCGCGCACGAGCACGATCGAGTGCTCCTGCAGATTGTGCCCCTCGCCACCGATATAGGCCGTCACCTCACGCCCGTTCGAAAGACGCACACGGGCCACCTTGCGAAGCGCAGAGTTCGGCTTCTTCGGTGTGACCGTCTTCACCTGAAGGCACACCCCGCGGCGCTGCGGGCAAGCTGCCAGATCCGTGACCTTGCTCTTCGTGGCAGGGTCGCGGCGTGGCTTACGAACAAGCTGATTAATGGTCGGCATAAGGACTTCCCAAGTGGGGAGCCACACAAGGTACAGGAATACGCCCGCGGCGGCAACCCACTGCCCTTGACAATCTTGACAGAGCCGGCCATTCCGATAGACTCTCCCGTCCGCCCCGCTTCGGGGCCCGTGAGGCACAATCCCCATGAATCCCGTCTTTCGAACCAGCCCAGGACGAACCCGCCGACGCCGAAACCATCAGGCGCTTCGCGCGGCCCATGCGGTCACTTGCCCGAACTGCGGTGCAGCGAAGCGCCCCCATCACGCGTGCAACTCTTGCGGCTACGTCCGCCCAGGGCTGCAGCTGAAGGGCTTCCAGGCGAGCGCCTGACGACCCTCTGATGCGCATCGGCGTCGATGTGATGGGTGGCGACAACGCCCCCGATGAAATCCTGAAAGGGTGCTTCGCTGCCATTCCCAAGATGGCAGCCGGAGATCAACTCGTTCTCATCGGAGATGGCCCGCTGATCGAAGAGGCGATCAGCGAACGCGGCGTCGAACGCTCGATGATCGAAGTGGTTCCAACCACTGAAGTCATCGGAATGGATGAGTCACCCGTGGACGCGGTTCGGACGAAGAAGGACTCCTCGATCGTGGTGATGGGTCGAATGGCATCACCGAAGCAACCCAACCGTCTCGATGCGGTGATTTCTGCAGGCAATACAGGTGCTTGTGTGGCTGCGGCGCAGCTCCACATGCGTCGCTTGGAAGGCGTGATCCGCCCTGGCATCGCCGTCACCGTGCCGACCTTTGCGGGTCCAATCGTGCTGATTGATGTTGGGGCAAACATCGAACCCAAGGCGCATCATCTCGCGCAGTACGGCGTGATGGGCGATATCTACGCGCGTCGGGTCCTTGGCATCGCCAATCCTCGTGTTGCACTGATGAACGTGGGTGGCGAGGAGCAGAAGGGAACACAGGAAATGCGCGATGCGCGTGACCTGCTGCGTATGACGGATGGGCTGCAGTTCAGCGGTTTCGTCGAGGGGCGCGGCGTCTTCGACGGCGAGGCGGATGTGGTGATCACGGACGGCATTGTCGGCAACGTCATGCTGAAAATGGCAGAGGGCCTCTCGTCAGGCATCTTTAAGGCGCTGGCCAAGGAGGTCTTTGCGATCGACCCGACGCTGGCCTCACGGCTCGAACCTGTCGTCAAGAGCCTCTATGCAAAGTACGACTACCACGAGCACGGCGGCGCGCCGCTGATGGGCGTCAACGGCGTGTGTCTGATCTCCCACGGCTCAAGTGTGGCACGCACCATCACGAGCGCGGTCCGCCGAGCACGGAGTTTCGTCGATCTTGGAGTCAACAACGAGATCGTCGAGCGGCTCGCAGCGGCGCAGCACCTCATCGCATGAATGGCGACCTGCCCGCGTGCGGAGTCCGTATCTGCGGGACAGGGTCGTACGTGCCTGAACGCCGCATGACCAACGAGGACTTCGCGAAGATCCTCGACACCAGTGACGAGTGGATTGTGCAGCGCACAGGCATTCAGGAACGGCGCATTTGCGATCCAGCGCGGGAAAGCACTTTCGATATGGCTCGGACCGCGCTCGAGCGTGCGCTCGAGTGCGCCGAGATGAAGGGCTCCGATCTCGATCTCATCATCGTCGGCACCGTCACACCTGAAATGACATGTCCCTCGGTGGCTGCGCGCGTGGGAGCCGCTGTCGGCGCAGTACCGGCCGCAGCGTTTGATGTCTCTGCAGCATGTTGCGGCTTCGTATACGGGATCAACATTGCACAAGGCTTGATCCGCGCAGGCATGTTCCGCACGATCGGCGTCATCGGCGCAGAAAACATGAGCAGCATCGTGGACTACACGGACCGCTCCGTGTCGATCCTGTTTGGCGACGCAGCAGGAGCCTGCATCCTGAAGCGCGATCCCGACCCTCGCATCGGATGCCTCTATCAGCGTTTGGGAGCAGACGGTACGGGATGGCATTCGCTGTATCTACCGCGGAAACAGCGCGATGTCCCCGCCTGCGATGTGGACAATCCGATCCGCCTGGGCAACATCCGCATGAATGGCAAGGAAGTCTTTCGCTTTGCTGTCACCAAGTTTCGTGAAGTGCTCGAAGAAGCGATGCACCACACCAATTTGACGGCAGAATCTGTCGGACAAGTGATCTGCCATCAGTCGAACTTGCGGATCATTGAAGCCGCACGCGAGCGCCTCGGCCTGCCCCGAGAGAAGGTGTTCATCAATATCGACAAGTATGGCAACACGTCCGCGGGAAGTGTTGGGCTCTGCCTCGATGAGCTCTGGAGAGCCGGAAAGATTGAACGCGAGCGACCATTCGTGATGGTCGCGTTTGGCGGCGGGCTGACGTGGGCAAGTTCTGTCTGGCGAGTCTGAGATTCACCCTGAAAAACGACCGGTGCGGTACAACGTGTGCCGCGGCAACCCATCGGTTCCTGCATCTGCGACACTCCACCTTCCCATGACACACACGCAAATCATTCTGTGCCCCGGTCAGGGCGCGCAAACGCCCGGCATGGGCCGCGCTTGGTTCGAGTCCAGCAGCTCGGCTGCAAAGATCTTTCACCGCGCCGATGCGATCGTTCGCATCGATGGCGAACCGCTGTCCAAGATTGCATTCGAGGGAACGCCTGAAACGGTGCACCGAACCGATGTCAGCCAGCCTGCGCTGTACACCTGCGCCATCGCATCATTGCATGCGCTGCAGGAGCGAGGAGCCTGCGCGGACATTTGCACGGCGGCTGGGCTTTCGCTGGGCGAATACACCGCCTTGCACATTGCAGGCGCATTCTCGTTCGAAGATGGATTGCAACTGGTTGCCGAGCGCGGGCGGCAGATGCAGGCTGCGGCACAGGCGACCAAAGGCGGCATGGTCGCACTGATCGGTGCGGACGAAGCCCAAGCGCAGGCGGTGTGCGATGCCGCCGCCCAAGGCGAGGTGCTCGTTTGTGCAAACTTCAACGCGCCGGGACAGATCGTGCTCTCCGGGCACGCGTCCGCCTGCGACCGCGCGCTCGAAGCCGCTGCAACAGTCGGCTGCCGCGCCACCAAGTTGCAGGTTGCCGGCGCATTCCACTCGCCGCTCATGGCGCCCGCCGCCGAGGCAATGGCTGCCGTGCTCGATCGCGTCGCGCTGCAACCGCTGAAATTGCCCGTTTGGAGCAATGTCACCGCGCGTCCGCATGATCCTGCAAATGCTGCACTTCTTCGCGAGCTGCTTGTGGATCAGATTGTCCGCCCTGTACAGTGGAGTCAGAGCATGGCTGCTCTCTCGGCTGGGCTCCCTTCGGGTGAATCACGGCCGAGTTTGCACGAACTGGCCCCGGGCGCGGTGCTGAAGGGGCTGATGCGGCGTATCGATCGGACATGCGAGGTAATCACCCATGACAAGCCAGAAACTGCCGATGCAGCGAAAGTCTGACACACGCCTGACTGCGCGCTGCGCAATCTGGGGCGCGTCTGCTGCTGCCATCATCATGCTTGCAGCGTGCAGCGAAGAGGAGCCGCAGCAATCGGCGCCTGTCGTGCAAGCTCCGCCGCCACCACCACCGCCGCCACCCGAGCCAACGGTGGAGGACATTGCATCGCTGATGAAGTCCCTTTCGATCGATGCGCGCGTCAGTTTGCCTGAGGATCTCGCGCCACAAACCACCGAGGAGCGCAAGGCCGTGCTGCTCTTTTGGAACGCTTTCGCCAAGGGCGACGAGGCTGCAGCTCGCGGGATGATGTCGGAGCGCGATGCAAAGGTGATGAAAAAGTTGATAGATGGCGGTGGCTGGGCGAAATCGACCGTCGGCATCAAGTCCATCGAAGTGCAGTGCAAGAATGACTCGAAGGGCTTTGCGACCTTCGCCATCATCACCAGCGATCTGCCAGATCGGGCTCTCCTCTGGGATGCCATGGATGAGGAGGGCAAGTTCGTCTTCACATCTTTCCCCGGCCCTCCAGACATTCTCGATCACCTTTCCGGCACCGACTCGATCGCCGCTTGGAAGAAGTACGTGAACGATATGTTCGAAAAGTACGCCAACCTACCCGACGAAGAAGTCGAGATTCCACAGTCGAAGATGGAAGAAAGCGAAGAATCAAGCGATGGCGGCAGTGGTGGTGGCGGCGGGACACCCACGCCCCCAAGCGGCACGGGCGGAGGCGCACTGAAGAAGCAGAAGCGCGCACCGATTCCTGACTGATTCTTCTTTTGATCGCTGATTCATCCGATCGCCCTTCACCCGAATGGGGCGATGGCGATCTCTTACATCGCGAGACCACCGTCTACGGACAGGACATGACCCGTGAGGTAGCCGCCACCATCGGACGCCACATACGACACAGCTGCTGCGATGTCTTCCACCTGACCGAAGCGCCTCAGGGGGATGTGTGGAAGCACGGCCTCTTTCACGGCCGTACCGAGCGCTCCAGTCATATCGGTATCGATGAATCCCGGCGCGATCACATTTGCGGTGATCCCCTTCCCGCCGAGTTCCTTCGCGATCGATTTGGTCATGCCGATCAACCCTGCCTTTGCGGCGGCGTAGTTCGCTTGCCCTGGGTTTCCCATCACCCCCGCAACCGATCCCATGTTGATGAGACGACCGAAGCGCGCACGCATCATGGGCCGAGCCGCGGACCGACACGCCACAAACGCACTCCGAAGGTTCACGCGAATCACATCATCGAAGTCCTCATCGCTCATACGAAGGACCAATCCATCTTTGGTGATGCCCGCATTGTTCACCATGATGTCCAGCCGCCCGAGACGTTCCGCGACGCCCTCGATGAGCGCGGCGAGCGCAACTCCATCACCCACGTCGCATGCAGCCACCTCACAACTGCCCCCTGCCGCCGTGATCTCCCCCTGCAGTGCGGCCAGATGCTCGGCGTTCCGAGCCACTCCCACGACATGCTTCCCGTCCGCAGCAAGCCGCAGAGCGATCGCTCGACCAATTCCGCGGCTGGCTCCAGTCACAATGGCGACACGCTTTTCGATGGTTGCCTCCTTGCAGGGCGCCGATCATAGCCACCCCACTCGGGCAAATCGCCTTTGCCGCATTCGCACAGAAGTCTGCTGCGCGGTTATACTCCCGGGCGGCGCGAAATGCCGATGTTCTTGGTGGTTCGACGGATCAACAGCAACTTCCAACACCTCTAGAGGAGCCCTCCAGTGACTGAAAAAGAGATCGAAGAGAAGGTCATCGCCATCGTTGCAGAGCAAATGGGGGTGGACAAAGCTGAGATCAAGCGGGAAACGAGCTTCACCAACGACCTCAATGCGGACAGCCTTGACATCGTTGAATTGGTAATGGAGTTCGAGGACCAGTTTGGGACATCGATCCCCGATGATCAGGGTGACAAGATCCAGACCGTCGGTTCTGCGATCGACTACATCAAGACCAACTTTGGCAGCGGCAAGGGCGGCGCGGCAAAGACCAGCTGAACCGCGCTTTTGCAGCGCAATCCTGCTGTGAGGACCATCACACTCCGACGCGTGGTTGTGACCGGGCTCGGCGCTATTACGCCCGTTGGTCTCTCTGTTGCAGAAACATGGGATAGTTTCATTCACGGACGTTCGGGCATTGCAGGCATCACGCAGTTCGATGCGAACGAGGACTGGGGGGTTCGTTTCGCAGGCGAGGTGCGCAACTTCGATCCATCATCCTTCCTGGATGTCCGCGAGCAGCGTCGTATCGATCGTTTCGCGATCTTTGCGCTCGGTGCAGCACACGAGGCAGTCCGCGACTGTGGCATTGACTTTCAAGCAGGCGATCCTTACCGCCACGGCGTTGCAATCGGATCCGGGATCGGAGGGATCGGGACAATCGAGACGGGCGTTCGTGGGATGGTGACAACGAGCAACCGAAAGATCAATCCATTCACCGTACCGCGCCTCATGGTCAACGCAGGCGCCGGGCAGGTCTCGATCCGATTCAATCTGCGCGGCAGCAACATCGCGACAGCGACCGCATGCGCCACGGGATCGCACGCGATTGGTGCTGCATTCCAGACCATTCAGCGAGGCGATGCGGATGTCATGCTTGCGGGCGGCGCGGAAGCTGCAGTAACGCCGCTCTGTATCGGTGCATTCGCATCCATGAAGGCGCTCTCGACGCGCAATGAGGCGCCCACTCTGGCAAGCCGCCCATTCGACAAGGACCGAGACGGGTTCGTGCTGAGTGAGGGCGCTGCGGTCATCGTGCTGGAAGAACTCGAGCACGCGCGAAAGCGCGGCGCAACCATCTACGCAGAACTGCTGGGCTATGGCTGCTCGGGAGATGCGTTCCATATTGCAGCTCCTGAAGAACATGGCGCCGGGGCTTTCCGCTCGATGCAAAATGCTCTTGCGGATGCCCAAGTGAACGCGACCGATGTCGGGTACATCAATGCACACGGCACGAGCACACCGCTGGGCGACGCAGCCGAGGTGAGCGCCGTGAAGCGGCTCTTCGGCAGCCACGCGCATGCGCTGGCCATGAGTTCCACCAAGTCCGTGATGGGGCATGCGCTTGGCGCAGCTGGCGGCGTGGAAAGCATCGCCACCATCAAGGCTCTGCAGACGGGAACACTCCCACCAACGATCAACCTTGACCAGCCCGATGAAGGATTCGATCTGAACTTTGTTGCCAAGACGGCGCAGCAGCGCTCCCTCCGTGTCGCCCTCAACAACTCCTTTGGTTTCGGCGGGCATAACACCACTCTCGTCTTCGGAACGCTGCGGGACTGATCCCACATGCCGCGCAACATTCCTGTCGGCAACGGCGAGATGCTCGTTGCTTTCGACGACCTCTATCGGGTCCGCGATCTCTATTGGCCGCGGGTCGGCATGCCCAACCACACATGCGGACATCTGCAGAGATTCGGCATATGGGTTGATGGCCAGTTCGCGTGGGTCGATGCGCCCGGATGGACGAGAGAACTGAACTACGCGCGTGATTCGCTCATCACGGAGGTCCACCTGCGGAATGATCGGCTCGGCCTGCGACTGTGTTGTCGTGATGCGGTCGACTTTTGGAGTCCCGTGTACTTCCGCGAGGTTCGCGTTCACAACCTGCACACCCACGCGCGCGACGTGCGGCTTTTCTTCCATCAGGATCTCTCCATTGGCGAGAACGCCATCGGCGACACGGTGCACTACGACCCTCAAACTGGCGGGCTCGTGCATTTCAAGGATGACACCTACTTTCTCTTCAACGGCTACGGCGCACGCGCGACTGGCGTCGACACATGGTCCACGGGACAGAAACGCATCCGAGACGCAGAAGGCACATGGAGAGATGCGGAGGATGGCGTGCTCAGCCAAAACTCCATCGCACAGGGATCGGTCGACTCCACGGTCGGATTCACCCTCAGTGTTCCATCCCGCAGCAGTGCGCTCGTGACATACTGGATCTGTGCGGGCCGCGACTACGGAGAGGTCAAGGCACTCGACGACAAGGTGCGTGCAAAGACGCCTCAGCGCATGATGCTGCGCACCGAGGCCTACTGGCGTTTATGGGCGACCAAGGAAGGGATCGACTTTTCGCCCCTCCCGACACCCGTGCGCGATCTCTTCATCCGAAGCGAACTCATCATTCGCACGCAGATCGACAAGGGTGGTGCGATCATTGCCGCCAACGACTACGACATCACACGCTTCGCGGGCGATACGTACTCCTATCTTTGGCCGCGGGACGGCGCACTGGTCTCCCACGCACTGGTGCTTGCGGGGCAAGGCGAACTCTCACAATCCTTCTTCCGCTTCGCTGCAAAGGTGGTCGAACCTGCCGGATACTTCCTGCACAAGTACAACCCCACCGGAACTGTTGCCTCAAGTTGGCATCCGTGGATGCTCGATGGGAAGCGGATCTTGCCAATTCAGGAGGATGAAACGGCACTCGTCGTTTGGGCGCTGCGTCGCCACTTCATCACCTTTCGAGATGTGGAGTTCGTGCGCGATCTTTACAACCCGTTGATCATCGAGCCTGCGGGCTGGATGCTGCGCTACCGTGATGCGAACGGGTTGCCGCAGCCTTCATGGGACTTGTGGGAGGAGCGCCGCGGGATTCACCTCTTCACGGTTGCGTCGGTGATCGGTGCTCTGAAAGCAGCTGCCGCATTTGCCGACGAGGTGGGTGCCGCCGACCGAGGCGCGGAGTTCGATCTTGGCGCGGAACGCATGCGTGAGGCGATGATCCGTCACATGTGGAGCGAAGAACGTGGCTGCTTCGCGCGAATGGCGACGCCCACTGGTTCCGGCGGCTATCACCTTGATTTCACGCCCGATGCAAGTGCCTGTGGGCTCTTCGCATTTGGAGCGCTCGAAGCAACGGATCCGCGCGTTGCAAGTCACATGCGCATGCTGCGTGAAAAACTCTGGGTTCACACGGAGATTGGTGGTATGGCGAGATACGCAGGAGACCACTACCACCAGATCGAGCGGCATGATCTGCAGCGCGTTCCTGGCAATCCGTGGATCATCACGACGCTGTGGTACGCGCAGTGGCTGATCGCACGGGCCCAGAGCGAGACAGAACTTGCGGAGGCCATTCCAATGCTGGAGTGGGTCTGCAAGCGCGCTTCGACCTCAGGCGTGCTCGCCGAGCAATTCGATCCCTACACAGGTGCGCATCTTTCCGTCAGTCCCCTGACCTGGTCGCATGCGGCGTTCATCACGACCGCGCTGCGCTACCTGCAGCGGCACACGCAACTGACTGGCATCCAGCACGGCGTTCAGGCGCGCGCATGAGTGCGGGTCCCTCGTCGCTCGCGCGTCCTTGGCGCCTCGCGACATTCGTGCTCTGCTGGTTGACGGCTGTGTGGTGCGTTCAGCAATCGACCCCACCGACTCCATCCGAGAAGGGCGATCCCGCTCACTTCTCGGCACGCCGTGCGCACGATGATTTGGTTCGGTTCGTCGGTGATGGAGTACCGCGCGCAGTCGGCAGCACCGGACACGATGCAGCGAAGGAGCGGCTCCTTGAACGGCTTCGTGAACTTGGCGTGTCACCAACGATGCACCGATTCTTTGCGCGGGGCTGGAATCGCACTGCTGTCGAAATGCACAACATCTTGGTTGAGATTCCAGGACGAGACACCACCGAAGCACCACTCCCGATGCTTTGGGCGCACTGGGACAGCGTGCCGAGCGGTCCTGGCGCCGGTGACAATGGCGTGGGCGTTGCATGCGCCCTTGAGTGCATCCGTGCACTCATTGCCGATCCGCCCGCGCGGGCCGTGCTTGTTGTCTTTACCGATGGAGAGGAAGTTGGTCTCTGGGGTGCGCGGCGATTCGCAGAGGAGCACCCGTGGTGGATGCGTGCAGGCGCCATCGTGAATGTCGATGCGCGTGGGAGCAGCGGCCCAGCCATTCTGTTTGAGACCGGTGCGGACGCGGCAGCTCACGCGCACCTCATCGCATCTCTGCATGCACCTGTGTGTTCCACCAGCTTTGCAGCGGAGGCGTATCGACTGATGCCAAACAACACCGACTTCACAGTCGCCGTGCGTACTGGGCGACCAGGCTTCAACATCGCCTTCATCGGATCACCGCGCAACTACCACACTGCGAACGACCGGATTGATCAAGTGGATATCGCGACGATCGGACAGATGGGCTCGACCGCGCTCGCCTTGCTGCGATCACTTGCAGCAGGTTCCATGCCAATGCCGATGCAGAGTGATCATGCCGCATGGACCCGCGAGTTGGGCACTGCCGCACGACACAGTGCGATCTGGTTCAACGCGCTCGGCGGTCCGATCATTCGCTGGGATGGATGGATTTCCATCGTGCTGCTCGTGCTGGCAAGTTTCGCCACGGTCGCTGTGGTGCGCCGCTGCTGCGATGTTTCTCTCGGGGCGATCCTGCGCGATGGACTGCTGCTCACCACAGGTCTCATGCTTGCCACATCAGTCGGCTGGATCTTTTCTGCCCTCTCGCGGTGGATCGCGCCTGATTCCTTTCCTTGGCCAACTGCCTTCAACGCATGGGTGCTGATCGCTGTTGCCCTCGGTGCGGTCGCCGCCTGGACACCACGGCTCATCGCGTGGCGTTTGAATGTGCGGCACGCAATACCCGGTAACGCACAGCACATTCGAGCGAGGACGGAACTTTGGAGCACCATGATCGCAGCGAATGGGTTATCCATTCTGCTTGCAGCCATCGTGCTGACTGTCGCACCCGGTGCTGCATACCCCCTGCTGCTCCCCGCAGTCGCAGGCTCTGCAGTGCTTCTGATCACGCGTGGTCGTGCTCGGCTGCCAGATGCGGCGGCTGCCGCTGCGGTGCTCTTGGCGATCGCCGCATGGGTACCGCTGGAGGGAATATTTCACGATGCCTTTGGGACAGCACTTGGCATCCTCAGTTGCTTGCGTGGCGCGCTTGTTGCGCTTCCTGCAACAGTATTCATCCTGACGTTGCCGTCACGCTGAGGCGCCGAGCCACCAGACAGTTGTTCCAACTCGGCGGGTACTGCGCGTAGATCGATGGCAGGAAGTTGCAACGCCAGCCGCGTGCCTCCAAATCCGCCTCAATCGGTGATGCATAGCAATGACGACGCGGCGCGACATTCAGTGCCATCGTTGGATAGACCCGCATCTCCCCCGAGCACACCCGCGCCAATTCACCAATCGCCTCATGGTGCCACGCAAGATCGAATCGATGCCCCTCGAGCGCACCATCCTCGGCGAGCGGCGCATAAAAGAACAGCAGGTGTCCGGAGAGCACCAGATCAAACTGTCGGTCCGCAAAGGGAAGTTTGGGCAGCGAAGCTGCTCGGTAGCGCTCGGGATTTGCGCGAAAATCCTTGATGAATCGCCCGAGCGCCTCACGCTTTGCGGCCTCATAGGCATCGAGATCGCCCAAGGGCGCAGCCCATGGCTTTGCACGCATCTGCTTGATGCACGCATCGATGTCGGCACTTGCGCGCCGTTCCAACTCATCGGCGCTTGCTTCATAGGCAGGATCGACCGCAACCACATCACAACCGAGCGCTGTTGCTTCTGCCGCAAAGGACCCCGGTCCGCTCGGACAATCGAGTACTCGAAGTCCACGAAGTTCTTTCGCATCCAGACAGAAGCACTGCAGATACTCCGCAAGCGTCCGCCCGAAGAATGCGACCGTGGGCAAACTGAACGGCGCCTGAGCCGACATCAGCTGCTGCCTTCACGCATGCGGTCCACACCCGCAGGGAATGGATACCGCGCAAAAACACCCGTCCGAGCACAATCCCAGAGGGACACGGGCGGATAGCAGTCGCCATGGAACCCTGCATCATGCATCGCCTTCAGCACACCTTCCAAGCTCGGCTCATCGCCTGCATGGTTCAGGAGACGATTGCTCTTTGCACCAAGAAATGAGATCGTGGCGACAGGCTGCCGATCCGCACGACCTTCGAGCATGCGGGCTGCAGTTCGGAACCCACGATAGATGTCTTCGAGCGTGAAATGATCGCGCCCATGCGGTCGCAGCAACGCCAGAATCAGTAGGCGATCAAGGTCGAACTTCAAGATGTATGGCTCGCGGTCCTCCTTGGCATGAACTTGCACCGCACTTCGGAACATCTGCGCATAGCTCGTTGCTGAACTGAGCGTCCACTGGCTCGTTGGGATGAGTTTCAGAATCTCGCCGAGGATGCCATGCGAGTTGTTCTGCTCATTCACACCGCAGATGAGCGTGCGGTAGCGACCATCCACAAGGTCATCGAGCAGGTGCTGCCCCCACTGAACCCGAATCCGCCGAGACGCATCCGCAGCGCGAGGATCACCCGCAGGAAGCAGCGTGACCTTTGGGCCCGCGACAGGTATCTCGACCAAGCGGTCGCCATCGCCCTCGTAGACGCGAGCCAAGCCGCTGCTGGACGCACTCTTCTTCACGCTTGCTGTTGTGGGTCGTGCCATGATGCCATTATGGCACAGCGGGAAGCGTCGCGGGCAAGGAGGCATCCGCGGGCGGAGTGGGCTCAAACATCGGCTTCAAGTAATCGCTGCGCCACGAGGGCAGCTGAAAGACCCACCCGCTCCAAGTCTTCGCCGCCGCATCAATCCGCGCGTCACGCTGTGCACCAGAGGCCCCTGGTGCCAAACGCACCCATACCCTGCCATCCTGCATCCACATGCGAATGGCAACCGCGTTTGCGTCATCGACCCACGCTTGCGCTTCGATCGAACCTGCACGGGACACATCCTCGGGAACCTCGCGCCGCACATCATCCGGCGAGAACCCAGTCAGCAGAAACGGAAGCGTGCTCTTGATCGCGTCGAGCCGCGGCGTGGATGTGGCGGGCTGCCCATCAAGGCCTGTCATGTTCCACTCGCTCCCCGTGCGAGTGAGCGTGACATCCGCGAGCGTGATTCGCTGCAACTGGTCGGATGCAAAGTCCGCAACGGGCGTCGCCAACCAACCTGGCACACCAGCGGGGATATTCAGCACGCCCGTACAGCGCCACACTTGTGGGTCTTCACTGCCGCGCGCATACACGCCCGCGGGCGATGATGCGGTGCGTCCGATCACCACATCGACGAGCGGCTTCTCTTTGCCCGAGGCGAACACCCGCACCCGCCGTGCCTTTCCGCTCGGATCAGGCCATCCAATGTCAAGATCCGTATGCCGTTCGGGCTTCGCCGTCATGCGCTGCGACTTCCGAAGTCCGTCGAGTCCGCGCACCACCTCTTGCACCGACTCCGCCTTGGCGGGGAATCCATCGCGCGAAGCCAGAACCCACTGCCCATCCTTCCGCTGCACATCGATGCGTTCGCTGCCCTGCTCGATCTCGACGCGGTCGATCGCCGACGCATCCGATGCGAGCGATACAAGTGGTTGATCCGCCTCGGGTGTACCGCCCCCACGGCTCATCCGAATGAAGGCTGCAACGAGCACGGCAACGACTGCCACTACGACAAGCACACGGACGACCTGACGGTTCATGCTGCAGTCCTCGTTGATTGACTGCGCCGACGCACGCCCAAGAACACGGCTGCCACCGCGACAATCACAGGCCAGGCGAGCACGTTCAACAGCATGAGCCGATGACCAAGCGCCTCCACATCCTCGCGCAGGCTGAACTGCACCTGCCGAAGTTCCCTGCGCGCATCGAGCACTTCCTGCTGCAGGCGTTCGAGCTGCGCCTGCTGCTCAGGCGTCAGCAGCAGCATCTGATCGGGCGTCTTCTGCTGCTGCATACTCGTGATGCGCTGTTGCGTCTCGCTGATCCGCTTCTGCAGTTCGTCTTCGCGGGACCGGAAACGCTGCTCCGCATCGCGCTGCAGTGCCCGCACCACATCGAAGGGACGCTGGCTGCTGCCGCGCGCGCGCAGACCAAGCAGTGCCTGATTGCCGCTGAGTTGCTCGACGGTGTTCAGCAGCAGCGATCCGTTATCGGCAAACGCGCGCCAACCAAGACTCAAGTTGCCAAGTCGCTCTTCCTGAATCCACGTCTCATCGCGAAGCATGTCAGCGTCTGCAACGACCACGATGCTCGCGGGCACCGTGCCCTCGACAGGCTCAGCTGCGGGCGGGAACGCGCTCCGAACGATGCCCGTGTACCGAGCCGCGATGACGCGCTGCGCACCATCTGCCTTGAAGTCGCGAAGCAACGCCGATGGATCGGCAAAGGGGCCAAGCTTTGATCCATCGATCAGCATCGAATCAGCCGAACTTCGAACAAGCGGCACCATCTCCAGTTTCGACCCCTCGGTGCGATCAAGCGATCCGGCGGACATCACGATCAGCGTCTGCAACACGCCAAAAGCGGGATCATCGCGGCTGATGGCCTCCTTGTTGAGATTCAACCACGCAACGAAGTCCACCGTGGCAAGACCGGTATCGCTGCGCGCACGCACGCGCTGCGCGAAGGTTCGATCCGCCACGACTTCATTCGCCTTCCACGCGATGCCCCACGACGATGGCAGCGAGCCGAAGTCGCTCGGCGTTCCACCCGATCCAAATCCACCGGGTCCCATCGGTGCGGAGTCACTCTCGCAGAACGGATCCAAGAACACCAGCATTCGTCCACCGGCGAGCGCGTACGCATCGATGGCGCGCAAAAGCGGTTCGGAGAGGCCCTTGGGATGTGCGACGACCAATGCATCGAACTGATCCGGCAGTTTCTCGGCGCTCGGCTGCACAACCTCCACATCGAAGAGGTTGCGAAGTTGCGCCATCACCTGCCACGGCGGCGTCATCCGCTGTGAGCGCGGATCAAAGCTGCTGTCCATCGGCAGTCCAGTCACAAGTGCGACCTTGGCGCGCTGGGCTCGTGAAACGCTGATGATCGCACGCGAGACGTCGTACTCCAAGAACGCCTCCTCCTGCGGGTTCAGATAGGGCAGACACTCGCGTTGGTCCGTCGCCCCAGACACCAGCAAGCCAAGCATCAGTGTGCGCCCCGCACCATCCGCCGTAATCGGCGCGATACCAGCGGCCTTCGCGGTGTCCTCCGCCTCGGAAAATGGCTGCGGGTCGACGATCTTCAAGTCCACCTTGCCGTTCGACGATGCCACCAGACTCTCAAGAAACTCCTGCACACGAAGCGCATGATTGCGAATCTGCGGCAAATCACGAGAGCCTTCCGCCGTGAAGAACAACTCGAGCCGCACGGGCTCATCGAGTGAAGCGAGCATGGACCGAACACCCGGCGAGAGCGTGTACACGGAGCCCTGCGTGAGATCGATGCGAATAGGCAGCGGCACGATCGACAGCGATGCGCTCAGGGCTATCCACACCACGAGCAACAGTGCACTCGCCTTCAGTGCCAGAGATGACTTGCTTGATCGGGACATATCAGGCGCTCTTCTTCCAATCGATCAGGAACGCTGTCGCGAGCACCAGTGCCGCAATACCCACGACGAAGTACGCGATGTCGCGGAGATCCAAAACACCGCGCATGAGGCTCGTGAAGTGTGTCAGGGTGCTGAGGCTCGCGACCGCATCCACCACGCCCGGCAGCGCCCACCCGCGAAGAAAGTCCAGCACGACTGGAAAGCCGCTCACCATCAGCAGGAAACACGCCACCACCGTGACCACGAAAGCGATCACCTGATTCTTCGTCAGTGCGGAGACAACGCCACCGAGCGCAAGAAAGAGCCCCGCCATCAGCGCGGTAGCCACATAGCCGGCAATGATCATTCCTTGATCGGGATCACCGAGCCACGACACCGTCATCCAAAGCGGTACGGTCAGCACGATTGCCACCACACTGAACGCCCATGCCGCGAGAAACTTCCCGAGCACAGCCTGCCAAAGCGGCAGTGGCAGCGTGGTCAATACTTCGATGGTGCCAAGCCGACGTTCCTCAGCCCAAAGTCTCATCGAAACGGCGGGTGCAAGGAACAGAAGGAGCCAAGGTGCAAAATCGAAGAATGGTCGGAGATCTGCCTGACCGCGTTCATAAAGACCCCCAAGAGAAAACGTGAAGATGCCTGCAAGAAACAGGAATACGACGAGGAACACTGCTGCGAGCGGGGTCGCAAAGTAGGAGCGGAACTCACGGCGAAAAATTGCCCGCCATGGCTGCATGCCCCCAGTCATGAGCGCACCTCTGCACCTGCGGCTGTCATTTCGCGGAACACATGATCCATGCGGTTGCGCTGCACGGACGCCGGTGCGCGAGCCTCAAACTCCTGCGGTCGTCCGTCAAACACGATCCTGCCGGCTGCGATCAGGATGACCCGCGTGCAGACTGCCTCCACCTCCTCCAGTATGTGAGTCGAGAGAACAATCGCCTTGGTGGAACCCATGCTGCGGATCAGTTGCCGCACCTCGTGCTTCTGATTGGGATCAAGCCCATCGGTCGGCTCATCCATGATCAGGATTGGCGGGTCATGCAGAATCGCCTGGGCGATACCCACTCGACGCTTGAAACCCTTCGACAGCGTTTCGATGGCCTGCTGCGTCACACGCTCCAAGTGGACCTGAGAAATCACTGCTTCAACTCGGTCGTGGAGGGCCTGCCCGGCAAGTCCGCGCACTTGTCCAATGAACTGCAGGTACTCCAGCACGCTCATGTCCGGGTAGGCGGGGGCGCCCTCGGGCAGATAGCCAAAACTGCGCTTCGCCTGAATAGGTGCCCCGTCGAGACAGAATCCGCCGAGCGTCACCTGCCCTTCCGTTGGCTCCAGGAACCCAGTGATCATCCGCATGGTTGTGGTCTTGCCAGCACCATTCGGCCCGAGAAAACCAACAACCTCGCCCGCTGAAACCGAAAGCGTGACCCCGCGAACTGCCTCGATCTGCCCGAAGCGCTTCGTCAGATTTTCGGCGTGAATGAGCGGTGCCATGTGCGCAGCAGACTCCGGTGCAGGGTCGGAAGAATAACACCCCGAGAGGCACGCGAATTTGCTCCTGCTGCACTGGCATTTGGAGAAATTTGTAAAATCCCCATCCCGACAAAGAACTGGATTATTTATTGGAAAAGGACACTTTCACTCCTCATTGATAGCCCTTGAATTTGTTATAGGACTTTTATCTCATTCTTTTCCGCGCTGCAGTCGCTCAGTTTGCCGATAAGTGTCTTGTTGGCAGGTGCATGGTGCAGCTGCCTCGTTCAGGAATCCTCAGGAGCTACAAGACATGCAGGCATTCACTTGGATCAAGGGTTGGGCTCGCGAACTCATGGACATCATGCTGCTCTTCATTGGGCTGGGCGTCCTTGTGCAAATCATCTTTGGTACGACGAACACCACTTTCTTCGGCGGCATCACCACCAACTTGACGAACTTCATCGGTCAACTTGGCAACGGCGGTTTTGTCGGCCTGATCGCCCTGCTGGTGATCATTGCTGTGTTCACCAAGAAGCAGTCCACGACCTGATCCAGTCCATCAGGCTTCTCAGGATCACATGACTGGCTAGGGCAGGACGCCCTAGCCAGTCTTCTTTTTTGGACCATGACTCCATCAACAATCTCTCCTGCTGGAAAGCCGCCGTTCATGAGTCAATTCTGCATACCCAGCACCGCCTCAAAAGAAGCTTTGGTGAGCGATTCCCCAAGGTCTGAAGAAAGCATCTGACCAAAGTTCGAATTCGACTTGATCGAAGCCTCAACCCCAATTCGACAGCAGGATCGTCAGGTCACTGCCGCCCACGACCCCATCGCCGTTGAGGTCGGCGCTGCCCGATGCCCCCCACGTGCTGAGCAGCACGGTCAGGTCAAGCCCGCTGACGACACCATCGCCGTTCAAGTCGCCCGGGCGCACCCCAATCGAGAAGCGCACGCGGTAATTCAGTCCGAAGTACCCAGGAACAAAAGGCGGATCGTCGGGATCAGGGGGCGGATCGTCGGGGTCCGTGAGATCGCATGGGAACTCTCCGCGGATCACTCGGTCCCTGTTGCCGATGCCAAGCACCAGCCACAGATTTGGTTCCACAGACACATCGATTGCAGCACTCCCACATGGCGGTACCTCGGTCAGTTGCCGTACCTGCAGCGGACCAGAGCACACCCCCTGCACCACCTGCACCATCAATGGAAACTCGGTGTTGAACTCGATACGCACGGACGGCTGTGGCAGCGCGGACAAGTTGAACCAGTCCGTATCCCGTGGCACATCGCTCGTCAGCGTCGACTCATAGACGGCCGGGCAGATCGGATGAATCTCCCCGCCCGCAGGATTGCACCCATCATCCGACCGCGAATAACAGGGCTCGGGAAGTTGAATGGCGCCGGGCACTGTGCCGATGTCGCATGGCGCAGCGCCGCAGTACTCGCCCGCCTCCCGTGCGCACACCGCATCCCATATCGACGAACAGCAGAACGGGTCAAAGTCGCACAAGAAGAGGCAGCACGCTTCGTCATCGCAGGCGAGCGTCGGATGAAACTCCGTGCAACTGCCCGCGCTCGGACAGTTGAAGTTGTCGCACAACTTGTCCTCTGCATCCACACATGGCTGGTCCCACGCCACTTCGCAGCAGAGTGGATTGAATGCACAGACCGCTTCACAGCACAGCGTGCGAATGCACCCAGGTGTCTCATGCACTTCCTCGCAGAGACCCGCGCCCGTCCCGCACACGGCAGGTGGCTCGCCAGCCAAGGATCCCTCTGAACTTTCCCACGCAGCAAGCCACCCGACCGCCGCTTGGGCGCTGCCGAACAACGGGGTCGCAGGCGAACCCTCTTCGCCTCCATCGCCTGCCACACCACCCATCTGATTGCGATAGATCATCACGTTGGCAGCGGCGATATCAATCGCCACGACATCGCGATCTCCATCCTGATCGATATCCGCAACCGCCATGTCACGCAGAAATGTCCCGCCAGACTTGGTCGTCACAGCGACGTACGCGCCACCTTGCTGCGCATCGACTTCGGCGATGGTCAACCGACCCGGCAATGCGGAACCCGCAAGCACATCGGAATCACCATCACCGTCCAAGTCGCCGACCTGCACGGTCCATGCATAACCCTCCATGTTTGCGGGGCGCGTCTCGCGCGCCGCGAATCCACCGAGTCCATCGTTCTTCCAAATGACAGTGACCGACGGGAACGCCAGAAGCAGTCCATTCGCAAGAATGTCCAGATCCCCGTCGGCATCAATATCCGCGACTGCGAGGTTCGAGAGAGCGGGACGCTCCTTTCCCACGGGCGGAACATCCCACGCCTCGCCAGAGCCAAAGTTGCCGTTGCCCTGATTTCGGTAGATCACCAGCCGCGTCGGACCCGTCGCGCTGCACACAAGATCCACATCACCATCCCCATCGAAATCGCCGCTTGCGACATGAAACGGAAAGGTGGTGCCGGCGACCCACGGCACCACAAGATCACGCCCCCGCTCGATCAGTGCGCCCGTACCTGCCCCGTGCCACCACTGCAGGCTGCCCGATGTGTAGTTCGCCATCGCAACATCGATCCGTCCATCACCGCTGAAATCGCGCGCAATCAAGCCAGCACCACTTCGGCCTGCGGTTGTCGTGACGGGTGGATCGAACGTCCCATCACCGCGGCCCTTCAGGAACGCGACCCGACCCCACCCGCTGCGGACCGACGCATAGATGTCGAGGATCCCATCGCCATCGCCGTCAACCACATCGCACCAATCCGTCTGCATCTCGATCGGAAGAATCTCCACAGGACCGAAGACGCCCCCGCCGATCCCCCGCACAACACACATGCGTCCAGACACATCTCGGCAGGTGATTACCAGGTCAACGACCCCGTTGCCATCGATGTCCTTCACCACCACATGCGTTGGATTGGTCAGTGGAGCGAGTGAGAAGGACACGGCACTCGCGAGCGTGATGGCGGCACCCGAAGGGTGCACTCCAGCGAGAGCACCCGCGAGCGAGACGACACCGAACGCTAATGTTCGCATCGACCACACAGTTTGCAGCGTATCCTGCAATCATGCGCTTTCCACTCTTCGTGCGTCATTTGAGGGAATGTTTGGCGCATGCACAGGCGCTGGGCACTCTTTCGATCGTGCTGCTGTGTGCGCCTCTGCTCGCCAGCGCGCACGACCGTGAACGACCGACGAGCGCATCGCCGCCCTCCAACGCGGCATTCGAGGCATGGCTGAAGACGCCAAGCGAAATGCCCTCTGTCTCGCCGCGCATGGTGCGGCACACCATCGCATGGGCGGACGTTGCACCAGCCATCGTCTACGAGAACGGTCGCCGTATGCGCGATCCATCGATCGAGCCCTGGCGTTTCACGGTCACGCTCCGCATCGATGTCGCACGCGCCGAAGCGGTGGAGCAGCACTTCGGTGTCCCCATGGAAGCGCTCCAGTTCTCCTACCGATCCGAAGCGGAACGCAGCAGACTCGAGAAGCTCGAGCACGACAAACTTGCACAACACGGGCTCCGCGTCCTGCCCACAAGCGACGCACAGGTTGGCATGCTTGAGCCCGACTTTCAGTGGCTGATCGACGTCAGTCGCGCCGATATCAACCCCGTTGCACAGGCCGTCCTGAGGGAAACCGATCGCGTCCTTCGTGAGCGGGGCGATGCCCGCCCTGTCACGGTGCGCGACCGCGTGGAGGCCGTCTTTCGATTCATTCAGGCGATCCCCTACGAAACGATCCCCGACTTGCCGGATGGCAAGGACCGTTGCGGCCTGCGCACACCGCTGCTGACGCTGCTTCACGGCGGCGACTGCGATTCGAAATCCGTGCTGATGGCATCCCTGCTTCGCGCCGCATGCCTCGCCGAGTGCGCCATCGTCACACTTCAGATGAAGGACGGCACTGGACACGCGATCCTCGGCATTCGAGTCCCGACTCGGGAAGGCGACCGCACGATTCAGCATGAGGGGCGCACCTATGTGCTCGCCGAGGCCGCGAGCATCGATGCCACGAACGATGGCGACATTGCCCCGCTCGGCGTCATCGGAAAGGAATGGAGCGACTTCCTCAAGCGCCCCTACAAAGTCGTGCCTGTCCGCTGAAACGGAGTGCCTCAGAACATCAGGACCAGTTGCACACGGGCAACGAACTGCCCAGACGCGCAGTCAGCGAAGACCGAATCCGTACAGGCTGAATTTGCCAGGCTCGGATGGCGCCTGATTCTCAGGTCCCTGATCGTTGTACGCAAACCTCGGCTGAATCTGTCCGCCGATGTTGAGGAGGAACTTTCCATCCTCGGAGCGGAAAGCGAAGCTCCCATTCTCCAACTGCGCCCGAACATCGTTGCTCTGCAGTTGCCCGCGCGCGGACGCATCCGCCATAACTTCGCGCACGACCTCTCGAATTTCTGCCGCCCGCTCCTGCGAGAGCCAACGGTCACCCTGCGAGTTCCGAAGCGCGTGCAACTCGCCCCGCACCACGGCATACGAGACCGCTTATTCCTTAGGGAGTACGCGCAACTCGGAATCCAAAGTCTGTCACGCGGGGATCACCCATGAAGTGGTTCAGGCGAAACGAAACACGACACCTGTCGCCTGAGTGATCCCACGAGCCACCGCGCAAGAGACGAAATGGACCTGGCCCCGGACCCTTCGGATCCGTCGCGCCAAGTTCGCAGTTCCTGTAGTAGTCACTTCCGTACCAATCCGAACACCA
>Ga0194134_10000877_pt1 | contig 44263 bp, 32 predicted proteins | sample TA2KigOff0mmetaG_FD_148602 | JGI IMG/M metagenome (GOLD analysis project Ga0194134, IMG submission 148602) | Freshwater microbial communities from Lake Tanganyika, Tanzania - TA2015056 Kigoma Offshore 0m | ecosystem: Environmental > Aquatic > Freshwater > Lake | place: Tanzania: Lake Tanganyika... | reverse complement strand
TCTTCAACTCGCTGTTCTCTCGTTCCAGCTCCTTCAGCCGTTTGGCCTCATCCACCCCCATCAGTCCGAACTGCTGACGCCACCGGTGGTAGGTTGCCGCAGAGAGGTTCCTCTCCTGGCACACCTCGCGGATCGGCTTCCCGCCGTCCGCCTCCCTCAAGGCTCGGATCTTCTCCTCTGTCGTGTGTCGCTTTCCTTTCATGGTCTGGTCCTTTTCTTGGTCGCCCAGACTCTCACTCCCTGTGGATCCGTTTTGCGAGGTCACGTCACAACGACGGCTTCCATCCCCGGTTGCGGTCGGGCTCCGCCCTCCCTCCACCGGAGATGGACAAACCAACACATCACAACAAACATCAACCAGCGCCTAGAACTCTCATCTCCCCTGGAGCAGTTTGTGCGGTCCGGTCACATCGAGGTCGGGCTCTTGTAAACCTCCATGAGAGATAAAAACCGAAAATCTTTCCGAAGATCAGCAACACGGACGATGAACCGACTGCGGGGTGTGCACTCCATGCACTTCAGGGCCAGCCGTGCATCCGTCGCTCGCCGGCCGGACCGGTTGCGGAGGCGCCGGTCAGAACCGCTCGGGAACGCCTTCTTCCATCGTGCGCACGTGGCGCTCGAGGCTGTGTTCGCGACTGAGGGATTCCATCCAGCGGGCGGGCTCGTCGAGGGCCTCGAACGAGAGCTTGAAGGTGCCGTGGTGCATCGGCACCAGCCAGCGTGACTGGAGATCGTGGAAGGCTTGCACCGCCTGGTCGGGCCCCATGTGGACCTTGCGGAAGGACTCCGGGTGGTAGGCCCCGATGGGCAGCAGGGCCAACTCGGGCTTGAGCCGCTGCCCGATTTCACGGAAGCCCGGGAAATAGGCGGAATCCCCGGCGTGGTAGATCGTGCGCCCGCGGTACTCCAAGACGAACCCGCCCCAGCCCCGGTGCTTGTCGGCCAGGGTGCGCGCACCCCAGTGCTCGGCCGGAACCAGGGTCACCTTCCAGTCGTCGTGGCCGAAGCTCTCCCACCATTTCAATTCGACGATGCGTCCGAAGCCCAGGCGCTGGGCCAACGGGGCACAACCCCAAGGCATGACGGCGATCTTCGGCGAGGGGATCTTGCGCAAGGTCGGTTTGTGGAAGTGGTCGAAGTGCGCATGGGTGAGCAAGACCAGGTCGATCGGCGGCAGGTCCTTCACCCGAAGGCCGGGCCGCTTGAGGCGCTTGAGCAGGAAGAGCCAATTGGCGAAATTGGGGTCGATGATGGCATTGAGCCCCTCGAACTGGACCAGGAACGACGCATGGCCGATCCAGGTCAGGGCCAGCTGGTCGCTGCTCAGGTGCGGAAAGTTGGGGATCTTCACCGAGCCCGTGGCCGGGGTCTTGAGGGCATGCCAGACCATCTCACGGAAGAAGGTCCGGGGGTTGAAGTGGTCGGCCGGGGTGAGGTCCCGGAACGAACGGGGCACCTTGCGCCGACCATGCCCGACGGGTTTGGGCATCGGCGGATGGGCCGGCAGGGGTTCGTGGGGGGGCAGCGGGTCCATCGGATCCTTCGGATGGTCGGGAATTTGGCGGGCCGGCTCCGGGCACGCAAGCGGGTCGGGGCTCCGACCCGCGGGCGCCCGGTGATCGAATTGCGCCCGCAGGTTGTCAGTTCCCGGAGCCTCGCCGTAGGCTGCGGCATGCGCCCATTCCGGACGGTCGAACTCTCACCCTCCTTGGCCGAATTTGGCGGCCTCCGCTTCGCGACCGTGCACAGCACCCTCCTGCGGGGGCGCGCCGACGTCACGGTCTGGGCGCCCACGACGGCCCGGCCGGCCGGGCTTCCGCTGGTGATCCTGCTGCACGGGGTCTATGGCAGCCATTGGGCCTGGGCCCTGAAGGGACGGGTGCACCAGACGGCACGGCGGTTGATCGACGCCGGGGAAATCCCGCCGATGGCGCTGGCCATGCCCTCCGACGGGCTGCGCGGCGACGGCACGGCCTACGTGCCTCAGGCCTCGGGCGATTACGAGCGGTGGATCGTGGACGAGGTGCCGCTGGTGGCCCGTCAGGCGGTGCCCGAACTGGACGAGATGTCGCCGTGCTTCCTCTCAGGCCTGTCGATGGGCGGGTTCGGGGCGCTGCGCCTGGGAGCGCGCCATCCGGGGAGGTTCCGCGGCATCTCGGCGCATTCGTCGGCGACGTCGCTCGCGTCGCTGGCCCCGTTCCTGGCCGAGCCGCTGCCCGTCGGGGAGTCGGCCGTCGAGGATTCCACCGCCCTCGAGGCCTTGGTCCGCAACCGGGCGGGCCTGCCACCGCTGCGCTTCGACTGCGGCGTGGACGATTTCCTGATCCGCCACAACCGGGATCTCCACGCGTCGCTCGAGGCGGCCCGGATCCCCCACGAGTACCAGGAGTTCCCGGGCGGCCACACCTGGGAGTATTGGGAGGCCAACGTCGAGCACAGCCTGCGCTTCTTCGCCCGCATCCTCGCCGGGCCCGCGCTTGCGCCGGCCTGACGCGCGCGGCAGCGGCCCCCGCCCCGGGCCACCGGGCCCTGGCCGATCAACCCGGGAGGGCCGTGGAGTCTCCCGGGGGCGCGGGCTCGGCGGTGTCCGGGCCGGCCGGGGTGAGCGTCCGAAGGCTCAGGTCGATGCGGAGGGTGGCCTCCGTGCGCCGGGAGATCCTCGGCTCGCCGGAGGACCCTCCGGGGCGGAACCGGGTCCACCAGGCCCGACGCCGTTCGGGCGTCCACTCACTGGCCTTCGGGCTGCGCTCCAGGCGCTCCAGAAACACGCCCATGTCGGCGGGCCGCTGCGCCGGGTCCTTGGACAGTCCGTCGAGGATCAGTCGCTCGAAGTCCTCGCTCAGCTCGACGGCGCCGGATTCGGATGGCCGGGGCGCCGGGGTTTCCAGGTGGTGCCGCCAGACTTCCTCCACCGAGGAGGCCGGGAACAACGGGCGGCCGGTCACCAGCACGAACGCCACCGCGGAGAGCGCATACAGGTCGCTGGCGATGTCGCCGTGGCCGGGTTGGCGGATGGTCTCCGGCGCCATGTAGAGGGGCGTGCCCAGGAAGCGCGAGGTGCCCCGGCTGGCCCGGTCGGCCGTCGCGGGAACGCCCGGGCGGACGGTTGGTGCGATCCGGGGCTCCGGGAGGGCCGTCGGGCCGACCGGGCTCCCGGATTGCTGCGTCTCCGGGGGGGCGACCCTGGCCGTCGGGCTTGGCCCGTGGCCCCCCGAGGCCCCGGCCCATCGGCCGCACGGGCCTGAAGGGCGTGACCAGCGCCGGCCGGCCGTAGGTCAGCACGCGCTGGTACAGCTCGTGGTGGTCCGTCGGCACCGGGCTGCCGGGACGCACCCGCAGGCGCCCGAAGGCCGCGACCACCCGGCCCCGGGGACCGACCAGCACGGCCCCGGGATAGCCGGTGAGGAGCAGCCGCTGGTCGAGGGTCCGGATGAGGCTGCCCATCACGGGGTCGGCCTCCGGCGGCGGGATGGATCCCTGGCGCGGCCCCGACCCGAATCCCGCCGGCGGTGGATTGGTCCGGGCGCGCTCGAGCAGCGCCCCGGCCGGTTCCCGGATCGAGGGGTCGGCCGCCAGCAGGCTGGCCGTGCGCATCTGCCCCTGGATCCACACGCCCAGCGCGGTGACATTGGCCTCGAGGGCCGTGCCCAGTTCGCTGCGGAGGCGGCCTTCGAGGGTTCGTTGCACGGCATTCTGGCTCCACAGGCCGACGAGCACGATCGCCACCGCCGCCACGACCGCGCTCAAGAGCAGCGGGCGGGAGCGCCGGAAGGCGAGCCCGACCCGGGTCGTGGCCCGGGGGAGCCTTGGGTGGGTCCGGTTCGCGGGCGGACAACCGGGTGGGATGGATGCGTTCACGACGCCCAGGGAGACCGGCGGGACCCGGGATCCGTTTCAGCCGGATGCGCGCGGAGGCCCGAACCTCGGGCGGAGGCGCCGCGGGACCGTTGCCGCCTCAACCCAGGCGGAAGGAGATCTTCTGGACGACCGTCCGGCCGAGGGCCGTCTGGAGGCGCTCGAGGATCTCGTTCCGGCGGTAGCGCACGATCTCGTGCAACCAGACGCTGCTGTCCACGTGGACGAAGAGGGTGCCCTTGGCGAACCCCGCCGGCTGGGCATGGGCCACCAGCGTGGGATCGAGGATCTGGGCCCAGACCGTCTGGATCTTGGCCTCGTCGAGGCGCTGCTCGAGCCGCATCGTGCCCAGGACCCCGGGCAGGATGGCCTCGATCGGCCGGGCCGGGGTCGCCCAGGCGGTTTCCGCCCCGGTGAAGCCACGCCCGCGCCACTGGTCGAGGGTCCGCGCCCGCGCCGAGGAGGCGGCGCGCCGCCGCCGGGCCCGTTCGGCCGGGTCGGCCGGGGGCAGGGGCAGGGTCGGTGGCGCGGCCTTGGGCGGCATGTGGTTCTCGACCGTGCGGCGGGGGGCGGGGCCGGTCAAGTCTCTGGCCAATCCGCCCGGGAACCGGCAGGGTCTGGCCGGTGATGGAGTTGTTCGCCAGCGGGGATCATGCGCTGTTCCAGTGGTTCAACCGCGGGGTCGTCAATCCGGTCTTCGACCTGCTGATGCCGATCCTCAGCGGCAACCCGCTCTTCAAGCCCGGCCTGGCTGCGCTGGCCCTCGGGCTGTGGTGGAAGGGGGGGCGCCGCGGGGTCTGCTGTGCCCTCATGCTGGCCGCCACCCTGGCCCTCGGGGAAACCGGCACCGGGATCCTCAAGCGCACCTTCGGACGGCCGCGCCCGTATGCGACCCATCCCGAGACCCGAATGCTGGCCGGCAAGGGGCTCAACGCCTCGATGCCCAGCGGCCACGCCGCCATCTGGGCCGGCGCGGCGATGGTGGCCGCCACCTACTTCCCCAGGAGTCGTCGCGCCATGGTCCCGCTTGCCGCGGGCGTGGGCATTTCCCGCATGTATGTCGGGGTCCACTACCCCAGCGATGTGGTGGCCGGTTGGGCCTGGGGTGCCTTCTACGGGTGGTGCGTGCCGAGGGTCTTCGAGGCCGCGTGGCAGACGGTGGGAGGTCGGTGGTTTCCGGCGTGGCACCGACGTTTCCCGTCGTTGATCCGGGTCGATCCGGTCGCCGCCGAGGCGGTTCCGGGGACCGGGGCCACGGACCTCGAGGGCCATTGGCGCCGGTTGACCTGGGTGGCCATCGGTGGGCTCCTGGCGGCCCGGCTGGGGTACCTCGCTTCGGCGGTGATCGGCCTGTCGGAGGACGAGGCCTACCAGTGGCTCTGGTCCAAGCACCTGGATCTCTCGTACTACAGCAAGCCGCCGTTCATCGCCTATGCGCAGTGGATCGGGACCTCGATCTGGGGCGACCGCGAGCTGGGCGTGCGCTTCCTCGCACCGGTGCTGTCGGCGGCCACCGCCTGGGGGCTGTCCGGCTTCGTGGCCCGCTTGGCCGGGTGGCGCCCGGCCTTCTCCCTGGTGGCCATCCTGACCTCGATGCCGCTGCTGTCGGTCGGTTCGGTCATCCTCACCGTCGACGCGCTGACGGTCGCGTTCTGGACCCTGGCCCTGGTGGCCGGCTGGAAGGCCATGGAGGAGGATTCCACCGGTGCGTGGGCGGTGGTGGGTCTCGGTCTGGTGGGCACCTTCCTGAGCAAGTACTTCTCGCCCTTCCTCATCGCGGGGTTCGCCGTCTGGTTCTGGATCCATCGGCCCGCCCGGAGGCACCTGCGGCGTCCGGGCCCTTGGCTGGCGCTGGCCATGAACGCCGCGGCCGTCCTGCCGGTTCTCCTGTGGAACGCCCGCCACGACTGGATCACGCTGACCCACCTGCAGCAGCGGGGCAGCCTCGACCAGCGGTGGAGCTTCCAGCCGCAGTTCCTTCCCGAACTGCTCGGGGCCACCCTGGGCCTGATGAACCCGGTGTTCTTCGTGGGCGTGGCGATGGCGCTGGTGGGGTTCTGGTGCTGGCGCCGGTCGGTTGCCGCCGTCGCCGCGCCCGGCAACGCCCCTGCGGGCGATCCGCCGGCGGCGACCGCAGGGGGAGGTCTCGACCCGGTACGGCGAAGGGCCCTGGCCTACGTGCTGTGCTTCGGCCTGCCGGTGGCGGGGTTCTACCTGCTCTACACGCTGCGGTCGCGCGTGCAGCCCAACTGGGTGGCCACGGCCTTCGCGCCCCTGGCCGTCTTCGCGGTGCTCTGGTGGGAGGCCCGCCATCGGGAGGGCGCGCGCGCGCCCGTGCGCCTATTGCGCTGGGGGATCGGACTCGGGCTTCCCCTCGTGGTGTTGCTGCATGAGACCAACCTCGTGCTGAAGCTCACGGGCCAGGCCCTGCCGGTGGCCATCGAGCCGCTGGTCCGGGTTCGTGGGCATCGGGAGGCGGCCGAGGTGGTCCGCGTCGAGCGGGACCGGTTGCTCAAGGAGGGGCGGCCTGTCCTGGTGGTCGCCGACCACTACGGGTGGGCCGGCCAGTTGAGCTTTTACCTCGATGGACCCGGCCCCGTCGCATCGCGCACCCCGACCGTGTCCGTCCTCGAGTCGGATCGGCCGAGGAACCAGATCTGGTTCTGGCCCGAGTACCGCTATTCGGGACGACCCGGCCTCACGGTCCTGTATGTCCACCCGGAGGGCCGAACCGGCCTGCCGACGGGCTGGGAATCCCGCTTCGAGAGCATCACCGACCTCGGTGTCCGTGAGGTCGACTACCGGGGGCGGATCTTCCACCGCCTCCATTTCTACGCCTGCAGGAACCAGCGGTGAGTCCCACGACCGTCCAGTTCTGGCCCGTCGCCGACTACGACCTGGCCGCCACCCTGGAGTGCGGTCAGGCCTTCCGGTGGGTGCGCTCGGGCGCAGGGTGGGAATCCGTCGTCGGGGACCGGTGGGTGCGCGTGGAGCCTGCACCCGGCGGCCTGCGGGCATCCTGGATGGGGGATGAGAGCGGGGCGGGTGGGCTGTGTCGCCACCTCGCGGCCGACGAGGCGCTCGGTCCGATCCTCGCCTCGTTCCCGGACGACGCGCCGCTGCGGGCGGCCGTGGCCCGGTGCCGCGGCCTGCGGTTGCTGCGGCAGGATCCGTGGGAATGCCTCGCCAGCTTCATCTGCTCGTCCACCAAGCAGATCGTGCAGATCCGGCAGATCGTGGCCCTGTTGGCCGAGGGCTGGGGGGCCGAGGTCGAGGCGCCCGAGGGGGCGGTGCTCCGCCGCGCCTTTCCGACGCCCGAGGTCCTCGCCTCCGCCGGCGAGCGGGCCCTTCGCGACTGCAAGCTGGGATTTCGCGCTCCGTACCTCCTGGATGCCGCTCGGCGTCTCGGGGATGGCCGCCTCGACCTCGGGGCCTTGAACGGGTTGGACACGCCGGCGGCCCGGGCGGCGCTGATGGAAATCCACGGGGTGGGCCGCAAGATCGCCGACTGCGTGCTGCTCTTCGCCTATGGCCGGCAGGATGCCTTCCCGATCGATGTCTGGGTCCGGCGGGCCCTGAGCCGGTTGTATTTCCCCCGGGCGCGACGCCTGACCGCGGCCCGGCTCGAGGCCTTCAGCCAGAGTCACTTCGGCCCGTGGTCCGGCTATGCCCAGCAGTACCTCTTCCACTACATGCGCCTCGAGGCGGGGAGGGGAGAGCTGTCGGGAGGCCCGGCGGATCCGGCTCAGGGCCTGGAGGCCTTGCCCGGGGCCGGTGCCTGAGGGGCCTGGGAGGCTGCCGCGGCCGGCGACGCATTGGTGCCCGCGGGCCGGCCGAAGTCGGCTGGGAGGTTGAGTCGCGTGCGCAGGGCGTTCTGGAACTCGGGGTTCACGTCGTCGGCCGGCGCCAGCATGTCGCGCAGGACCTCGAGCTTGTACTCGTTGATCGGTGCGACCGACAGGCGCTGTCGCATGCTCTTGTTCGGGGTGCGCGCCTCGAAGTTGGCGTGCACCTTGGTGGCCAGTCGCAGCATCGCCTCGCCACGGTCCTCCTCGCCGTTGCCCAGATTAAAGAAGGCCTGGGCCAGCAGGCCCGTGATGATGCCCTTGATGCGGTCGGCCGAGGTCTCGTTGCCGTCCTCGGAGACGCGGGCGATGGCGAAGGTCTCGAGGCTCATGCCGGCCTGGTCGCCCAGCTGGTCGCCGTACTTCTTCTGACAGTAGGCCCACCACTGGGCGGCCTCGCGCTCCCGGTTGGCCGTGTAGAGGAAGTACACGGCGTCGCGCAGGAAGTTCTTGTGACCCTTGGCGAAGTGATCGGCCATCTTCTCGTCGCCCGCCATCATGTCCTCGTAGGCCTTGCTTGTGCGCGCCACGATGTTGAGGTTCGGGCCCAGTTCGATGGAACGGGTGGCGATGTTGGTGTAGATGCGTCCGCGCTGGAATGCCGTCATCATGGACTGGAAGACCACCCGCCGGAGCGGGGCGCGGTCGGCCTCCTTCTTGGACTCGTCCAGCCCCCGTTTGGCCCAGTACACGGCGTGGGTCTCGGGCAGTCGCCATTCCAGGGGGCCATACTGGTCGTCGACCTCCTTCATGATCCGGGGGATCAGCTTGTACCGGTTGACGAGGGTCGCCACCCGGTTGCTTGCGGCGGCGGTGTCCGGCTTGAGCAGGGTGTTGTAGTCGGGGCGGCCGCCCGGAAGGACATCCTCGATCTGCCGGGCCCACCGGGCCTTGTAGGTCATGTGGGCGTCATCGAGGTAGGCGCCCATCTTGTGCTGGTAGATCCAGCCCAGCTCCCGGTACATCAGCGCCTCGTGGGGGTTGTAGCGCATGCCCTCGTCCCGCAGCAGCTCGATGGCCCGCTGGACCCAGAGCCACCGGTCCTCGGGGTTCGGGAACTTGACCGAGATGTTGTAGGACATGTTCCAGGCCTGGTGGACCCAGACGCTGGTGAAGTGGGGTTGCAGCTTGGTGATCCAGTCGGCCAGCTGCACGGCCTCGAAGTACTTGCCATCCTCCTGAAGCTCGGTGGTCCGGATCCACAGCGTGTTGGCGATGAGCCCGCGGAACCCTCCCAGGGCGACCGTGGTGAAGGCGAGGATTGGGGGCGCGTTGCTGATGATGGCCGTGCGGGTGAGCCCGAAGGCCTCGCGGTCGCGGTTCAGCGTGCCCTGCAGGAAGTGCGACGCGAAGAACGCCGCGACGATGACGACGAAGAGGATAGCCTTTCGGAGAGTCATCAGAACTTGGTGGGTGCGGCGAGTTCGCGCCGGGTCAGGACCACGATGCCGACGACGGAGACGACCCCGCCGACCACCCCGTTGATCACCACGAAGGCCCGGAGCAGTTCGAGCCAGGTGATGCTTCGGCCGGTGCTGAGGTTGGAGATGGGCGAGTAGCCGCTGACCTGGTCGATCAGGCGCTTGGCCGAACCATAGATCGCCACGCTGACCTGGTTGACGAGGGTGCTCTCGGTCACCGTGCCGCTCTCGTTGCTGACGCCCACGATGCCGCCCTGGTCGACCACCTGCTTGAGGGTGTTGCCCGAGAGGCCCAGCACGAGAAGCGCGATCGAGCAGAAGGAGGCCACCGGGAAGGAGAGGAAGCTCGAGCAGGCCAGGCCCACGGCGGCGAGCAGGCCGAGCCAGAAGGCGATGATCAGCAGGCCCCGTAGGTAGTTGAGCGCGAAGCCTCCCTCGTGGAAGAGCACCTCCATGCCCTCGTCGAGCGGGAAGAGCAGGGGTTGCTGCGTCCAGTTCTGGAAGTCGATCGCCAGCACTCCGTCGGGTCCGATCACCTCGGCCGTGGCCCTCGGATCCAGGCCGAACTCGACGAACGACTCGGCCGGCAGCGAGTTCTCCAGGCGCATGCGTCGTCCTTCCGGGGGTCCGATCTCCCAGTAGGCCGGGTACAGGGTGCCCTCGGAGTTGTACTGGGTGGTGAAGAACTTCACCCGGACGAAGAGCGGCCGACCGGCCAGGCGCTGCCTCGCATCGGGGCCGAGGGGCACCTGCCAGCGCCGCAGCATGCCCGGCGGCACCACCTGCTGGCGGGCCTTGACCATCTCCTCGACCTGCTTGCGCACCAGTGCCGGGTCGATCACCGCGGCCGCCGGGTCCTTCAGGCGCTCGGCCAGGAGCGCCTGGATGTCCTTCGTCAGGTCGACGGACGGTTCCCTGGCGCCGTCGCGAGCCACCAGCACCTCGTTGCGCAGCTTGACCTGCTGGTCGGGCGAGAGTTCCCCGGTGCGCAACTGGAGCAACCCGAAGGCGACCGACCCGGAGACGACCAGCATGCCGAGGTTCACGGCCATGATGCCGATCCACTTGCCGAGCCAGACCTGCCATCGCGGGATGGGCTTGGCGGCGACGAGGAAGAGCTGCATCTCCTCGATGTCGCGGGCCAACGTGCCGCAGGCGATCCAGAGGGTGGTGAAGCCCAGCAGGGCGGTGATCGCCCCGAGCGTGTAGGTGATGAGGATCTGGGTGAACCCCTGGGCCGAACCGTCGTGCTTGATGGCGCTGGGCAGGACGAACACCAGCGCCACAAGCAGGCCCAGCAGGGTGAGCACGAGACGGTAGCGGAAGGCCGCCTGGATGGTCAGCAGGGCCACGGCCATCAGCGGTCGGAGGCTCCGCGGGACCAGGTCGGGAACGCCGGCCAGATGCCGTGCCTTCCACCCGGGAAGCGGCTCGCCGCCGACCTGCACCACCTTGGCCACGGCATCGGCCGCGTTGCGGGCCGGGACCGTGCAGAGGTAGGCATAGCCCCGCCGCTCGGCCGACAACTCCCGGAAGCGCCGGGCGGCGAACCCGATGGCGATGCCCTGAACCACCTGGCTGACCAGGAAGGATTTCCACCCGGCCCGGTTGGCATAGAGCACGGCACCGCTGACGAGGTTCAGCACCAGGAAGACGATGCCCAGCACCGGCAACCGCAGCCAGAAGGCCCAGATCCAGTCCAGCACGGCGGCCGTCCAGGAGAACCCCAGCGGAATGGCCAGGTGCTGGCGGTCGGTGTTCCGGTAGATCTCGAAGCGTCGCGTCATGGGCGGGTCACTTCCTGGCTCCCGGCCCGCCCTTGCCGCCGAGCAGACCGGAGAGGGCGTCGTTCGCCTTCGACAGGTCGACTGGAGGTTCGGTGGCCGGTGCCTCGCCACGCGTTGCCGGGGGTGTCGGCGCCGCGATTGGCGGAGACGGGGGATCCTGCCGCACCAGGGCATCCAGCACGGCGGTGGACGGTGCGGCCTCGGGGGTTGCGACCTCCGGGGCCGCCTCGGCGACGGTCGCGGCCGGGCGCGACAGACGCTCCAGCACCGACTCGCCCTGGCCGGTCGCGTCGGCTCCGTCGAATCCACCGGTGCCCCGCAGGTACTCGGCCACCCGGTTGCCGCTGGTGGCTCCGCTCGTCTCGGCCTGCCGGCGGGCCGCCTCGACCACTCCGAGGAAGTACGACTCGAGGTTCTGGGTGGGGTTCTCGAGGCGGACCGTGTCGCCGACCTCGGCCCGGATGAGGCTGAGCACCCTGTCGGTGGTCTCGCGGGAGAGCACCGGGGCCGTGATGCGGACCGAGTCGGGCTTGGCCAGGAGATGGTGCAGCGGTCCCTGGGCCTGGATGCGGCCACCGTAGTAGATCACGGCCCGGTCGCACACGTCCTCGACGTCGCTCAGGAGGTGGCTGGACAGGATGACCGTCTTGCCACGGCGGGCCAGCGCCAGGATCAGGTCCTTCACCTCGCGGCAGCCCAGCGGATCGAGACCGGCGGTCGGTTCGTCCAGGATGACGAGGTCGGGATCGTTGACCAGGGCCTGGGCGATGCCGATGCGCCGCTGCATGCCCTTGGAGAACTCGCCCACCGTGCGCGTCCGGGCCTGGTTCAACCCCACCATCTCGATGAGCTGCTCGGCGCGCCGGCGGCGTTCCGGCGCGTCGATCTGGAAGAGGCTGCCGAAGAAATCCAGCGTCTCGCCGGGGTTGAGGAACCGGTAGAGGTAGCTCTCCTCGGGCAGGTATCCGATGCGGGCCTTGGTGCCCACGTCGCGCGGCGACTGGCCGAACACGGTGATGTGGCCCTTGGTGGGGTAGAGCAGGCCCAGCAGCAGCTTGATGGTGGTGGACTTGCCCGACCCGTTGGGCCCCAGCAGGCCGAAGACCTCGCCGCGTCGGATCTCGAAGTCGACGTTGTCGACCGCACGTGCCTTGGGACGGCCCCAGAAGTCCTTGAACACCTTGGTCAGGCCGGTGGCCCGGACGACGATCTCGTCCCCGGGCGTGCCGCCCTTGCTTCGGTCGGCTGCAATGGAGGGATTCATGGGCACGGTTGGGTTTCGGAGCGGGGCCTGCGCGACGGACGGGATGGAATGGCGGTGGGACCGGTGGGGTCAGGCCGGTTGCGGGGCCGTCCGGGCCGGGATGGCGGCGGCCGTGGCGGCGGCCGTGGCGGCCGTGGCGCCGGCCTCAGCCTGCACGAAGGGCTCCAGCTCCTCGCCCTGGCGCACGAGCCGGGCGCTGTTGAAGACCACGAAGAGCGAGCCCACGTTGTGGAGGATGGCCGCCACGATGACGTTCAGGTAGCCGAAGGAGGCCGCCGCGAGGCCTCCCAGGATGAAGACGAACCCGAACAGGAAGTTCTGGTTGATGATGGCGCGCGCCATGCGGCTGAGCCGCACGAGGAAGGGCAGGCGGCGCAGGTCGTTGTTCATCAGGGCGATGGTCGCCGAGTTGATCGCCACCTCGCTGCCGGCCGCGCCCATGGCGATGCTGATGTCGCCGGAGGCCAGGGCCGGGGCGTCGTTGACGCCGTCGCCGATGACCGCCACCCGGTGCCCCTTGGCCTTGGTCTGGCGCACGTACTCGACCTTGTCCTGCGGCAGGCACTCGGCCACCACCTCGGGCACGCCGATCTCCTTGGCGACCCGCTCGGCCACGGGGCGGCGGTCGCCGCTGACCATGGCGACCCGCCGGATGCCGGCGGCCTGAAGCTGCTGCAAGGCCTCGGAGGCCTCGGGACGGGTCTGGTCCTGCAGGCCGATCCACCCGATGCAGTGGCCGTCACGGGCCACGAACAGCAGGCTGTAACCGGCCGTCTCATCCAGGTCCACCGACTCGAAGAGGTCGCCGGCCACGCCCTGGTCCTTCAGGAACGTCGCCCGGCCGATGAGGATGCGTCGGCCCTCGATGAGCGCACTGACACCCTTGCCGGCGGTCTCCCGGAAGTCGTCGGCCTTGGCCAGCGGCACGCCGGCCTCCTGGGCGAGGGCCGTGATGGACCGGGCCGTCGGGTGGTTCGAGAACTGTTCGGCGCTGGCCGCACAGCGCAGCAGTTCGGCCGGCGGAATGCCGTCCAGCGGGTTGAGGCGGCTCACGGCCAGCCTGCCCGTCGTCAGGGTGCCGGTCTTGTCGAAGACGAAGGCCGTGATGCGCGCGGCGGCCTCGAGGTCGCCGATGTTCTTGACGAGGATGCCCAGTCGGGCGGCGGCGCTCAGGGCCGCCACCATCGCGGTCGGCGTGGCCAGGATGAACGCGCAGGGGCAGGCCACGATGAGGATGGCGATCACCCGGTTGAGGTCCTGGGTGAAGCCCCAAACCAGCGCGGCGATGATCAGCACCAGCGGGGTGTAGTAGCCCATGTACTGGTCGATGATCCGCATGAAGGGCAGCTTGGTCTTCTCGGCGGCGAGGATCAGGTCGCGCACCCGGCCGAGCGTGGTGTCCTCGCCGGCCTTGCTCACCTTGACCTCCAGCAGGCCGTTCATGTTGATCGTGCCCGCGAAGACCTGCTCGCCCACGCCCTTGTCCACCGGGAGCGATTCGCCGGTGATGTTGGCCTGGTTGATGGAGCCCTGGCCCGAGAGGATCTGGCCATCGGCCGCGATGTTGTCGCCGGGGCGGATGCGGATGACGTCGCCCACCTTCAGTTCGCTGACGGCGACCTCGGTCTCGAGGCTCCCCGAAAGACGGCGGGCCTTGGTCGGGGTGAGCTTGATGAGCGACTGGATGGAGGCCCGGGCACCGGCGGCCGTGCGGGTCTCGATGATCTCGCCCAGCAGCATGAAGAAGGCGACGATGCCTGCGGTCTGGAAGCCACCTGCGAGGCTCGAACCCTCGCCCTTCATGCCGTAATTGCCCGAGACCGCGCAGGCCAGGACGCCCAGGGCAACGAGCTCGTTGATGGACAGCAGGCCCTTCCGCAGGTCCTTGAAGGCGACGACCATGATGGGGGTGCCCAGGATGACGGCGCCGATCATGGCACTGAAGGCCGCCACGGTGGTGCCGCGCTCGAAGAGCCAGTCCACCGCGAAGGAATTGAGCACGAAGATCAGCCCGACGATCGTCGTGGAGAGCTTGGCGTTGGTGTGCGAGTGGTCGAGGCCGCCGTGGTCATGGCCGCAGTCGGCGCATGACGGGTCCTTCTTGGCGTCATCCTCGAGGCTGAGGAGGCTGGTGACTTGCATGGAGGGAGATGGGGTTCTGGGGTTGTCCGCGGGCCGGCTCCGTCGAGATCGTGTCGTTCGCCTCAGCGCGGGGTCTCGGGCCGCTTCTGCGGCTGGGGTTCCCGGTTGAGCTGAATGCGCACCTCGCGACGGCCGCCGTCGGCCCGCGAGGGCAGGAAGAACTTGTCGGGGGCGTTGGTGAGGATCCGCGTGATCGTCTCGATCCGCAGGCGATCCCGGTACAACGCCGGGTTTTGCCGGTAGGTCGCCAGCTGGTCCGTGAAGAACCTCGACTCGGCGGCCAGGCCCTGGACGAGCTGGTCGGCGGCCGCCTGGCCCTGGGCCACGATGCGGTCGGCCTCACCCTTGGCCTCCCGGGTCACGCGGTCGTACTCGCCCTGCGCGTCGTTGATGCTCTTGCTGCGGGCCTGACCGGCCGTGATGACCGCATCGAAGAATCCCTTCACATAGCCGGGGGCCACACGCTCCACGTCGAGTCCTTCGATGAGCACCCCGAGGTTGGCCACCCCAAGCTGCTCGGACAGACGTTGCCGGACCGCGTCCCGGAAGCTGGCGATGTCCCCGTAGATGGCGTCGGCCTTGGTGCGGGAGGCTGCCCAGGAAATGGCGTTGTTGAGGCAGTTCACCACGATGTTCGAGGCGGCCGCGAAATTGAAGGTGTAGGCCACCGGGTCGCCGATCCGGTAACGCAGCGTGGCCCGCACGTGCAGGATGTTGCCGTCGCCGGTGAGCACGTAACCGCCATCTGACGGGTTGAGCTGGGCGTTGTCGGGAGCGGCGGTGACTCCGGCCGCCTCGGCGGCGGGGTCGACCGTGTACCAGGCGTTGGTGGTGCGGACGACCTTCGAGTCGCCGACACCGATGCGGACGATCTCGTCGATGGGGTAGGGCAGGGCGAAGTGCAACCCGTTGGTGCGCAGGATGTCCCGCCCCTCGCCGACGGGCTTGCCGAAGCGCAACACCACGGCCACCTCGTTCGGCTTGACCGTGAACACACAGGAGAAGACGAAGGCCGCCAGGAGGAAGGCACCCAGGATGCGGATGAGCACCAGGCTGCTGCCCAGCGCCTCGGAGAGCGCCTGGCTGGAGGCGTCGTCGGGGGAAAACCTTGGGCTGCCGGCCCGGAGGTTTCCCGAGGGAATGGTTTCGTCGGCCATGGGAGCAGGGGATTCAGCGGCCCGGGTTGGTCGATCCGGCCGGGGTGGCCGCGGCGTCGCCCCGCAGCAGGTTGAGCGGGGCCGTCTTCTCGTCGAGGATTAGCGTCGATCGGTCCTTGAGGCTGGCCTCAAGGCTGTTCAGGGAAATGAGGAAGCGGGCGAGGGACTCGTCCTGGTTGAGCACCTTGTAGAACTCGGTGGCCTTGGCCTCGGCCTCACCCCGGAGCACCAGCGCCTTGCGCCGGGCCTCGGCGAGGGTCGTGTCGCGTTGCAACTCGGCCTCGGAGCGGATGCGCATCGCCTCGGCGGTGCCCTCGGCGATGAACTTCTTGCTGAGGCGCTCCCGCTCGGCCTTCATGCGCTCGAAGACCTTGGCGGTCTGGGATTCCGGAAGGCCGAGCTGCTTGATGCCGACGATCTCGATGGCGATGCCGTATTCCTTGAGGGCCGTGACGGCCATCGCGTCCTTCATTTCCTTCTCGATCTGCTCGAACTTCACCTGGCTGGGATCGGGAGCGATCAACTCGGAGAAGTCGTGCCGGCCGATGACCGAGTTCTGGATGTTTCGAACGACGCTCTCGAGGCTGGCCTCGGCACGCAGGATGTCGCCGCTGAACCGCTTGAGGAACAGGTCGGCATCGGCGATCCGCCAGCCGACGAACACCGACAGGATGGGCGACTTCTTGTCGCGCGTGAGGGTTTGCTCGTACTTGCGCTCGAAGTTCTGCAGGCGCCGGTCGAACTTGTAGACGTTCTGGATCGGGTACGGCAGTCGGAGGTAGAGCCCGGGCTCGGTCTTCGGCGCGCCGCTGATGCTGCCGAAGGTGGTGACGACGGCCACCTCGGTGGTGCGCACCTGGAAGGCGAACAACAGGAAGAGGAAGATCGCCAGCAGCAATCCTCCGATGATCAGGGTGGGGGTACGGGGCTTCATCTTGGAAACAGGGGAGTGGGGGGAAAGGGGACGGTTGGGGGTTCAGGTCGCGGTTGGGGCGATCACTTCTTGGGTTCGTCCTTCTTGACCGGCTCGATGGTCACGTCGAGCAGGTCCTGCCGGATCTTGTCCTCGAGGTTGAAGAGCAGGACATCCTGGGTGTTGGTCGGCAGGATGACGATCTTGCGGGACCCGGCCGAGGCGCGGGCGAAGGTCTCGAGATGGTTCCGGGCGGTGAAGACGCCCGGGGCCGTGCGGAAGGCCTGCAACTGCGAGGCGAACTGCGTGGCCCGGCCCGAGGCCTCGGCGACCTTCTGTTTCGACACGCTGCGGGAGTCGTTGAGGGTCTTCTCGGCGGCGGCCTTGGCGGTTGGGACCGTCTCGAGGGCGTAGGCGTCGGCCTCCAGGATGCGGGCCTCCTTCTCCTGCTCGGCCCCGATGACCTTCTCGTAGGCCTCGGCGACCTTGAGTTCCTTGGTGCCGATCGGCGGGTGGATGTCCTGAAGGCCCACGTAGATGATCTCCGCACCCAGACCGGCCTTGTCGGCGGCGGCCTGGATGGTGGAGCGGAGATCCCGAGCCGCCTGCTGCCTTCCGTCGGACATGATGGTCTCGATGTCCACGCTGGCCATGTAGCGGACGACCTCCCGGTTGGCCAACCGCTCGAGGAGGAGTCGGGGCTCCCCGTGCTGGTAGGCCCATGCCCGCAGGTCGCGGATCAGGTACTGCACCGGGATGCTGACGGTCAGCAGGTTCACCGGCACGATCTGCTCGCCCTCGGTCGCGTTGGTGGCGACGTTCTGCTCGCGCGAGGCCACCAACAGGTTGAATTCCTCTTTGTAGTGGGCCCGGGTCCAGAGGACCGTCCGCTGTCCTTCGAGCTTTTCGTCCGGCACGAAGCCCACGTTGAAGCCCTGCACCTCGGAGACCGGGTGGCGGTAGATGCGGTCGATGGGCCGCGGGAACTTGAAGGCGATGCCTGGATTCAATACGCCGCCCACGGGTCGGCCGAAACGTTCGCGCAGGCCCTGCTCGCCGGCATCGATGAACACCACGCAGTCGCTGGCGGCCAGGATGCCGATCCAGATGAGCACGAAGCGGGTGAACTTCTCCTCCAGGAACCGGTAGAACCAGCTCTCGCTGACCCGGAAGCCGAACTGGTAGTCGAGGGCCTGGGCCGCCGTGGCGAAGAGGCCGGTCGGCTGGCCGAGCAGGCCCACCAGACGGCTCTCGTAGATGAGCCGGACCTCCTTGCCCTGGACCCGTGGGCGGTAGGCCTCGAAGACCAGCGCGAGCAGCGTCTCGACGGCCACCACCGCCAGGAGGCCGGTGAGCACCCAGGCGATCTGGAGGTCGTACCCGGGAAATCCGAACCACTGCAGGGCCTCGCTCGCCGTCGCCAGGAAGGCCAGCAGCGAGCCCAGCATGAGGGCCGAGCCGCCCGGCCGCAGCAAACGGACCCCCTCGAGCTGTGCCAGGCGGCAGGCGTATTTGCCGAGCAGGAAGGCCACGAGACTCAGGCCGGCGAACATGGCCATGGCCAGCGTGGAAGGGGCCGAGGAGGTGGACATCTTGGCCTTGAGGTCCCGGAAGAAGTAGGCCACGCCGCCGGCCTGCATGAGGAACAGCACGAACGTCAGGCCCGGCACGAACCACTTCTCGAAGAGCATCCGGGACTTGCGGGCCGGGAAGGCCTCGTCGGCGGTCGAGTCGAACAGGGCGGCCTTGCTGCGCGAGCGGGCCAGTTCCTCCATCTCAAGGCGCTCGGTCTCCTCGGAGGCCTCGAGGCGCATCTGGAACCAGCCCACCAGGGCGGTCACGAGGCCGACCAGGGTGAAGGCCGCACCGAGTTCGGCGGTCGCCGAGTCGGCCATCTTCGAGACCACCTCCAGGCCGATGGCCAGCCCCAGCAGGGCGATCCAGTTGATGGTTCCGGTCTTGAGGGAGTGTCGTTCCATGGGCGGTCGGTCAGGTGGGAAAGGTGGGGATCAGCTCAGCTCACGGTCCTCGAAGAGCCACACCCCGGCCGAGAGGGCGGCGGCGATGCACGAGGCCATGTAGAGGGCCGCCCGGCCGACGTAAGTCCAGGGGATGCTCTTCTTGTCCTCGAGGGCGTCGGCCAGCCAGAACTGCTGCCAGTTCGGGATGAGGGCATAGGCGGTCTTGGCCCAAAGGCTGCCGGCGTCGGCCGCGGCCTTGAAGAGGTAGTCGCCCATGAGGCCGGCGATGAACAGGCCGGAGCAGACGGCCAGCGTTGGCACGGTGTCCAGCCGGGTCGAGCACGCCAGAGCCACGGCGGCGAGGATGAGCAGGGCGAAGAGGATCAGCACGGCGGCCGGGACCATCCGCCAGTCCACGTTGGCCACCTCGCCGAAGGCCCGCTCGTCGTGGATGAACAGGTGGATGCCCAGCACGGCGAGCGAGGTGAACAGGATGAACGTGAACACCGCGTCGGATACGAACCCACGGCGCAGGAAGAAATTGAGGAACCCGGCCACCGCGTAGGCGAGCGCGCCGGCACCTCCGTAGATCAGCAGGGATTTGACATCGGTGTCGCCATAGGCGTCGAAGGCCATGCGTCCGGCCAGCAGGGCGGCCACGATGTTGGCGTAGGTCATCAGGGCCAGGGACGCCGAGAGGCCCACGTACTTGGCGGCGAGGAAGGTCCACCGGCCCACGGGTTTGGAGAGCACGGTCAGCGCCGTCCCGGACCGGATCTCCTGAGCCACGCTGGACGAGGCGCAGAGGACCGCCCCGAACAGCCCGGACAGAAGCATCAGGGCCAGCGACATGTCCTTCACCAGCTTGGGATCTTCGCCGAACCCGAAGTACGGCACCGCCGCGATGAACACGCAAAAACCGGCCGACGAGGTCATCAGCAGCAGGAAGATCGGCTGCCGGACCAATTCCATGAACGCATTGAGTGCGATGGATGCGAAGGATCGCATGGTGGACGGTTCGTGAGCGGTGGAGATTACGGATGGAACCTGTATACGGAAAGTCAATTCAGGCGGCTCAAAATGCAAGCGATTTGCAAAATCAGGCTGCCGGGCTCTGAGGAGCGTCGTTCGGACGGTCCGGCGACTCGAAGCCTGTCCAGGGGGAGACGCTCTCGTCCCGATTCCCGATCGGTTTCCGATGCTGGCCAATCCCGGGACGATCCGGCATCGTCGCCAAACCTCCATGCGTGTTGTTTCCTGGCGGCGGGTCTCCTGTCTCTGGCGGCTTGCCTTGCGGTGGATCGGTCGCCTCGTCTGTTCCTGTGTCCTGTGGATGACCTCCATGGCGGCCGGAACCGAGCCCGCCGCCCGTGTCCGGCCCAACGTCATCGTCATCCTGGCCGACGACATGGGCATCGGCGATGTCTCCTGCCTCAATCGCCGGAGCGCCTGGAAGACCCCGGGCATCGACCGGATCGCCCGCGAGGGACGCACCTTCACCGACGCCCATTCCGCCTCCGGGGTGTGCACCCCCAGCCGGTACACCCTGCTCACGGGCCGGTACTCCTGGCGGGGCCGACTCAAGTCGGGGGTCCTGCACGGGTACGATCCGTCCCTGCTGGAGCCCGGCAGGCTCACCCTGGCCCGGTTCCTCCGGGACCAGGGCTATGCGACCGGCATGGTCGGCAAATGGCACCTGGGCCTCGACTGGACCCGCACCGCCACCCCGGGTGGCGACGTGGACGCGGTGGATTTCTCCCGCCCGGTCGGTGGCGGGCCGCTGGCGCATGGGTTCGACCGGTTCTTCGGCATCAGCGCCTCCCTCGACATGCCGCCCTTCGTCTATCTGGACCAGGACCGCTCGACGACGCTGCCCGTCGACCGTGTCGCGGCCAGCCCGTTGCCCCGGATGTGGCGGGCCGGGCTGATCGGGTCGGATTTCCGGCATGAAGACGTCCACCCGAGGTTCCGCCAGGAGGCGCTGTCGTGGATCGGATCGCGGGCCCGGGCGAGGGCGGTCGACGGCACGCCGTTCTTCCTGTACCTCGCCCTGGCCTCACCCCACACGCCGACCCTCCCGACCCCGGAGTTCGCCGGCCGGACCCGGACCAATCCCTATGGCGACTTCGTGGCCGAGGTGGACGCGACGGTCGCGGATCTGCTCCAGGCGCTCGACGACCATGGCATCGCCCGTGACACGCTCGTGGTTTTCACCGCGGACAACGGGTGCTCCCCGGCGGCCAACCTCGGGGAACTGCGGGGGTTTGGACATGACCCCAGCGCCGGATTCCGGGGGCACAAGGCCGATCTCTTCGAGGGGGGGCATCGGGTGCCATTCCTGGTGCGCTGGCCGGCCGAGGTGCCCGCCGGTTCGACCTGCTCCCGGGTGATTGGCCAACTGGACCTGATGGCGACCTTGGCCGAGGTCCTGGGCCGACGCCTTCCGGCCGGGGCAGGGGTGGACAGCATCGGGTTCCTCGCCCAACTGCGGCGCGGGGACCGGGCCAAGTCGGGGCGCCGGTCGCTGGTCCACCACTCCAGCCAGGGGCTCTTCGCGCTGCGCGAGGGGCCGTGGAAGCTGCTCTTCACGCCCGACAGCGGCGGGTGGAGCGATCCCAAGCCCGGAAGCCGGGAGGCGGCGGGACTGCCCGCCCTCCAGTTGTACCACCTCGGGTCGGATCCCGCCGAGCGCACCAACCGCATCGCCGCCGAGGGGGCGGTGGTCCGCCGGATGACCCGGCGCATGGGGCGTATCCTTGCCGACGGGCGCTCCACGCCCGGGCCCGACCAGGCCTTCGATGCCCCGGAGGATTGGTCGCAGATCAAACCATTTCGTCCGCGCTGATCCGCCCGTACCCGGTGCAGCCGGCCAGGAGGCCTGCCCGACCCGGTGGAAAAGCCCGGCGGACGAACTTGCGGTTGCGCCTCCGGTGCCGACCGGGCAAACCATTCGGCGACGGCGCACGATCCCATGCCCCACCCGCCGCCCATCCCCGAGCAGACCCCGAGCCCCGGGGGGGCGGCCACCCTGCGCGTGGCCGCCGTGCAGATGGTCTTCGCCGGTTCCATCCACGCCAACCTGGCCGACATCGAACAGGCCGCGATCCGGGCCGCACGACGGGGGGCCGATGCGATCCTCTTCCCGGAATGCGCCACCACGGGCTACGCCATCGATTTCGGCACCCTCACCCCGGCGGCCCTCGATCCCGCCCTGCAGGCGGTCTCACGCCTGGCCGCCCGACTCGGGGTGAACCTCCTGGTGGGCTCGCCAGTCTTCCGCGACCGGCGCCTGTTCAACGCCCTGCTGGTCTTCGACCGGACCGGACGCCTGGTCCACACCTATGCCAAGTGCCAGCTCACGCCGGCCGACCGTCGCTGGTTCACCCCGGGGGAGAACATCTCGGTCTTCGCCCTGGACGGGGTGCCGGCGGGCGCCTTCATCTGCCACGAGCGCCGCTACCCGGAACTGGCCCGTGTGCCCGTGATGGCCGGTGCCCGGGTGCTCTTCCACCCGAACGCCGGCATGGATTCCCTGGCCGTCTCGAGGCGCAAGCGCGGGGGACGTGACGGCATCGCCGTGCGCGCCTTCGAGAACGCGGTGTTCTACGTCTTCTCCAACTCGGTGGGCCCTCAGGGCGGCGGGAGGTGGTCGGCCGGTGATTCCAAGATCGTCCACCCCGACGGCCGGGTGCTGCGGTTGGCCGGCCATCAGGACGAGGCCGTCCTGGTCGCCGACCTCGACCTCGCCGCGGCCACCGGGAAGTATGCCCTCGAGAGCCTCGAGCATCCCCGCTGGCTGGCCCTCCACTGGCGCCGCGTGTTGCCCGGGCTGCTGCGGCGGGCCCGTCGTCACGACGCCGGGTACACCCGTCGCTTCCCCGGGGTCGACGGAGCGGGCGCCCCCCGCGGCTGAGCCACACGTGCTTTGCCGGGTCCCGTGTCCATGGGCTGGTATCCGATCCAGAACGCAAAAAAGCCGGCTTCCTTGAGGGAAACCGGCCGTTTGCGATGTGGAGCCCGCCGGGCCAAGCTCGGAGCGCCGATGGGCGGCGCTGCCCGATGTTCGGTGTCAGCGGACCCGGTAGAACTTCGCCGCCGCCGTCGGGGCCACCTTCAGCGGGGAGACCGCCCCGGCGACCGGGGTGAAGGGGCCGGCCAGGCTGTCGGCCTGCTGGAGGGTGCCGCCCGACCAGGTCAGCACCGCGTCGGCACCGGCCAGGGCGATGGACATCTTGGCGGGCTCGGCCGAACCGCCGGCGATGGCGATGGCGTACTGAGCCTGTACCTGGGCGGCCGACAGCGCCTTGGGGTAGACGGCCACCTCGTCGATGGCCCCGGTGAAGGCGCCGTCCCAGCCGTTGCCGGTGGAGCCGATGGCCCAGTCCGATCCGTTGGCCGCGAGGGCTTTGCCGGCGCCGGCGGCCGAGGCGATCTCGGCGCCGTTGCGGTAGAGGCGCCAGTGGGTGCCGTCGTAGACGCCGGTGAGCTGGACCCACTGGCCGGCCGCCAGGTCGGCGGCAGGCACCGGGGCCAGCGCCCGCTCCACGGCCAGGTCCGGGGCCCCGGACGACTCGCTCGACCCGAACGAGTAGTTCAAGGCTCCGTTCACCGACTCGATGCGGAGGGACACCTCGGTGGTGTTGGTGTTCCTGGCGGCGATCTCCTTGGATTGTCCGAAGATCTGGGCCAGGAAGGAACTCGCCGTCTCGGGTCCGCGGGCCACGATGCGTGCTGCCGAGGTCTCGGCCGCCAGTTGGCCGGGCTGGATCCAGGCGCTGAAGGTGGCGCGGTCCGTGAGCTTGAGGCCGCCGAGGTCGTCCAGGGCACCGAAGGCCTTGTTCGCCGAGAGGTCGAGCGCGGCGTTGCCGGCCTCGAAGCCCTTGAAGGCCGGCGGGCGCGGGCCGGTCGCCGAGGTGCTAGACAGGACGCCGTGGCCGGCGGCGGAGGCGGCGAGGCTGCCGGCATTGGCCAGCGGGGAGACCGCACCTTCGTTGAAGCGCAGGTAGGTCCCCGGTCCCTTGCGCTCCGGACCGGTGAAGGGGGCGGTGAGCACCAGGTTCTCGTAGGGCACGGCCGGGTGGGCGTTGGTGCCCGCCTGGTAGTGGGCGAGGACCTGCTCCGGGGTCAGCAGGTAGTCGCCGTAGATCGCGAACTCGTCGACATTGCCCTCGAAGGGATTGTTGCCCAGGCCGGACTTGGCGTTGTAGGCGCCGATGCCCAGGTCCGCCGCCACGCTGGCGTCCTCGGGCGTCTCCAGGTTGGCGGCGTAGAGCGCCGAGCTGTTGGTCTTCACGGCCACGCCATTGACGTAGGCCGTCAGGATGCCTTCCCACTGGTTGTTGCCGTTGCCGCCCGGGTCGCCATTGTCGGTGACCGGCTTCCAGGTGAAGGCCAGGTGCTGCCACTCGCCGATCCGGTAGTCGGTCTCGGTGTTGACGTCGGATCCGCTGCCACCGGCACCCCGGAACATGCGGAAGTTCCACCCGTGACCCTCGGAGGCCGGGTAGGAGGGGTTGGGATTGCGCTGGAAGACCACCCATCCGGTCCGGCCCGTGCCGCCGACGAAACGGTTGTTGGCCGGGCATTGGCCGCCCTGCTGGTCCTTCATCGGGCGCACCCAGAACTCCACCGACAACGGCTTGTCGGCCCCGGGGTTGTTTCGCGCGGTCCACGGGAGCGTGGTCGTGGAGTTGCCGTTGCGGTTGTGGTAGGCCACCGACCCGTCCGTGCCGCCGGCGGCGATCGCGCCGGGCGCCGGGTGCCGCACCTCGGCCGTGTGGGTGCCGTGGCCGGTGGCACGGTTCTCACCGAGGTTCACGGCGATGTCCGGTCCCGGGGCTTCCTCGTCCAGGGTCAGGTACACCGACGGCTGGTCGGCCTTGACCAGGCTCGAGTACGAGACCGTCCGGTTGGCGTTGGTCGCGTTCTGGTAGTGGGCGAGGATCTTCTCGGCGCTCAGTTTCGCCGGGTAGAACGCGAACTCGTCCACGCCGCCGAAGTAGGGATTGAGGCTGGTGCCGGCCGTGTTGTTGTAGTTGCCGATGGCCAGGCCCGCCTCGCCGAAGACGGCCACCGACGGATCGTGGTCGTTGGTGTTGGCCACGTATCCCGGCTGGGTGCCGTCGCTGCCGCCGGTCCACGCCTTGGTCACGGCCTCCTTGCCGTCGATGTACATGGTCACCGATGCATCGACCACGTTCTTGGGGTCATGGACCACGACCACATGGGTCCACTTGCCGATGAGGTAGGGGACGCCGCTGAGGACGTCGAGGCCCGAGCTGCTGCCGGCACCGCGGAACATGCGGAAATTCCAGCCGACGCCCTCGCCGCCCGCGTAGCTGGCGTCGGGCTTGCGCTGGAAGAACACCCAGCCTTGGCGATCCACCCCGGAATAGGCGTAGCGGTTGTTGATGGGGCACTGGCCGTTGGCCGTCTGGTCGCTCGCCGGATAGAACCAGGCCTCGAGCGTGAAGGGCTTGTCGTTCTTGGGGTTCAGCGCCGCGTTCCACGGGATCTCCGTGCGGGAGGTGAAGTCGAAGAAGGCGGCACGGCCCGGGTCGCCGGCGATGGCTCCGGGCATGGTGTGCACGCGGCCGAGGTTCTGCGAGGCGACCACGCCGGCGGTGAGCCCCGAGTTGAGGTGGTTGGTGCCGCGGGCCGTGCTGTCGCCGAGGCGGTAGTAGGCCGCCGGTCCGTCGGCGAGGACCGCCTTGGCGTAGTCGGAGGCCTGGGAGGCGAGTTGGGGCAGGGCCGCCAGGCAGGTGGCCGCGAGTCCCCAATGCGGGAGAAAAGTGGATGGTTTCATAGACTGCCCGACGGCCGTTCCAGACCCGCCCCGCCCAAGGAAGCGTTTTGTCGACCTGCCCTGGAACCGTCACCGGAAGGCCATGGTTCCGACGCCGATGGGTTCCTCTGAATGGCTGCGAGCGGCGCAATTGCTCAAATCAAGGCTTGTTTCCTGGGTGGGTAATCCCTCATTCTTTGGGTTCTTTGCTGCCATGAAAGCTGATGTGCATCCGAAAAACTACCGCACGATGATCTTCCGCGACTCGGCCTCCGGCCAGTCGTTCCTGTCCAAGTCCTGCGCCAACACCAACCTCACCGCCACGTGGGAAGACGGCCGGGAATACCCGCTCTACCTGCTCGGCATCAGCGCGTTCACCCATCCCTTCTACACCGGCCAGCAGAAGTTCGTGGACACGGCCGGTCGCGTGGACAAGTTCCAGCAGCGCCTGGCCAAGACCCAGGCCGCCCAGGCCGCCCAGGCCGCCCTGGCCGACGCCGCCGGCAAGAAGAAGAAGAAGTAGCCGCAGGCCCGACAACCGCCCGCCGGTCGCTCCCAGCGATCCGCGGGCGGTTTGTTTTTGCCCGGTCTCTCCCGCGACGTCCGCAGCGGGCCGCCCCAGGGGCCGACCTGTGTCCCGGATCCTGAACCACCATGGACCTCCTGCCGTTCATCGAGAAGTTCCGCCGGCGTTTCGACGAGGTGGAGGCGCTCCTCGGCGCCCCGGATGCCTTCAGCAACGCGGTCCGCGGGCAGGAGTTGACCCGCGAACACTCCCGGTTGCGCCAGTTCGTGGCCGACGGGGACGCCTGGCTGAAGGTCCGGCAGGATCTGGCCGACAACCGGGAGCTCCTGGCGGGCGAACCGGCCGGGTCCGAGATGGCGACCCTGGCGACCGAGGAGGTCCGCCGGCTCGAGGCCGAGGAGGTGCGTCTCACGGCCGCCGTCCAGCGCGGGATCATCCCCCCGGACCCCACCGACTCCCGCAACACCATCCTGGAGATCCGGGCCGGGGCCGGCGGCGCCGAGAGCGCGCTCTTCGCCGCCGACCTGCTGCGGATGTACTCCCGCTACGCCGAGGACCGGGGCTGGAAGATCGAGCCGATGGACTCGAGCCCGTCCGACCTGGGCGGCATGAAGGAGGTCATCTTCATGATCACCGGCGACGACGTGTACAAGCGGCTCAAGCACGAGTCGGGGGTGCACCGGGTGCAGCGGGTGCCGGCGACCGAGGCCCAGGGGCGCATCCACACCAGCACGGTGACGGTGGCGGTCATGCCCGAGGCCCAGGAGGTCGACGTGGTCATCAAGCCCGAGGATCTCGAGATCAACGTCTGCCGGGCCGGCGGCCACGGAGGGCAGGGGGTCAACACCACCGATTCGGCCGTGCGCATCTTCCACAAGCCCTCGGGCCTGGAGGTCCGCTGCCAGGACCAGCGCTCCCAGCAGCAGAACAAGGCCCAGGCCATGATGGTGCTCCGCTCGCGGTTGCTGGAGCGCAAGATGAACGAGGAGAACGCCAAGTACGCCCAGCAGCGCAAGGACCAGGTCGGCACGGGCGAACGCTCCGAGAAGATCCGCACCTACAATTTTCCGCAGAACCGGGTCACCGACCACCGGCTGGAACTGACCCTCTACAACCTGGCCGCCTTCATGGAAGGCGACCTCGATCCCATCCTCGACCCGTTGATGGACGACGAGGTGAAACGCCGACTGGCGGCCATCGAAGCCTGAACTCCCACCGGATTCCCATGCCCACCCTCGAATCGCCCCAGGCCTTGATCTTCGACTGCGACGGCACCGTCGCCCACACCATGCCCCTGCATTGGCGGGCCTGGCAGTCGGTGACCCGTCGCTACGGCATCGATTTCCCGGAGACCCGGTTCTACGCGCTGGGCGGTGTCCCCGGTCGCAACATCCTGAGGATGCTCTTCGAGGAGCAGGGGATCCGCGGCCTCGACCCGGTGGCCGTCGCCAAGGAGAAGGAGGAGGCCTACCTGGAGTTCCTGCACGAGGTGCGGCCGGTGGAGCCGGTGGTGGAGATCGCCCGGCGACACCTCGGGGTGCTGCCCATGGCCATCGCCACCGGCGGTTCACGACCGGGCATCCCGACGGTGCTGCGCCATCTGGGCATCCACGACTGGTTCGGGGCCATCGTCACCAGCGAGGATGTCGTCCGCCAGAAGCCGGCACCCGACATCTTCCTCGAGGCCGCCCGTCAATTGGGGGTCGATCCCGCCCGGTGCCGCGCCTTCGAGGACACCAACCTGGGCATGGAATCCATCCGGGCCGCCGGCATGGAGGCGATCGATGTCCGCCTGTTCCCCGACTATCCGCGGCCGTTGGCCTGAGTGCCGGAGACTCTGGAGGGGTCCTGCGCCGAGGGATCCTGGTGATGGTCAAGGCGGTGAGGCCGTCGGCGCCGCCGAAGCGGACAGGCCCGGAGGATGCGTCTTCCAGACCCGTGGGAGCGGGGTGGTCTGGAGGCGTCGATGGGTCAGGCGGCTGGTGGCTCCGCAGCGGCTTCCGTCGCCGGCGCGGATTGCAGGGCGACCTGGATGCGTCGGATGCCCACGCCCTGAAAGGTGTAGCCCCAAGCGACCGTGCGCCCGACCAGCGCGCCCGGGATGGCCTCGGCCCCGTCGGCGACCTCGTGGCGCTCGGGATCGAAGGCCTCGCCCGGTTGGGCCTCGAAGGGCAGCAGGCCGACGCGGCGCGTCACGTCGATGCAGGCGTTCCGGTAGTGGCCGAGCTGCTGGATCAGCTGGGGTTGGCCCGAGGCGACGGCCGCCTGGAAGAGCGCAAAGCAGTGGTCCATGAGGTGCAGGACCACCTGGAGCGACTCCTTCTCACTGCGCCGGAGCTTCTCCACCTCCAGCCGCAGGGTGGCCTTCTCGCCGTCGTTGGAGCGGCTGAGGAACTCCGAGAATCCCTTGGCCTCGGCGGCGATCTGGCCGGCGATGGTGCCTGCGGTGTTCACCGTCTTCGACGACAACGCCTGGATCTCCTGCCACTGCGCGGTGGCGGCCGTGATCTGCTGGGCGGCCCGGTCGAGCGCCCCGAGCCTCTCGGTCGCCGAGGCCAGGTTCACCTGCTCGAAGAGTTTCACGGCCGCCTCGTGGTCCTTCGCGAAGGGCTGGATGAAGATCCAGGCCCCCAGGCCCGTGAGACCGCCGACGAGGGCGATCTCCCGCCAGGTCCAGACCGGCGCGGCCTTCGAGGCCACCGTCGCCGCGACGGCCACGAGGACGATGTCCGCCAGCAGGTAGGGCCACTTGGCGGTTCTGGGGGCTTCGCTCAGCGACATGGGATAGATCCTAGCCGGACTTTCACCACCGGACACTTCGAAAGTGAACAACCCCAGCAAACGAAGGGGGTCCATGGACCATGATCCGTGACCGCCGGAAGGGGACGGGACACGCCTCGGAACCGACCCGCCTTGGAGTTCCTGCGCCGCCGGTCAGCCCCCGCCCGAGGCCGTGGACGGCGACTTGGCAGCCCGCCACGCCGTGCGTACGGTCTCCCCAGACCCACCATGATGGCCGCCTTCACCCGGGGACTTCCGTTCCCACGACGACACCGATGCTGACCGTTCAGGACCAGTTCTGGCGGGGTGGGCGATGGCATCGGCGGCAGTTTCTGCAGGCCGGTGCGCTGGCGCTGGGCGGGCTGAACCTCGCGGACACGCTGGGCGTGCGTGCGGCAGCGGCGGCGGAAGGCGTCGGTGCCGCCGGGGCCGATCCGGTCGCCGGGGTTCGGGCGATCGGCGCGGATCGGGGGGCGGCCACCAACCCGCTCAAGGACCGCTCGGTGATCTTCCTCTTCATGCACGGAGGACCCTCGCAGTTCGAGACCTTCGATCCGCAGATGGACGCGCCGTCGCACGTGCGCAGCGCCACCGGCGAGATCCCCACCACGCTGCCGGGCATCACCTTCGGCAGCACCTTCGAGCGCTTGGCCAGGCTGGCCCACAAGTTCACAATCGTGCGCTCGTTCGCCACCGGCGATGGCAACCACGACATCAAGCCCATCGTGGGAGTCGACACGCTTCAGGCCAACCTTGGCTCGCTCTACTCGAGCATCGCCGGCCCGAACCGGCCCGACTCGGCCATGCCGACCAACATCGCCCTCTTCCCGCGATCGGTGGAGCCCAAGGCGCAGGATGCCGTGCGGGAATTCGGCAACTTCGAGGGAACCGGCGACCTGGGGCGCGCCTTCGCGCCGTTCGTGCCCGGGGCCGGGGGCGACCTGCAGCAGAACCTGCGCATCAACCTGCCGGAGGGGCGCTTCCACGACCGTCAGGCGCTGCTGAAATCGGTGGACCAGTGGCGGCGCTGGATGGACGACCGCGCGGCGGTGCAGGAGTTCGGCGGCCTCCAGCAGAAGGCCTTCGAGTTGCTGCACCGCGGGGTGTTCGACGCCTTCGACCTCTCCCGGGAAGACCCCCGATGGATCGAGCGGTACGACACCGCCGCACTGCTGCCGCGCTCGCGCATCGACCCGCGCTGGAAGAACATCGAGCACTATGCCACCAACGCCCTGACCCTGGGTCGCCAGTTGCTGCTGGCCCGTCGCCTCTGCGAGCGCGGGGCGGGCTTCGTGACGGTGACCACCAGCTTCATCTGGGACATGCACGCCGACGTGAACAACGCCCCCATGACCGTGGGCATGGACTACGTCGGCCGGCCCTTCGATCACGCCGTGTCGGCCTTCATCGAGGATGTCGAGGCGCGCGGTCTCTCCGACAAGATCCTGCTGGTGTGCTGCGGCGAGATGGGGCGCACCCCCACGATCAACAAGGACGGCGGCCGCGACCATTGGGGCAACCTGGCCCCGCTGCTCGTGTACGGGGGTGGCTTGAAGATGGGGCAGGTGATCGGGCAGTCGTCGCGCGACGGCGGAGAGCCGGCCAGCCAGCCCATCACGCTCAAGGACCTCATCGCCACCGTGATGCACTCGCTCATGGATGTCGGGCAGGCCCGCCTGCTCCCCGGCGTCTCCCAGCGCGTCATCGAGGCCATCACCCGCGGCGAGCCCATCCGTGGCCTGGTCTGAGCCGGCTGGGCCGGATCCCGGCCCCGGGACGGTTTGGTTCAGGAACCCCTTGGGAGAAACCGCACGCAGACCACGCCGGGGGCCGCCAGATCATCGTCCGGATCCGGGGCCTTCGGGGACTTGCCACGGGGCCCGTGGTGAAGCGTCGGGAAGAGCCTCCGGGGGGGCGTCGGCGTGGCACGGGATCCCTCGGCCGGAACGGGGATCGGCCCGTCCCGGTCATCGCCCGGCGGCGGGAAGTTCCCAGCAGGTGGCCTCGCGGTCGTTGCGCGCCAGCAGGTAGCGGCCGGCGACGGTGGGGTGGTTCCAGGTCTTCGAGGTGAGCGCCGGGATCCGGCCCAGTTCGCGGAACCCGTCGGGACTGGCGGCGCAGGCATGCACGGTGCCGTTCTCGTTCTGCACCACGATCACGTCGCCCACGAGGAGGCTTTGGCCGGAACCGAAGCGGCCGTCCTTCCACAGCCGCCGACCCGTGCCCGCGTCCACGCAGGCCAGAAGGCCGTCGTCCAACCCGTACAGGAAACCCTGGCGCAGGGCGGGGCTGTTGAACTGGGTCTTCAGGGTGAGGCCTTTCCAGGCGGTTTCGGCCTTCAGCGTTGCGGGTTCGCCCGGGGATCCTGCAGCCGCGGTCACCTGGAGGATCTGGCAGCCCATGCCATAGCCGGCCGACACGAACACCCGGTCGCCCGGCAGCACCACCGGTTGCGAGGCCTTGGGCCACTTGCCGCCGCCCCAGGCGTGCTCGGAGACGAGGCGTCCAGTTGCCGGATCATGCGCGGTGAGGCTCGCGGCGTTGTTCGAGAGGATGACCCGACGGCCCACGAGGGTCGCCACGACCGGGGAGGCGTAGCTCGCGTCGCCCGAGCCGGCCTTCCAGACGGGAGTGCCGTCGCTCTGGCGGTAGGCGAACAGGACGGCCCCGGAACCCCTGCCGCCGGTGACCACCACGAGGTCGTCCACGAGGAGCGGTGAGGCGCTGGTGCCCCAGGTGATGTTGCCCAGGCCGTTCTCTTCGAGCACCGCGCGTTTCCAGAGAGGTCGACCGTCCGTGGCGTCGAGGCAACGCAGTCGGCCCGTGGCGCCGAAGGCGTAGACCCGGTTGCCCTGGATCGTCGGGGTCGCGCGCGGACCGTCGCCGCCCTGCCATTCGGAGAAGCGCGTGCGCTCGCCGTGGCTCCAGAGGGTGCGGCCGGTGGCCAAGTCGAGGCAGGTGACCTGTTCGTCGTCGCCGGACTGTTCCTGGGTCCAGGCGCGTCCGCCGACGACCGCGAAGGCCGACCAACCGAGCCCGATGGGCCGCCGCCAGAGTTCCTTGGGGGCGCGGGCGGTCCAGTCGGTCGAGAAGCGGGCAACGGGTAGGGCCCCCGATCGGTCGGGGCCGAAGAACTGCGGCACGTCGTCGAGGCCGGGCAGGGTGGCCGGGCGGGGATCGACCCCCGGGGTCTTCGGGGGCGCAACCAGGGCGGCGTTCGGGGCGGCGTTTGGGGTTTCAGTCGCGGCCACGCTCGCGGTGCTGCGCACGTTCCCGCGCCAAACCCACCGGGGCAGGCCCGTGCCGTCGACGGTGCCGTCCAACCGCAGCGACGCCTTGAGGATCAGTCCGCAGACAACCACGGCGGCCAGGCCAAGAAGCCGCGTCCGGGCCCGGAACCGGGACGAGGCGAGGAACCACAGCAGGAGCAACACGGCCCCGAGCAGGCCCAGGGCGGCCGTCGCCCAGGCCCGCAGGTTGCGCTCGAGTTCCGGTTTCCACTGCATCCCGGTGACGCCGGCGACCACCAGCCCGAGAACCACCACCGGGAACCAGGGGAACCCTGCCGCCCGGGGGCCGGAGCCCGGGCTCGGTGGTTGGGATGCGTCAGCGGGCGGTTGGCGGGGTGATGCCGGTTCGTTCACGTCGACAGACCGCTAGCGCCTCCCGGCCAAAAGGAAAGCAACTTTCCCGTGCCGTGCCGGTCGGTTGGTCGCCCGTCCGCCCGGGAAGTTCATGCGGGAGCGGAGTGTCGCGCCTAAGTGCCCGCTTGCCCGCGGGCGGCTTTGGCGGGATGATAAACTCCATGTCTCCCAACGTCCTCCCACAGGCCTTGGCCGGAGGTCTCGCCCTCCTGTCGATGACTTGCTTCGGGGCTGATGTGTTCCGCCTGCCGGCGGGTGTCACCAGCCTCGAAACCGTGCTGGTCGATCATCCGGGAAACCCGCCGGATGCCAACGGCCGGGGCTCGGTCGCCTATCGCTTCCGCATCGGGCGTCACGAGGTCACGACCTCCCAGTACGTCGAGTTCCTCAACGCCAAGGCCAAGGCGGACGACGACGGCAACCTTTGGAACAACGACATGGACAGCCAGAGGTCCGGGGAGGGGGCGCGGTGCGAGATCCGGCGGGAGGGCGACAAGGGAGCCTACCGTCATTCGGTCCCGACCGAGCGGGCGAACCGTCCGGTGACCCACGTGAGCTTCCTCGACGCCTGCCGCTTCTGCAATTGGCTGCACAACGGGCAGGGCGATGGCGACACCGAGACCGGCGCCTACACGCTGGCGGGATACCGGGGCACCGACGGCCGCAGGATCCGCCGCAATCCCGGGGCGCGGTTCTTCATTCCCAGCGAGGACGAGTGGTACAAGGCCGCCTACTTCGATCCGGCCAAGCCGGGAGGCCCGGGCTACTGGAGGTATCCGACACGGTCCGACGAGAGGCCCGGCCGCGATCCCGCCTCGTCGAACGCGGCCAACGGGTTTTCCGGAGGCCTGCTCGATCCAATGCGCTACACCACCGAGGTGGGGTTCTTCGCCCGGGCGGCCGGGCCGTTCGGCACCTTCGATATGGCCGGCAACGTCGCCGAGTGGACCGAGGGGCTGAACCCGCCGTTCCTCCGCACGCTGCGGGGCGGGGCCTTCGACACGGACGACGCCGGGCGGAACGACCCGATGCGCAATCCCGTGTTCTCCTCGGTCTCCGATGTCCACGACATCGGGTTCCGCATCGCCGCCGCCGAACCGGGCGACCCGGCCTCGCCGGTGGTGGCGGTTCCCGCGCCCGGGGCCTCGACCTCCGCCGCGGCGGACTTCCCGCGCCGGCCGTGGCTGGATCCGCTCGACGGCAAGCCCTTCTTCCCGCTGGCCTGGTTCAGCTACACCAGCGACGAGAAGGATCTCGACGACCTTCAGGCCCAGGGGGCGAACCTCGTCCTGTACATCAACGCGCCCACGGACACGGACACCGACGAGCAGACGACCGAGAACATCGCCCGGATGCGGGCCTACCTCGACCAGGCCCGAAAGCGCGACATCCGGGTGTTGCCCCAGATCGGAGGCCACTATGAGGCCCAGATGAAGGGCGACTTGGCCGGCATCGCCCGGCAGAAGCGCTGGGTCGAGGCGGTGAAGGACCATCCGGCGCTGTTCGGCTACCAACTGTACGACGAGCCGGAGTACGCCGCCGGATTCGGTCTCGGCGTGGAGGCCCAGCGCCACCTGGCCAAACTGGTCGACTCCTTCGCCAAGACCCGGCAGGCCCTCCGGCAGTGGGATCCCAACACCAACCGGATGATCTCGGTGGTCTTCAACCTCGTGCCGCTCTCGAGTTGGACCGAATTCCTTCCGGTGCTGGATTCCTTCCAGGTCGACCGCTATCCGCTCGACAAGGAGCAGGCCTACTTCGGTCACCGGGGGGACTGGGGGCCGTTGATGATGGCCTGGTCGATGCACCATGGGGCGGCGGCCCTCCGCGACCATCCCCGGCTTCGGAACCCGTCGCCATGCATGCAGGGGGTCGGGCCCAAGTGCCTGGATTCGGCCCAGCGTCCGGTGTGGCGCAACCCGCTCTACGAAGAGACGCGGTTCATGGCCTACTCGTCGCTGACCGTCGGGTCGTGGGGCGTCTTCCACTGGATCCGCAAGATGGGCTTCGGCGAGTCGGCCGAGATCGACGCCAATGTCGGACGGCTGTACCGGGAACTGCGCGGACTCATGCCGGCACTCGTGCAGAGCTACCAGGACCCGCCCTTCACCGTGCGGCACGACCACGAGGGCATCACGCGGTCCTTCCTGAGCGACTCCATCGCCGACGTCACCACGCTGGCCCTCGAGGACCGGGACCACTACTACCTCGTGGTGAGCGACAACACCGGGTTTTTCCCGGAGGTCCGACTGCGCCTGAAGGGCCTGAAGCTCGCCGCTCCTGAGTTCCGGGAGCCGCAGGTGCTCCACGAGGATTGGAAGGCGATGCTCAAATTCTCCAAGGAAACCGGCGAGTGGCTCCTGGAGCCGCACCCGATGCACTTCGGCGACATCAACGTCTGGGTCATCCCCAAGGTCCACGTCGACGACTGAGGGCGTTGGCGGATGCTCCCCGCGCCGCGGGGTGGCGACATCGGAACGTGATCTGGACGTCGCCCTCGAAGCGCGCTCCACTCGGCCATGGATTTCCCAGCCGTTTCCCGTAGACGCTTCGTCTGCGGCGTCGCCTGGTTCGCCGCCTCCACGGCGCTCGGCCCCACTCTCCGGGCCCGGTCGCCGGGGAACCGGGTGGTCGTGGGCGTGATGGGGTTGCACCGTGGCAAGGCCCACCTCGAGGGGTTCCTCACCGTTCCCGGCTGTGAGATCGGCACGGTGTGCGACGTGGACCGGAGGGCGGCCGCCGAGGCGGCCGAGTGGGTCGAGAAGAAGACGGGCCGACGCCCCCGCGAGGTGGTCGATTTCCGAAGGATGCTCGACGACCCCTCCATCGACGCGATCAGCGTCGCCGCACCGAACCACTGGCATGCCCCGGCGACGATCCTCGCCTGCGATGCCGGCAAGCACGTCTATGTGGAGAAGCCGGGCAGCCACACCCCCCGCGAGGCGCAGTGGATGGTGGCGGCCGCGCGGAAGCACCGGCGGAGGGTCCAGATGGGCAACCAGCGCCGCAGCTGGACGATGGTCCGCGAGGTGATGGATCTCCTGCACGGCGGGATCATCGGCAAGGCGCATGCCGCCCGAAGCTGGTACCATGCCGACCGCACGGGCATCGGGCACGGGCGCCCGGCTCCGGTGCCGGACTGGCTCGACTACTCGCTCTGGCAGGGGCCGGCGCCGGAGCGGCCCTACCTCGACAACGTGGTCCACTACAACTGGCACTGGCGCTGGCACTGGGGCGGCGGCGAGTTGGCCAACAACGGACCGCATTTCCTCGACCTGGCCCGTTGGGGCCTCGGGGTGGATCGCCCCGTCCGGGTCAGTTGCACCGGTGGCCGGCACTACTTCCAGGACGACCAGGAGACGCCGGACACGATCATGGCCGCCTTCGACTTCGGCACGAGCCAGATCACCTGGGAATGTCACAGCTGCAATCCGCGGGCTCCCCATGGGGCCGGTGTCGGGGTCGAGTTCCTCGGGGAGGGTGGCTCGCTGCTGCTGCTGGACAGCGGTTGGAAGCACGTGGACGCCAAGGGGCGGATCGTCCGTGAGGGCCAGGCCCCGCGTCGTGACGCCGATCACTTCGCCAACTTCATCCAGGCGATCCGTGGCGAGGCTCATCTCAATTCCGAGATCGCCGAGGGCCAGAAGAGCACCCTTCTCTGCCACTTGGGAAACATCGCCTGGCGCACCGGACGGACTCTGCACCTTGATCCGGCCTCCGGGTCGCTGCGCAAGGACCGCGCCGCCGAGGCGCTCTGGGGCCGCGAGTACCGCAAGGGCTGGCGCCCGAGGGTCTGAACTCGGACACCGGCCCCGGGGGTGGCGCGGCCGGGGAGGAGCGGTGCCCGGGGGCGCCCGGTGCGCGTTCGCGGGCCGGAGCCGGTCGGGAGTCTGGTTTGGCTTTGACCCGGTGCCCCGGGATTGGTCTCCTCCGCACCCACCATGAAACCGAATCGCATCCTTCCCGACCTCCAGTGCTCGCTGCTCTGCGAGGACGTGAAGCAGGAATCCAACGGCAACTTCATCCTCATCGGCGTCATCGGTCTGGTGCGTGTGCCTCAGCTTCCGATCACCGCCTTCAAGTTGTGCGTGTTCAACCGTTGGGTGGCCGGCATCGGTCAGTTCACCGAGGTGGTGCGGTTGATCGCGCCGGACGGCAACACCGTGTTGCGGCAGAACTCGGTGAAGTTCCAGCTCGCCGACCCTGCCCAGGCGATGACGACTGTCAGCGTGATGGCCAATGTCGAGTTCAAGGACCCCGGTGTGTACACGGTCGAGATCCTCGTGGACGACGTGTTGAAGCTCCGCTTCCCGGTTCCCGTGGTTCAGGTCCAGCCGCCGCAGGCGGGGCAGGGTGCGGCCGCCCCGCAGGGTTGATTCCAGGGGGCGACCCAACCGGACCGGACCACCATGGGAAACCATGGAAGCGGGGCGTCGGAAGCGTCGGAGGCGTTTCCCCGGGTCCGGGGTGGGTTTTCAGGTCCCCGTGGGGCCGCTCTCCGGAGCGGGATCGACGGCCGGTGTCGCCGGCAGGTCGGCAGCGCCCGACGCCGACGCCGGGGACGACCCGAGCGGGAGGCTCAGGGTCTCCAGGGGGGATTCCTCGAGTTTCGGGGATTCCGGTGCGGTGGCCAGCCCGGGATCGAGGGTGAGCAGGGAATCCGGGCGTTGGACCGGGATGCGCCTCAACTCCGAGGCGTCCGGCAGGCCATCGAGGCTGGGCAGGCCGAAGTATTCGAGGAAGGCCGGCGTCGTGCCGTACTGCATCGGCCGCCCGACCACCTCGGCGCGTCCGACCTGCTCGATGAGCCCGCGTTCCACGAGGCTCGAGAGGACGCCGTCCACGGCCACCCCCCGGATCTGCTCCATCTCGGCGCGGGTGATCGGCTGCCGGTAGGCCACGATGGCCAGGGTCTCGAGGGCCGGTTGGCTCAATCGGGACGGGCGGTTTTTCGCCCCGAGGAAGGCCCGCAGCCAGGGCGCATAGTCCGGTTCGGAAACGAACTGCCAGGCCCCGGCCACGCACACCAGCCGGTAGCTCCGGGCGGCCAGGCGATGCTCGTCCTGCAGGATTCCAAGGGCCTCCTCGATGGTCTGCGGATCGGTTTTCTGGAGGGCGCGGACCATTTCGATGGCGTCCTCCTCCTGGGCGGCGCGATGGAGCACCTCCCGAAGCTCCTGCGGGGACAGGGGCTTCTGGGCGGCGAACAACAGGGACTCCAGGACGAATTTCAACTCCATCGCGAAGCCCCGGGAATGCCGGGAAACCGCGCCGAAGACAAGCCCCGAAAGCGGTCGAAAGCGGCCGCGGCGAGGCCTACCTATGCCCGCCTGACCCGGCCGGCCGAGCCTTCATGGGGGGCATGCGTTGCCGCAGCTCGGGCGCATGAGGCGCTCTGGGTGGGGTGCGGCCGGGCCTTGGGCCAGGTCGATGCGCACGGGGTGGGCGCACGCGTGTGTGGCGCTTTCTCCGAAAGCACCTTCAAGTTCGGTTCCATGGATCCAAACCCGATCCGACAGAACCCATCCCAAGGTCCTGCCCACGCGCCGCCCGCCGCCCGGGGTCGCGTTTCGGGGTCGCGTTTCGGAATCGCGTTTCGGAATTGTCTGATCGATGGGGAGCCTTACTGTCCGCCCGTCCATCGACCATGAAGATTCTTTCCCGTCGACTGCTCCCCGGCCTTCTCCTTGCCAGCCTCGTCCTCCGGGCCGCCGAAACCGGTGGTGCGGCCCCCCAGGCCACTCCGGCCGCGCCCTCCGCCCCGGCCGCCCCGGCCCCGAAGCCTCCGAGCCCGTGGCACACCACCGCCTCCATGAATGCGGCCATTGCCAAGGGCAACGCCGACACCTTGTTGGTCGGGGCCGCCCTCAACTCGCTCCGCAGGTGGGACAAGAACGAGATCGCCCTCGGTGCCGACGGCACCTACGGCGCCAACAGCGATCCCACGACCCGCAAGGAAACCACCACGGCCCAGAACTATGGGGTGTACGGTCAGTACAACCGGATGCTGTCCGACCGCCTCTACCTGGGTCTGCGTGCCGACGGCCGCCAGGACCGGATCGCCTCCATCGACTACCGCGCCACCGTGGCGCCGGCGCTTGGTTATTATGCGATGAAGAACGACCGGTTGACGGTCAAGGTCGAGACCGGTCCCGCCTTCATCTTCGAGCGGTTGAAGGGGGCCGGCACGGCCAACTACCTGACCCTGCGTCTGGCGGAGGAATTCCAGTGGAAGATCAACGACCGTGCGTCCGTCTCCCACACCCTCGAGTACCTGCCGAAGGTCGAGGAGTTCGGCAACTACGTCCTCAATTTCACGCTCGGCCTTACCACCAAGATTACCGAAAGCGCCAGCGCCAACATCACCTTCCAGGATTTCTACCGCTCCGTGCCCGCGCCGGGTCGGCGGGAGAACGACCTGCGCCTGATGGCGGGTCTTTCCTACACCTTCTGAACGATGCGGCGCGGCCGACGGCCTGCGTCGGGTCCAACCCCAATGGCAGGCTCGATCTCCAGCGGCCCGCGGCCCCAGGAGCGGTGGGTTCGTCGACGGGGCAACCCTCCCGACTTTGGCGTGGCGTGGCTGGCCTCCGGGCGAGGGCTTGGCCTCTGGCAGAAGCTTGGAGTTCCCGGGCAGGCTGTTGGGGAACCGGCGTCATCCGGGTGCCGGTTTGGATGCCGGTTCGGGTTGCCCCCGGGTGATTCTTGCGTTCAATTCTATTCCGTCATGCCTGTCTACCAGTACGAAACCATTCCCTCGGGGCCCGATGAGCCGGTGCGTCGCTTCGAGGTGAAGCAGTCGATGAACGACACGCCGCTCTCCCGCGATTCCGAGACGGGAAGACCCGTCCGACGGGTGATCTCTGGCGGGTTCCTCATGCTCAAGGCCGAGGCGGGCTCGGCCTGCGAGGGTGGAGCCTGCGACGTGCCGGCTCCCCAGCCATGCGGCGGGTCGTGCGCCTGCCACCCCTGATCCATGGGTCGCCAGCCCGCGTTCGTTCCAACCCAAGCCCCGTCCATGGCAGATTCCCGGATGAACTCCTCCTCCCTGGTCCGCAGTCTTCTGGCCATCGGTCTCCTCTGCCTCGGATTCCTGTCCGTCGGGGCGCAGGAGGCGACGGGTGACAAACTCACCCAGGTCGAGCGGTCCCCGCTGGACCGGTTGCCATGGATTATGGGCCCCACCAACGCCTCGCTGGCGGGCCGGGCCACGCTGCAGGTCCCGGCGGGATTCCGTTTCCTAGCGGCCGACCCGGCGCGCGATTTCCTGAAGGCCACCGGCAACCGCCCCAGCGGCGAGGAAACGGGGCTGCTGATGCACGTTCGCGACCGTTGGTGGGTGATCCTGGAGTTCGACGACATCGGCTATGTGAAGGACGACGAGAAGAAGGACCTCGATGCCGACAAGCTGCTGGCCTCCTACCGCGAGGGGACCGAGGCGATGAACGAGAGCCGGACGCAGCGCGGGGCCCCGCCGATCCGGATCGTGGGCTGGCATGTGGCCCCCAACTTCAACGACCTCACCAAGAATCTCGAGTGGAGCGTCGAGGCCGAGTCCGGGGGCGGAACCTTCGTCAACTACAACGTCCGGCTCCTAGGGCGCAAGGGGGTCACCAAGGTCACCCTGATCGAGGACCGTGCCCAGGTGGATGCCACCCTTCCCCAGTTCCGCGAGATCCTCAGGAGCCATCGTTATGTCGAGGGCGAGTCCTACGCCGAGTATCGCCAGGGGGACCGGATCGCCCAGTATGGGCTCGGGGCCCTGGTGCTGGGCGGGGCGGCTGCGGCAGCCGCAAAGTTCGGGCTTTTCGGACCTGTGGTGCTCTTCGCCAAGAAGGCCTGGAAGTTGGTCGCCGCCGGGGTTGTCGGCATCGTCATGTGGATCAAGAGCCTGTTCACCCGTCGCGATCGTCATGAGGGCGGTTGGAGGCGTTCTTGAGCCTGATCGCGCTCCACAAGCCCTACGGGGTGCTCTCCCAATTCACTCCCGATGGTTCCCCCAACCGCACGCTGGCGGAGTTTGGCCTGCCATTGGGAGTGTATCCCCTGGGGCGCTTGGATGCCGATTCGGAGGGCCTGCTGCTGCTGAGCGATGAGCCGGGCCTGAACCACCGGTTGCTCGATCCCGAGGCGGGACACCGGCGCACCTACTGGGTGCAGGTGGAGCGGGTTCCCGAGGCCGGTGCCCTGCGGGCTCTGGAAACCGGTCTCCTGATCCAGGGGCACCGCACGCTTCCGGCGAAGGCGTGGCGCTTGGACCCTCCGCCGGACATGCCGGCAAGGCAGCCGCCGATCCGCTTCCGCAAATCGGTTCCCGACTGCTGGATCGCCATCGAACTGGGCGAGGGCAAGAACCGTCAGGTCCGGCGGATGACCGCCGCCGTCGGTCACCCGACCCTGCGTCTGGTCCGGGTCCGCATCGGGGCCTTCGATCTTGGAGCCCTGCCGGCGGGCCGTTGGCGGGAGCTCACCTCCGACGAGCGGCGGCAGGTCTTCGGGCAGGGAGCCGTGTCGAGGCGGTGAGACTGCGGTTTGTGGGCGCCATGGCCTGAGGGCCCCTCTGAGTTTTCAGAAAGGCTTTGAGGGCCGGCAACGCACGTTCGATCGCTGGTCGCTAGGGGCTTCGAGGCGCAATGCCAGGAGGATTCCGGCTGGTTTCCCGATGGGGATGGGGCAGGGTTCAAGGCGTGAACCACCTTCACCTGGACATCTTCAGCGGGATCAGCGGCGACATGTTCATCGGGGCCCTCCTGGACCTCGGCGTGGAGTTCCGGGAATTGGACCGTGAGCTGCGGAAGCTGAGGCTGGGGGGGTACCACCTTCATGCGGCCCGGCGGCACAAGGCATCCATCGAAGGGGTGAAGTTCGACGTGCACCTCGATGGAGGCGACCACGGGCATGGGCACGACCACGGGCACGACCATTCACATGGGCATGGGCATGGGAGCGGAAACGGGCATGACCCTGCGCATGGCGAGGAGCGGTCCTTTGCCGCCATCCGCAGGATCATCGAGGCCAGCGATCTCTCGGACTGGGTGAAGACCAAGGCCATCGCGGTGTTTCACCGGGTGGCGGTGGCCGAGGGCAAGGTCCATGGCCTGCCCGCGGAATCCGTCCACTTCCACGAGGTGGGGGCCGTGGATTCCATCGTGGACATCGTCGGTGCGGCGATTTGCCTCGATCGCCTGGGTCGGCCGCGCATCACCAGCGGTCCGGTGGTCGAGGGCACGGGATTCGTCCACTGCGCCCACGGCCGATTTCCCATCCCGACAACGGCCACCTTGGAAATCCTCGGAGCGCGGGGCATCGGGGTGACGCAGTGCGAGGAACCCCATGAACTGGTGACGCCGACGGGTGCAGCCCTCCTCGCAGAATTCGCCGAATCGTTCGGTCCGATGGCGGACGTGAAGGCCCGCCGGATCGGCTATGGGTTGGGCACGCGGGACAACAAGACCCGGCCCAATGTGTTGAGGGTCCTCCTGACCGACGCGCCCGCGGCGACGATGGTGCACGACTGGGAGGTCGACCAGGTGGCCGTCCTCGAGACCAATCTCGACGACGTCTCCGGGGAGATCCTCGGCCATGTGCTCGAGAAGGCCCTGCGGATCGGGGCCCTCGACGCCTTCCACACCCCGATCCAGATGAAGAAACAGCGCCCGGGCGTCCTGCTCACGCTCCTCTGCAGCCCGCAGGAGGCAGACCGGTTCACCGAATTCCTGCTGGTCGAGACCACCGCCTTCGGGGTGCGGCGGACGACGGCAGAGAGGCGCAAATTGCGGCGCGACCACATCCCGGTGAAGACAGCCTTCGGCACGGTCCAGGTCAAACGGGGTCTCTTGGATGGACGGGTGGTTCAATGGGCGCCCGAGTACGAGTCCTGCAAGGGGGTCGCGGCCATGGCTGGCGTGCCAGTGAGGGATGTGTTCGAGGCGGCGCGGCGGGAATTGGGTTGAAGCGAACAGAGGAGCGCCGGTTGGTGCCAATTTTCGACGCGTCTTGGGCCCCGGTGGGGAGGGCCCGTGCGGTCCATGCGGTCTCCATCGGTCATCCGGCCATCGAATTGGGGGGCATGGACGACGCACCCTCTCATCACCGTTCCGAAACCCACGGAACGTTGTCGGTATGAAAACCACGGTTTTGTCAGGTTCCTGGGAGTGTCTTCTTCGAAGGCGAGTGCCAGCTTTTTCTCCTCCGTTGAATGGAGGCTGCGAGCGTTCAAGGCCCAAGCGGCTTGATCGGGAATCGCTTCGACACCCACTCAGCCCGGGCGGGATCAGTGCCTCGACTGATTTCTGGAGAAGGTGGTTTTCAAACCGGCAGGTTCAGCCGGTTTTCATGCCGTCGCCGACAGGACCCCTGTCTCCGCGGATGAGTGGACGGAACTTTCCGGAAGGATAAATGACTTGATTTCAAGGGAGGGTGGCGTAGCAACCCCTCATGAGGATCTACTGGGCGCTCGGCATCGCGGCTGTCATATCGGTTGAAGGTTCGGCGCAAGGGATCCGCGGTGTCACGCGGAGGACCCCCACCTTGGTGCCGGGTCAGGCCGCCTCGCAATTCTTCGCGGCCGGGGGGCTGACGCTCAACCCGGTGAATCCGGCGCTGGCAAATGTTCCGGGTGCCGCTCCGGGATCCGTTGCCGGGGGGCGAGGCTTCGTCGGGTCGCCGGTTCCTGTCATGCGTCCCGGACAGTTCCAGGGACCCGGTTTTGTGCAGCGACCCATGCCTCCCATGTCCCAAGCCGGAGGCCGGTCTCCGGCGGGTGTGCCCTCTTCGGTCCAGCGGTCCGTGACCTCTGGCGGCGTGGGTCGCTGACCTGGGGTCCATGGGACCAGGTGCTTTCGGGCCTGGGGATTCCCGGCCGGCAGGCGGTTGACACGGCCGCGACCCAACGGGCCGCGTTGGGTGACCTTGCGGTCGTTTCAAGGCCGTCCCCAGCGCAGGGTTTTCACCCCATGGGCGCCATCCCCGACTGACGCCCTGACTGACGCCCTGACCGGTTGGTTGGCGTACGCTGTTCAGCTCCGACCGCCGGGCAGCGGACCACCGGCGGGTTCCTGTTGTGAAATGCAATGAAAGGAACCCAAGCCCCAGATCAACTCGGTCGAATCGATCCCGAGGACTTCGCGGCCGGGGAACAGCGGATGCAGGATGTCCAAGGCTTTCGCATCATTGGCGTGCCGGTAGGTCGGAACAAGGACCCGCCGGTTCGCGATGTAGAAGTTGGCGTAACTCGCCGGCAACCGTTGACCATCGTGCTCGACGACACCCGGCATGGGGAGTTCCACGATCCTCAGCGGTTGACCATCCTGGTCGGTCATCGCGCGCAACCGGTGGAGGTTGTCCTGAAGCAGATCGTGATTCGCATCCTTCGGGTCCTCCTCGACCACCGTGACAATCGTCTTCGCGTCCGTGAAGCGGGCAATGTCATCGATGTGGCCATCCGTATCGTCTCCCACGATGCCGTCGCCCAACCACAGGATGCGATTCACCCCCAGGTAGTCGCGCAAACGCGACTCGATCTGGCCGCGATCGAGGCCGGGATTACGGTTCGGATTCAGAAGGCAGGCCTCGGTGGTCAGCAGCGTCCCCGACCCGTTCACCTCGATCGAACCGCCCTCCAGGATCATTCCTGGCGAAAAGAGCGGAAGGTCCCGCAGGGCTGCCACATGCCGGGGGACGGCATCATCCAGGTCGAAGGGGGGGTATTTGCCTCCCCAGGCATTGTAATCCCAATCCACCACCGCCCGTTCCCGGAGCCCATTGCGGTCCCGAACCAGGAAAATCGGGCCATGATCGCGGCACCACGGTTCGTAGGAGGGGAAGTGATGGAAACTCACCCGTTCCAGGGGCGTATGGCGATCGGAGAGCAGACCCCGCACCCAATCCTCCATCCCCGAGTTCCACACATTGACGTGAACCTCTTCCACCGGGACCAGAGCCTTGATGAACTCGGCATATACATCTGGCACCGTCTCGTACTTGTCGGGAAAACTGATCCCCTCTGGCCGAGGCCAAGTCAGCCAAGTCCCCGAATGCACCTCCCATTCTGCCGGCATTCGATAGCCCATCCCTCCCGGAGTACCCACCAAGTTCATCCCCCACATCTCACCCCATGCCACCAACCATTCCAACTCAAAACTTGGTGACAGGTTCATTGTAGTTGACTGGGGGTGGGTG